>Ga0302320_10005235_pt1 | contig 29186 bp, 26 predicted proteins | sample Bog_T0_3_FD_202130 | JGI IMG/M metagenome (GOLD analysis project Ga0302320, IMG submission 202130) | Peat permafrost microbial communities from Stordalen Mire near Abisko, Sweden - Bog_T0_3 | ecosystem: Environmental > Terrestrial > Soil > Wetlands > Peat | place: Sweden: Abisko, Stordalen Mire...
GCCGCTTCAGCGAAGCATCCGCGACCTTGCGAATGCGCGCCGGGCTGCTGTCCGTGCCCTTGGGCCCGTGCGTTCCATCGTCGTTGATGTCGAAGCCGAACTTGGTGGCAATGGCCACCTGTCCGCGGAAGGGCGCCAGCCCCTCGCCCACAAGTTCTTCGTTGTTGAACGGCCCGTAGACCTCGGCAGTGTCAAAGAAAGTGACGCCGCGCTCCACAGCCGCGTGAAGTAGATCGATCGACGTCTTCTTCTCCGGGAACGGCTTGTAGGAAAACGTCATCCCCATGCAACCGAGCCCGAGCGCCGATACTTCCAAATTGCTGCTTCCCAGCTTACGTTTCTGCATTCTCTCTCCTGGCTGATCTCCCTTGCGCGGGCTTTGTAACAGGGCACGACTTCAGTCGTGCCGCAAACCTTCCAAAATGAAGGCTGGGCTTTAGCCCCTGAGGGATTCGTGCCCAGACTCGGCGGCCATTTATGAAACGCGTCCTACGCCGACTTCAGCGAAGCCATATCGATCGAGAAGCGGTACTTCACATCCGACCTGAGCAGCCTCTCGTAAGCCTCGTCCACTTTCTGTATCGGAATTACCTCGACGTCCGAAGTAATGTTGTGCTTCCCGCAGAAATCAAGCATCTCCTGTGTTTCCGGCAGCCCACCAATGGGCGATCCCGACAAGCTGCGCCGTCCCATGATGAGACCGAATGCCGCAACCGCAAGGGGATTCTCCGGAGCGCCGACCAGCGTGATGTTGCCGTCACGGCGCAGCAGATTGATGTAGGCATTGATGTCGTGATCGGCGGCCACGGCATCCAGGATGAAGTCGAAGCTTCCCGCGTGCTTCCCCATCTCGTCGGCGTTGCGGCTGATGACAACCTCATCGGCTCCCAGCCGCAGCGCGTCGTCTTTCTTGCCCGGTGAAGTGGTAAACACCACAACATGCGCTCCCAGTGCGTGCGCAAACTTAACTCCCATGTGTCCCAGGCCGCCCAACCCAACCACGCCCACCTTCTTGCCCGCGCTCACGCCCCAATGCCGCATCGGCGAATACGTCGTAATCCCCGCGCACAGCAGCGGCGCAGTTCCCGCAAGGTCGAGGTTCGTCGGCACGCGCAGCACAAAGCGCTCAGTGACAACGATGCTGTCTGAATATCCCCCATACGTCACGCCCCCGCTGCGCTTGTCAGGGAAGTTGTACGTGAGGGTGAAGTTCGGGCAGAACTGCTCGAATCCCGCCTTGCACTCCGGGCATGTGCCGTCTGAATCCACAAGGCAGCCCACCGCCGCCAGGTCGCCCGGCTTGAATTTGGTCACAGACGGGCCAATCTTCGTCACCCGTCCTACAATCTCATGCCCCGGCACGCAGGGGTACACCGTCGGCATCACGCCGCTCCACTCATTGCGCGCCTGGTGAAGATCCGAGTGGCAGATGCCGCAGAATAGGATCTCGATCTGCACATCGTGCTCGGTCGGCTCGCGCCGCGTAATCGTTGTGGATGCGAACGGCGACGACGCGCTGGAAACGGAATAAGCTTTTGCCTTGTACATCAAAACCCTCCTGGTTAGACGGCGAGCGACTCACTGTAATCAGAATAAAGCTTGCGCTCCCGCTCGCAAAGGGGTAGAGTGGCTACATCCTTTGATGTAGAGGGTCTACAGCCTATGGCAACCAAGAGTGGCTATCAAAACCGGATTGAACTCGTGCAGGGAACGTTGGACATGCTCATCCTCAAGACGCTGCAATGGGGCGAACAGCATGGCTACGGCATCAGCCAGGCCATTCGCGCCACATCCGGCCAGGCGCTTCAGGTCGAGACCGGGTCGCTTTATCCGGCATTACATCGGCTGGAGCGGCAGGGCTGGGTCAAGGCCGAATGGAAGCAGAGCGAAAGCAACCAACGCGCCAAGTTCTACAAGATCACGAAGCTCGGCAAGGAGCAGTTGGCCTCCGACTACGAGCGTTGGGGAAAGATGGTCGCCATCATCGAGGGAATCATGACCGCGGAGGGAGTTGAGCTATGAAAATATTCTTTCGCCGCAAAACCGATCTGAGGGAAGAGATCGAGAGTCATATCAAAATGGCGACGGCAGACCGCATAGCCCGCGGCGAGTCTCCAGAGGCAGCGCGGAGAGAAGCCATGCGCGAGTTTGGAAATCTCCCTCTGATTGCGGAGGTCACGCGCGAGCGCTGGGGTTGGCTGCGCCTGGAGCGGCTGACGCAAGACCTGCGCTTCGCGGTAAGGCAGTTGCGCAGAACGCCGGCATTCACGACGACAGTGTTACTCACCCTCGCTCTGGGCATCGGAGCCAATGCGGCAATCTTCACGCTGGTAAACGCGGTGCTGCTGAAAGATCTGCCTGTAACCGATCCCAAGATGCTCGTACATGTGGGCAATGACGGCCACGACTGTTGTGTCGGCAACAACCCCACCAGGGAAGAAGGAGTCTACTCGAATTTCTCAACCGACACTTACCAGCAGCTCAAGAAAAATTTGCCTGAATTCGAAGAGTTGGCTGCGATGCAGGCAGGCTGGGGATACCGGCCCATCATAGCGCGGCGCGATGGCGCCCAGACAGAAGCTCGTTCTGTGATGGGTGAGTTTGTCTCGGGAAATTACTTCAGGACATTTGGATTGCGTCCCGCTGCGGGAAGATTGCTTATCGATGCGGACGATGCGCGCGGCGCGCCGGCCACCGCCGTCATGAGTTATGAGACGTGGCAACGACAGTTCGGCGGAGATGCTGCGGTCATCGGCAGCACCTTCTGGGTGAATACCAAGCCGGTAACGGTGGTTGGCGTGGCGCCGCGCGGATTCTTCGGCGACCGCATGGCGGTCTCTCCACCGGAATTCTACCTGCCGATTCAGACCATGGCCTCGCTGGCCAACGCTTCCTATGTAAATGACCCGGAGACGAATTGGCTCTACATCATTGGCCGTGTCAAGCCGGGAGTGGCGCTGGGCCCGCTGCAACAGAAGGTAAATGGAACCTTGCGGCAGGCGTTCGCAACACAGAAAAACTTCTCCACCGAGAACGGCAAGAAGTATTTGCCCAGGGTTCACGCGACTCTCACGCCCGGCGGTGAAGGTATCCAAACGCTTCAAGAGGGCTACGGATCCCATCTCCATCTGCTCATGTGGATTGCGGGGCTGGTGCTCCTCATTGCCTGCGCCAACATCGCCAACCTGCTGCTGGTCAGGGGCATGGGAAGACGCACGGAAATGTCCGTTCGGTCGGCGCTGGGAGCGCAGCGCGGCAGAATCGTTCGCCAGTTGTTGACGGAGAGCATTTTGCTCGCAAGCCTGGGCGGCCTTCTGGGTCTGGCCGTGGCGTATGCGGGTGCGCGCATGCTGCTTGTGCTCGCTTTTCCCGGCGCGCAGAGTGTCCCCATCGAGGCCCGGCCGTCTCTGGCGGTAATCGGCTTTGCCCTTGCGATTTCAGTGGTGACGGGCATCCTGTTCGGCGTGGCCCCGGCCTGGATCTCGGCGCAGGCCAGGCCCGCGGATGCTTTGCGCAGCGGAACACGGACCACAGCCTCCGCAACGTCCCTGCTGCAGCGGACGCTGGTGGTGCTGCAGGCCGCGTTGTCGCTGGTGCTGCTGGTGGGCGCGGGTTTGTTTTCGCAGAGCCTCAACAAGCTGCAAAACACTGACCTGAAACTCGACGCCCGCAACCGCTATATCGTGCACATCAATCCCCAGGCCGCGGGCTACGCGGGAAAGCAGTTGGAGGCCCTTTACCGGACCATCGAGGACAGGTTTCACGCTGTCCCTGGCGTCTTCAAAGTCGGTCTCTCAACCTACGTTCCCATGGAAGATAACCGCTGGAGCAACTACATTGTCGTCCAGAATCATCCCGAAGCGAAGGGCCTGGCTGGGTTTGTGAAGGCCAACTCGGACTACTTCGACTCGGTCGGCACGAAGGTGCTGATGGGGCGCGGAATCGACGTGCGGGATGCGTCGGCCGCTCCTGCCGTAGCCGTGGTGAATCAGGCCTTTGTACACGAGTTTCTAGGCGGAAGGTACCCCATAGGGCAGCGGATTGGCTTTCCGGATTCTCCCGGCGATTTCGAGATTGTCGGCGTAGTTGAGAACACCGTCTATACCGCCGTGCAATTGAAAGACGACCCCATGTATTTCGTGCCCATGATGCAGCGCCCTGCAAGCGACAAATCTCCGATTGAGAAAGATATGTCCCTTTATGCGGGAACGATGGTGCTTGAGACCGCGCAGCCCATCGACGACATGGAGAAAATTACACGGAAGACCCTGGCAAGCATCAATCCAAATCTGACCGTGGTCCAGTTTCAGACATTTAGCGAGCAGATCGCGATTGACTTCACGGAACAGAGGTTAATTGCGCGCCTGACCATGCTGTTCGGCGCGTTGGCCCTGTTGCTGGCCACTATTGGTCTTTACGGCGTCACCGCCTATTCGGTGGAGCGGCGGACGCCGGAGATCGGCATCCGCATGGCCCTCGGCGCGGAGCGCGGCGGAGTGGTAGCGATGGTGATGCGCGGCGCTCTCATTCAAACCGCGCTGGGCCTCGCCATCGGAATCCCCGTGGCGCTGCTCTGTGTCCGGTTCGTCAAGGCCCAGCTCTATGAGATCACCAGCGCCGACGCCCGGGTGATGACCGGAGCCATTGTCGCCCTGGCCGTAGCAGCCTGCGTGGCCGCAATCATCCCCGCACGCCGCGCCGCCTCCATCGACCCCGCCCGCGCGCTAAGGACTGAATAGCGGCATAGGACATTACTTATACAACGGAACTTCGCAACCAACCAGACCCACCCTTCAGATCGACGATCACCCCGAGCCTGGCTAAACTGGACGCGTCAACCTCTGATCCCTAACCCCTAACCCTTTTATTAACCGCGCCTTGCAACAACCGTCCAGAATTATGCAGTTAATTATCGACGATAATGGTATACTAGCCTCAGCGTTAGAACCGAACAGAGCAGCAGCACTCGCCCCAACCAGCAAGGATTCTGCCAGTGGTCGCTCCGATTCCTCCAGCGCAATTCAATCCAGGAAACACGACCAAATGGAACAAGGTACTGTGAAGTGGTTCAATGACGCGAAGGGCTTCGGCTTCATCTCGCGCCAGAACGGCGAAGACGTATTCGTGCACTACTCTGCGATCAACTCCAGCGGTTTCAAGAGTTTGCAGGAAGGTCAAGCCGTGCAATTCAACGTAGTGAAGGGCCCCAAGGGATGGCAGGCTGCCGACGTGCAGCCGCTCTAGACCGAACAGGCCGGATTCCGGCAGAATCTAGCAAACAGCTCCGAACCAACAACACAAGGGCTGGGACCTGTCCCAGCCCTTGTGTTTTGCGCCCTTCGACCCCCGCCGGCCGGGTCACCTGAGGCTGGACAAGAACTCTTCCGACTGCGCAGACTCTACCCCGTGCGCTACCATTCGGACGGAAGCCGTTGCAGGGACTCAATCTCGCCGCATGAAGCAAGGCACCGCCATCATCATCGGAGCAGGTCCCGCCGGGCTGACCGCCGCTATCGAGCTTCAGCGGCAATCCGCTATCAAGCCCATCCTCATTGAAGCCAGCCACGATGTCGGCGGCATCTCCCGCACCGTCCGCTACAAAGGCAACCGCATGGACATCGGCGGCCACCGCTTCTTCTCCAAATCCGACCGCGTCATGCGCTGGTGGCTCGACATGATGCCCGTGGAGGCCGGCGATTCCCGGCAAGGCCGCCTCACCTATCATGGCATGCAGCGCGATCTTCCCCTCCCCACCACTGCTCCGGACCCAAACAGCGAAGACCTGGTCATGCTCGTTCGCCAGCGCAAGAGCCGCATCTACTTCCTCCGCCGCTTTTTCGATTACCCCATCAGCCTCACCGCGGCCACCTTCCGCAATCTCGGCCTCGTCCGCACCTTTCGCTGCGGCATCAGCTACATGCACTCCGCCCTGCTGCCCCAGCGCGAAGAGAAGTCCCTCGAAGACTTCATCATTAACCGCTTCGGCAAGCAGCTCTACCTCACGTTTTTCAAGTCCTACACGGAAAAAGTCTGGGGCGTGCCCTGCAATGAGATCAGCGCCGAGTGGGGCGCGCAGCGCATCAAGGGCCTTTCGCTCAAAGGCGTCGTGCTGCACTTCATCAAGAAGACCTTCGCCGGCAAGCCTTCCGGCGACATCGCCCAGAAAAAGATCGAAACCTCGCTGATTGAGAAGTTCCTCTACCCCAAGCTCGGCCCCGGCCAGCTCTGGGAGCATGCGGCCGGCCTGGTTCGCGCCGCCGGCGGCGAAATTCATTTCGGCGTCCAGATTGACCGCATCCACGTCGTCGGAAACACCATTGCCTCCGTTGAAGGCGTCAATGAGGCAGGCGAGCGCGCCACCTACGCCGGCGATTATTTCTTCTCCACCATGCCCGTCCGCGATCTGGTCCGCGCCATCTCCGCCACTGCGCCCGGCCAGGTGCCTGCCGACGTGACCCAGGTCTCCGAAGGGCTGATGTACCGCGACTTTATCACCGTCGGCCTGCTCGCCTCCAAGCTCGCCGTCAAGGAGAAGGACGGCTCGCTCCTCAAAGACAACTGGATCTATATCCAGGAGCCCGATGTGGTGGTCGGCCGCCTGCAGATCTTCAACAACTGGAGCCCCTGGCTGGTCGGCGACCCCGGCAAAGTCTGGATCGGCCTGGAGTATTTCTGCAATGATACGGACGACTTATGGAAGCTCTCCGACGAGGCAATGTCCCGATTCGCCATCGCCGAGATCGCCAAAATCGGCATCCTCAAGGCCAAAGACGTCGAGGACTCGCACGTCGTCCGCGTTCCCAAAACCTACCCCGCCTACTTCGGGACTTACGATCGCTTTGACGTCATCCGCAACTACCTTGACGGATTCGAGAATCTGTTCCTGGTGGGGCGCAACGGCATGCACAAATACAACAACCAGGACCACTCCATGCTCACCGCCATGACCGCCGTAGAAAACATCGTCAACGGCGTCACCACCAAGCAGAACATCTGGGCCATCAATACCGAGATGGAGTACCACGAAGAAAAAGCAGCCAAATAAAAGGCGCCTCAGCCGCAAATCAATCTGGAAATGCCACCAGGACATTTCCACATGGCTCTCGATCCGGGGCCGTACCGACCTACACCCGGTTCAACCTCCAGAAAGCCCCATTCAACACGCTCGCAAACGTCACCCAGGCCAGATAAGGCGCCATCAGCCAGGCCGCCAACGGAGAGACTTGTCCGAATGCAAGCGTCGTCGCTCCAATAGCCGCCCACAAAACCACCACTTCGGCAAGCGCAGCTCCCAGGGCGTGTTGCCGAAAGAAGATCCACGACCAGGCAAAGTTCAGAGCCAGTTGCACCAGGAACAGAGTCAGGCCCAATGTTCGCCACTGAGAAGCATCGGCCAGCCAAATCCGCCAGGCGGCAATAGCCATCAGCGCGTAGAGCATCGTCCACACCGGCCCGAAAACCCAGTTTGGCGGTGCAATCGCCGGTCGCACCAGGGTTCGATACCAACCGCGAACCTCTTCCGCAGTCCAGCTTCCGCTCACCCCGGCGACGGTGAAGCAAAGTCCCAACCACGCAACCAGCCAGATCCAGCGCATTCCTCTCCACTCTCTTTTCCGATTGGAATCGCACCCGCATGGGAGACCGCTTCCATGAGTCACCCAGGCCCAGCTTACCCGCATCGCCGCATCTGGGTTCGTTTGAGATTCATTTGCTGAAAACTGTGCGCAGGAAATTCCGCCGCCCGAAAACGGCTTTCGCCGCGGCTTATCGACAAAAAAGAAGATGCCGGCAGCGATGACCTCAAAGGGTGTAGTCGCTGTCCGGCATCTCAAGAAAGAACCAAGGTTCGATGAATTCCGCAGGATGCTCTCCGCGAGCTAATCCCAGAATTCCAGGTCAATCATGTTCCGCTTTTGCCTGAGCTCTTTCATTTCGTTTTCCCGGCCTTCCGCCTTCGGAGCTCAAGTTCGTCTTCTTGCAAACTTCTCTGCATACGCATCTCAACGCCCAATGAGGGCAAAACTAGAGTGCCCAGCTTGGCGCCTGACCAAGAATCGCCGCTCCGGATACTGATTTGGAAGCGTTCCATTCCGGAACCAGGAAGCCGCCATTCGGATGCGCCTCAACGCCCTTCTGGCTGCGGTGCTGATGGCGCAGCGACTTCTGTATCTCCCTCATGGATTCGATCCGCTCGGCGCACGATTGGCGCTCCCAGAACATCACGAAACCCTGTCCGCAGACGCTGCAATGCGTTTCCGCAAATCCATTGGTGCTTTTGCATAAAACCTGCATGGTTCCTGCCTCCGCTCGAATATCGACGGCCTATGAAAGTGACCATATTCCGTGTATGTAGTGCTTGCCCATTCCCTTTATCGGCAGACATTCCATTCTTTTGAGCCACCCTCCGCTGCCTATTTCGTGGGATGAACGTCCATGATCCAGTTCTTTGAACATTCTCTGCCGCTCGACGTACCGCCCGTCCCCCTTCTATCCTCTACATATCGGCCGCATCCGTACCTCATCCTTGCGGCCCAACTGGATTCCCGACCACCATGAGCACGCCGACAATCGCCGTACACCTGCCCGATGGGGCCATTCGCGAAGTGCCCGCCGGCACAACGCCCTTTGACATCGCCAACGCCATCTCTCCCCGCCTTGCCGCAGCCTCCGTAGTGGCACGGCTCACCCCCGTCAACGGAACTGCAAAACTGCAATCTGTTGCCGAGGGTCAGCCGCCTGAAGCCTCTATGTATTCCGCGGAAGATGCAGCAGTTCCGCGCCTTGTCGATTTATCCGCTCCGCTCACCGCGGATACGCGCCTTGAGCTAATCACTGAGAAGGACCCAGAGGCACTAAAGGTTGTACGGCATTCTGCCGCGCATGTGATGGCGACCGCGGTTCTCGAGCTGTTTCCGGAGACAAAGCTCGGCCACGGCCCCGCCACCGAGGCAGGATTTTTCTACGATTTCTATCGCCCCACCAACTTCACGCCAGACGACCTCGCCGCCATCGAAGCCAGGATGAAAGAGGTAGTGGCGCGCGATGAGAAGTTCGAACGCATCTACGAGCCGCGCGAGGAGGCTCTGTTCGATTTCAACCGCGACGGCGACTTCATGAAGGCACACTTCGTGACCAAGTTCACCGAGCCGGGATCTGAAGTCAGCTTCTATCGCAACGGCCATTTCATCGACTTTTGCCGCGGCCCGCATGTGCCTTCCACCGGCCGCGTGAAAGCATTCAAAGTGCTTTCGCTCGCCGGCGCATATTGGCTTGGCGACGAAAAGAATCCGCAGTTGCAGCGCATCTATGGCACTGCCTTCTTCTCGCAGAAAGATCTCGACGCGCACTTCGCGCGCCTTGAAGAAGCCGCCAAACGAGACCATCGCCTGCTGGGCAAGCAGCTTGACCTCTTCAGTATCCAGGAGATCGCCGGCGCGGGCCTCATCTTCTGGCATCCCAAAGGCGCCATCATCCGCAAGGCGATGGAAGACTGGATGCGCGACGAGTGCCTGCGCCGCGGCTACTCAATGGTTTTCACGCCGCACGTCATGCGCCGCGAGCTATGGAAGATCAGCGGCCACGAGGGCTATTACGCCAACAACATGTACACCCCCATGGAGCTGGACGATGCGGAGTATCGCCTCAAGCCCATGAACTGCCCCGGCCACATTCTCATCTACAAGAACTCGCCGCGCAGTTATCGCGACCTGCCCCAACGTTATGCAGAATTGGGCAATGTCTACCGCTACGAGCGCTCCGGAACCATGCACGGCCTGCTGCGCGTGCGCGGCTTCACGCAGGACGATGCGCACATCTTCTGCACGCCCGGCCAGATTGAAGATGAAGTCATCGCCTGCATCGACTTTGCCGAAGCCGTGCTCAAGACCTTCGGCTTCAACGAATTCCAAGTCGAGCTCTCCACCTGGGATCCCAACGACCGCGCCCACTACACAGGCTCGGATGAAAACTGGGCGCTCGCCACCGGCGGACTTCAGCACGCGCTCGACCGCAAAGGCATCGCCTACAAAACCATCCCCGGTGAAGCCGCCTTCTACGGCCCCAAGATCGACTTCAAGCTCATCGACGTCCTCGGCCGTCTCTGGCAGCTCTGCACTGTGCAGGTCGACTTCAATCTCCCCGCCCGCTTCGAACTCGAATACGTGGGCGAGGACGGCGGGCGCCATCAGCCGGTCATGATCCACCGCGCTCTCTTCGGCTCAATCGAGCGCTTTTTCGGCGTGCTCATCGAGCACTACGCCGGCGCATTCCCGCTCTGGCTCGCGGCCGTGCAGGTGGGACTGGTTCCGATCAGCGAGCGCCACCACGCCTACGCCAAGAAGGTCGAAGCCGAACTCAAAGCCGCAAGCCTGCGCGTCGAAGTCGATGACCGCAACGAAAAAATGAACGGCAAAATCCGCGACTTCGCCAATCAGAAGACCCCGTACATCCTGGTCTTCGGCGACAAGGAAGAAGCCGCCGGCACAGTCAGCGTCCGCACCCGCGCCAAAGGCGACCAGGGGTCGATTCCACTCGCCGACTTCATCTCCAAGGCCAAACAGTTAGTGTCCGCCCAGTCAATGGAACTCTAGTCAGAACGTGTTTCATAAGCCTGCTTTGTAACAGGGCACGACTGCGCGAGCTGCGGAAAAACTCGTGCCAGCCGACAACGGCGAGGGTTTTGTAACAGGGCACGACTTCAGTCGTGCCGAAAAGAGGCCAGAAAAACGAGGGGTTTTAACCCCTGCGGGATTCGAGCCCAGATGCCGCGGCCCCTTATGAAACACGTTCTGGCAATCCGGCCAAGATTGGAGGATACTGTCTCCATGGCAACGCAGCCCGTTATCGAAAAACATGTCAGCATCGATGAATACCTCTCGACCGTCTACGAGCACGACTGCGAGTATGTGGACGGCGTCATCGAGGAGCGCGATATGGGCGAGTTTGAGCAGGCTTACCTGCAAGCGCTGCTAGTGGGAATATTCCTAAAGAACCGGCAAGAGTGGGGGGTATATCCACTTCCTGAACAGCGCGTCCAGACACAGAACAGCCACTTCCGCGTACCGGACGTGACCATTCTTCGCGAGAGAACACCGCGCGAACGCATCCTCACCCACCCACCGCTGCTTGTCATCGAGATTCAATCCCCCGAAGACACCCTGCGCCGCACCGCCGAAAAGGCAGCCGAATATCTCGCCTTCGGTATCCAGCATGTTTGGGTCATCGACCCGTACGCCCGCGTAGCCTATCGTGGAACGACAGACGGCCTTGAGCTAGCCCGCTCCGGCGAACTTACCATCCCCGAGACTCCCATCCGCATTGTTCTAGCCGACCTCTTCGCCGAACTGGACAAGGTCTAGGTACGAGAAAAATCTGCAGGACCTTTTATGCATTAATCGCCATCCCCTCCACCGCCCCATACGCATCAAGCAGGCTCTCCGAAAGCGTAGGATGCGCGTGGATGGTGAACATCATCTCCTCGACCGTCCCTTCCAACTCCATCACCGCGACCGCCTCGGCAATGATGTCGGTCGCCCCTGGACCCAAAATATGCACCCCCAGAATCTCCCCATACTTCGCAGCGGAAACAACCTTCACAAACCCATCGTGGCTGCCCAGAATCGTAGCCTTCGAGTTGCCGGCAAATGGAAACTTGCCCACCTTCACCTCGTAGCCTTTTTCCTTCGCCTGCGTCTCTGTCAGTCCCACGCTGCCGATCTGCGGCTCGGTAAACGTGCATGCCGGAACCCGATCCCGCCGCACCGGCCTGTACTTGACCCCGGCAATCTTCGCCACAGCCACCATGCCGCTCATCATGCCGACGTGGGCCAGTTGCGGCAGACCGGCCACAATGTCTCCTATGGCAAACACGCCCGGCTCCGCTGTCTCCTGCGCCTCATTCACCTTCACAAACCCGCGGTCGAGCACGATCTTGGTCTTCTCCAGTCCAACATCGGCAGTCCGCGGCGCGCGCCCCACCGCCACCAGCACCTTCTCAGCCTCCTTCACCTGCGGTTTGCCATTGGCATCGGTGTACGTCACTTTGACGCCCGTCTCCGTCCTCTCCACCGTCTCCACCTTCGCGCCGGTATTCACGTCGATGCCGCGCTTCTTGTAGAGCCGCGTCAGCTCCTTTGAAACCTCCTCGTCTTCGAGAGGCATCATGCGCGGCAGAAACTCGAGCACCGTCACCTCAGACCCGAATGTCCTGAACATCGAAGCGAACTCCGACCCCACCGCGCCCGCGCCAATCACCACCAGCGACTTGGGCGCCTGCTCCAGCGAGAGAATCTCGATATTCGTCAGAATGCGGTCGTCCGCCTTGAGCCCCGGCAGCATCTTTGCCTCCGACCCCGTAGCCACAATCACGTTCTTCGCCTTCACCTGGCTCACTTGCCCATCCGCGCCAGTCACATCGACGGTATGCACCCCAATCACCGCCGGCCCCGTCAGCCGCCCGTAACCTTGCAGCCGCGTAACCTTGTGCTTCTTCACCAGGAAGTCCAGTCCCTTGGTGTGCTTCACAATAATGCCGTTCTTGCGCGTTTGCACCGCCGCCCAGTTCAGCGTCGGCGTTCCCACGCCTTCAATCCCAAACTCGGCCGCATTCAGCATGTGATCCCAAATCTCCGCGTTGAACAACAGCGCCTTGGTGGGAACGCAGCCCACATGCAGGCAAGTCCCGCCCAACTTGTCGGAGCTCTCAATCAGCGCAACCTTCAGCCCATACTCCGCGCCGCGAAACGCCGCCGTATACCCGCCCGGCCCGCTGCCTATGATTGCTACGTCGAAAATCGTGTCTGCCACTTGCCTCTCCAATCGCCGGCGCCGCCCGTCACCAGCCCCGCGCCTCACATCCAAGTCTAAATCTCTGCCTGACCTCGCGCCCCTCGCCGCCATCGAAGCATGTGGTACTCTTTCTCCGCAAGTCCCGGCGAAACCGGAAGTGCCCATGCCGCGAAAAATCAACCTCCTCGCCGCTCTCTTCGCTTTCTTCTTGCCGGCATTTCAAGTCTCACCTGCCGCTCAGGACGCCGCACCCCCAGCCCCCAGAACCACCGTCCCCGGCATCTCCATCCCCGACGTTCCAGGCGCACCCTTTTCCGCCACACTGGTGCTTGAATCCCAGCGAATCTGGCCCGACGGCACCAGCCAGATCCGCCGCACCATCAACCTCGTCGCCCGCGACGGGCAGGGCCGAACCCACAACGAGACCCGCCGCCTCATGCCCGAGTACTTCCACGGCTCCCCTGAGCTGATGAGCGTGCGCATCTTCGACCCGCTCACCCACATCCGCATCGTCTACGATCCCGCTCTGCACATCGCCCGCCGGCAATTCGTCCCCAAAGAACCGAGCACAACCGCGCTGCCCAACCCCTCAGTCGGCATCCAGGACCTCGGCACTACGACTCTGAACGGCCTTCAGGCCAGGGGAACCCGGCGCACCGAAATCGTGCCCGATTACAAAAGCGAAACCGGCGAAACCGTAAAAATTGAGGATGAAACCTGGTATTCCCAAGACCTGCACCTCAACTTGCTCATCCGCCATTCCGATTCACGCGTCGGCGTGGAGACAGTAGGAGTGTCCAACCTCAAGCGGGAAGAACCGCCCGCCTCCATGTTTCAGGTTCCACCAGGCTACAGAATCCTGAACGCCACCCCCGCGCAAAGCTCAACCTTTCCACCGAAGCCAACCGGCAACGGCGTCGAGGTCGAGCCTCCCTTGTAGACTCGCGCGTTTCACCCTCTCCGGGTGCTCGAATGGGCACCTGTTGTTGCACGTCAGTCCAAACGGAAGCCTGGAACCTTCCGGTGCGCAAGCGCCGTCTGCCCCACCGCAGGTGGTCCCTAGCTCGTATGGATCTGCACCAGCCCGCCCGCCCCCGGCGAAACCGAACTGGTCTGCTCCCCGCGCCAATGGTCGATATGGCTGATCCGGTGCACGCACCCGATCGTGCAATTCGGCGCGCAGCTCTTGGCCGTCAAATACTCCCGCTTCACGTCCGCAGTCGTATACTCCGCAATCGGCACTCCAGGGTACCCACGTTGCTGCGAGCAATAATGCACCAGCCCGTTCTCGCAGATATACAAATACCGCGACCCCGCCCGGCACCGCCAATCGTTCTCGCGCCCCTGCGCAATCGCTTCCTGAAACTTGTCAAACTGCGCGTAGTTGGTCTTCTTCCGGTTAGTCATCTCGAAGTAGACGCGTGCATCCTCCGGCCTGAGCGGCTTCAGTTGCCCGTCCCCGTCGTGGATAATCCCGATCGTCGATTCAAACCCCAATTCCAGCGCGCGCCGCCCAATGACCAGCGCGTCGTTCGGGTCCTTGAACCCTCCGCCCACCACCGAGTTGATATTCACATGGAACTCGGCATGCTCCGCCAGCATCTGCAGTTTCTTGTCCAGCACCTTCAAGCTCTTCTTGGAAATCTCGTCCGGGTTCACGTTATCGATCGAGATCTGCATGTGGTCCAAGCCGGCCCGGTTCAGCCGCTCGATCCTCTCCACGTTGAGCAGATAGCCATTCGTAATCATCCCCGCAATGGCGCCCGTCTTCCGCATGCGACGAATAATCTCGTCCAGGTCCGGATGCGTCAGCGGCTCCCCGCCCGAGATCCCGATCATCGCCGTCCCCAGCCGTCCCAGGTGGTCAATCCGCCGCAGCATCTCCGCCAGCGGCACCGGCTCCGAAACCTTGTCGTACTCATTGCAATACCCGCACGAGAGGTTGCAGAACCGCGCCGGCACAATCTGCGCCAGCACCGGGTGCGCCGTCGAGGCGAGCGCCCTTGCCACCATCGCATACTCGCGCATCTTCCGCCGAGCCGCAACAGCCCGCCCGCGCACCGTAGATCTCCGGGGAACAGCCATCTCTACTATTGAATCATAGTCGGGGAGGACATCGGATCATTGGACCCAGGACAAAAGGGGCTCGGACCCGCCGCACCTGACAATCTCTCGCCACTGACCTTTCATACCGGACGATCCTACGAAGTTGCCTCTCAGGATCAATTGACCGGAAACGCCGACGGAATCTCGCGTGCGAAGTAGCCTTCAGCGTCCTTCTTGAAGTCATCTAGAGTTGTGAATTGCTTATCCGCCGCGTTCGTGATCCTTTTTTGATCCTTCTTGCTCAGCCCAGTCTCAAAGTCTTCGTGGATCATCACGCTACGAAAGGGTATATCTTGCTTTTGAAATTCGAGACAAGATAATACTGCCAGGCGGGCCTTGGAGGTCTCCCTCACGCCATATAAGAAGACATCCTTTTGGGCTGGGAACCGCCAATCGACGTCGAGATCATCTCTGGACGGAATCGGGATATAGTGTTGCTCTGGCCGGTACTGATGCAGCGTGGATGACACGAAATCGTTGAGAGTCTCATAAAACAAACTCTGAATAACTTCACGTTTGAACACCTGCATATTGCTGACCTTCGCCACCGCCTGCGCAAATTGCAAAAACGCAGAGTACAACTTATCTGGTGCCACGTCGATCGAGAGCCGCCCATCCGATTCTGCGATCCCGTTCTCTGACAATATGCGGGCCAGCACCTTCCTTTTCGTGGGAGTATCCACGTCATAGGAATAGGACAGGCGCATAAGTGTCATACCATGGTCTGAAATTCGAACCGGGTCATCAGGATTCTTTGGGAGGTCAATGAAGACGTCCACCATGTCTCCATCTTCATGGAAGAGCGGAGCCAGGACTTGTACAATTCCGGGGCGCTTCTCGCGAAACGCGATATGCTGCTTGAACTCGGCCCTTAACGTCTCAAGTACATCCATGTCAGTCTCCACCGAAATCAAGATTTGCCTGCGAGTTCACTCGGAAGTGCTTGACGACGTCCTTCGAATCCAGGTTCACTGCTTTCACGAAATATTGCACTGCCTCCTCCAGGGAGGCAAATTCCGTGGTGGCAGTCGCGTTCTTCTCAGCAGCGGCGCCGGACTCCAAAGCTTCCTCTGTGGCCCTATGAATATGAAAATCCCAATGCGGATGGGAGGGATCGAATCCGGTCCCCTTGTTATATACCCCATGCTTCCCATTGCATCTCAGCAGCTTAATCTCAGGACGTCCGTCGTTCGCGTTGTAGACGAGGCCAACCGAGAAGTTCTCGGGGAAATCAATGCTCTTGCGGATAAATACCGCGAAAATTCCCTTGGTCTTGTCAGTCGCAACGAACTTCGAGTCATTCCGAAGATGTGCGCCCTCCTTTCTCAGGGAGCGCGATGGCGCCTCGGTCACCTCCTTTGGGTAGATGATCAAAGCGTCAATCTCGGCTTGGGTGAAGCTTGCCACGAAAGAGGATCATATGGCAATGCCACAAGGTGAGTAAACGATATTCGGATGAGATGAACGCACTCAGGCCAATAACCTTATAGGCGTGCGGCCCTGGTCTGGCAACCACGAAACTGGGTGCCCTAGGCCTCGCCTCTGAGACCTGGGACCGCACGACCCTTAACCTGCCGCGCGTCCTGCTCCCGGAGGGAGCCAACGAAAATAGCCCCGGGTGAAACCCGGGGACCCCGTCCACCCCACATCTCCCGCCGTCCCGTAGGGCCGGCGTGACGGGACGATCGTCTGAATGATCGATGATTCGTTGCGCTTATTCAATCCGCCCCGCCGGGGCGAAGGGCTCTCTCTTGTGCGCTTTCCCCGGATTGCGTTCGCTGTGGCGAACTCCATCCGAGGCTATTATCGATCCGTCCCTCCGGGACGAATCGCGAAGATGGTGCAGGGTGGCCGGGGGACCAGGTCCGGGAAGAACGAAACTGGGCGCCCCCGGTCTCCCCCACCCCCCACCCCAAAAAGCCGGCTCCCGAGGAGGCGCTTCCAACGCAAGATAAACAAAATAAACAGGTTAAAAAATAAACCTATATATAGATCAGTAAACAGAACCCCTCAAAAGGGCCCTGTTTTTGCATGAAATCTGGCCTTCGGGAGGCATTTTTAAGCGAAAACGGGAAGGTTTGCGGGTTGATTTTGAAAATCAGGAACGAACGCGCCCTTACCGTCGCCGCTCAAATCCCCTAGGCTTCACCGGCGCTGTCACCGGCAAATGCGTCTTCCCCGCCGGAAAGACCGCCAGAAACCGGTCCTGCCCTTCGCCGGAGCTGGCCGTCTCCACGCCTTCGATTTCCTTGAAGGACATATGCAGCAGGCGGCGCTCGCGGCTGTTCATGGGCGGAAACGCATACGGCACGCCGCTGCGGATCACCTTGTCTGCTGCCGTTTCCGCTTGCAGCTTCAGTTCCTGCGCCCGCAGCGCCTTGAAGTTGGCCGCGTCAAAGCTCACCAGGTCGTTCTCGCGCTGGTCCAGCCGCAGCATCTGCGCCGCAATGGTCTCGAGCGCCCTGAGCAGCTCGCCGTCATGCTGGGTCACCAGGGGAACGTCGGGCCCTCCCAGCTCCACGTAGATCTGCCGGGCCTCCAGGCCCTGCGGATCGTGCGCGCCGTCGCCTGCGGTAATGCGGTACTTCAGGCGCAATCCGCCCAGTTTGTTGAGGTTGGCGAGGAATCCCGCAATTCTCTGCGCTGCTTGCTGCAAGTCGTCGATAGGCATAACAAACCAGTATCGCAGAGCCGGGCCGGATGCGGAGCCCTCAATTGCCGGGAAACGCTGCGCGGGTTTCCGTTGCAGCCAATTGACCGCTGCAACCGCGACAGCGCAAAGTGGAGAGGAGCCTATGCCCATCACGCAGCCCCCCCACCTCAGCCCGTCCCAGGCCCGCGTTCTCGGCGCCCTGGTTGAAAAGGAAGTCACTACTCCGGACTACTATCCGCTCTCGCTCAACGCGCTGATCAACGCCTGCAATCAGCTCTCCAACCGTGAGCCGGTCATGCGTCTCGACGAGGAAGAAGTACGCCTCGCCCTTCGCCGGCTTGAAGAGCAGGGCCTGGCCGGCCGTGCCCGCGGCGCAGACGGCCGCGTCACCAAGTACGAGCACTGGCTGGGAGAAGCCTTCAACTTTACCCGAGCTGAAACCGCGCTCATCTGCGTGCTGCTGCTGCGCGGCCCGCAGACGCCCGGCGAACTGCGCGGCCGCACCGACCGCCTGCACCGCTTCGACGAAATCGGCGAAGTGCTCGCCGGCCTGCAAAAGCTTGCCGAGCGCAACCCTGCACTGGTGGCGATGCTTCCCCGCCAGCCCGGAACCAAGGAATCCCGCTACGCGCATTTGCTCTCCGGGCCAGTCGAATCGGCGGTTGCGTTCGAACACGCAGCCGCGCCGCGTGGAGCATTCCAAAACGAGACCCGAAGCGAAGGAGACGACCCGGCCCACGAAGACCGCATCGCCCAGCTCGAAGCCACGGTTGCTGAACTCAAACAGGAAGTAGCCGCGCTTCGCCAGAAGATCGACGATCTTTTCGGCGATGGTTAGAAAGGAATTGAGTGGTTGACCCTGAAAGAGCCGCCGATCGATCAGATGAGCGTTAAATCAGCTCATACCCCGCAAACCAATACCCAATCTCGAATGCTGCCGTATCCTCCGCATCCGACCCGTGAATTGCATTCTCTTCAAGAGAGCCGGCAAACTTTTTGCGGATGGTTCCCTCTTCGGCGTTCGCTGGATTGGTGGCGCCCATCAGTTTGCGCAGGTCGGCGATGGCATTCTCCTTTTCAAGAACCATGAGCACAATAGGCCCGGAGGACATGAAGTTCGTCAGCGAATCAAAGAACGGGCGCGCGCTGTGGACGGCGTAAAACCCCTCCGCCTGCTTTTTTGAGATGGACTGTTTCTTGATGGCCACAATCTGGAATCCGCCCTTGTATATCTCGGCCAGGATGGCTCCGGTAAGCCCCTTGCGGACCGCGTCCGGCTTGACGATGCTGAATGTGCGTTTCGCCACGTGCGTTGCTCCTTCAATGATTTCCGTATTCCTCCCAATTGTAATGGTCGCAGCCAAAAGGGTGGCTCTCACCTCTTGCGCCGCCAATCTGCTAAAGTTTCCGCATGTTCCCCCAATTCGCTGGATTTCGATCTTCGCTCGCATTCGGCGCACTCCTGGCGGCCACCTGCGCTTCTGCCGCGGCCCGAGCTCAAACCGCCGCAACCGCCGCGCCTGAACTTCGCGTCTTCGATCCCTCGCTCATCGACAAATCCATCGACCCTTGCGACAACTTCTACCGCTACAGTTGCAACGGCTGGTTCAAGCGCACTCCCCTGCCCGCGGACCAGGCTTCATACGGCCGCTTTACCGAGCTCTATGAGGTGAACCGCCTGCACCTGAAGCAGATTCTTGAGCAGGCCGCCGCGCCCGCGGTAGCGGCTCCGCGCAGCGCCAACGAACAGAAGATCGGCGATGAGTACGCAAGCTGCATGGACACCGCCGCCATCAACAAGCTTGGCCTGGCGCCCCTCCAGCCCGAGCTCGCCCGCATTGCAGCCTTGAAGTCGACCGCCCAGCTTCCCGCGCTTCTGGCTCACCTGGACTCCATCGGCGTCAACGCTTTCTTCGGCATGAGCCCCAATCAAGACTTTGCCGACTCGAATTCGGTGATCGGCTTTTACGGCGCCGGAGGACTCGGCCTGCCCGAACGCGACTACTACACCCGCACCGACGCCAAGTCCCAGGAGCAACGCCGGCAGTACCTGGCCCACGTGCGCAAGATCTTCATCCTTGCCGGCGAGCCGGAATCCAGGGCCGCCAAAGATGCCGACACGGTGCTGGCAATCGAAACCCGCCTGGCCAAGTCCTCCCTCACCGTAACCGAACAGCGCGACCCGCAAAATCTCAACCACCCCACCGACACCGCCGCTTTCTCGAAAGAACTCACGCATTTCTCGCTTGCCAGCTACGTCATCGCCGCGCACGCTCCCGCCGCCGGCAAGGTGAATGATATGGAGCCGAAATTCTTTGCCGAGTTCAACACCCTCATCGCCGACACGCCCGTCGCCAAGATCAAGACCTATCTGCGCTGGCAGCTGCTGCACGCCTATGCGGGCACCAGCATGCCGGAAAGCTTCGACGAGGAGACGTGGAACTTCTATTCCCACACCCTTAACGGCGTCGAAAAGCAGCAGGAGCGCTGGAAGCGCTGCACCAGCCGCGTGGATGGGGAGTTAGGAGAAGCGCTTGGCCAAGTTTACGTTGCTAAATATCTTCCGCCGGCGGCCAGGCAGCACGCGCTCGATATGACCCTTGCCATTGAACAGGCCATGGATAAGGATATTGACGCCCTTGACTGGATGAGCCCGGAAACAAAGGTCAAAGCAAAAGAAAAACTGCACACCGTGATGAACAAGATCGGCTATCCGGACAAGTGGCGCGACTACACGAAGCTTGAAATCGTCTCCGGCGACGCGCTGGGCAACCAGATGCGGGCCACTCAATTCGAATTCGCGCGAGGCGTGGCCAAGATCGGCAAGCCCGTCGACAAGGCCGAGTGGGATATGACGCCGCCCACCGTCGACGCCGACTACAATCCGCAGCAGAACAACGTCAACTTCCCCGCGGGCATTCTGCAGCCGCCCTTCTTCAGCGGCACGGAAGACGATGCAGCCAACTACGGCGACATGGGATCGACCGTGGGCCACGAGCTGACCCATGGATTCGATGACGAAGGCCGCCAGTTCGATAAAGACGGCAACTTGAAGAACTGGTGGACCAGGAAAGACGAAGACAAATTCAACGCCCGCGCCGATTGCGAGATCAAACAGTACGACGCCATTGAAGCCGTCCCCGGCGTTCACCTCAACGGCAAGCTCACGCTGGGAGAGAATCTCGCCGACCTGGGAGGTCTGTGGCTGGCGTGGCTCGCATGGCTCGACAAGGCGCAGACTGCCCACATCGATATGACCGCCAAGGTCGACGGCTATACTCCCGACCAGCGCTTCTGGATCGCCTATGCCCAGGGGTGGTGCACGCAAACACGCCCCGAGCAGTTGCGCACCCAGGCCCAGACCAATCCCCACGCCCCGGACGAGTACCGCGCCAACATCGTGCTGAGCGATCTGCCCGAATTCGCCAGGAGCTTCAGCTGCAAGAACACGGCAAAGATGGTGGCGGCAACGCCATGCAGGGTCTGGTAGGGATGCGCCCCAAAGTTCCGCGCCCGGCTCTTCACTGAAGAGCCCGTACCCACTCCAAAATATCCTGGATATTCAGTGAAAGCGGACGTACCATCGCGGTACTGTCTTGATGGGAAGTTTCATTTACGCGACATTTTCCGATTGAGTAATTTAAAGTGCAACTATAGAATTCTCATATGGCCGATGTTCCTCGCCAGATCTTTCCGATGCTTCATTCGGCTCTGCGTCGCTTTCCGGCGGTGGTTGTCACCGGCCCGCGCCGGTCCGGCAAGACAACCCTTCTGCGCGCCGCCCTCCCTCGTGCGCAGTACATCCTCCTGGAAGACCCGGACATTCAGGACCGTATCCGGCGCGATCCCCGCGCCTTCATCGAGGGCCTGAAGCCGCCCATCATCTTCGACGAAATTCAGAACACGCCGCAGTTGCTCGATTACGTCCGCACCCTGGTCGACGCGCGCCCGCGCAAGATGGGCCAGTGGCTCTTCACCGGCTCCCAGGAAGCCCCTCTGATGCAGGGGATCACGGAATCCATGGCGGGACGCGCGGCAATCCTGCAACTGTTGCCATTCAGCCTGGCCGAGACACCCAAGGCCAGCCTGTTGCTCGGTGGCTTTCCTGAAGTAGTCCTTCGCCCCCGCGGCCGCGAGTTGTGGTTCGCCTCTTACCTGCAAACCTACATCGAGCGCGATGTCAGGCTCATCACCAACGTTCGCGATCTGGCCGGCTTCCGCCGCTTCCTCTCGCTTCTGGCCAGCCGTCACGGTCAGATGCTCAATCGAACCGACCTGGCCGCCCCGCTCGGCGTGACTGTGCCTACCATCTCGGAGTGGCTGCGCATTCTCGAAATTACCGGCCAGATCATTCTCGTCCCGCCCTACTTCGAGAACTTCGGCAAGCGCCTCGTCAAGTCACCCAAAATATATTGGGGAGACGCCGGCTTGGCCTGCCATCTGCTCGGCATTCAGTCGCAGGCAGAGCTTGATCGATCGCCGTTTCTCGGTTCCATCTTCGAGGGCTTTGTCGCGGCCGAGATTCTCAAGAGCCAGATCAACCGCGGTCAGCGCAAGGAGCTCTACTACTTCCGCGACCAGCAGGGACTGGAGATCGACTTTCTGATTCCGCGGTCCAATGCCCGCTTCTGGCTTGTCGAGGCCAAAGCCTCGAAGACCGTGCAGCCGTCCATGGCCGCGCCCATGCTGTCGCTCTCGCACTTGGCCCAAAATCGCGCGACGCGCCGTATCGTCGTCTATCGCAATCCGCGCACGGGAACCGCATTCACCGCGCTTGCGCGCGGGGCCGAGGCGCTCACTCTAGAGCAGTTTTCCGCAGAAATCAACCGCGCTAAAGCTCTGTGACGCGCCACTCTTATCAGAACTGTACCCTTGAGAAATTTAAAGTGTCACTTTAGATTTCTCAAGAATACGAATTGTCTTCAACTGGGCATGAGCTCCGGGCGCGGTCTACGCCTTGCCGATCACCCTCGCCAGCGTAGCCCCAATCTCGGCCGGCGAAACCACCACGTGAATCCCGGCCTCAGTCATCGCCTTCATCTTGTCCGCGGCCGTCCCCTGCCCGCCGCTGATGATCGCGCCGGCGTGGCCCATGCGTCGTCCCGGAGGTGCCGTCTGTCCGGCGATGAAGCCGACCACCGGTTTCTTCACATACTGCTTCACGAACTCCGCCGCAGCCTCTTCCGCCGATCCGCCAATTTCGCCGATCATAATGATCGCCTCGGTCTCGGGATCGTCATTCAGCAGCCGCAACGCGTCGATGTGCGTTGTGCCGATAATCGGATCGCCGCCAATCCCGATGGCCGTCGACTGCCCAATCCCGCGCTGTGTGAGCTGATGCACGGCCTCATAGGTCAGCGTTCCAGAGCGGGAAACAATACCGACAGACCCCTCCTTGTGAATGCGCGCCGGCATGATGCCGATCTTCGCCTTCCCTGGCGAAATCACGCCGGGGCAATTCGGCCCGATAAGCCGCGACATTGAATTCTTGAGCTTGGCCCACACCTTCACCATGTCCAGCGTCGGAATGCCTTCCGTGATGCAGACGATCAGCGGAAGCCGCGCATCCTCAGCCTCAAGAATCGCGTCCGCTGCAAACGGAGGCGGCACAAAAATCACCGTCGCATTCGCGCCTGTCTTCTCTACCGCGTCGGCGACGGTGTTGAACACCGGCCAGCCTTCGTGCGTCGTACCACCCTTGCCCGGCGTCACTCCGCCAACGACAACAGTGCCGTACTCCGCCGCGCCCTTGGCGTGGAATGTTCCCTCTTTGCCGGTAATTCCCTGTACAATCAGCCGCGTATTCTTGTCTACCAGTACCGCCATTTACGCACCCACCTTTGCGGCTGCTCTCACAACCAGATTTGCAGCTTCTTCCATCGTTGCGCCCACCTGGAAATCCAAGCCGGATTCCTTCAGGATCTGCCGCCCCTCTTCCACGTTCGTCCCTTCGAGGCGCAGCACAATCGGCACCTTCACATTCAGGTTGCGCGCCGCTGCCACAACTCCCGTAGCCAGCCGGTCTACGCGTAGAATGCCACCGAAAATATTGATGAAGATCGCCTTCACGTGCTCGTCGGCGAGCAGGATTCCAAACGCATGCTCAATCTGCTCCTGCGTTGCACCGCCGCCCACATCGAGAAAATTCGCCGGGCTCCCGCCTGCGTACTGAATGATGTCCATCGTTGCCATCGCCAGCCCCGCGCCATTCACCATGCAGGCAATCGAGCCGTCCAGCTTGATGTAGTTCAGCGCGTATTTGCTGGCTTCCACTTCAAGCGGGTCTTCTTCGGCGGTGTCACGCAGAGCCTTGATGGCCGCGTGCCGGAACAGCGCGTTGTCGTCGAATGTGATCTTGGCGTCGAGAGCAAAGAGCTTGTCGTCCTTGGTCGTGATGAATGGATTGATCTCGATCAGCGACGCATCCGTATCCATGAAGGCCTTGTACAAGCTCTGGAAAAAAGTGACCGCCGCGTTGATCTGCGTCGGCTTGAGCCCCAGCGCAAACGCCAGTTTGCGCGCCTGCCACGCTCCAAATCCGATGGCCGGATCGATGGTCTCTTTGAAGATGGCCTCAGGCGTTTTCGCGGCCACCTCCTCGATCTCCATGCCGCCGGCCTGCGAGGCCATGAAGACCAGCTTGCCCGTCGCGCGATCCAGCACAATGCCCAAATAAAGCTCGCGATCTATGGCTGCGGTCTCCTCGACAAGCAACCGCTGCACCTTCTGCCCCGCCGGCCCAGTCTGGTGCGTCACCAGTTGCATCCCCAGAATGTTCTTCGCGGCCTGTTCAGCTTCTTCGCGCGTCTTTGCCACCTTCACGCCGCCGCCCTTGCCGCGGCCTCCGGCGTGAATCTGCGCCTTCACCACCACGCCGCTGGCGCCCTCGGCAAACAGTTTGCGGGTCACATCGTTTGCCTCTTCCAGCGTGTTGGCCATCTCGCCTTTGGGCACGGCAACGCCGTACTTGGCCAGAATCTCTTTTGCCTGATACTCGTGAATTTTCAAGTTGGGTCCGCCCAGTCCGCTGGGTTTCGAGGGATTCGGCGCTAAACCCGGTGAACCCGGGGTCAGCGAAGCCGTGACAGCGGTATTCAAATACTATCTTGCGCCCCAAAGGCGCCGCAAACCGTCGTCCCGTATCTCTCTCACAATGCGCCCTGCATATGCGGACCGGCGCGCCGCCCGTTACCATATCGGAATATGACCTTGTTGAAGGAGTTTCTCAAACCGCTCGCCGAAGACGGCACCGCGCTCACCCGCGAGCAGGCGGCTGATGTGCTTACTGAGATTCTCACCGGCACAGTTCCCGACGTTGAAATCGCCGCCCTGGTCACGGTGCTCGCCACGCGCGGGGAGCAGGTACCGGAGCTGACCGGCTTCGTCGAAGTCATGCGCCAGCGCGCCATGCCCGTTCCGCTGGATCCAGACGAGCGCGCACAACTAGTTGATATTGTCGGCACCGGCGGCGGAGGGCCGCTCACCTTCAACATCTCTTCAGGCGCAGCGCTTGTCGCTGCCGCGGCGGGCGCCAAAGTGGCCAAGCACGGCAACCGCGCCGTCACCTCCCGCTGCGGCGCTGCGGACGTGCTCGAAGCCCTCGGCGTCCCCATCGACCTTTCTCCGGAACTGGCCGCCCAGTGCCTGCGCGCCACCAGGTTCATGTTCCTCTTCGCGCCGCTCTATCACCCTGCCATGAAGGCCGTTGGCCCGCTGCGCCGCGCGCTCGGCTTCCGCACCATCTTCAACCTCTGCGGCCCGCTCACCAACCCCGCCGGAGCCCGCAACCAGGTCATCGGCGTCCTCGCGCCCAGCCGCGTACTCCTCGTTGGCCGCACCCTGGCGGCGCTCGGCGCCAAGCGGGCCTTTGTCGTCCACGGCACCGATGGAATCGACGAGCTCACCACCGCCGGCGAGTCCGTCGTCGCCCGCGTTGAGGAAACCGAAGCCGGCCCGCCCACGCTGAAGGGCGCGCGCGTAACCCCGGAAATGGCCGGACTCACCCGCGCCACGCCCCAAGACTTTGCCCAGTTTGCCGGCGGGGACATTGAGACCAACGCGTCTCTGCTTTACGACGTCCTCACCGGCATTCCCGGCCCCCGCCGCGACATTGTCCTGCTTAACGCCGCTGCTGCCCTGGTTGCCGCCGGACTGGCCTTCGATCTCAAGGAAGGCGTAGCCATGGGCGCCGAAGCCATCGACAGCGGCCAGGCTGCGGCCACGCTTGCCAAGTTGCGCCAGTTCGGCGCGAAGCACTCTATGGTGCAATAAGGCTTTCTCGTCATTTCAGAGGATGGTATATACTGTGGTATAGACCATGCGCCGGGAGGTCAACCATGAGCGCCACAAACGCAAAACCCAAGCCGCAGCCCACCCCCGCGCCCAAGACCGCCAAGCTTTTCAAGAATGGCCGCAGCCAAGCCGTGCGCCTGCCCAAGGAATTTCGTTTTGAAGGCAAAGAGGTCGCCATCCGCCGCGACCCGGCCACGGGCGAGGTCATCCTCGCACCGGTTCCTCTCGAGCCGTCCATAAGTTTCGACGAGTGGTTCGCTCTTTACGGTTCGATTCCCGACGACGTGACGGAGGAGGAATTCGCCAAGCTGCCGCCGCGGCCCAAGAATCTGACTCGGGACCAACTCTTCAAGATCATCGACCGCGCCCATGTTCCGGCCGACTTCATGGCGCATCGGCGGACACCCATCCCGCAGGGCTCGTGGGAGGAACGCTTCGTCGTATGGGATGCACTGGGTTCACCGGACGAAGACGAACTGGAACGGGACCCCACGCCGCCGGCAGAGCGAGATTTTTTCTAAATGCCTCTCACGCATTTGCTCGACACAAACATTGTCAGTTACTTTGTGCGTGGAAACTTTCCGGCGGTTCGCCAGCATATCGCTCGCGCGCCAATCGATTCCCTGGCCGTCTCAATTGTCACGAAGGCAGAACTTCTCTATTGGGTTCTCTGCCGTCCGGGGAGCACCCGCATTCACGTCGGAGTCGCGGATTTTCCGATGCGCGCGCCGAGCATCACTTGGGACACCCGCGCAGCGCAGAATTACGCCCGCACCCGAGACACGTTGAAGCGCAACGGCCTGGTTTTGAGCACTAACGATCTAATGATCGCCTCCCATGCATTGTCTCTTGTCTGACTCTGGTCACGCACGACCAGGTCTTCTCATTCGTTGATGGTCTCAAGACTGAAGATTGGACAATCGCGTAGAAATTTCGCACGCGAATGTACGCGCCCCTGCTTGTTACAGTGCATCTGAACGACCCACAAGCTTGCGCGCCAGCAGCCACGAGGCCAGCGAAATTCCCGCCGCCAGCGCAACCCATCCCGCATGAGCGAAAGGCTGGGTGATCGCCATGGCCACACCTGGCGAAACATGCGGCACAGCGAACGAAGCTTCTTTGATCGTCGACGCTCCCCAGCGCACGAATTCGACGCCACCCCAGCCCAGGATGGCTGCGGCCACTACAGCTCCGGGCAGCGCCCGCTTCCAGGGAAAGGGAATTGGCGCAGGCATTGCGGATTCTTCCTTTACCCGCTCCATCACCGCGGCAAGAAAGCCCGAAGACGGCACAATCGGCTCTTCCGAAGCCAGAATCGATTCCGTTCGGCTCAACTCCGTTGCCTCGATTTCCCGCTTGTTCATATCCATCTTCAAACCTCCTTTCCGGCGTCGTGATGAATCTCGCTCTGACTTGGATCTGGGAGCCCCGAACTCAAATCTGGGTGCCCCACCCTTCGCGCCCTTTGCGAAGGGTGGGAAGCTAGCTCACCCTCCAAGGATGGAAACCGTCGTCGCAGCAACTCCCGCGCCCGCGACAACCGCGCCTTCACAGTTCCCTCCGGCAGCTTCATCGTCCGCGCCGCCGCCGCAACGTCCATCTCATGGAAATAGTAGAGCACCACCGGCTCGCGATAGCGCATCGGCAAAGAAAGCACCGCACGCCGGACCGTCTCCGAGCTCAGCCGCGCGGTCAATGCCTGGTGCTGCGCGGCAGGCGCGGAGGGCTCGGCAATCTCTTCCAGCGGCATACTCAAGGTCGGAAAACGCTTTAGCTCCGACCGGAACACATTTGCCGCCAGCGCAAACAGCCATGTAGAAAAGCTGCCCTCCTGCCGCCATCCGGCCAGCCCGCGCCATGCTCGGACAAAGGCCTCCTGCGCCAGCTCTTCGGCCCTTTCGCGATCACGGCAATAGCGCCACGCCATATTCACCAGCGGCCCCTGCCAGCGGCGCACAATCCCCTCGAAGGCCTGCGCCTTGCCCGCCAGCACACGCTCCACATCGGCCACGTCCTCGCTCTGCTTCTTTGCCGACGCGTTCTCGGCAAGCGCTCTTGTGGCCATATCGATCAATTCGGACCCTCTCCATGCAGTGGGACCGCGAACCCGCGAACCCGGTTGCATTTTCCTCTGCAAAGAAAACCGCAAGAAAATGCAACCGCATTTCACGCCGTCCGGTCCCACCATTCGCAAGCAACAAAAGCAGTAATCGAATCAAGTCCCGGTAGGGACACTCATCACTGAGCGCCCCCCGGACAGATCCGGACGAGCGGAATTACCGCATCCGGCTCCCACCTTGGGTGAGGACGCCGAGACGCACCAGAGGATAAGGATGACAGACCAAAGCCGACGGAAACCACCGCGCGATATAACGCTGCATGCGGCGCCACGGCAGATGGTTGCCCTGACTGCGACGGCACAGGACCGTTCGCCACAGGTATCCCACCGCCCTGCGGAAAGAGCACAGCGCAGGTCCGTTCATGGGCACCCCGTAATAGCGGAAATGACCCAACAGGACCGAGCGCAGGTACGCTCCCTGTTCCGGTATAGGCGTATGCAGACGCTGCCGCAGTTCGTCTTTCAACGCCCGCAGCTTCGCCTGCCACCTCTGCCGCATCGTCTGTCGCAGCACCGTGAAATGCCCCTTCCGGGTCTTCCCGCAGCTATGCGTGAAGCCCAGAAAATTGAACGTTTCCGGTTTCCCGCCGCCACGCTTTCGGCGATTCTGCTCCGCATAGCGGCCAAACTCGACGATGCGCGTTTTGTCGGCGTGCAGTTCCAGCCCGAACTTCGCGAATCGCTCGCGCAGCTCCGCCAAGAACCGTTCCGCTTCATGTCGATGCTGGAATCCGGCAACGAAGTCATCGGCAAAACGGACGAAAATCACTTCTCCGCGCGCCTGCTTCTGTCTCCATTGCTGGACCCAGAGGTCGAGTACATAGTGCAGGTAGATGTTCGACAGCAGCGGACTGATGCTACCGCCCTGAACGGTTCCCACCTCACTTTGTATTCGCTTGCCCTCTTCCAGCACACCGGCCTTGAGCCATTTCTGGATCAAGCGCACGACGCGCCGGTCGGCTACGCGATGCTCGATAAACTTCACCAGCCATCCGTGGTCGAGAGTGTCGTAAAACCGCCGGATGTCGGCATCGAGCACCCAGCCCACCTTCTTCGTTCCGATTCCGACAGCGAGCGCATCCAGCGCCAGATGCGGGCTGCGACCCGGTCGAAATCCATACGAGAACCCCAGGAAGTCCTGTTCGTAGATCGCGTTCAGCACTTCGACGGTGGCACGCTGGACGATCTTGTCTTCCAGTGTGGGAACACCGAGCGGGCGAAGCTCGCCCG
>Ga0302320_10005239_pt1 | contig 29180 bp, 25 predicted proteins | sample Bog_T0_3_FD_202130 | JGI IMG/M metagenome (GOLD analysis project Ga0302320, IMG submission 202130) | Peat permafrost microbial communities from Stordalen Mire near Abisko, Sweden - Bog_T0_3 | ecosystem: Environmental > Terrestrial > Soil > Wetlands > Peat | place: Sweden: Abisko, Stordalen Mire...
TACCAGTCGACGGCGGAGAAATAAAGCTCCGCCGTCGGATTGTATTATTTTAGAGGGCCAGGAACAGAACCGAACAAAACTTTGCGGTTCTCACCATCCGCTCGCCGTTTTTGGTAGGTCTCTATTCCAACGACTTATCAAACTTGATTTCCGGTTGCGGTCAAAAGTCATTCCTTTGCGGACAAACTCACTGTCCCGGATACACCTGACGGTCGTCGGCACGGCTCACGAGCACCCCGTCGTCCCCCCACATGTATCGCACTTCAAACACGTCCCATTCCGCACCATGGTAAAATTGCCGCACTCCGGGCACGCTTCCCCCACGTACCCCTTCATCCGCGCCTCCGCCCGCTTCACCGCCACCTGCTCGACCTGCGGCTCGGGGGCGGAAAACCCTACGCCGCCGAACGTCGCGGGCTGCTCGGCGTAATCGCTCTTCAGCGCCGTCGCGCCCTGCGAGTACGTCGCGACGGCGCCGCCGCGGACCACCATCAGCTTGTCCGTCTTCGAGCGCAGCAGTCCCCGCGAGACCGCGCTCGCGGGGGGCGGCGGGGGGGCGCCGCCCGGCGCCTTGTCCTGGGCGACGCCGCCGCCGAGCACGGTGGCGCCGATCTCTTCCATCGAGACGTGGGCGAGGTCGTGGCGGCCGAGGTAGGAGATCGCGAGTTCGCGAAAAATGTAGTCGAGGATCGAGGTGGCGTTCTTGATCGCGTCATTGCCCTGGACGAAGCCGGCGGGCTCGAAGCGGGTGAAGGTGAAGGCCTCCACATATTCCTCCAGCGGCACGCCATATTGCAGGCCGAGCGAGATGGCGATGGCGAAATTGTTCATCAGCGAGCGGAACGCCGCGCCTTCCTTGTGCATGTCGATGAAGATTTCGCCGATGCGGCCGTCCTCGTATTCGCCGGTGCGCAGATAGACCTTGTGGCCGCCGACGACGGCCTTCTGCGTGTAGCCCTTGCGGCGATCGGGCAGCTTGTCGCGCTCGCGGATACGCTCCACGCGTTCGATGACGCGCTCGACGATCCGTTCGGCGACCATGGCGGCGCGTGCGGGCGCGTTCATCGCGACGAGATTTTCGACCGCCTCGTCGTCCTCGTCGTCGTTCTCGATCAGCTGCGAGTTCAGCGGCTGCGAGAGCTTGGAGCCGTCGCGATAGAGGGCGTTGGCCTTCAGGGCGAGCCGCCAGGACAGCATGTAGGCGTCCTTGCAATCCTCCACACTGGCGTCGTTGGCCATGTTGATCGTCTTCGAGATCGCGCCGGAAATGAACGGCTGCGCCGCCGCCATCATGCGGATGTGGCTCTCGACCGAAAGATAGCGCTTGCCCAGGCGCCCGCAGGCATTGGCGCAATCGAACACCGGATAATGCTCGCGCTTCAGATGCGGCGCCCCCTCCAGCGTCATCGCGCCGCAAATATGGGTGTTGGCGGCCTCGATGTCGGCTTTGGAGAAGCCGAGGAAGCTCAGCAGTTCGAAGCCGGGCTCGTCGAGTTTTTCCGCGGGGACCTTCAACGCGCCGGTCAGGAAGTCAGCGCCGAGCGTCCATTTGTTGAAGACGAATTTGATGTCGAAGGCGCTGGCGAGCGCGCCCTCCAGTTTCGTCAACGCGGCCTCGGTAAAACCCTTGGTCCGCAGCGCGGCGAGGTTGACGCCGGGGGATTGGCCGAGCGAGGCGTGGCCGACCGCATAGGCGACCATTTCGGCGATTCTGGCCTCGCTGTAGCCGAGGGTGCGCAAGGCCTCGGGGACGGCGCGGTTGATGATCTTGAAATAGCCGCCGCCGGCAAGCTTCTTGAATTTCACCAGCGCGAAATCGGGTTCGATCCCGGTCGTGTCGCAATCCATCACCAGGCCAATGGTGCCGGTGGGGGCGACGACCGAGACCTGGGCGTTGCGATAGCCGTGCTGCTCGCCCAAATTCAGCGCGTCGTCCCAGGCGGCCTGGGCGGCGGCGCTCAAGGCCGTCCAGGCGGCGCCCGCCCTGGCGAGCCCCGCGTGATCCAGCGGCGTCGGCGCGACGGAGAGCTGTTCGTAGCCGTCGGCGCGCCCGTCGGCGGCGCGCTTGTGGTTGCGAATGACGCGCAGCATGGCTTCCGCGTTGGGCGCGTGGCCGGGGAAGGCGCCGCTCCTGGCGGCGATCTCGGCCGAAGTGGCATAGGCGCGGCCGGTCATGATCGCGCTCAAGGCGCCGCAGATGGCGCGGCCGGCATCGCTGTCGTAGCCGATGCCGGAGCTCATCAATAGTCCGCCGATATTGGCGTAGCCGAGGCCGAGCGTGCGGTAGTCATAGGAGAGTTGCGCGATCTCTTTCGACGGGAACTGCGCCATGGTGACGGAGATTTCCAGCGTCAGCGTCCACAACCGCGTCGCGTGTTCGTACGCGCCGACCTCGAACGCCTTGGTCTCCGGATTGCGGAAGGTCAGCAGGTTCAACGACGCCAGATTGCAGGCGGTGTCGTCGAGGAACATGTATTCGCTACAGGGATTTGAGGCGCGGATCGGGCCCGACGCCGGGCAGGTGTGCCAGTCGTTGATCGTCGTGTGATATTGCAGTCCCGGGTCGGCCGAGGCCCAGGCGGCGTAACCGATCTTCTCCCAGAGGTCGCGAGCCTTCAGCGTCTTGTGGGTCTTGCCGTCCAGCCGGCGGGTCAGATTCCAATCGCCGTCGCGCTCCACGGTGCGCAAGAATTCGTCGGTGACGCGGACGGAATTGTTGGAGTTCTGGCCGGACACGGTGAGGTAGGCCTCGGAATCCCAGTCGGTGTCGTAGGAATCGAACACGAGATCGCGATAACCCTGACGGGCGAACTGGATGACGCGCTTGATCATGCCGTCGGGCACGTCGTCGCGGCGCGCCAGCTTGACCTCGCGCTTGAGAGCGGGGTTCTTGTCGACCTGGAAGCAATCGTCGCCCGAGCCCTCGCAATTGACGCAGGCGCGCAGGATGGCCTTCAGGTGCTTCCTGACGATCTTCGAGCCGGTGACGAGCGCGGCGACCTTCTGCTCCTCTTTCACCTTCCAGTCGATGTAAGATTCGATGTCGGGATGATCGACGTCGACCACCACCATCTTCGCGGCGCGGCGCGTCGTGCCGCCCGATTTTATCGCGCCCGCGGCCCGATCGCCGATCTTGAGAAAGCTCATCAGGCCCGAGGAACGGCCGCCGCCGGAAAGCTTCTCGTTCTCGCCGCGCAAAGCGGAGAAATTGGAGCCGGTGCCGGAGCCGTATTTGAACAGCCGGGCCTCGCGCACCCAGAGGTCCATGATGCCGCCTTCGTTGACGAGGTCGTCGGCGACGGACTGGATGAAGCAGGCGTGCGGCTGCGGGTGCTCATAGGCGGAGGCCGACCTGGTCAGCTCTCCCGTCTGGAAATCGACGTAATAATGGCCCTGCCCCGGGCCATCGACGCCATAGGCCCAGTGCAGGCCGGTGTTGAACCATTGCGGCGAATTGGGCGCGGCGACCTGACGGGCGAGCATGTAGCGCATCTCGTCGTAATAGGCCCGCGCGTCCTCCTCGCCGTCGAAATAGCCGCCCTTCCAGCCCCAATAGGCCCAGGCGCCGGCGAGCCGGTCGAACACCTGCTTCGCCGATTTTTCCGCGCCGAAGCGTTCGGCCTTGGGCAGGGCTTCCAGCGCGGCCATGTCGGGAACGGAGCGCCACAGGAACGAGGGCACGCCGTTCTCTTCGACCCTTTTCAGCCGCGCCGGCACGCCCGCCTTGCGGAAATACTTTTGCGCCAGCACGTCGGCCGCGACCTGACTCCAGCCCTCGGGGACTTCGATGCCGTCGAGCGAGAACACCACGGACCCATCGGGGTTGCGGATCTCGCTCTTGGTCGTCTCGAAGCCGATCAACGCGTAAGGCGACGTTGAACCCTTGGTGTAGTGCCGTTCGATGCGCATTCGAGCTTCTGCCCTAAGTTTGCGGGCAACGCCCGCCGTCGACCGCAAAAGCGGCCCCCGAACCTGATTTGTGACTATTGGCGCCGACCCTGGTCGCGACCAGCCTGCCCGGGCGCTCAGACGCGGCCCAAGTTGACTTCCTGTTTACAACTCCGCGGCGCCGCCGTCAACCGCTAGTGGTTAATATCCCCACTCGACACAACATGTTGTTGAGAACTATGTATAACAAGACCCTTACGCCACCGACCCTTGACACGATTCCGTGAGTCGGGCCCTCTGGGCAAGCGGAAAATTTCATGTCTCCGTTGCGCTCCGGGACTCGACGGCCAGCAGCAATTGTGCCGCAACGGCGGCGGCGATCACCTCCGGCTCCTTGCCGCCGATGCCGGGAATCCCGATCGGGCAGACGAGATGGGCGAGCGCCGAATCGGCCATTCCCGCCTGCCGCATCAGGCTCTCGAAGCGCGCCCGTTTGGTCGCCGAACCGATGACGCCGACATAGGCGAAGCGATTCTGTCGCAGCGCCTCGGCGACGATGGCCAGATCCAGCGGGTGGGAATGGGTCATGACGACGACCAGGGCCCCGTCCGGCGCCCTGGCCAGTTCGGCGGCCGGATCGGCCGTCAGGACGAGGCCGAACCCTGGCGGCGTGTGGGTGGGAAAGGCGTCGGGGCGGGAATCGATCCAGCGCACCGCGAACGGCAGTGGGGCCAGCGCCAGGGCCAGCGCCCGGCCGACATGGCCGGCGCCGAACAGCAACAAGGGCGCGCCGCGCGAGCGCGCCGCGTCCTCCCGCGCCCGCGCTTCGAGGTGTTCGAGGTCGGTCGCGTCATAGACGTCGATTCGCCAGTCGACCCGGCCGCCGCAGCACTGGCCGAGGTCCGGGCCAAGGGCCAAGGCGCCTTGCACCGGCTCGCCCCTGCCCCGTTTCAGCGCCTCGCGCGCGTCGGCGATCGCCCGCCATTCCAGCGCCCCGCCGCCGATCGTGCCGTGAAAGCCGCCCGAGGGCCTGACCACCATCGCCGTCCCCGCCTCGCGCGGGCTGGAGCCGCGCGTCGCGACGAGCGTGACGAGCGCGGCGGAGCCTTCGGCGCGGATGGAGTCCATGAGGCGGCGGTAGGGGGTCATGGTGTAGATGCTAGCACAGGACGGGCCAGTTTTCCGCCGGCGGCCGTGACGCTATCGCGCCGGAAAAGCGATTGGATCAAAAACCGGTACGCCAAATCCCTCGAAATCCACAATATTGCGCGTGACGACGACGCAGTCGTGAACCATCGCCGCGGCGGCGACCAGCGCATCCTCGTAGATCGCGTCGGACCGCCCGCGCATGAGCCGCGCGTGGCGGCGGTAGATGGCTGCGTCGATAGCGATCACCGCGAATGTATTTTCGAGCTTGTCGGCCCAGACTTCGATCTCTCGCGCTTTGGCGGCATCCCTTGCCCGCGTAAGCGCGACGCCGCGCTGAATTTCGCCCAGCGTGACGGCGCAAATTCTCAAATTTGCCCCCGATACCGAATTCAGCCAAGCGACCACCGCCCCGTGCGGCTGGAAACGACGAAGTTCCGATACGACATTGGTGTCGAGCAGGTACACGATAACTAAAGTTCGATGGGCGCGCGAGGTCGAAGTCCGGAACGCCGCGGAACCAGATCGTCGCAGCGCGCTTCGTCCGAGAGCAGCAAGTCCTTCAGATCCGGTCGCAAATCGCCGGTCAGGCGACGCCATTCGGCGTAGGGGACAAGCACCGCCGCCTCCACGCCGCGCTTGGTCACGACTTGCGGTCCGTCGCGCTCACAAGCGACCAACAACTCACTGAAACGCGCTTTCGCGTCTTGCACCGGCCAAGCTTTCATCGCGACCTCGCTGACAAAGACTCGATAGATAACTAGACCAATGAGCGCAAGCGAATGGACGCCCACGCGCGGCGCGGACCGAGTCGATGAGGCGGCGGCGCTCATCCAGCGCACAGGGACGGAAACCGCGCCCGTAAGACTCTGAAACAACTTACTCTTCCGGGTGTGGAGCGATACGGTGCGTCACTGCCCCCTAAGCTCGTCCTTCGCCCCAATTCGGCGCCGCGCCAACACTCATCGCCACACGCAGCCGATTTTCATTTTGGATTTTACGAAATCGTGATAGACTGCATTTTCCGCCCGCCTGGTCTTCTCGGCCGAACGAATTTCGCGCCAGCGTCGGCGGCAAAGGTTTGGAGCAATAGCTTTCGGAGCAGGAGGCTTGCAAGCCTTTGAAAATGCTCAAAACCGACGAGGGAATCTTTGGATTGGCTTGGCGAAAAAAGAGCCGGATTTGGATCTTCTTGACGTAAAGCTTGGAAAAACTTGCGCCGGCCCAATAACTCTCTGAAGTTAGACCCTGATCCGGCGCTGCCCGCCACCCCGGGCGAACGCTTGCGTTCGCGGAGTGCCGCAAGCGGGAGAAGGGACCAATCGGCATAATTCCCGTGACGCACGCGGCTGGCTTAAACCAGCGCCTATGCCCCCGGCCCCTCCCCCGAACGGGAAAGGGGGCAATCACAGCGTCTTGATAGCCTTCAAAATCGCCTCCGGCGTGCACGGCGCCGCAAGCTGCGGCTGTCCCCCGGGCTTCACCGCGTGCACCGCGTCGAGGATCGCCGAGTACACCGCTATCGCCAGCATGAACGGCGGCTCGCCGACCGCCTTGGAGCGATAGATGCTCGCGGTGGAATTGGGCCGCATGTGCAGCTTGGTGATGAAACGCTCGGGAATGTCCGAGGCGACGGGGATCTTGTAGGTCGCGGGCGCGTGGGTGGTCAGCCGGCCTTGAGCATCAAACACCAGTTCTTCCGTCGTAACCCAGCCCATGCCCTGGACGAAGGCGCCTTCGACCTGACCGAGGTCGAGCGCCGGATTGAGCGACGAGCCGACGTCGTGGAGCAGGTCCGCCCCCAGCACCTTCATTTCGCCGGTCAGCGTGTCGATCGCCACTTCGCAACAGGCCGCGCCATAGGCGTAGTAGAAGAACGGCTTGCCCTTCACGGCGGCGCGGTCCCAGGAGATTTCCGGCGTTTTGTAATAACCCGCCGCCGAAAGGCCGACGCGGCTGACCCGGCAGGTCTTGGCGAGTTCGGCAAAACTCATCGACCGGTTGCCGCCAAACACGCGGCCGTCACGAAACTCGATCTGCTCCGCCGGAAGCGCCCAGATTTCCGCCGCCAGTCCCGCCATCCGGGCCCGGATCTCGCCCGCCGCGATCTTCGCCGCCATGCCGTTGATGTCGGAGCCCGAGGAGGCCGCGGTCGGCGAGGCGTTGGGCACCTTGGCGGTGTTGGTCGCCGTTATCCGCACCCAATCGAGCGGCACGCCGAATTCTTCCGCCACGACCTGCGCGACCTTGGTGAACAGGCCCTGCCCCATCTCGGTGCCGCCGTGATTGAGATGGATCGAGCCGTCGGTATAGACATGCACCAGCGCGCCGGCCTGATTGAGATGGATCAGCGTGAACGAGATGCCGAACATCAGCGGCGTCAGCGCGATGCCCCGTTTCAGGATCGGGCTCGTCGCGTTAAAAACTTCGATCTCCTTGCGCCGCGTCCGGTAGTCGCTGGAGGCCTCCAGTTCGGCGATCATCGCCGGCATCGTGTCGAGATCGTCGACGGTCTGGTTGTAGGGCGTGACGTCGCCGCCGGGGCGGTAGAAATTCGCCTTGCGCACGTCGAGCGGATCGAGGCCGCGTTCGCGCGCAATGGCGTCCATGACGCGCTCGATGGCGATCATGCCCTGCGGCCCGCCGAAGCCGCGATAGGCGGTGTTGGAGACGGTGTTGGTCTTCAGCCGGCGCGAGGCGATCTTCACCGTCTCCAGCCAATAGGCGTTGGAGCCGTGGAACATGGCGCGGTCGACGACGCCGAGCGACAAATCCGCCGAGCAGCCGCAACGCGCGTTCAGCATCACGTCGTAGACGGAGATGCGGCCGGCATCGTCGTAGCCGACGCGCCAGTCGGCGCGGAAATCGTGGCGCTTGCCGGTCATGACGAAATCGTCGTCGCGGTCGAGCCGGATCTTGCAGGGCTGCCCGGTCACCTTGGCTCCGAGCGCGGCGATCGCCGCCCATTGGCAGGCCTGGCTCTCCTTGCCGCCGAAGCCGCCGCCCATGCGGCGCGTCTCGACGGTGACAAAAGCGTCAGGCACGCCCAAAACGCGGGCGACGATGTGCTGCGCCTCGGTCGGATCTTGCGTGGAAACGTGCATGTGCATCTCGGGACCCTCGCCGGGAATGGCGAGCGAGGCCTGACCCTCGAGATAGAAATGCTCCTGGCCGCCGATCGGAAACAGCCCCTCCAGCCTATGCGGCGCGGTATTGAGCGCGCCCTCGATGTCGCCGCGGCCGAATTCGTAATCCGGCAACACGCGCTCGCCGGTGATCAGCGCTTCCTCGACCGTGATCGCCGGTTTCCGCTCCTTGATTTCGCTCCTGGCGAGCCGCGCCGCCTTGCGCGCCGCGTCGCGGGTCTGCGCGACCACTGCGAACAGCGGCTGGCCGTGAAACAGGATTTCCTTCACCGCGAACAACGGCTCGTCGTTGAACGCGGGCGCGATGTCGTTCTTTCCCGGAATGTCGGCGGGCGTCAGCACCGCGACGACGCCGGGGGCGGCGCGCACCGCGTCGAGATCGAGCGAGACCAGTTCGCCCGCCGCCTTGTTCGCCATGCCGACGGCGCAATGCAGCGTGCCGGAGGGCTCGCGGATGTCGTCGATATAGGGCGCGGCGCCGCGCACGTGCATGCGCGCGGAATCATGGGGGTGCGGCTTGTGGACGACCGCCGTTTCCTTGTCGAGCGGAACGACGGGGACTTCGACGCGTCTACTCCGCTGCACGTAAAACTCCCAATCGCGTCGGCGCGCTGGCGCCGGATATTTCCAACATCGCCCGCAAGAGCAGATTGGCGGCGACTTCCGAGCGATAGGCGGCGCTGGCGCGCATGTCGGTCAGCGGCTGGAAATCTCCGCCGATCGCCGCCTTCGCCGCTTGCCAGGACGCGGGATCGTCGAGATCGGCGCCGATCAGCGCGGCTTCCGCCTTGGCCGCCCGCTTCGGCGTCGCCGCCATACCGCCGTAGGCGATGCGGGCCGAGACGATTTTACGCCCGTCGAGCGTCAGCTTGAACGCGCTCATGACGGCCGAAATGTCCTCGTCGAAGCGCTTGGAAACCTTGAAGGCGCGATAGGCTTCATGGACGGCGAGCTTGGGCGCGATCAGCGCGGAGACATATTCCGACGGTTTGCGATCCTGCTTCCCATAGGCGAGGAAAAAATCCTCCAGCGCCAAGGTCCGCTTCGCGCCCGCGCTGGTGAGTTCGACGCTGGCGCCGAGCGCGATCAACGCCGGGGCGAGGTCGCCGATCGGCGAACCGTTGGCGATATTGCCGCCCACCGTGCCGCTCGCCCTGACCTGCATCGAGCCGAAGCGGTTCATCAACACGCCGAGATCGGGGTGGATCGCCGCGAGCGACAGCGTCGCGGCCTCCAGCGTCGCGCCGGCGGCGATGCGCAGGCTCGACGCGCCGTCCTCGATCGCGTCGAAGCCGGCGATGCGACCGAGCCAGATGATCTTGTTCAGCTCCATGAAGCGTTTGGTGACCCAAAGCCCGACATCGGTGGCGCCGCCGAGCAGCACCGCGTCGGGGTGCTTGGCATAGAGTTCGCCGAGCGCCGCCTCGCTGGCGGGAGCGGCAAAGAAGCGGGATTGGTCGCCGGCGAACAGGTCGCGTCGGTCGTCGAGCGCCCGGATCGCCGCGGCCCGCTCGGCTTCCGCCGCCTGGAACTTGTCGACGGCCAATCCGTCGATGGTGGCCAGCGCGGCGTCGACGATCGGGCGATAGCCGGTGCAGCGGCAGAGGTTGCCCGCGAGCGCGACATTGACGCTGTCGCGCGTCGCGGGCGCGCCGTCGTGGTAGAGCGCGAACAGGCTCATAACGATGCCTGGCGTGCAGAAGCCGCATTGCGAGCCGTGCAGATCGACCATCGACTGCTGCACGGGATGCAGCTTTTCGCCCTCGGCGAGGTCTTCGACGGTGATCAGTTCGGCGCCGTCGATCTGCCCGAGCAGCAGGATGCAGGCGTTGACCGGCGCGTAATCCAGCCGGCCGTTGCGTTCGCGCACGAGCGCCACCGTGCAGGCGCCGCAATCGCCCTCCGCGCAGCCCTCCTTCGTGCCTTTGGCCCCCTCGTTTTCGCGCAGCCAGTCGAGCAGCGTCGCCGACGGCGAAAACCCTTGCAGGCGGCGCGTGCGGCCGCGGAAGCGGAAGGTCAATTCGTTTCGCGGCTCATGCCCCGATGCGCTCAAGCTCATGGACGGCCCGGATCTCTTTTTTGCCTTGGGCCCTGTCCGTGCAAAGACGGGGCCAGAACCGCATCATGACCGCTAACGGGCTATAAGGGAAGCGCGGCGCCGGCCGCGGCGCCGATTGGGCGCCCATAAAACGTGCAAAGGTGTTTTGGCGCAAAACGCGAATTCGCCGGCGCGTGGCCTTCATGAGCGCTTCACGCCGCGCTGCTTTTCTCTCTCGATTCGCTGTCCCGGAGGCCGGAAATGGAACCCAAAATCGAATTCACCCGCCGCGAGGCGATGATCCTTGCCGCCGGCGCCGCCCTGGCGTCGCTCTCCCCCGCTCACGCGGAAGCCGCGATCGTGTCCGGAATCGTGTTTGAGGACCGCGACGGCTCGGGCAAACCGGGCGCCGCCAATCCAGGCTTGGCGGGCGTGATGGTCTCAAACGGCAAGGACGTTGCGCTGACCGACGCGACCGGCCGCTATTCTCTTCCGCTGCCCGGCCCGGCGATCGTCCATGTGATCAAGCCCGCCGGCTTCATGCCGCCGGTCGACCCCAGGACCGGCTCGCCGCGCTTCTCATATATCCACCAGCCCGAGGGCTCGCCCGCTTCGCTAGGCCTCACTTACGAAGGCGTCTCGCCTACGGGTGAGCTGCCGGCCAGCATTGATTTCGCCCTCGCGCGCCAGGACGAACCGGAGGCTTTCGAATGCATCCTGTTCACCGACCCGCAGCCGGAAAGCGACGTCGAGGTCGATTTCATCCGCGAGGACGTCGTCGATGCGCTCACTGGCACGAAGGCCCGTTTCGGCCTGACCGCGGGCGACATCATGTTCGACGATCTCTCGCTCTACGACCGCCTCAACGGCATCATCGGCACGATTGGCTTGCCGTGGTGGAGCATCGGCGGCAATCACGATCTCAACTATGAGGCGCCCGAGCGGCGGCTGAGCCGCGAGACGTTCAAGCGCGTCTATGGCGCGCCCTATTACGCCTTCGCCTATGCGAAAACCCTGTTCCTGATGCTCGACGATGTCGACTATCTGGGTGTGGACGTCTCGAAGCCGCATGGCGCCGGCAAATATCAGGGCAAGCTCGACGATGATCAGTTGACGTTTGTCAAGAACGTGCTCGCCCACACTCCCGACGATGTCCTGATCGTCATGGTGATGCACATTCCTTTGCGCACCTATCTCGACTTCAACGACCCCAGCGTCTCCCTGGTCAACCGCAAGGACTTTTTCGCGCTGTTCGAGGGCCGCCGTTACACGGTCAGCTTCTCCGGGCACACGCACACTACCGAGCACCATTATTTCGACGCCGCCGACGGCTGGAAGGGCGCGACGCCGCATCACCACCATGTCATGACCGCTGTCTCCGGTTCGTGGTGGAGCGGCCCCTATGACCATCGGGGCGTCGCCTATGCCGACAGCCGCGACGGTTCACCCAATGGTTTCCATGTGCTCTCGGTCGATGGGCTCGCATACAAGACCCGCTTCGTACCCGCCAAGGAGCCCAACGGCCGCCAGATCAGGCTGACCATCCGCAGCCGTTTCCATCAGGACGACAACGAAATCCGCTACCAGTTCCGCCCCGGCCAACTCAACGACTCGCCGATCGCACGCGCTTCGCTCCCCGCCGCGACCCTGGTCGCCAATGTGTTCGATGGCGGCCCGAAGACCAAGGTCACGGTGCGCATCGGCGCCCGGGCGCCCGTCGAAATGAAGCCGTCGGCGATCCCCGACCCGTTCGTCACCGATCTCTATGCCCGCAACGAGGCGACCAAGAAACCGTGGATCAAGGCCGAAGGCTCCTCCCACATCTGGGTCGCGCATCTGCCGCATGATCTGGAGCCGGGGGCGCATAGAGTGGTCGTCGAGGCGACGACGGAATATGGGGATGTGGTGAGCGCGCGGCTGGCGCTGGAGGTGACGGGGTAAGGCGAACGCCATTAAACAGCTCACCACATGGCGGAGCTACTTTCGCGTTAACTTAAATTCCGCCTCCGGCCGTCATGCCCGTGCTCGTGACGGGCATCCACGTCGGGACAATCCGTGAGAGCCGCCGATTGAGCGCCGCACGTCGACGTCAGTGATTTGCGGGCAAATAACTGGCGTCGAAGGGCGGGACCTCTTTTTGAAGCTGTTTCGAAACGTCCCGGCGTGGATGCCCGTGACGAGCACGGGCATGACGGACGGCGCTGGGCCAACTTCTGCCGAAGGAACAAACGCCATGAGCGAAAAAACCACGGGCTACGACGCCGCCGCCTATATGGAAACGCCCGAGGACATTGCCACGTTTCTCGGCGAGGCGCCCGCCATGAACGATCCCGCCTTTTTCGCCCACGCGCTCGGTATCTCCGGCCGCACCAAGGGGATGACCGAGGTCCCTGACGGCGCGGGGGTAAAACGCGAGGCGCTCAACGCCCCTACCCCGCCCGCAGCGCGTGAATGAACGCGTAAGCCACGATCGGGATCGCGACCAGCACGTAGACGCGCATCAGCGCCAGCAGGAACACCACGCCGCGCCCGAGCTTTGCGCGCGGCAGAGGTGTCCGGGTCACTGACGTGAGCTGCTCGGGTTCCAGGGCGCTGAGATCGCTCATTGCTGTCTCACTTGGGCAACAGTTCGGGGAATACGGTGATCACGCCGTAGACCACGCCGATCAGCGAGATCGCGACGATGCAGGCGCCGCCGGCGAGATTGGCGAGTTTTCCGTTGGCGAGTTCGCCCATGATTTCAGCGTCGTTGGCGAGCAGCAGCAGGAACAGCAGCGCCGGAGCCATCAACAGCGTCGCGATGACGTTGACCGTGAGTGTCATCGCCACCAGCGGCGCGCCCGGGATCAGCACGATCGCGGCGGCGAACAGCGTCGAGACGATGGCGGCGCCGAAGAACAGCTTGCCATTGCGGAAATGGAGATTGTGGCTGTGCCCGGCGTGAAACACCTCGCCCAGCGCATAGGACGAACTCGTCGAGATCGTCATCGCCGCCAGCAGACCCGCCTCGATGATGCCGAGCGCAAACAGGCTGGCGCCGCCGCTGCCGATGAGCGGCTGCAAGGCGGTGGCGAAATCGGCGCCGTCGTTGAGCTTGGAGACGTCGACATGGGCGTCGAACAGCGCGGCGGCGACGACCAGCGTCGCGATCGCCGTGATCGCCGCGACACCGGCGCCGAGCACTGTGTCCAGCCGGCCTTGCGGCAAATCGAGGCGCGTAAGCCCCTTGTCGACGACAGCGCTCTGCTGAAAGAAGATCATCCACGGCGTCACCGTCGCGCCGACATTGGCGAGGATCAGCGTGACGAAAGCCGTCCCAATCGAGGCGGGCAAAGGCCGCCACGTCGCCAGCGCCGCCGCGAGCTTGGCGCCGTCGGGATGGGCCAACAACGCCGCGGGAATGAACAACAGATTGCCCAGGGCGAGCGCCATCAGCGCCCGCTCCCAGGTCGCATAGCGGCGCAGCGCCAGCGACGCGAACACGATCAGGGCGCCCAGGCCGACCGAGAACCAGGACGGCGCCCCGAAATAGAGCCCGCCAGCCTGGATGGCGATGAATTCGGTGACCAGCGTCAGCAGATTGCCGAAGGCGAGATCGGCAAGCGCGAAATAGCCCCAGAAGGGTCCGAAGCGCTGGAAAATCAGCTCGGAATGGCCGCGATGGGTAGCGACGCCGAGCCTGACCGTCATTTCCTGCACGACATAGGCCATGACGAAGGTGACGACGATGAACGGGGCGAAGAAGCCGACGCCGTAGGTCGCCCCGGTCGTCGCATAGGAGACCATGCTCGGCCCGTCGTTCTCGCCGAGCATTACCAGCACGCCCGGCCCGAGGATCAGCCAGAACAGGCTCAAGCCCCTGCCCGCCGCGCGCGCGGCGCGGACGCGGGCGCGATCGAGGGCGCGCAAGGCGTCTTCGCGCTCCGGAAGCACGGGCTCGAACTCGGGGAGAGACCCAAGAACCGACATCGACGGCCTTTTCATTTGCACGGCGCAATAAAATGTAGCTTGGGCTACATTTTTGTCAAGGACCTCTATTCAAGGACCCGTATTTTGGCGCCGGCGCGGAATTATCTGCTACTTTACGCGGCAAAGGATTCGAAGGTTCAGAACTCGAGGGGGTTTTTCCAAGTGTCGCGCACCGCCCCGACCCGCGCCAAGGCATTGGCTCCCGTTTTCGCCGAATCGTTGACGATGCCCGCCGAGCCGACGCAGGCGCGCCGATTCGGCATGGCGCGCGCGGCGCGCTCCGCGACCCTCGTCGAGGATTACGTCGAACTGATCGCCGACCTTATCGCCGCCCATGGCGAAGCGCGCGCCACCGAAGTCGCCAAGCGCCTCGGCGTCACCCACCCCACCGCGCTGAAGGCGATTTCGCGGCTGAAGCGCGATGGCCTCGCTACCTCCCGCCCCTATCGCGGCATTTTCCTCACCGAGACCGGCCAGGCGATGGCGGAAAAAGTCCGCGCCCGGCACCGTCTGATCGTCGAATTGCTCACCGCCGTCGGCGTGCCGCAGGAAGCGGCGGAGGCGGACGCCGAGGGCATGGAGCATCATGCTTCGGAAGCGACGCTGAAGGCGTTCGAGCGGTTTTTGGCCGGCAAGACGACGGAGAGTTGAGGCCGCCAGAGCGAAAAGCGATGTAAACCCGTCATAGGAAGGACGTCCATGATCGAACTCGACCCCAAAACCTCCGCGCTGATCCTGATCGACCTGCAAGCCGGCATCGTCGGCATGCCCCTGCAACCGCGCAGCGGTCCCGAGACCCTCGCCGCCGGCAAGGCGCTAGCGGAAAAATTCCGCGCCGCGGGCGCAAAAGTCGTGCTCGTCAGGGTCGACTTCGCGCCGGATTTCGCCGATGCGCTGCAACAGCCCGTCGACACGCCGTTCCGCGGCGCGCGTCCGCCCGGCTGGAGCGCGCTCGCCGAAGGCCTTGCCGAGCCCTCGGACATATTGATCGTCAAACGGCAATGGGGCGCCTTCCACGGCACCGAGCTCGATCTGCAATTGCGCCGGCGCGGCGTCACGACCGTCGTCATCGGCGGCATCGCCACCAATTTCGGCGTCGATTCCACCGCGCGGCAAGCCTGGGAGCGTGGCTACGCCGTCGTCATCCCCGAGGACGCCTGCGCCAGCGTCTCGGCCGAGTTGCACAAACTCGCGATCGAGGCGATTTTCCCCAGGATTTCGCGGGTGACGCAATGCGATCAGATCGCTTTCGCGGCGGCGTGACCGTTACGCATGCCCTTTGGTAGCGCTTTTTATGAGATTTCACGCACCGCGTCGGCTCGCGATGCTCAATTCGAAAGACTTGGTGTAACTTCACGACTTGGATGCCCGGAACAAGTCCGGGCAGGACGGAAAGCCTCATGCGTAGAATCCTCGCCCTCCTCTGCTTTGCCGCCTCGCTCGGAACCGCCGGCGCCGCGGAACTGCCCTCGCGCGACGCCAAACCGCCGGCGCAAAAGGCCAGGCGCTGCGAGATCGCCGGACGGCCCGGCTATCTCGCCGCCGACGGTCAGACCTGCATCCGGATCAGCGGTTTTGTCAGTGGTCAGGTCTCGGGCGGCAATTTGAAGTAGAAACGGCTTGCCGTGTCCGCGATTTCGCGCCAGTTTGACGTGAGAATTGCGGGAGGCCTGGAATTTGAACTGGCAGCACAACGCCATCCATTCCACATTCGACGTGCTCGCCTGGGTCGCCTCGTTCGGGGTGGCGTTTTTGCTGTCGCGCTCGGGGCGCATCGTTTTCCCCGTCGATGAGAAGCGACGCCTGAGCTATTACGCGGCTTTCCTGTTCGGCGCCGGATACGGCGGCTATCTGTTCGGGACGCTCAATCTGATCGTCTGCGGCATGCCGGGCTTCGCCCGCTCGATCGAAGGCGCGATTCTCGGCGCGGTGATCGCGGTGGAAAGCTACAAATTCTTTGTCCGGATCCCCATGCGCACCGGGGCCAGATTCGCCGCGCCGCTGGCGATGGGCATCGTCATCGGGCGGTTCGGCTGCTTCTTTTCCGGCATCGACGATTTCACCTACGGCCTGCCGACCTGCATGCCCTGGGGCCACGATTTCGGCGACGGCGTGATCCGCCATCCCGTGCCGCTCTATGAGAGTGCGGCGATGGCGGCGTTTCTGGCCTTCTATCTGTTCGCGGCGTGGCGAAACAATCGCTTCGTCATCGACAACGGCCTCTATCTGGTCCTCATCTGGTACGCCGCGCAGCGTTTCGTCTGGGAATTCTTCAAGCCCTACGCCCCCGTGCTCGGGCCGTTGACCGTGTTTCATCTGCTGTCGATCGCGCTGGCGGTTTACGCCGGCGCGATGCTCGTCACCGCCACCCCGAGGCTCCATGAACGCGCCGTTCGAGCGTAAAGCCAAGCCCTACGTCTTTTATGGTCAGACGACTTCGATGTGCGAGACGTGCCATGCGCTCGTGCCGGCCAAGATCCTGATCGAGGGCGACGACGTTTTCTACGAGAAGCGTTGCCGGCTGCATGGCGTGCAGAAGACGCGGATTTCATCCGACGCCCGCTATTACCGCTGGCAGCGCGATTTTCTCAAACCCGGCGACCGGCCGAAGGCGCTGGCGATGCGCACCGAATTCGGCTGCCCCTATGATTGCGGCCTCTGTCCCGATCACGAGCAGCATTCGTGCATGGCGATCGTCGAGATCAACGACGTCTGCGATCTAACTTGCCCGGTCTGCTTCGCCGATTCCTCGCCCAAGCGCACGCGCCATCTGCCGATGGAAACCATCGAGACGATGTTCGACACGCTGGTGGCCAGCGAAGGCGAGCCTGATCTGGTGCAGATCTCCGGCGGCGAGCCGACGCTGCATCCGCAAATTCTCGAAATCGTCCGGCTCGCCCAATCGAAGCCGATCCGCCATGTGATGATCAACACCAATGGCGTGCGCCTCGCGCAGGACCCGGAGTTCGTCGCCGCCCTGGCGGAGATGAAGACCGGCCTGGAAATCTATCTGCAATTCGACTCGCTGCGCCCCGAGGCGCTGAAAAACATTCGCGGCGCCGATCTCACCCGCATCCGCCGTCAGGCGCTGGAAAATCTGGAGCGCCACAACATTTCCGCGACGCTGGTCTGCGTCGTCAAGAAGGGCGTCAACGACGACGAGATGGGCGACATCGTCCAGCACGCGCTGAATTGGCGCTGCGTGCGCGGCGTCAATTTCCAGCCGATCCAGGACACCGGCCGCAACGTCGGATACGAGGCCAAGCGCGACCGTGTGCTGCTCTCCGACATCCGCCGCCGCATCATCGCGGATTCGGGCGTGTTCGGCGAGCGCGACATGATCCCGCTGCCTTGCAATCCCAGCGCCATCACCATCGGCTACGGCTTGCGCGACGGCCGGCGGATCACCCCGGTGACTTCGATCTTCTCACACGAGGATTTGCTCAGCGAATTGCCCAACGCCCTGACCTTCGAGAAATATCCGGAATTGCAGCGGCGCATCTTCGAATTGTTCTCGCTGTCGACCGGGCCTGACACGGCCATCGAGCGCATCCAGGCGTTGCTGTGCTGCCTGCCCGGCGTGCCCGTGCCGGCGGGCCTGACCTACGACAACGTGTTTCGCGTCACCGTCGTCGAGTTCCTCGATCCGCACAATTTCTGCGTCGCCGGCGTCAAGCGCAGCTGCGTGCATTTCGTCACGCCCGAAGGCAAGATCATTCCGTTCGACACCTATAATTTGCTCTACCGCAACGGCGAGATCGAGGCGATCCGGGCGCGGCTGGCGCCGTAATCTCGGCCGCGAGACGAGGAGGATGGGCTTGTTGCGTATTCTGGCGCTGATAGGCGGCGCCGTCTTGCTGCTGCCGGGCCTGTGTTTCCTCGTCGTCGGCGGTTCGACGCGCGGCTCCGACGCGCTCGTCACGGGAGGCTTCGGGCTGGTGCTGTTGTTGGTCGCCATCGGCCTGTTCTGGCTGGGGTTTCGGCTGGAGCGGCCTAAAGGGGACGACGCGGGCCCGAAGTCCGAGGACTGAAAGGGGGCTTTCCGATGCGCGTGGTCGCATTTCTGTTCGGTTTGATCCTGCTGCTGCCCGGCGCCTGCGCGCTCGGCTTCCTGGTCATGGGCCTGTCGGCGCTGCCGTCGCTCGGTTCGGCGGAATGGCGCGATTCCGCGGTCTGGGGGATGATCGGCATCGCGACCGTCGGCTGGGGCTTCTGCTTCCTGATCAGCTTCGGCGGCATCATGATGATGCGCGGCGCGCTCAAACCGAGCCGCGAGTTGCCGCCCGACGCCCCCGGCGATCAGGAACCGGGCGGAACTGCCTCTGGAGCTTGAGCCCGGGTCGCGCTATAGCGCCACGCCATGACAGACCTCAAACATCTCGGTCACGCCTCCCGAATTCCCGACGCGCCCGACGCGCGGACCCTGGAGCGCGTGCCCAATCCGCACTCGGACGTCGATTACGTCACGCGTTTTTCGGCGCCCGAATTCACCTCGATCTGCCCCGTAACCGGCCAGCCCGACTTCGCCCATTTCGTCATCGACTACGTCCCCGACCTCTGGCTGGTCGAATCGAAATCGCTGAAGCTGCATCTGCAGAGCTTTCGCAACCACGGCGCCTTCCACGAGGATTGCACGGTGCGGATCGCCAAGGAGCTGAAGGCGCTGCTCGCCCCGCGCTGGCTGCGCATCGGCGGCTATTGGTACCCCCGCGGCGGCATCCCGATCGACGTGTTCTGGCAAACCGGCGAATTGCCGAAGGGCGTCTGGGCGCCGGACCAGGGGGTGGCGCCGTATCGCGGGCGGGGGTGAGCGGGGGGCGCTAGTTTAAGCTAGAGGCGATCCTCTGATCGACCGCCAGCCAAAAAACGGCCTCGCCTGAGGCCCCGCAGGGCGCGCCATTGCAGCATCATCACCCTCAAGCCAGCACCTATGGGCGCTCCCTTTTACGCGCCGGCTAGAGTTGGAGACCTTGGGCCGGCGCAAATTTTTCCAAGCTTTATGTCAAGCGAATCCAAATCCGACCTTTTTTCCGCCAAGCTAATGCAAAGATTCATTTGTGGCTTTTTGCGGATTTTCAAAGGCTTACAAGGATATTTGCTACGAGTGCTCTTTCTCCAAACTATTGCCCGCGACGCTAGCACGAAATTCGTGCCGCCGAGGCGACGAGTTGGCTGCGCATCCACTTTATCATGATTTCGTAAAAGCGGAAATTAAAATCGGCTGAGTGGGGCGATGAATTTTGCCGCGGTGCCGAGTCGAGGCGATGGAGGACGAAACATGAAATATCCGACCCAGTACGAAGCTTTAAACCGGGTGATGCCGGCGCCGTCGCCGATTGAATGATGCGAACACAGAAGATCTTCCCTAAATTTCGGCGAACGAAATCCTCGCCGATAGTTGGCTCTTGCAGGGAAATACGAGCTCCGAGAACAGTCAACGCTTCGGCAATTGAGGCGACCAGCGGCGTAATCTGCGGGGCAACATCCGTTTTCAATTCGACCCACTGTCGCGCTGTCTCAAGCCCAACTGACAGATTGGTCGCAGCGAATAATCTACGCCATGAGTCGATATCTTGGATCTTCAGGCAGATAAATCACGAGTAAAGTTGGGATAAAATCTTTCAGCGACCGGGCTGATGCATCGCAGCGCATCAGCCAACCTGCGTAAATCGACGCCAGGATAACGCGTCGCGGCGTCCATGGCTGTCAATGGACGGATGATAGGTCGGGCATTGACCGTTAGACGGGAAAGTTCCCGCGTCGGGTCAGCCATTAGATCCTCGTAGCGTAAAATGCCCTCAACGGGAAGAGCGCTGTATCGATCGAGCAACCAACCAACCAATTTGACTTGTCGGCGCAAGCAATCTTCTTCGGCCTCTAGTAGAGCTTTCAATTCGGGGTTGAAGGCTTCTGCCATCGGCATGCGGCCGCGACTAACCGGCATATCCACGGTCTGCCAAGCCGCTATCACCGACAGCGGGTGGCGAACTATCGCCACCAACGGATAATGCGGAGTCAACAAATCGGCCAACGCCGAAAATTCCGCCGGATGTTTGACGAACAGATGAAAGTCGGCCGACAGTGTCTTGTTCAGTCGAACTGGCCCGTGTTCCACCAGAACGCGGCGCAACCGTGCTTCGGTCGTTGGGGCTTCGACCCAATTCTCGGGAATAACGCCATTGACGTGCGTGGAGACAGCTTCGTTGCTGGCCAGAATCTGGTGGCGGACTGCTAAGATGAATTCGTCAATTTCGCGCAGGGCCCGACTGCGGTCGCCGTGGCGCGAAATTTGGATCGGTTCAGCCAATGCCACTGTGTTTGAAAACTCGTTCAATAACGCGCAGATAAGGGTAGTGCCAGAACGCGGTAAGCCGGTCAGCAACGTTACGTTCCGAGGTTTCACGCCAATATCGAGCACTTAGATGATCCGCGCGAATTGCTCGCGCCATGCGGCGCGGAAACGTTCATAGGTATAAAGATAGCTGCGTGCTGTCTCCTGTCCGGATTCGGCCAGCGACTGGGCGTAACCTGGACTATCTAGGCACAACATCATTTGTTCAGCCAGTTTTTCCAGATCTGGGTAACCTACAGTTGCGCAATTTTTTCCGGGACGCATAAAGTCACGCCCACCGAACCCATCGAAACCCATCACCACGCACCCCAAGGCCATCGCCTCGAGAGGCATCAATCCAAACCCTTCTCCCGCCGATAGAGTCAAGAAATAACGATGCATTCCGACACGGGCCAACAGTTCGGTATGCGCGACTTTGTCGTTGAACAGCACTTGATCCAAGGTGACATCGGGATATCGCGGGGCAATCAAGCTGCGAAGTCGTTTTAACATATATGATTGATGTGAATAATCCCCCTTCAACGAGACTAAAACCGATCCTACTGGCCGTTGCCACCAAGGTAGCGCGTGCGGCAAATTTTCGGCGAAAATGAAGGGAGGCACAACTGGTGTTTCGATGCCCCAGACGCTAGACAACGACCGGCGAACGACTTCGCTGACTGAAACATACAAATCGAAGCCGCAATCTAGCAAGCCAAAAGTGGTAAAACCCTGCGCGTACATCACCTTGTGCCCCCGGCATTTGAGGCCGAAGAAGTGAGTTGAAAAGGATGGATTGGCGACTAAGATATCGTCGTCGGTAATGCTCGCTTCCATTTCCGCCAAGCTTACCTCGGGAAAACACGGGTCATAATTGAATATTCTTTGGTCGGCGGTCTCGTTACCAACGATGACAGCAATGCCGTCAAAACCAAAATCCAACTGCAAAATCCGGCCGAGATGATAGGCCATGAACGTTCCCCCATTAGGGATATAGGCACCAACAACAAATACTCGCCGAGATGCAATAGTCTTCGCGTGGTTCACAGTACCTTCCAGCGGTCGGTGTCTATCGAACAGGGCAGAGGCCTTCCTCGCCTTCGCAATTTTACCACCATTCTCTAGTCACTAGTACCCGTTTCATCGGGCTCGACACTCTTCTAGTCGGTTCATATCCCTTGCCTCTCGTATGCGAATCGATGCTGTCGCCCCACCTCGCCACATCGTCTATTTCAGCATCATACCCAAGCGTGAGAGCACAGCCATGAATATCATTCTACCTTTCCGCTTTTCTGCGCAATCAGCGTCGGCACGGCGACCCTAACAAGGGCGCCCTGTCTGCGGCCGCTTCGCCCAGCTTGTAAAGCAGGGTGGAATGGTAAAGCCATACTCATAGCGCTTTGGCACGCGCTTCGCGCCGCGCAAACAAGTGACATCCAATTGTGGTCGGTGCGTTTTGTTACCCGGGACCGCGCCGATGTCGCGGGTCGCGCGGCCGAAACGCAATTGACGAATAGAGAGCGAAGTTCAGCGCTCGCGCGCGTGCGCGGCCCGACTGCCCCGCTTTCATGCTGTTGAAAATAAGCATGCCGCCGACCAAAGCCGCACATAATACCGGCCGTCACCGGTAAGCCAACTATCGGGAAGTTCAAAGTCGAACTCTGCGCATGAACCCGTATTGAACGTTTTGAAACAGATTCAACTACGACTCCCTCCTAGTCTCCGAGCAGCCTCGCGATTTCGACGACGCACGCCAACTTTCGCCTCCAGATGGCCGCGCAACTTCATCTCAAACGCCGCTCAATTGTGCGAAACTGTGGTCGGCGTCGAACCCACCGCCGTATTATTGTCTATCTCATTGTCTCCATAGGATTGAATGGCGCCGCTCGTGGTCGTCAAACCAGTCGCATTCCCAGTCACGACTGTACGCGTCAATCGAATCACGACGCCGGTTCCATTTGCAATCACGCCGGTGCCGTTAGCAGTGGCGGCGGAACCATCGACCAAGACATTTACCGTATTAGTACCGATTGCAGACACACCGGCCTTCATAGCGTTGGTGGAGATAGAGTCTCGCACCTCAGCCACGATCGATCCGTTGGTGCCATCAAACCGGAATCCGGAAAAACTATTGATAACCCGAACGTTGTTGAATACGGCTTTGACGCTTGCGCCGCCCGCCGGTTGGATGTAGACCGCATTGCCGCTTGACGACCCACTATTTTGATCCAGCAAGACGTTATCCATCAACAGAGTGAGCGACCCCGAGGACGGACCCACGAACACGCCGTTCGCAGCAGAGCCGGTCACGAAGCCACGGATGGTCGAATTTCGGATAGTAACTGAGCCCGCGCTGACAATATTGACGCCGTTAGGGCTATTGAGCAAACCATCAAAATCCAATCCGCTTAAAAAGACATTATCTGTCGCTCCTGCGTTGACTGTAATTCCAGTCGTGCCTGAAACGAGAACGCCCGCCAAAACATTATCGCAAATAATTGCAATTGCCTTGGTAATCGTCAATGCGCCGAAGCCGCCTGGGTCTATACAATTGATCTCGCCGCCAGCAGCGGTCTTCGAAATAGCGCCCGCGAACGTCTTGCATGGCGCGGTGCGACTGCACGGATTGGCGTCGTCACCGACTCCGGAGACCCAGGTTCGCGTCGCTTGGGCCTGGGCCGCCGGCGCGCAACCGAATAGGGCGATCGTCAGCGCGATCCATAGCACGGAAAAATTGATCCCACGCATGCCGCTTCCCTCCCAAGCTGTATTCTGATCCTTTCACAATCGAAAAGCCCGCGCAATTACAATTTCGCCGTGATCGAGGCGCGGCGGCGGACCGCGCTCCTCGCGTGATACGCGAGCCAAATCCAATGATGGCGGCTAGGCTCTGTCCTGTTTCAACATTTTCATAATGTTTAATGAGAGCGCTGACGCTCATGAGCGCCTAGCGCCGGAGGTCCGGCTATCCGCGGCCGTTCGCGAGGTCGCGGCAACGCCGCAGCGAAGCTTCAAGCCAACACGCCTTGCCCGCGAGCGCCGCGTCCGCGCCTTCGAAAGCCTCTCACGCCGCCCTGAGCTTCGGCCTCATCGACTTGAGCTTGCCGATCCATTTCTTCGCCGGACCGGTCTTCGGCTCCTTGGGCGCATGGACGGCAAGCGCATATGTGATTTCGCGCAGGTGGTCGGCGAGCGCCTGACGGTCCTTGATCGCGGCGAGTTGGTCGAACGCGATCGGTTCGCCCACCGCGATCGGCAGCGCGGCGCCGATCCGCGTTTTCACTTCGTGGAAGATCAGCGACAGCCGCAAAGTCAGGCTGACGTGGCTGGCGATCTGGAACAGGCGGCTGTTCTGGCCGCCGAACCAGACCGGCGCGACCGTCGCCTTCGAGCGCTGGACGAGTTGCGAGACGAACGGCTGCCAGCGGGCGTCGACCGCCGGGCGGCGGCCCAGCTTGTCGGGCGCCGTGGACACGCCGCCGGCGGGAAACACCACGACGCAGCCGCCGCGATCGAGCTGGGCGCGCGCCGCGGCGCGGGATTTGAGATTGGTCGCCATCGCCTCCTCGGTCTGCGAGAAGTCGATCGGCAGCACGAAATCGCGCACTTCGGGCGCCCGCAACAGCACTGCGTTGGTGAGCACGACGAAATCCGAACGCACCTTCTCGATCAGCCAGGAAATGACGAGGCCGTCGAGCACCCCATAGGGGTGGTTGGCGACCACGACGAGCGGCCCGACCTCCGGGATACGCGCCAGCGCGGCGGAATCGACCCGCACGTCGAGCTTTAGACAGCGCACGGCGGCGGCCCAAAAGCTCTCATGCGGACGCGGATTGCGCTGATTGTCGAGATAGAGCCGCTTCAACTGCGGCTGCCCGGTCGCCCGTTCGACGAGTCGGATCAGACCCCGCTTGACCGGCGGATCTGCGCGCGTGGCGTAGCTGAACAGATAATCGTCCATGACGAATCGATACGACGGAATGTTGAACTTCCTATGACGATTGGCCCGGCAAATGTCACGATGGCCGGAAGGAAGGGCGACGCTTCGCCAGGGCGTCGTAATCCTGCAATTCCGCGATCAGCGCCTCGAAGTCCGCGAGCGGCACCATGTTGGGTCCATCGGACGGGGCGTGATCGGGATCCTGGTGCGTCTCGATGAACACGCCCGCCACGCCGACCGCCACCGCCGCCCGCGCCAGCACGGCCACGAATTCACGCTGGCCGCCCGAGGACGTCCCCTGCCCGCCCGGCTGCTGCACGGAATGCGTGGCGTCGAAAATCACCGGCGCGCCGGTCTGGCGCAAGATCGGCAGCGCCCGCATGTCGGAAATCAGCGTATTGTAGCCGAAACTGACGCCGCGCTCGGTGACCAGCACGTCACCCGCCCCGGCGCCGGTGAGTTTTTGCACCACGTTCTTCATGTCCCAGGGCGCCAGGAATTGCCCCTTCTTGACGTTGACCGCCCGCCCCGTGCGCGCGGCGGCGATCAGCAGATCGGTCTGACGGCAGAGAAAGGCGGGGATTTGCAGCACGTCGACGGCTTCGGCGGCGAGCGCGCAATGCGCGCTCTCGTGCACGTCGGTCAGCACGGGCAGACCCAGGGTCTCGCGGATTTCGGCGAAGATCGGCAGCGCCGCCGCCAGCCCGACGCCGCGCTGCCCGGCGCCGGAGGTGCGGTTGGCCTTGTCGTAGGAGGTCTTGAACACCAGCCCGATGTTGCGGCGCAGGGCGATCTCCTTCAGCGCGCTCGCCATTTCCAGCGCATGCGCCCGGCTTTCCAATTGGCACGGACCGGCGATCAGGGCGAGCGGCAGATCGGGACCGAATTTGACGGCGCCGGGGCCGCGACCGACTAGGACGTTTGGGTTGGGGAGCATCATGACCTACCGCGCAATCCGGACCGGCGCCGAACTGAGTTTCGCCAGCGCGGTCGCGGTGCTATATAGGCGGAAATGGGGAATGCGTCGAATGCTGGCTCTGGAACTACCAACGGAATGGGAAGCTCGCCTTGGACGGCTTGCCGCGCAAACCGGCCGCGGGCCCGCCGACCTCGTGCTGCAAGCCTTGGCCGAGCCACTCGACGAGATCGAGGATCTCGCCATCGCCGAACTGCGCTGGAAGGAGCATGTGAAAAACGGGTCGGAGGCGATTCCGTTGCAAGAAGTCATGCGACGTCATGACTTGGCGGATTGAGTCCGAACGATCCGCGCTTCGTCGAGCCCAGAGGAGACCCCGCAGTTGGTTTTTTCCCCCTACCGTCTTACGGCCTTTCGGGGTTGCAGGAGCTATCTGCAATTAGCATTGTTGACGTTTGCGTCCCTCGCGGCGAGCTGCGGCGCGCACGCGCAGGAGGCGTCGACGTCTTTCCGCGAAGGCGCCGTCGCCGCCTTGGAGATCATCAGCCCGTTTCGTCTCGGTCTCACCAATCTCGCCAACATCGATATCCCCCCCCATCCCCCCCAAACGCTGATCAACGGGTCCGCGCTCGGCTTGGCGGCGGACGGCGCCTCGGCGGCGATCGTGCTGCTGCGCACCACGAGCAAGGCCAGCGTGCAATTCAAGGCCAACAATGGCGCCACGCTGCTGGCTTACGATCCGACGTTCCTCACCCATAAGCCACAATCAGGAACCTCTGCGCTCAGCGTGACGCCGGTCGCGGTCGGTTCGGGTTTTTACGCGCTGGCGTTGCTGCAATCGCCGCCGTCGGGAGCCGCGCCGCTCTATTCCCAGCCGATCGCGATCAGCGCCCAGCCCCTGGGCGGACAGGTCTACAAGGCCGCCCTGCCGCTGGCGCCGCCGCCGGTTCTGTTCGTGCACGGACTTTGGGGCGACAGTTCGAGCCTGTCGTCCTACTACGACAAGCTGAGCGCTTCGGCTCCGTGGTCGAACCATCCCGGCTCGCTCTTCGAACTGACTTACCCCGGCGCGTCGAGCTTCGACTCGTCCGATTCGGTCGGGGCGCTGCGGACAGAAGTGGGGCAAATCCTTTCGACCGCGCAGAAATCCGGCATCGTCGTCGGGCGCGTCGACGCCGTCGCCCACAGCATGGGCGGATTGCTGATCCGCGAGTATTCCCAGGACAGCGCTTACCGGATCGCCAGGAACAGATTTCAAGGCGCGCTGTATGATATCGTCACCCTCGATACGCCCGAAGACGGCTCGGCGATGGCGTCCTATCTGATCGGCCATCAAAACGACGGCCGGAAGGCGAGTGTTTTTTCCGACTTCGAGGCCTATTCCTTTTGGTCCGCCGTTTGCGGCACGAATGCGAATACGTCGGTCGGTGACTGTCTGGCGAGCTATGGCGATCCGATCGCCGGCGGCGCGGTCGCCTCTCTCGCGCCAGGCAACGCGGTGTTGCAGCAGGCTCCGACCCCGCATATTCCCGGCGCCCTCTGGTCGGCGGTCACCGCGACCGATTCCTCCGGGCTCGTCTACGACGGCGTCACCCTGCTCATCAGGGCGATCTATGCTTCCGAGTCGCAAGCGCCCAGCATCTTCGAGATTCTCGGCGGTCCGAACGACGACATCGTTTCGCTGACGAGCCAATTGTATGACAGCCCATCGCCGTACGTGACGGATCCGGGACTGGCTCATACCGCCTTGTTGAACGCGGCGACGGACCCCGCCGTGACCAACTCGCCGCTGGCGATCAGCCAGACCGCCTGCTGGTTACAAGGCATTGCGCTCGCCGCCTGTCCCAAGCCCAATCCGGCCGTTCAGGCGAGCGAAAGCGTGAAAGCGTCGCTGCGGGCCGCGCCGGGACGCCTCGAAATAGCGGCGCCGAAACAGGCCCGCCTCGGCCAGCCCCTGATCTTCCGTAGTTCCGCCAAAGGCATCCAGTCGCTGGAAATCGGCCAGCTGATCCTGGGCCGGACCCGCCGGGCGCCGACCGAGGTCAAGCCCGTGATGCTGGCCGATGGCGGCGCGGAATTCAGCGTCACGCCGCGCCTGCTGGGACAAGTGCGCTTCGACATTACAGCCAATTTCGGCGATGGCCGATTTGATATCGTCCATGAATACGTGAACGTGAGCGTGGACTCCGGGCGCATAACAGCTTTGCGGGCCGACAGTCAGTTTCGCGAGCTTGCCGATTTGGACGTCGGCTCGGTCTATTTCCTCAGCCCGGCCGTCCAGGTTGAGGGCTTGAGCAAACCCGTCGAGATCGGCCCGCTCGCGGTTTACAGGATCGTCACCGAAGCGGGAACGGCGCCGCCGATCACGATCGACGCCCGCGGCGCGCTGCGGGCGGTGAGCCCGGGCTCAGCCACGATAATCGTGACGTTCGAAGGACATACGGACCGGCTGAGCGTGTCCGTAAAGTAGGCTCACGCGGCGCCGGACTCTTGCTTGGGCTGGCGGCATGAGTAGTTTCCGGGCGTTGACGGCGCTGGCGCTGAAAAATGACAAGGGCTGCGTGTCGAGGTTGGGCGCCGCATAAAGGCTGCGCCGCCGCTTCTCGGCCGAGGGGAGGCCGTCTTGCCGCATCGAGAACCAAGGGAATGTCGAGAAGCCGCCGACCGCTGTCTCAAGCTGGGCGCATCTTTCGCGGACTCTCGCGAATGGGGTGGGTTTTCCCAGGAATGGCGCAAACTCGGCGCGGATTTCGAAGCGCTGTCTCTCGCCGCGGCGCCGGCCACGCGAAGCGGCTCGGAGGCTTGCAAAAATCCGCGGAAAACTCTGCTGCTCGCCGGGGTGGAATGCGGCCGAAACGGGCGAACCTTTCCTTGCTACCCGCTGTCTTGCGAAATGTCGGAGTTGTATCGTCGGACCGTCGACTAGGCGACGCCGCCTCCGGCGCCGCGGCAATGCGCGGCTCAGACTTTCCTCGCCGCATCGAAGATGAAGGTTCCGCCATGTCCGTCCGCCACGGCAAAAAACGAGTCCGCGCCGAACAGGCCTTCGAGATGGATCGTCGTTGAGCCGCCCAGAGCGCTTTGCACCAGCAAATCGCCGGCGGAACCAGATACGGAGGTGAAGCTGACTTTCGTCGTCTTCTGATATTTGAGGCCGCTGATGTCGATGGCGTCATCGACATTGTAGTCGTCGATATGCGATCCGTTGAAACGGGTCGCCGCGTCCAGATAGGTCGTCACTCCCGAGCCGAAACCGACGAAAGTCTGACCGCCCGCCCCGCCCGTCAGTTTCTGGCCCGCGGCGCCCGCCTTCACGAAATCGGCCCCGGCGCTTTGGTCGACGACGACGAGCCCGGCAATCGCATTGGCGACGAAATCATAGGCCGTCGCCGCCGCGCCCAGCACGACCATCGCGATAGCCTCGATGCTCGATCCCATCGTCATCGCGCCGCCGCCAGCGACCTGGATTTGGCTTTTGCCGGCTCCACCGTTGATGGTCGCGCCGAGAGTCGCGGCGGTCACGTGGATGACGTCGGCGCCGCCGCCGCCCATGATCGTTTCCGTGGCCGCGCCGACATAGACGACGTCATTGCCGGCCCCGAGCTTGATGATGCTGGAATCGGCGGCGCCGTGGATGACGACATACGACCCGACCCCGCCGCTTGCTATATCGACCTCGGCATCGAGGCCATTGCGCAAGCAGATATTTTGCAAGGCCGAGCCTACGCCCTCCTGCGCCTCGACGATCTGAATGTCGGTCAGGACCTTCGGCGCGGAAAGCGCGAAATTGCCGCCGCCGGAAAGCT
>Ga0302320_10005240_pt1 | contig 29180 bp, 18 predicted proteins | sample Bog_T0_3_FD_202130 | JGI IMG/M metagenome (GOLD analysis project Ga0302320, IMG submission 202130) | Peat permafrost microbial communities from Stordalen Mire near Abisko, Sweden - Bog_T0_3 | ecosystem: Environmental > Terrestrial > Soil > Wetlands > Peat | place: Sweden: Abisko, Stordalen Mire...
GGAAAAAACGACCGAGGACAAGCTGGACCTCAAGGTCGCGGAGAAAATCCTGAACGAGCAGCATTTTGGCCTGATTAAAGTCAAAGACCGGCTGTTGGAATTTTTGGCGGTGCTCCAGCGGAAAAAAGAAATCAAGGGACCGATCCTTTGTTTGGTAGGGCCTCCCGGGGTGGGCAAGACATCCTTGGGCAAAAGCGTGGCGGATGCGTTGGGACGAAAGTTTGCCCGGATTTCGCTCGGAGGCATGCGCGACGAGGCGGAGATCCGGGGCCATCGCCGCACGTATGTGGGCGCGATGCCGGGCCGGATTATCCAGGCGATGCGCCGGGTGGAAAGCCGGAACCCGGTGATTTTGCTGGATGAAATCGACAAGATCGGCGCGGACTTTCGCGGCGATCCGGCGGCGGCCTTGCTGGAAGTGCTGGACCCGGCCCAGAACCACACCTTCAGCGATCATTATCTGGACTTGCCGTTTGACCTGTCGCGGGTGCTGTTTATCGCCACTGCGAACTGGCTGGAGCCGATCCATGCCGCCTTGCGCGACCGACTGGAAGTGATCGAACTGCCGAGTTATACGGAGGCGGAAAAACTGCAGATTGCCAAGCGCTATTTGGTGCCGCGCCAGGTGGAAGAGAACGGGCTGAGCCGGAAGGATTTGAAATTAACGGATGCCGCGTTGCGGGCGCTGATCCGGGAATACACGCGGGAAGCGGGCGTCCGCAACCTGGAGCGTCAGATTGCGGCGCTGGCGCGGAAAGCGGCGCGCAAGATTGTCACGCTCAACGGAGCGGCCAAGATGATCAAACTGGACGCCAAGGACATGGAGGGTTATCTCGGCCATGCGCCGTTCGTGGCGGAAAGCGCGGAGAAGATTGTGGAGATCGGTATTTCCACGGGACTGGCTTGGACGCCGGTGGGCGGGGATATACTGTTCATTGAAGCGACCCGGATGCGCGGGCGGGGCAATTTGATTTTGACCGGCTCGCTGGGCGAAGTGATGAAAGAGAGCGCGCAGACGGCGGTGAGTTATCTGCGAAGCCAGGCTAAAAAACTGGATTTGGATTTTGACGATTACGGCAAGAATGACCTGCATATTCATGTGCCGGCGGGGGCGACGCCCAAGGACGGTCCGAGCGCCGGGGTGGCGATTGCGGCGGCATTGGCGTCGCTTTTTTCCAAGCGCCGGGTCCGGTCCGACACGGCGATGACGGGTGAAATCAGCTTGCGAGGGCGAGTCTTGCGGGTGGGCGGGATCAAAGAAAAAGTTTTGGCGGCGGCGCGTTTTGGATTGAAGCAGGTGATTCTCCCGGAAGGAAATGCGCCTGACTGGGAAGACGTACCAGCCGAGGTCCGCGCCAAATTAAAGGTCCATTTCGTCCGCCAGGTGTCGGATGTGCTGCGTCTGGCCTTGGAAGCGAAGTGAACGGCGGGCCAAACCTCGGGAAATCCATGGCAAATTCTTGTTCTCGTCCGAATACGAAGCTCTTCGCCTGGCCGGCAGCATTTTGGCAGGTTTTTCCGGTGATCTTTTTCGCTGGCATGTTTTCGGTTTGGGGACAGAGCGCCGGAGTCACCGAGGGGGAGATTCAGGGTCAAAATCTGGTAAAGAGTATTCTTGAGTCGTGGCCGGCGGCGAGTTTCACCAATACGGGGACGCTCAAAATCAGGGATGCCCGGCACAAGACCGTCCAACTGGGGTTAACCGTCCGCACGGTGGTGCTGCCGGACCAGTGGGAGAACTTTTACGAAGCGACCGGCACGAATGGCACTTCGAGACTGGAGATTATCCACGCCGCGGACCGGCCAAACCAATATTTAAGCATTTCCGGCGCGGGCGACCGGAACATGACGAATACGACCAGCGAAGTGATGACTGCATTTGCGCAGAGCGATTTCTGGCTGGCGGATCTGGGGCTGGATTTTTTTCACTGGCCGTCCCAGAAGATATTGAAGAAGGAAGTTCGGCGGAGTCGCGGGTGCACTGTGCTGGAGAGCACTAATCCGCATCCGGACGCAAAAAGTTATTCACGGGTGGTCTCCTGGATCGACGATGAAAGCAACGGAATCATCCACGCCGAGGCCTATGATTTTGGCAACAATTTGCTGAAGGAATTTGATCCCAAATCCTTTAAGAAAGTCAAGGGGCAGTGGGAGTTGCAGGAAATGGAGATCGACAATGTCCAAAAGGATTCGCGCACCCGGCTGGAGCTGGATTTACCAAAGTGAATTAAGTGCGAATAACTCGCGCCCGGCCGCGCTTGACTTCCGGGTGAACCGAACTCATTCTAGGGCTGTTGGCAATGGGCTTCATTTCCAGAAAATTTTATCTAATAACCGCGATCATTTTCATGGTTGGGTTTCATTCTTTTGCCGACGATACCGGCACGGCCCCAGTCACCAATTCCACGATCCAGGCGTCCATTGCCCAACTGCAAGAGCAGCTCCGGCTGACGCAAATGGCGATGGAAAACGAGGCGAAAAATAATTCTGAACTTTTGTCGGCCCGCATTCAGTCATTGGAACAAACCATTGCGGCGCAGCATACGGCGGATTTGGAAACGGCCCAAAAGACCCAGCAATTCACCTTACTGTTTGGCGGATTGCTGGCGGTACTGACGCTGGCGGTGCTCTTGCTGATGGCCTATTTTCAATGGCGGGCATTGGCGCAACTCGTGGAGATTTCCAAGTATCAATCCCCGTCATTTGCGCTAACCGGCGGCACCTCGGTGACCACGGCCACGGTCAGCCAAATGGCGGCGCCCGGCAGGCTGGCGGTAGAGAATTCCAACAACCGACTTCTGGGAACCGTGGAGCGGCTGGAACGGCGAATCGGGGAGATGGAACAAGCCAGCCGCGCACAGTTACCCAAGGCGGAAAAACCCGGTCCCCTTTCGCCCACACCGATTCCTGCCGCCCCGACCACGTCGCCAACTGAGACCAACGGCCACGGACCGGCGCCCGCCATAAAGCCCGTCCCCATTCCCCCTCCGGCTCCGAGCCCAAAAAATCCCGACGATCGGGAGGAGTGCATAGCCAATCTTATCGCCGAAGGCCAGGTGTTGCTGAACAACAATGAATCCCAAAAGGCCCTGGATTGTTTTGAGACGGCGCTCGGATTGCATCACAATCATTGTGAAGCGCTGGTAAAAAAGGGAACTGCGCTCGAACGATTGGGGCAGTTCGATGAAGCACTTGCCTGTTACGATTTATCCATCAAAACCAGCGCGACGACCATCGCTTACCTGCAAAAGGGTGGCTTGCTCAATCGGATGGCCCGGTACGACGATGCGTTGAAGTGCTATGAATTTGCGCTCAATTCGCAGGAAAAAAGGTAGACTGGCTGGTTGATTTCAGGGTGAGCGTTGGCGGACGAGAAATACCACCCCCATTGAATTCCTATCTTACGGGGTGTGATTGGGGAGCTTCAACAACGGTAGACAGACCGACATCCACGCCCTGACCTCCGGTGGTCTGGTGACAATGCACGGCAATGGTTACGGTGGCGCCGGGTTTCAACAAAGCGAGGGCCGGCGGAGCGATTTCCAAGGGAGTATAGCTGGCGACAAAGCCGCCTTCGGAGCTGGCGAGGGTGCCGTTGACGTATACTTCGATATCTTCGTCGTGATAGACGTAAAAACGAAGGGTGGCCGGATCAAACTCTGCCGGCGGCAACGTGATCTCGCGGCGCAGCCAGATGTCATCGGTATCCCACCGGGTATGGACGACGATTCCCGGAGTGCCGTCCGTGCCAAAACCAGCAGGGCCTTCCTTCCAGGAGGTGGCATCAAAATCCACCGACATCCAGCCATCCGCCGGCTTTTGAACGGTGTATTTCCAGTTATGCGGCGTTTCCTGAGAGGTGGGCACGATGGGCGTGACGACCGGCGGTTTGGGCAACGGCGCCCAAGGACCGACTTGCGTCTTGTCCATCGACGCCCACTTTTGCCACAGGGTGCGATCGGTCAGCATTTTGACGAACAATCCGCCCACGACCGGCCGCGCATGCATACCGCCGCTTTCAATCTTGTCGGTCTCATAGGAGTCCGCCACGGGATCCCGCGTGGTGGTGGCATTCAAGTAATCGTAGGCGGGCGAGACGATGGCTTCGAAATCACTCTGGCGGTCAGCCAGGGAAGCGCTCCAAAAAGACCAGTCGGTCTTAGTCAGGTGAGTACGGGAATCGAGGGGCAAACCGTAACGGAGCAGCTTGGTTTTGTAATAGGCAACTTCCTTGGCGGCAACCTCCGGCGGAAAAACATTCAGGCCCAGGATACGATCCCAGACGAGGTTATATTTTTGGCTCCAAGTATTGGGCTGGTTAAAGGCGAGGCGGAAATGATCGCCGTCGTCCGCGACTTTCACCCAGTTGGCGCCATCGACTTTAGCCATATTGGCATAGCGTTCGGCGTTGGCGGTATCCCCTTTGAGGCGGCACATGTCGCCATAGGCAGCCAGACCCAGGATGGCCTTGACCGACAAATTGGCGTTATGGGCGAGATGGCCCATGAAATCGTCGGTGCAAAGCTGGTCTTCCGGATCCAAGCCATATTGCTCGAGATATTTGGCCCATTGCGTGAGCTTGGGCCACCACGGTTCGACGAACCTGATATTGCCATCCGCCTGCGAAACGGCGTCGCAGAGGATCAGCATGTTTCCGCTTTCTTCCACCGGCATGCCTTCGCCCCCGTCATCCGTACCGCGAGCGATGGGGTAGGTTCCCAAATCGTGCGGGGCATTGGGAAATTTCCAATGGGCGGAATCGGCGTACGCCAGAAGCGGAACCAAGGTTGCCTTCATCAGGGTCGGGCTCAACAGCACCCATTGCGGCCCCATGGGGAAGAAAACATCGACGGTGGCAATATCGCCGTCACTGGTATTTTCCTTCGTGAAATACAAGGGCTGCTGATTGGCATCCGCGGCCAGGCCGTTGCCGGCGGCGCATTCGCGATAGGACAGCGCAACGATCTGCGCATATTTATCACCACCCATCACTGTGGCGTCGTGGATGAGCTTGCGGTCAAACTCAGTGCACCGTTTGTCCAGCGAGCCGAATTCGCGGGAGGCCTTCACGAGCATATCCTCGGCGGAAATACCACTGTGCCGCCAAAACGGGCGCAACGCGTTGCCAAAATATTTAATCGCGTAGATTTCGTCGTAGGCAAGGATCACTTGGCGGGTGACAGACTTACCGGAGACATCGCCCAAATTGAAGGAGAAGGCGAGCACAGGCTGGTCTTGATCGGCCGGACGGGGTTCCCGGGCGTCATCCACGGCGGGGACTTCACCGGTGGCGACAAAAGCGGCCAGGAGCGCGTGATCGGCGCCGATGACGGATTTGGCTTGCTGGCGGGGGGCGACGGCATAGGCATACCCCCAGTTGATGCGATGATCATCGCCACTGGAACCGAGAATGGGCTGGGCGTGAGTGCCGATGTGGAGCGCAGCCAGACGGCCGATGGTTTCGCGCCCCCAATCAACGGGCTCATTGGGCTCATTGACCGTCAGCAAACCACTGGTGCTGTCATACAGAGAAATGGAATGCGATTTGCCATCGATGGACCGGACCTGCCAGGTGAGGTAGGAAAGGGGGAGAGAAAAAGCTTCCAGATCATTCGGCAACGCGGGCGTCAGGAACGTCAGCGTTACATGGACCTGCTCATTTTCAAATTCGTAAATGGTGTGAGTGGGCGTGACTTTGACGCTGACTTGTGGAAAGGCGGCGACGTCGCCGGGATCATTGCCCATCAACCGATAGGATTTGTCATCAATGCGAATCAGGCTGACGAGCGGGTGTTCACGATGAGTCCAATGCCGGGTGGGGCCGTCGGTCAGCTGGTCGTTTTCGCTCCAAATGCTGAGCGACGGATCAAAGGTGACCAGCGGCACGGCCGGAGGACGGAACGGGGCATCGGCATGGGCAATACCGGCGCCTGCGGCCAGAGAAAGCAGGGCGCTCCCAGCCAGCGTTTTTGATAGGAAGGGGGCTCTACGATATTTTTCAAACCGAAAATGCATGAGTTGAGGCTATTATTTTTATGGTTAGGGGAGCAACGGTGAAGTGGGGAAAACATTTCGGCCCTCCATCAATTGCCGGCGGCCGGGGTCCAAAACATCTTGCTTACCAGCACAAACCCATGATTCAATCAGACCCAGCGGATGAATCCAGAACTCGAGTGCAAGGCTACTAGCGGGCGATCTAATCTGCTTTATGCTTACGAGTGGTTAACGCCGATCCGATTTGTTCTAATCCTGGCGGCATTCGTGGCGGCGTTTTTTCCGGATATTTTATGGGGCGGCCGTTCCCTGTATTTTAAAGATTTTGGCGCCTATACCTATCCCAACGCCTTCTTTCAGCGGGAAAGTTTCTGGCACGGAGAAATCCCGTTGTGGAATCCATTGAATAACTGCGGCATTCCGTATCTGGCCCAATGGAATACTTCCGCGTTATATCCGCTGTCCCTGATTTATCTGATTCTGCCCCTAACGTGGGGCCTTAATGTTTTCCTATTGGTTCACCTCGTTTTGGCCGGTCTGGGGATGTATTTGCTGGCCTCGCGCTGGACGAAGAACCGGCTAGCCGCCGCAGTGGCCGGCGTTGCGTTTGCCTTCAACGGCATGACCTTGAACTGTCTGGAGTGGACGAGCAATCTCGGCGCCCTCGCCTGGATGCCCTGGGTGATTCTGGCCGCCGAGCAGGCGTGGACCCGGGGGGGCCGGAACATTATTTTGGCCGCTTTGGTGGGCACCATGCAAATGCTGGCCGGGGCGCCCGAGGTCATCGCTTTGTCGTGGCTCGTCGTAGCGGCGCTGGGGATCGACAGCATGATCATCCACCAAGGCCAAAGGGGGCGGATTTTTGGCCGTCTGTCCTTGACGGCGCTGATCGTGGCGTTATTGAGCGCCGCACAGCTTTTGCCGTTCTGGGATTTGCTGCAGCATTCCGACCGAACCAGCACGTTTGGAGCCAGCATCTGGACCATACCGACGTGGGGTTGGGCCAATTTATTTGTCCCCTTATTTCACCAATATCAAGACACCTCGGGGGTTTATTTCCAGCCGAATCAAGATTGGACAAGTTCGTACTTTCTCGGCGCCGGCATTTTGACACTCGCCGGGGCGGCCCTGGCTTTGGCCGGATCGCGGCGGGTTTGGATGCTGTGGGGATTCGCGTTATTCGGATTCATCGTGGCGATGGGTGATGAAGGAATCATCTACCACGGGCTAACAAAATACGTACCGATCCTCGGTTTTATGCGGTATCCCATTAAATTTTTTTTCCTGACCGTTTTCGCCATTCCGCTACTCGCCGCATTCGCCATTGCGACCCTGGGAAATGGGGAAACGGCCGCCAGTAAAAGGAACGTTCGCTGGACGCTAAGCATCTCCGTTTTAAGCATAGCGGTTATTGCAGGCATATTATGGCACGTTTTCGCTCATCCTTTTCCGAACGAGCATCCGTGGATTCTATTGAGGAACGGCGCATTTCGCGTCCTGTTTCTGGTCTTGATGGTGGGAGCCATTCTGGTTTTGGGCAGAATTCAAAATGTCCGTCGCCAAATGATCACCGGGCTGTTGCCTCTCGTTTTGGTCTGGCTGGACGTGGTTACACACGTCCCGCGCCAAAACCCCACCATTAAATCATCCGCATTTGAACCAGGCCTTTTGACGAACTATTTTAAATCGCCGCTACGAAATGGCGACGCCCGCGCGTTACGGAACGGTCCCAGTTATGACTTTTTCTTTCATCATGAACTGGCCGATCCTTACAAGGATTATGTGGGCCGCCGGGGGGTGTTGTTCGGCGATTGCAATATAATGGATGGGATTCCAACGCCGGATGGACTCTATTCGCTTTATTTGCCGGATCAACAGGAGTTGTTCAGCCAGTTTATTTTGTCACCGACCAACGCGTTCCCGTCCGGATTTGCGGATTTCCTTTCGGCCTCTGTCCAGTCGGATCCGGGCAATTTATTCGGCTGGCAAAACCGCCCCTCAGCCCTGCCCTTTTATACCTTTGGTCCGCGACCGATTTTTCTGAAAAGTTCGGAGATTCCGACAGCATTGGTGCAAACAAACTTCGATCCCCGGCAGATCGTTTATCTGCCTCAGGAATCAAAAAAATATGTCAACGCATCCGGCCAGGTTCACGGGACGATTCATTTGAGGGATATAGCGGCAGAGCGGTGGGACTTTGACACCGAGGCCGGGGCTGCGGCTTTGCTGGTATTATCACAGGCCTATTATCATCCATGGCGGGCGTATGTGGACGGGAAGCCGACGGAGATACTACCGGCGAATTTTGCTTTTCAAGCGGTGGAAGTACCGGCAGGACGCCATCGGGTCCGATTCATTTACCAAGACCGTTTTTTTCAGGTTGGGGGATGGATTACTTTGGTCACGCTGACCAGTTGCATTGCTTTTCTGCTGCCGCGCCGTGAACGGGGATAAAGTATTGGCGACGACGTCCCACGGCTTTGCCTTCCAATCCAACCGCGAAAATCCTCTTCGAAATAAAAAAGGACGATTGAAGCACCAAGACCTGCCAAACTCAAAAGCATGGCTCGTAAATGACTCCAATAAAACAACCGCCGGAGAGACTTAATTAAAACTGCGATTGCCGATACCGACGCAATTGCGATTAAAGCAAAGCGGCAAAAGCTCGCCAACGCTTTTGCCAGTCAATGTGACCGCCAGCAGAAAAGTGAATGTCACCATGGCAAGTGCTATGAAAATTACCCAACCCACGGTTCGCCGCGCAAAACCCAAGGATTTTTCACAGTCCAATCGTCCCAGCGCTAAACATTGTCCGAGATTTTACGGCGAGTGTGTCAAAAAGGGGATAGGAAATGCAGCCACACGGTTAAGCGTCCACCGACGACGGCGCGCATCGGGTGACGCGTCCCACCCGACTGGCAATGCTGAAGAGATCGAAAAAGACGCAAAAAACCGCCGGGCAAACCAAATTAGCACATGCTTGTAATTATCTTATTATAAGCATTTTACACTGCAAAACTTGCAAAAACGTTCCAATTGGGTTCTCATTGATGAAAATGTGGAGATACATTTGCCTTCTGTTAATCGTCCAAACGGCGTTTATTGCCAAAACGAGCCGCGGGGCCGAATCCGCCGAAATCAACCTGGATTACGTGGCTGAACGGGCGTTGGACCGGGCCAAGGAACCGTTTCATTCGCCGCGCGCGGATCTGCCGAAAGTTTTGCGACAGGACAATTTGGACTATGACAAATACCGGGACATCCGTTTTCGGCGGGATCATGCGTTGTGGACGGCCGAGAATTTGCCGTTTCGCGTGGAGTTTTTCCATCCGGGCTACCTCTATCAGGAGCCGGTGCACGTCAATGAATTTACGCTGACGCACGTCCAGCCGATCCGGTTCGTGCAGGATTTCTTTGACTACGGCAAGTTGAACATTGGGAGCGAGATTCCGGCGAACACAGGCTATGCCGGATTTCGGCTGCTTTATCCAATCAATCAGCCGAATCAAATGGACGAATTGGGCGCGTTTTTGGGCGCGAGCTATTTTCGCCTATTAGGCAAAGGGATGCACTACGGGGAATCGGCCCGCGGTTTGGCTTTGAATTCGGGCGAATCGGACCGGCCGGAGGAATTCCCAATTTTCACGGATTGGTGGCTGGGAAAACCGCACGGGGACGATAACGAAATCCGCTTGTTTGCGATTTTGGACAGCGTCAGTTGTGTGGGCGCGTATGAGTTTTTGATTCGGCCGGGTGACACGACGGTGGCGGACATTCGCGCGATCCTTTATATCCGGGAACATGACAAAATCGCGGAGGTCAGTCCCAAGCAAGCCAATCTGAAGACCATCGGCATGGCGCCGCTCACCAGCATGTTCTGGTTTGGGAAAAACTCGGAGCGCCACTTTGATGATTACCGCACCGAAGTGCACGACAGCGACGGCTTGCTGGTAAGAATGGACAATGGGGAAGTCTTTTGGCGGCCGCTGGACAATCCGCCGACGATGCGCCACCAGATTTTTCATGCGCCGGACATCAAGGGATTCGGTTTATTGCAGCGCGAACGCAACTTCGCCGCCTATCAAGACTTGTTCAATCTCTCCCAAGCGGTGCCGAGCGTATGGGTGGAACCGCATGGCAACTGGGGGGAAGGCGATTTGCATCTGGTGGAGTTGAGCACGACGTATGAGGGCCTGGACAACATTGTGGCGTTTTGGGATCCGAAGAAAAAACCGGCTCCGCTGGAACCGTATAGTTTCGGCTATACGCTTTATTGGACGATGGACACCGATTCGAAGCTGTCGGAGAACCGGGTTATTTCCACCCGGACCGGACTCGACGGGGAATCTCCCGGGTCCCGGCAATTTGTGATCGATTATCAGGGACCGAAGCTGGAGTCGATTCCGGAGGACAAGCCGCCGACGGCGATTTCGAGCTGCAGCGCCAATGCCACTATTACGGATTGCCGGGCAGTGCGCAACCCGTACATGAACACGTGGCGGGTCTATTTGAAAATGCGGCCGGCGGGGGAGAATCATGATCCGGTGGACCTGCGCTGCACCCTGCAGCAGGGCACCAACGTGGTGAGTGAAACTTGGACGTATCAATGGAGTCCGCACTAACCATTCTGCCGGATGCTTCCGGCAAGCTGGCCGGCCGGCCGCTGGAACAATGGAACGCCGCCTACGTGAAAGTGGAGAACTACTTCCATGCCCTCCGGGTGCGCAACCATCTGCTCCTGGGACAACTGGTGCAGCGGGTGCTGGCGCGAGCCATGGTGCGGGCGCCGGTCGAGGTGGGCCGCTCGGCGACGGAAATTGCCGCCGAGGAAATGGACCGGCTGGTCACGGAGTGGTTTGCGGAGGTTTTGCAGGCACCGCCAACGGGGACGGATCAGATGCTGTCGACGCGGGGCCGGCTGGCGCTGCTGCTGGCGGACATGCCAGGCAAATGGCAGGAACAGTTTCTCCGGCCGGGACCGTGGCCGGAAGAGTTTGTCACCGCCATGCGCGCGGCTTTTCTGCGCGCCGGACCGGATTTCCAGCTCTCCAAGATGACGCCGCGGCCGCTGGATTTGGGCCCGATCACCACCCTGACGAATCTCGGCAAGCTGCCGTATACCCGCATGATTATTGCCTGGACGCTATTCGCCCTGCTGCTGATCGGCCTGTTCTGGGTGACGCACCATACGAACCCGAGCCACTGACATGCCGCCCGCCCCTTCTGCAGTCCGATTGGAGACCCCGCCGCGCACGCGACGGGGCTGGCGGCTGTTCTTTTTTTATTCCACGGCGCTTTTGCTGACCGGATTGGTTTCACTCCTGTTTGCGGATCTGCTTTGGCGGACGGGCTGGTCCTCCTCGCGCACCGTTCTTTTCGTATTGTTCGTGCTGCTGATTTTGTTTGCCACGGTGGGCGGCATGCATGGTGTTTTTGGATTTTTCCTGCGGATCTTTGGCACCCGGCAACGGATCACCGCCAGGGATTTCCGGGACCGGAACATTGATGGCGTCAGCACGGCCATCATCATGCCGGTTTACAATGAGGATCCGGTGCGGGTTTACGAGGGGCTGCGCGCGACCTATGAATCTCTGGAGCGCACGGGGCAGCTGGCGCATTTCGACTTTTTCATCCTGAGCGATTCGACGAACCCGGACAACTGGGTGGAGGAAGAACGGCGCTGGTACGATTTGATCCGGGAGCTGGATGCCCTCGGTAAAATCTATTATCGCCGCCGGCTGTTTAACGACGCGCGCAAGAGCGGCAACGTGCGGGATTTTCTCAATTCCTGGGGCCGGCGCTACCGGTACTTCATTTGCTTCGATGCCGACTCCGTCATGCGGGGCGAGACGATGGTGGATCTGGTGAAATTGATGGAGACGCATCCCACGGCGGGACTGATTCAGACGGTGCCGGCGCTGGTGAACGCCGAGTCGCTTTTTGGACGGATGCAGCAATTTGCCAACCGGCTGTATGCGCCGATTTTTATTGGCGGCTTGAATTATTGGGCCTTAGACCTGGGCAATTATTGGGGCCACAACGCGATTATCCGGGTCGAACCTTTTATCCAGTGCTGTGATTTGCCGCAGTTGCCGGGCCGCAAACCGTTTGGCGGACAGATTTTGAGCCATGATTTTGTGGAGGCGGCCCTGATGCTGCGCGAGAATTGGGAAGTCTGGTTCGCGTATGATCTGGAAGGGAGCTACGAGGAAGCGCCGCAGGCGTTGATCGAGAATGCGCAACGCGAGCGGCGCTGGTGCCAGGGCAATTTGCAGCACGGGCTGGTGCTGTTCGCCAAAGGATTGCGCGGGGCCAGCCGCCTGCACTTGCTCATGGGAATTTTCGGTTATCTGTCCAGCCCCCTCTGGCTGGCGTTCCTGCTGGCCTTTGATTGGATCTATTGGTACCAAAAGCGATCAGGCCTTTCGGACATCACTGTCCAGGCGTTTACACCGTACCTGAAAAATTTCAGCGGCACGCAGCACGCGTTTTTGATTTTCATTATCTGCATGGTGATCATCATGCTGCCGAAGTTGCTGGCACTGATCGATCTGGCCCGGGACCGCGAAAGACGCAAGGCCTTCGGCGGTCTGGCCCGGACCACCGTTAGTGTGATCGGTGAAACGATCTTCTCCACCCTGCACGCCCCCCTGCTCATGCTGTGGCATACGCGCTTTGTGGTCACCAACCTGCTGGGTATTTCCGTGGGCTGGACCACACAGAAGCGTGACGCCGACGGCACGACCTGGCTGTATGCCATCCAGCGGCATTGGGGGCACACGGTCATTGGCATCGTCTGGGGCTCGTTCATGTGGTGGCTGGAACCCAAATTATTCTGGTGGTTTACGCCGGTGCTGGCGGGAATGATTCTGGCGGTGCCGCTGAGTGTTTTCACCAGCCGGCGCAGTTGGGGCGCACGGGCCAAGAGCCTGGGGCTGTTTCTCACCCCCGAGGAGACCAAACCGCCCATGGAGATTGTTTCGCTGCGTTCGTGGATGAAAATCCATGACCTGACGACCGGCCAGCCCAAACGGCGCTCTCACAACGGATTAGCGGAAGCCGTGCTCGATCCTTATGTCAATGCCATCCATGTTTCGCTGTTGCGCGAAAAACAATTGAATCCAACCTACGCGGAGCAGTTTGCCCGGCTGGGTGCGGGAACGGAACGCGTCCGGCTGCTCGGTGAAAAAATTCTGGCGGAAGGTCCGGATAGACTCACGCAGGATGAACGCGTTTCGATCATGGCCGATGAACGGGTGATGGTCTGGCTGCATCAACAATCCTGGCTGCGCCCGGATGAAAAGCTGGCTCCGTGGTGGAAGGCGGTTATCCGCGATTTCAGTCAGAAAGAAGCCTAGACCGGATGGTCCATTTTTCTTTGACATATAACTCTCCGGTTATAGCTTCATTATGCGCTTATGAATCAAAAAAAAACCGAATCGGTCATCCAACCGCAAGAATTACAACGCCGAATTGCGACCGGCGTGGCCGCCTGCCTGATTGATGTGCGATCCCCGGCCGAATATGCCAGCGTCCATGTTCCCGGCGCGAAATTGATGCCACTGGACACGCTGGACGCGAGCGCGGTCCGACGCGAACAAAAGGATGACGCTTCGGCCATTTATGTCCTGTGCCAGAGCGGCGGGCGGGCGCGGCGGGCGATCACCAGACTCGAAACGGCCGGTGTGCCCGGCTGTGTGCTCGTCGACGGCGGCACGCAAGCATGGATTGATGCCGGATTGCCGGTAAACCGTGGCGCCAGCCGGGTTTTGCCGATCATGCGGCAAGTGCAGATTACCATAGGCATTGTTTCCGCGGCCGGCGCGGTTTTGGCCCTCACCGTTAATCCACTCTTTGCCCTTCTGCCGTTGGTCACCGGCGGCGGCCTGCTCGTAGCGGGATTAACGGGTTTTTGCGGTTTGGCGGTGTTGCTCGCCAAAATGCCATGGAATCAAGCGACGGGCTGCGCTGCTGCCCGCGGCCAGACCGAATCCAAATAGACATTTTCGCTTTGAAGAAGTAAGGCCGAGATCACAACCGCTTACTGATTGACATTACTGGTTTTTGATTTACAAAGTTGGCGGTGAAACTTATGGGTTTTTTCGCGGCAAAATGGTTGGCGGTTTTTGGAACTATCGGCCTGGGATTTTCCGGAGCCATGGCACAGGTTCCGGTGATTGTTCAACAGCCACAAAACCAAATTACGGCCGTCGGCTACCCCACCACGTTCAGCGTTGCCATCACCAATAAGAGTCCATTTCCAACCGTGCAATGGCGGGAGGACCAAGGGGACATCATCGGCGCAACCAATTCGTTTAAACTCACCTATAACAATCAATTCCCGAAGGGTGCCTATATTGCCACTTACAGTATCACCAATACCCAAGTTGCGAATACCGGGACCTATGGGGTCTCATTGAGCAATTCCAACGGGAATACCTTGAGTTCCAATGCATCGCTGAGGGTAATGCCCGCCTATACTTTTATCACGATGGCGGGCGTGGAAGGAACGGCCGGCACAAATGATGGCGTCGGGAGCGCCGCACGTTTTACCTCACCTCGGCACCTTGCGTTGGATGCCCAGGACAATCTTTTTGTCACTGATTTTGGAAACGATACCATCCGAAAAGTGACCCCGGGCGGAATTGTCAGCACGTTCACCGGAACGCCGGATACCGTCGGCACCAATGATGGACCTGCGGGTATCGCCTTGTTCAACCTTCCGCATGGAATTGCGTTGGACGGCGCGGGAAATATATTCGTGACGGACCTAAGCACCAATCATAAGGGGGGAACTATTCGCAAGATCACTCCCGATGGATTCGTTACCACCATTGCCGGCCAACAGAATATTTCCGGCACGAACGATGGCATGGGGAGCAACGCCTTGTTTGCTGCTCCCTGGGGCATCGCGGTGGACGCCGCCGAAAATGTATTTGTTTCAGACAGCACGACCATTCGCAGGTTAACGTCTGCCGATGGAACGAATTGGCTCGTAACCACCATCGCGGGTTTACCCGGCTATGGTGGTAAAGCCGATGGCACAAACAGTGACGCCCGATTCAACTATCCAGATGGGTTGGCGATAGACAGCACGGGCAAAATTTTTGTCGCAGACGAGTTCAACAGTCTCATCCGCGAAATAAACCTGACGGGAACCAACTGGGTCGTGACCACAATTGGCCAGTTTTCCCAGCCAATACTTGGAGGAGGACCCAGTGCCTTGGTCGTGGATACGAACGATAATCTTTATGTCGCCGGACAGACCTTCCCGGCCATTTATAAAATGACCGCCAGCTCAACGAACTGGCTAGTGACACCAATCGCTGGCTCCATTGTCGAGTCTAGCCAGGGCACAAACGACGGAACGGGAATCGCGGCCCGTTTTATTTCACCTCACGGGATCGCAATGGATGAGTTGGGGAACCTTTTTGTGGCCGATGCCTATGGCAACATTCGGAAAGGGTGGTCTTCCGACGCATCGGCGGCAACCGCTTTAAATGCGCCGGTCGTCAGCGGAGGACAGGTTCAATTGAATTTTGTAGTGACGACGGGGTCGCCCACCAACTTTACTCTGTTGCAAGCCGATGCGTTGAATGGTGCGTGGACCACCAATACCGTCGCTCAACTGATCACCAATATCCCCGGACTCAACTATCAAATGACCGTGCCCTTGACGAATGACTCGGCCGAATTTTATCGGTTGCAACAACAGTGAGGCCTCGAGATTTCACACCACTGACCTCGCCACAGAATTGTTAACCGGAAAACGATTTGGGGAGGAAGCAATCAGGGCAAAAAAAAGAGGCCGGGTCACTACGCCGGCCTCAATTGAGAACACACACTTTTAACACTTTTGCCGTTATCGTTTCCACACACTGGAAACTGATGCACTCTTGCATCGCAACGACAACCAAAGATTAACACGGTTCCGAAAAAGCGCATGTCACCAGTTCTGGGTACAACAGACGGTGTCTGGACACAATGCGGTCGGCCGACCGCGGCACATGCGAATGCCGGGAAAAACTTAATCGCCGAACTGTCGGGCAGGTTGCCCTCCAAAACGGGCGGGTCGCCCGTTCCACCCGGAGTTATCAGGGGCCGAAGAATTTTTGGATTTCGCGGACGACTTCGATCATGCGATCGACTTCGGCGCGGGTGTTGTAAAAGTAAAAACTGGCGCGGGCCGTGGATTCCACGCCGAGCTTATGCATCAGGGGCTGGGTACAATGATGGCCGCCACGCAAGGCAAGGCCCGCCTGATCGGCCAGGGTCACGACGTCGTGCGCATGGACATCCTTGAGGAGAAAACTCACCAGACCGGCGCGATTTTGTTTGGGCCCGAACAACCGGATGTTGGTCAGGGCAGCCAGTTGTTCATAGGCATAGTTTGCCAGTTCCTGGTCGTGCTTCCAGATATTTTCCCGGCCGATGGCATCCAGATAATCCATGGCGGCGTGCAAACCGATGGGGCCGGAAATGTCGGGCGTTCCGGCCTCAAACCGGTGCGGGGCGGGCTTGTACTCGGATTTTTCGTAGCCGACGGACAGGATCATTTCGCCTCCGCCCTGGTACGGGGGCATGGCATCGAGAATTTCCTGCCGACCCCACAAAACGCCGATGCCGGTAGGGCCGCAAATCTTGTGACCGGAGAAGGCAAAGAAATCGCAGCCAATTGACTGCACGTCCACGGGCATGTGCCCCGCGCTCTGGGCGCCATCCACCAAGGTGGTGATGCCCCGTTTCCGCGCGCGCGCGCAAATTTCACCGACGGGGTTAACGGTCCCCATGGAATTGGAAATATGGACGAGGGACAGCAGCTTTACCTGCGGCGTCAGCAATGAATCCAGTTGGGAAAGATCCAAGGTTCCTTCGTCACCCGTCACAGGGATGAAGGCAAGTTTTGCGCCGGTGCGCTGCGCCAGCAGCTGCCAGGGAACGAGGTTGCTGTGATGTTCGAGGTCCGTCAACACGATGACATCGCCAGCCTTGAGATTTTTCGAGCCCCAAGTGGCGGCGACGAGGTTGATTCCTTCGGTGGTTCCCCGGGTGAAAATGATTTCGTCGGAGCTGCGGGCATTGATGAATTTGGCCGCGCGCGTCCGGGCGGCTTCGAACGCGCTGGTGGCGCGATTGCTCAGCTCGTGGATACCGCGATGGACGTTGGCGTTGTCGTGCTCGTAGTAATGAACGAGCGCGGCAATGACGGAGCGGGGCTTCTGGGAAGTGGCCGCATTGTCAAAATACACCAGGGGCTTGCCGTGAACCTGCTGGTCGAGGATGGGGAAATCCGGCCGCAAGGCGGCCCAATCAATCGTCTTCGCATCGCTCATGTAAAATATAACTAAAGCAGCCCAAGCTGCAGTTTGGCCGCTTCGGTCATCATGCCTTGGTTCCACGGCGGATCCCAGACCAGTTCCACATTTGCCTCGTCGATCGGTTCCAGGGAAATGAGCTTGTTTTGGACGTCCTGGGCCAGCACCGGACCCATGCCGCAACCGGGGGCGGTGAGGGTCATTTTGACATCCGCCTTGAAATTGTTTTCGCCTATGGGCGTCAGATGGCAATCGTAGATGAGGCCCAGATCGACAATGTTGACGGGAATTTCCGGGTCGTAACAGGCTTTCAAGGCTTCCCAGACCTGCTTTTCCAGCTGATCGGCCGTCACCGGTCCGGCCGCCAGGGGCGCGACGGGCGCGGCGGGTTTCGCTTCCACGCCCAGAGCATCGGCGTCCTGATCGGCAATACGGAACATGTTGCCATTCACGACCACGGTATAGCTGCCGCCCAACGATTGCGTAATATACGCCTGCTCGCCTTTCAGGAGCGTCACCTTGGTGCCGATGGGCACAACCGCCGCCTCGACATCGCGAGTCAAAATTTTGGGTTCAGAACTCATATAAAGTTTATCCGGTATAGTGGCTTTGAAACGGTATTAAATCAAATCAGCTCTGTTCATTCTCCGTCGACACCGGCTCCAATCCGTCGCCTTTGAGCGCCGCCGTCAGGGCATGCCAGGCGAGAATCGCGCATTTAACCCGTGCCGGATATTTATGGACCCCGGCGAAAACCGCCAGCTTGCCGATATCGCCATTGATCTTGCCGGTGGTGACCATTTCGCGCACCTGCTCAAACATGCCGTTGACCTCGGTCTTGGTCTTGCCTTTGACGTAATCGGTCAATAACGAGGCCGATGCTTTCGAAATGCAGCAACCCTGACCGATAAACGTGGCTTCCCGAATCGTCTCGCCTTCCACGTTCAGGAACAGCCGTAACTGGTCGCCGCACAGTGGGTTATGGCCTTGCGCCGAACAGGAGCACTCGGGTAATTCACGAAAATTGCGCGGCTTCCGGCAGTGATCCAGGATGACCTGCTGGTAAAGATCATTTACATCGTCAAACATAAAAACAGCGGCTACGCCGGAAGCTTACGGCTGCCATCGAGGGGTATGTGCGCCCGAACCTCACTTGCCGACCAGATGAGGGTTGGCTTCCAAACGATCCCAAACAAGCTTGTCGATTTCCACGCGGGCCGACTCGCATTTAATGCGATCAATAATCTCACCGGCAAAGGCATGAATCAACATCCGACGGGCTTTTTCCGGTCCAATGCCACGGGCGCGAAGATAAAAAATACTTTCCGGATTCAACTGGCCGATGGTGGCGCCGTGCGTGCATTTGACGTCGTCGGCGTAAATTTCGAGCTGGGGTTTGGTGTCGGCCCCGGCGTCATCGGACAGGAGCAGATTCTTGTTGGTCTGCTTGGCATCCGTTTTCTGGGCGATTTGCTGAACCAAAATGCGGCCGTGAAACACGCCGCGCGACTTGTCATCGAGGATGCCATTGAAATATTCATGGCTGGCGCAATGCGGCTGGGCATGTTCCACAATCATGTGGTGATCGGCCAACTGGTCCTCGCGCGTCAGGTAAAGGCCGTTTAACACGCATTCCAAGCCCTCGCCGGCGAGCTTGGTGCGAATGTTGTTTCGCGAGAGCCGGGCGCCCAGCGCAATGGAATGCACGCTCACGTTGCTGGTCCGGCCAAATTCACCGGCAATAGTGGCGATGTGATAGGCGCTGGTGGATTCGTCCTGGACCTTGACGTGTTCGACCGCGGCATTGTCACCCGCGAAGATTTCGGTGACGGCGTTGGTAAAATAGGCGACATTGGCCGTACTGACATAGCTTTCCACCACAGTCAGCTTGCTGCTGGCTCCGGCCAGGATCAAATTACGGGGCGAAATGGACTCGCCTTTTTCCCTGGTGGAAGAGATGTAAATGACTTGGATGGGTTCGGCCACCGTGACGCCATCCGGCACGTAAATAAACGCGCCGTCGGAAAAGAGAGCTTGGTTGAGGGCGGCGAAGGGATTGCCCGGCGTGCTGGCATATTTGCCGAGGTGGTGCTCAATGAGCGCGGAATCGTGCTTCAATGCGGTGGCCAGGTTTTCCACGCGCACCCCTTGGGGGAGTGATTTGATCTGGGAAAGTTTCGCGGAGAAAAAACCATTCACGAACACCAGTTGGTGCCCGGTGAATTTGGAAAAAGCAGAGTCGGCGATGGCTTTGGTTTCCGCGCCGTTGGCGGTAATTTCCCCCGCGGGTTGGAACGGGAGGTTCGCAATGGCCGAAACGTTCGTAAAACGCCAGTCCTCATCTTTCAAAGTGGGAAAGCCCGCCTCGGCAAAATTCTCAATACCGGCCTGGCGCAATGGAAACAGCCACGCGGGCTGCCCCGCGGTTTCAACCTGACGGAAATATTTCACTATGGGTTCAACCATACCGCCGGCATTATTTTGCGTCATATTGTGCGTTAACTGTCAGATCCATCGAACGAGCATTTTCCCACGCATTCCCTGTTCGCGCAAATTAAAAACTTTCATATATCCACAAGAAAAATGAGGCGCCGGGGGCTAACGGGACCATTTTGGCGATAAATCTTTCCGGCACTTGCGTTTGTTCGGGCGGCTGGCATTTTGTAATCCCATGCTGACGCAAGACGACATCAAGAGTGCCCTGGCCGCCGTCAAATATCCTGGTTTTTCCCGGGACATTGTTTCCTTTGGGCTGGTCAAGGAGATCGCCGCCGCCAATGGCGCGGTAAGCGTTGCCCTGCAATTGACTTCGCCGAACCCGGAAGCGGCGCGGCAAATCAAGTTGGACGCGGAGAAGGTTTTGAAAACGTTGCCCGGTGTCACGCATGTCCATGTGGAAGTGCGCCAACCGGCGGCCGGTCAGACGGCGCCGACGGCCGGGGGCGCCCGGATGATGAACCAGAGCAAGGTTCCGGGGGTCAAGCGCGTGGTGGCCATCGCCAGCGGCAAGGGCGGCGTGGGCAAATCCACCTGCTCGGTCAATCTGGCTTGCGCGTTGAAGCATACGGGAGCGCGCGTGGGCTTGCTCGACTGCGATATTTATGGCCCGAGTATTCCGTTGATGATGGGCGTCCGCGAACGCCCGACGGTGAGCCCGGATCAACGTTTGATTCCGCCGCTGGGGCACGGCATCAAAGTAATGAGTATTGGCCTGCTGCTGAATGACGATCAGCCGGTGATCTGGCGCGGACCAATGATCACAAAAACCATTCACCAGTTTCTGATGGACGTCGAATGGGTGAATTTGGATTACCTGCTCGTGGATCTGCCCCCAGGCACAGGCGACGCCCAACTCTCGCTGTGCCAGACCGTGCCGCTGGACGGCGGGGTGATTGTCACCACGCCGCAGGAGGCGTCGCTAGGAGTGGTGCGCAAAGGCATTGCGATGTTTAACAAGGTCAACGTGCCCATTCTGGGCATTGTGGAAAACATGAGCTATTTCACAGCACCCAACGGGGAGCGGGTCGAGATTTTCGGCCATGGTGGTGGACGCGAGGAGGCCGGGCGCCAGCGTGCGCCGTTCCTGGGCGAGATTCCGCTTTTCACCGAAATTCGCGAAGGCGGCGACTGCGGAACGCCGATTGTCGTGGCGGCGCCCAACCACCCGGCCAGCCGGGCCTTCATCCAGATGGCGGAGAGGTTGCGGAAAAGCCTTGGTTAACTCGTGCCAAAGCGGTCGGGAAGAATCTTGAAATGACGTTCCCGGCGGTTTTTAACCTTTCGCCATCCGCCAAAAAAACCTAGCTTGCTCCCGTGTCCCTACAAATTGGCAGCGTAGCAAACCTGAAGATCCAAGACCTTGCCTTTGGCGGCGAAGGGGTTGGCCGCATTGATGAGCTGGTGGTTTTTGTTCCTTTTGTGATCACCGGAGAAACGGTGGAGGCGGAAATCATCGAGCTTAAAAAGAATTTCGCCCGGGCGAAATTGCTGCGGGTGATTGAACCGTCGCCGGACCGGGTAAAACCGGAGTGCCGGTATTTCGGCGCGTGCGGCGGCTGCCAATACCAACACATCGCCTATCCCGCCCAGCTGGCGGCCAAGCACAAGCAAATCTCGGATTTATTCGAGCGGGTGGGAAAGATTTCAGCGGAAAAAGTCGGTCCCGTCATCCCCTGCCCCAGTCCTTACGGCTACCGGAACCGGATCATGATCCGGAGCCAGTGGAACAAGCCCGAGCAAAAGCTGAACATCGGGTTCATCCGGGCGGACTGCGGGCTGGTGGAGGACATTGAAGAATGCAAGATTTCCGAGCCGGCCTTGAATGAGCAAATCACCGAAGTGCGCCGGAATCCGCCGCATAAAGGGGGTATCAAGGTGGTCCTGCGGGTGGCGCCGGAGAATTGGGAAGTGCCGCGGGATTCATTCTTTCAGAATAATTTTTTCCTGCTGCCGCGACTCGTCGAAACGGTAGGCGAAATCTTAAAATCCAGCGGCGCCCGGCACCTGGTGGACCTTTATTGTGGGGTGGGGTTTTTCGGGATCGAAGCGGCGGCGCTGGTGGAATCGTTTGTCGGGGTGGAGTACGACAAACTGGCGATTGCGGCCGCGCAAAAAAACGCCGCCAGCCGGGGAATCACCAACGGGGAATTTCTGGCGGGGAACGTGGAGGATGCGTTGCCGGAATTGCTGGAAAGATTTTCCCCGGAAAAGACCGCGGTAATCCTGGATCCGCCGCGCAAAGGGTGCTGGCCGGGGGCTTTGGACCTGCTGCGGACGGTGCGTCCCGCCCAGGTCATTTATGTGTCGTGTCATCCGGCGACCATGGCCCGGGATTTGAACATTTTGTGCGCGGACGGTGTCTTTGAACTAGTCCGTGTGCAGCCGTTGGATATGTTTCCACAAACTCAGCATGTGGAATGCGTGGCCGACCTGCGCGCAAAGCAAAAGTAGGCTTGCCAAGTGGCGAAACATGGTCTCAACTAAAACAACCCATGACCAATAATCAGAACGATCCGCGGGGGAGATTCACGCCACGACTTCTGCCCTGGATTTTGGCCGCCGCCGCGTTTTTGCTATACCTCTGCACCTTGAACCGGTGGGTATCCATGCTCAATCTGCCCACGGTGGCGCGGGTTTCCGGCTGGATCTGGCAGCCGGATATCACGAGCCCCATCGTGTTGTTGTTCACCCTCCCGTTTCGCTGGATACCGGCGGCCGCGGTTCCCATGCTCGTGAATATTTTTTCCGCCGGCTGCGCGGCGGCGATCATTGGCTTGCTGGCCCGGACGGTGGCCATCCTACCCCAGGACCGGACGGACGCCCAGCGGCGGCGAGAACACAGTGTTTTTTCTTTTTTGACGACCCGCACGGCCTGGATGCCCCCGGTTTTGGCGGCGGCCGCCTGCGCCCTGCAAATTGTCTTCTGGGAACACGCCACCAATTTCACGACGGAAATGTTTCAGCTTTTGTTCTTCGCCGTGGTGATCTGGCTCATGGCGGAGTACCGCATCGACGAACGGGAAAGCCGGTTGTTTCTGGCTTCGTTCATCTGGGGCGCCAGCATGACGGACAACTGGGCGATGGTCTGTTTTTTTCCGGTCTTTGTGGTGGCCGTGCTGTGGATCAGAGGGTGGGGCTTCTTTCATTTACATTTCCTGGCGCGAATGATTTTGTATGGCGTGATTGGCCTGCTGTTTTATTTGCTGACGCCGCTCTGGATCCTGTGCTTCACCAAACTGCCGCTGTCGTTCGGAGAAACCCTCAAATACGAACTGCAGCCGCAATGGCAATTCATCCACCTGATCACCAACTCGAATGTATTGCACACCCTCGGGCTGATCTCGCTGACCACCCTGATCCCGCTCATGATCATGGGTATTCGCTGGAAATCCACCTTTGGCGACATGAGCTACAACGGCAAGCTCATTGCCAATTTCATGTTCCATGTGATCCATGCGCTGATTTTCGGCATTTGTTTGTGGGTCGCCTTTGATCCGCCCTTCAGCCCGCACCAATTGGGCGCCGGCCTGGGCTTCAGCAGCGCGCCCCCGCAGCTGACCTTTCACTACCTAGATGCGATCTGCGTCGGCTATTTCGGCGGGTATCTGCTGCTGGTGCTGGGCCGCAAATACGTCAGCCGGTCCAGCAGCAAAACCCGGCAGCCGTACAAACCAGGGATCGCCAACCAGGCATTCATCGCCGTGATGGGCCTTGGCGGGATATTGACGGTTGCCACCTTGCTGTGGAAGAATACGCCGCAGATTCTGGACCTCAATGATCAGACGTTTTTGGATTACGGCAAGCTCGCCGTCCAGGATTTGCCCGCCACGGGCGGCTATTTGATTTGTGACAGCAATGGGGGGCCGGCGCGCCGCCTGATTATTCAAGCCATGCTCGCCCGGGAGGGAATCGCGAAAAAATTCGTGGTTCTGGATGCGCAATCGTTGAACTGGCCCATGTATCAGCGTTATCTGCATGCAAACTATCCGGATCGCTGGCCGTTATTGGTGGGCGAAAAGGACGTCAAGCTCATGGATCCCCACATCATGATTTCGAAGTTGTGGGACATTTCGAAGACGAATGAAATGTACTATTTGCATCCGAGTTTTGGTTATTATTTCGAAACCTTCTACCTGGAGCCGCACGGTCTGGTTTACCGGATGGTTTCGCGCGATACCAACACCGTGAACACCCCGCCGCCGGATGAAAAGCTGGTGGCGGAAAACCAGAAGTTTTGGACGGAGGCAAACGACGCGGCGCTGGAGCGGGTCGCCGATAAACTGGATCCAAAGAACTCCTTACCAAGAGACAATCCGCTGGAGCGGCTGCTGGCCCGTCTGCACATGCAACGCCTGGAAAACCCCAATTATCCCGTCGTGGGGGATTTTTATTCGGAAGCTTTGAACTATTGGGGCGTTCGCCTGCAACGCGCCCACCAGCTCAAGCCGGCGGCCGAGCGTTTTGAACAGGCCAAAAAGCTAAACCCGGACAATGTAGTGGCTGCCATCAATTTAAAGTTTAACGAAGAGTTGCAGGCGGGCAAGAAACCCGTCATTGATTTAGGCGAAGCCAATACGGACCGGTTGGGAAAATACCATGGCTGGCTGGAGGCGTTGAACGTCAATGGACCCTTTGATCAACCCAGCTTTTGTGTTTTATACGGCTTCAATCTGGCGCAGGGCGGCTATTTCCATCAATCAGCGGAGGAATTCGACCGGGCGGTTGAGCTGGTGCCGGACAATTTGCCGTCCCGCCTGGGGTTGGCCCAGGCTTATATTTTTGTGCATCAACCGGACCGGGCGCTTCGGGCATTGCAAGATCCCTTGGACGACCCGGCCAAATATTCGTTGAACGCGCATAATTCAACGGAAATCAACGTACTGGCCGCGAGCATCTATTTCCAAAAGGATGACTCGGTAAATGCCGCACGCGTCCTGGACCGCGAGATCGCCGAACATCCCGACAACAGCGAGTTAATCACCACCACCGCCCAGGCTTACATGATGCACGGCATGTTTACGAACGCCCTGGAGGTGATCGACCGGCGCCTCGACGCAACGCCCAATGATCCGGTCTGGCTGTTCGGCAAGGGCTACGCCAATATTCAACTTAAACGTTATGATCAGGCGGCTTCGGCCTTCAGTCTCGTCTTAACCCTGCAAGCCACGAATAATGACGCTTTGTTTAATCGTGCCGTGGCCTATCTGGAGGGCGGCAGACTCGACAAAGCCCGCACGGATTATTTGCATTTACAAAAAACGTACACGAACTCGTTTCTCCTGGCGTATGGCTTGGGTGAAATCGCCTATAAGCAACAGGACACGAATGAGGCGATCCGGAATTACACGATTTACCTGGCCAACGCCCAAACCAATACCGCCGAGGCCAGGACCATTCAAGGCCGGCTGAATCAGCTGCAGCATCCCTAGGACGCGATGCGCGTCACCCACATCATCACGCGGCTGGTTATCGGCGGAGCCCAGGAAAACACCCTGGCGACCATTGGCGGCCTTTGCCAGCTGGACAACGTCGAAGTGAAATTGATTTCGGGGCCGACCACCGGTCCCGAAGGTTCGCTGGAAGCTGAGGCCAGAAAAATTCCCGACCTGGTGACCATTGTGCCCGAACTGGTGCGACCGGTGCATCCCCTAAAGGATTACATCGCGCTAGTTAAGCTGGAGAAGATCTTGCGGGCGCAGCAGCCGGATATTGTCCACACCCACAGTGGCAAAGCCGGCATCCTGGGCCGTTTGGCGGCCCAAAAGGCGGACGTCCCGATCATCATCCATCATATTCATGGGCCTTCCTTCGGCCCGTTCCAGGGTAAGTTTGCCAACTTCGTTTTTACGGCGGCGGAAAAACATGCCGCCAAGTTTACCGACCATTTTTTCTGTTCGGCCAGCGCCATGACCCGACTTTATTTGGCAGCCGATATCGGCGATCCGGAAATGTATACCCGCATTTTCAGCGGCTTCCGCCTTTCTCCTTTTGTCGAAGCCACCAACGCCCCGGCCCTGCGGGCGAAATTGGGCCTCGCGCCGGAACATTTTGTCATCGGCAAAGTCGCCCGCCTGTTCCGCCTCAAAGGCCACGCGGATCTCGTGACTGCTTTCGCCCGGGTTTTAAAAGAGGTGCCCTTGGCCCGGTTGCTTCTGGTGGGCGACGGTTCGCTGCGGGGAGAGATTGAGCAACAGGTAAAATCGCTGGATCTGGACGGAAAAGTGATTTTCACCGGCCTGGTGCCCCCCAGTGAAGTCGCGTCCTACATTGGCATCATGGATTGCCTCGCCCATTTGTCGTGGCGGGAGGCCCTCTCGCGCGCGCTGCCCCAAGCGCTCGCTGCGGGCAAACCCGTGGTGGCCTATGATTTTGACGGTGCGGATGAAATCTGCCAGGAGAACGCCACCGGGTTCCTAGTCCGGACGGGTGACACAGAAACGGCCGCCCGACGATTGATTCAGCTCGCCCGAGATCCCGCGTTGCGCCAGCGCCTGGGCCAGCATGGCCAGGCCTTCGTCCGGCAGAATTTCTCCATCGAAAAAATGGTCACCGACCAGTATGCTCAATACCTGAAACTGGCCGCGGAACGCGGCATCAGCCCGTGACGTTTCCCTTCAATTATTTTATCGCCGCCTTTCTCGGCGCTTTTGCGACCTCTCTGCTCGCGCTGCCCTGGTGGCGCAAATGGTGCCTCCGCGTGAACCTGGTGGATGATCCCGGTCACCGAAAAATCCATACCGCGCCCGTCCCGCTGGCCGGAGGATTCGCGGTGCTAACGGGATTGCTCCTGCCGCTGGGCGCCGGGACATTGGTGCTCCAGACGGGATTGATCAAGGGCGCGGCTGCGGGCGCACTCGTCCACGGGATCAATCGGCGCGGCATCGAACTGGCCGTGATTGCCTTGGGCGCATTGGCCATCACGCTGCTGGGCTGGGTGGATGACCGTTACGAACTTAAAGCCTTTCCCAAATTCGCCATCCAATTTTTAATCGCGTTCATGGTCGCCGCGGCGTGCAAACGCATCACGCTGTTTATTCCGGGAGTCGTGTTCAGTTATGCGGTCACCATCCTGTGGATTTTGACCGTGGTGAACGCCTTTAATTTCATGGATAACATGAATGGCCTTTGCACGGGATTAGGAATCATCAGCGCCTTCCTGTTTGCCCTCATCGCGGCGGCACGCGGGGAATATCTGGTGGCGGTGGTGGGCTTTCTTTTTTGCGGTGCGCTGGCCGGGTTTTTGCCGTGGAATTTTCCCGAAGCCCGGGCATTTCTCGGCGATGCGGGCAGCCATCTGGTCGGTTATCTGCTGGCGGTGATGGCCATCCTGACGCATTTTTACACCAAGCAAAGTCCGCATCCACTCGCCGTGCTGGCCCCGCTGGTGGTATTGGCGGTGCCGCTGGCCGATCTGGCGCAAGTTTCCCTCTGGCGCGCTCTCCATGGCAAGCCGTTCTGGATCGGGGATACCAACCATCTGTCCCATCGCCTCACGCGCGCCGGCCTGAGCCGAACCCACGCCGTATTAATTCTATGGCTGATCTCCTTGATCATCGGCGTGCTGGCGGCGGTGTGAAACGCGGACATATTCTTTGCGTGTTTTTCCCGGGGTTCGGATTAAAATCCGGGCGTGAAGCTGCTTTTTATTGGTGATATTGTCGGAGAACCGGGACGGCGCGCCGTCAGTGTGCGCGGCCGTCATAACGAAGCGCGGAAGCCCGACTACGGAATGATGGCCCGATAGAACCGGGAATTGAAGTTGGTGGCCTGGGGATCGCGAACCGTCAGAGTGTCATTGGTGCCGGTGAAATTGGTCAAAGTGGTCCAGTTCACCAGATTGCTGGAAATTTGTATTTCCACATTCAAACCCGGCGAGAGGTGCAACACAACATTCAGCCCATTGGCCAATAGCGCCTGCGTGGCGCCAAAAGAAAGTTGCAGTTTGAAGGCATTGCTAGAGACAAAACTCAATGAATTGGTGGCGGAGTAGATGCCCCCGAAATTCAAGGCATAGGCTCGCACCATGTTGGTGGAAGTCTGCAATTCCAAGGTCGTGGTCCAGTTGGTCCAGCCGTTGGTGGTGGCCGGCTGAAACCAGATGCCGCCGTTCAACTGGCACCACACGCCCGCCACGCCCCAACGATCGCCGGTGCCACCCTTCACGGCGGCGAGCGCGCTCGGAAGCTGCTGGCCCGGGCTCGGGAACGTGAACGACAGTGCCGGCTGGTTGGTCTCCACAAAATTGGCCGCCAGTACCAGGTTGCTCTCCATCAAAAAATGCAAGGTGGCCCCGTTGGTCAGCACCCCCAAAGGCGGCGTCGTACCGCCGGTCCAATCGGTAAACTTAAACCCGGCGGCGGGCGTGGCGGTGACGGAATAACTTTCGCCAATTTGCAAGACCGCGCCGTTTTCATCGGCGCTTAGCGTTCCAAGGCCATTGGTGATCACGGTCAGCAGCGAAGTCAGCACCAGCACCACGGTGCCGAAATTGGTGGCGGAAACATTGCCGCTGGCATCCACGGAGTAGGCCGCCACCGTATTGGAGCCCATGACCAAATCCAAAACCGCACTCCAGTCGGCCCAGTTATTGGTGCTGGCAGCGCTCGTCCAGGGCGCGCCGTTGAGCGAATAGTAAACATTGGTCACCATCACGTTATCCCCCGCCCGGCCGGTAAGGAGGTAGCTGGCATGGTTGGTCACCTGCAAACCGCCCGCGGGCGCGGTAATCTCGTTGGTGGGCGGAATAAAGTCCGCCGCGCCCTCGGCCTCCACCGCATTGAGCTGATAAATTGAGTCGACCGCGGAGATATCGGTCGCGGTAACGAAGATCGGGCAGTTGATGGAAGCGTAATTTGTGTTCCGGGAACCGTCGGTCAGCGTCAAGCTAAACGGCAATTCGTCGTAGTTCGTACCACCTACGCCGAAGTAATAGTCAGCTATGATTTCGATGGGATACAAATAGATGGGATTGCCAATGTTCAGGGCAATCAAAAGCGTGTTGCCCGAACGCGAAACATTGAATTCCTCCACCGTCACGGGATTTCCGTTGGGATCCGACTGAATATCGTAGAAGGCAGCGCTGGTTCCACTCAGCATATTAGCCGCGGCCAAGACATTTGAAAATGAGTAGTCGCCGAAGGAAAGCGCCAAATCCAGCCCGCTCCAGGCGCTGGCCGCCAGGTTTTGCAGGCCCGGGATGTTCAGGGCTACATTCATTCGCGCGGAGTCCTGCGATACGAATACCGGGCCATTGGGGTTATTCTCGGGCGTATCCAAATAATGATCTGCAAACGTGATCAGGTTTGGGGTGGTCTGCTGGTTGAGAACGGTCAAGGTGACGGTGTTGCTGGAGGAGACATTGCCGCTGGTATC
>Ga0302320_10005241_pt1 | contig 29178 bp, 19 predicted proteins | sample Bog_T0_3_FD_202130 | JGI IMG/M metagenome (GOLD analysis project Ga0302320, IMG submission 202130) | Peat permafrost microbial communities from Stordalen Mire near Abisko, Sweden - Bog_T0_3 | ecosystem: Environmental > Terrestrial > Soil > Wetlands > Peat | place: Sweden: Abisko, Stordalen Mire...
ATCGCTTCACAAACACCCCGAGATATACAACTCACTCCATTACCGCTCGCTGGAATGCAGGCTGGACAATAGCCCGTTCCACCACAGGCAGTTAGGCCATATGCGCTGTCGAGACACTGGATTACGGTGCCGCCGCTCATCCACGCCCATTCTTTGGTGGTCGGATTGAACTCCCAAAGATCGTTCAGATCGCCGTAGTTGCCATTGCCATCGGCGCCGGTGCCGCCATACAGCAAAAAATTGCCGCCGACGGTTATCTCCGATGCGCCATTGTTATAGCGGGCGCCGGGAATGTTTCCCGCGGCCGGTACTCCCAGCTTGCCGTACACCCCAGGCCGGCCATAGTTGCGGCCGATGGTGCTGCTCCCTTCCACCCAGGTCCACTCGCGCGTTGAAGGATCGAACTCCCAAAGGTCGTTGAGCCAGCCAACACTGTCGTCCGCGTCGTACCCCCATCCCCCAAAGAGCCAGAGATTGCCGCTCGCGTCCGTCCAGTTCGGGAATGACCTGCGGCCTCCGGGGACATTCCCCTTTTCAGGCGCCCCCGGCGGGCCATACGCTCCGGGCCTGCCTCCATTGCTGCCGACCGTGCTGCTCCCGCTCATCCATGTCCACCATTTTGTCGAGGGATTGAACTTCCAAAGGTCGTTTTCATGGCCAAACGTGCCGGCGGCGTCGTCGCCCTCGCCCCCAAAGAACCAGAGATTGCCACTTGAGTCTATCCAGCAGGATTGGCCAGCGCGGCTTCCAGGGACGTTTTTGGCAGCGGCTGTTCCCAAGGAGCCGTACACCCCGGGCGTGACCCCGCCGGCGGGTACCGTCTCGATCCCTCCCATCCATGTCCATTCCTTCGTTGAAGGATTGAATTCCCAAAGGTCGTTGAGCAACAGCCAGCTTGCAACTCCTTTTGAGTCGTAGCCAAAGCCCCCAGAGAGCCAGAAATTGCCATGATTGTCTGTACAGTTCGTAGGATAGGCGCGGCCTCCGGGGATGTTGGCGGGTGCGGGCGTTCCCAGCGTGCCGTAGACTCCGGGCAGGCCAGTGGCGCCACCGGCGGTGTCGCTCCCGGCAACCCAGGTCCATTCGCCGGTCTGGGCATGGGTTAGCAGGCTCGCAGAGGCCAGAAGAAGCAGCGCTACGGATTGGAGCAGCCGGCTGAGATACTCTGTTGCAGCTTGGAGACGCAGGGATGCGCCATCCGCACGGGAGGCGAAAAGAAATCGGCTTTTCATCGAACAGAGGCCTCGGATACCTCGACAGGGTCCGTAGCAGATAAAACTCGACGAGCGGCGAACCGCGCACCTATGTTAGCAGCGCCCTGCACGTTGTCAAGGGTCGGCCGTTCGCCCCGCGAACCGCGCAACTCCTCATTTCATCAGCGGTCCTTGCGCGCCGCATCCATGTAGTACCCCGTCTTGTGCCGAATGTTGAACGCCTCGCTCGCCGCCCGCGGCACCGTCACCTGCACCCGATGAAATGTCTTTCCCGGCTCTTGATTTTTTGGATAATAGCCCAGCAGATATTGCGTCCGCAGATCGTCGCTCACCTGCGCGAAGGCCTTGTCGAGCCCCCCCGAGCTCACATAGAAGCTCTTGCCGCCGGTCTGCTCGGCCAGCGTAATCAGCGCGTGTTCCCCGCCTAGGTCGCGGCCCGCGCTGGCCTCAATCGGCACATCGATGATGGAGTAGATCATCACCTCGTTGCGCAGCGCCTGTTCCAGGGCTGTCGCGTAGGTGGCCTCGCTGGCCGTGTCACCGCCGTCGGACACCAGCACCAGCACCTTGCGTCCCTGCCTGCCGCCCAGCCGCTCCGCCCCCAGGTAGATCGCGTCATAGAGCGCCGTGGCAAAGTCGCCGCGCAACTGCCCAAGGCCGCGATCGATCTGGCTCAGCTTGTTCGTGAAAGGCGTCAGCTCGCGCACCTCGGTGGCAAACTGCAACAGGCTCATCTGGTCCTGGGGCCGCAGCAGCGCATGCGCAAACCGCCGCGCCGCATCCGTCTCCTCGGCCATATCCTTGTGCACGCTGCCGCTGGTATCGATCGCAAGGGTCAGATTCAGAGGCAGCTCCGACTGCCGCTCAAACACCGCAATCTCCTGCGGCCGCCCATCCTCGGCAATGGCAAAATCCTCCCGCGCCAATCCTCCCACAATGGCTCCATTGCGATCCGTCACATTCACAAACAGGTTCACCAGCTTCACATCCACATGCAGCGTCAACTCCTGCGCCGCCACCATGCCGGCCATTCCCGCAACCATCATCAGCAAAGGAATCCGGGCGGCAGAACTTCCCATCCCACAACTGCCGCGTGCCCCATCCATGCGCCGCGTTTCAGGCGCAATGGTGGGAAACCACAAACGTCGAAGGAACGCGATCCCCGATGCCCCCGCCAACTTACGCATCGCCCGAGGCCCCCGCCTCATCCACGGCCATCCCTTCGGGAAACGGCTCCCCCGCCGCCCACACCGCGCCATCCACAAAGATCTCTTTCTTCCAGATCGGCACCGTCTTCTTGAGCGTATCGATCACCCACCGGCAAGCCTCGAACGCCTGCGCCCGGTGCGCTGAAGCCACCACAATCAGCACGCTGGTCTCGCCAATCTCCAGCCGCCCCAGCCGATGCACAATCTCCACCTGCCGCACGCCAAAGCGCTCTATCGCTTCGTCCACCAGCGCTCTCATCTGCTTCAGCGCCAGTTCCTCATAGCCCTCGTACTCCAGATAAAGCGTCTGCCGGCCCCGCGAGTTGTCACGCACAATCCCGTCAAACACCACCACCGCGCCGTCCGCGCCGCTCTTCGCCGCGGCCACCAGCTTTTCCGCGTCAATCGGCTCGCGCGTCAGCGCCACGGCATCCGTCCCGCCTGAAACCGGAGGCAGCAACCCCACCTCATCGCCCTCTTTGAGCGCATGATCGCGCAGCGCATACTCCGCATTCACGCTCACCGCGATGCCGCGCAGCGCCTCGGCCGCGCGGCCCTCGCTCAGTCGCGCCAGCAACTGGACAATGGTCGCGCCCTCGGGCACCTCGACAGTGGTTTGCTCGGCGCCCAGCCACTCTTTCAACACGCCAAAAACAAGAATGGAAACCTGCATCGCTTAAAAGAATACCGCCTGCGCGTTAGACGCTGCAGGCGGCATTCGGTCAGGCTTGGCCCGGCTCACGACATCTTGAAGAGAAACCCGGTTGGCGTGCCCCACAGGTTCCTCGCCCGGTCCTCATAGAAGATGCTGAACTCGATCCCCGAGATGTCGTAGTCAAACAGCGGCACGCGATCGAATGTGTAGTCGCCGCGCACGCTGTACTCGTCGCCGCCGCAGTCAATCATCAGCGTCTCGCCGCTCGACAGCCGCTCCGGGTGCGTCAGCAGCATGCATCCAAACGCAAACACCCCCAGGCCGAATTCGTTGCCCGCCATGGCCACCCGCGTCCGCCGCGCCGAGCAGCCGCGGTGCAGCATCCCCGCCTGCGCCGCAACCACAAGCATGTCGCATCCCGGTTGCTGGTCGGCCAGGATCTTCTCTGCCAGCTTGGAACGCTCGCTCTGGCGAAGATACGTCGGCCCCAGCTTGCCCAGAATGCGGTTTGAAAACTTGCGCTTGGTCGCCAGCACCCCCACCAGCATCTCCACCGCTTCGTTGTAGGTCTCCGCCAGCGCCTGCCACCGTGGAATCGCAAACCACGCCTCGGCCCCTGCCGGAACCGGCCTGCGCCCAATCTTCTCGTGGCAATTGCCCAACCCCGGAAATATCTTGCGCAGCTCGGTCACCTGCGCCTCCACCGGCCTTACCCGGTAGGTCGGCGGATAGGTTCGCGTCGAGCCCACTTCCTCGTCCTTATACTTGTCGCTCGAGGTGTGACGCTGGATGATCTCCACCACCGTATCGGCCACCTCCCGCTTCACCATCTTGCCCGAGTCCAGCACAATCTGGGCGCTCTGCCGATCCAGTTGTTCAATGGCCGTCTGGTAAGCCTGGTCCACCGCTTCGCCCAGTGACTGCTTCAGCAGGTCATTCTGTTGCGGCGTTGTGTTGCCAGACAGATGTAAAGGAGTAATGTAGTGCGTCGTCGCCATCGGGGCCCCACTCCTTGCACGCTTCCGCGCACTGGATTCTGTCGCTTTTATCGGCAGTCCCGCCGGTTTCAGCAGCCCCGCAACGCCAAAGTTGCTCTTTTTTGGGTCAAGGGCTCAAGAGGCGCTACCTGGAGAAACGGCGGCAATCCCAAGTCACGCCTGACCACAAGGAAGGGGCCTTTGCAGTTGAAAGTTGTATCTATGGGCGATACAGTGTTTGAGTGATCAGTCGTTCAGGCACGCGGGAATTGAGAAGCTTTTCATCAGCGGCTCAAAAGCAGGCATCAACCCTGCACAGGCCGAGAAACTGAAGAACCAGATGGCTACCTTGAATCGTGCCACGGACCCGAGTGGAATGAGTGTCCCAGGATGGAATCTCCACCCTTTGCAGAAGGATTTGGCCGGTCACTGGGCAGTCAAAGTCAGCGGAAACTGGCGATTGACTTTCAGATTTGAAGGGCAGGACGCGATCCTGGTCGATTATCAGGATTATCACTAAGCAGTGAAGGAGGCAATCATGCGGATGCACAACCCACCTCATCCCGGCAGGATCATCAAGGAAGCCATCGCTTCCCTCCCCATGAGCGTCACTGGATTCGCGGCGCATATCGGGGTTTCCAGGGTAGCGCTCTCCCGCGTCCTGAACGGGAACGCGGGGGTTACGCCCGAAATGTCGATCAAGATCAGCGAGGCCTTCGGCCAGAACTCCCCTGACATCTGGTTCAATATCCAGAACGACTACGATTTCTGGAAAGCTTCCCACCGCAGGGTTGGGCGCAAGAAGATTGAGCCACTCCAGCCCGCAGCCTGAGCAGCGCGAACTGGCGGCTCTCTGCGTTCCCAGTGTTCTCTACCCCCACAATCAATAATCTCTCCCCGTCATCTTTCAGTGGGCCATCTGAAAAGGGCCGGCAGTTTCGCCGGCCCCTCGTGTCAAAGTTTCCGCTGGTCTTACGCAACCGCGCTCAGGCTCTTCTCCGCCACCGGCGCCGTATCCGGCCGCGCCTTCAACAGCGGCAGCGCCACCGCCAGCACATCCTCAATCCGGCTCGCATAGTGGATCGCCACGCCCTCGGTCAGCTCCGGCGTCAGATCCTCTTCCACGTCCTGGCGGTTCTCGGCCGGCAGAATGATGGTTGTCACTCCTGCCCGCCGCGCCGCCAGAAACTTCTCCTTGATGCCGCCCACCGGCAGCACGTTGCCGCTCAGCGTAATCTCCCCCGTCATCGCCGTCAGCGGCAACACCGGCGTATCGGTCAGCAGCGACGCCAGCACCGTCGCCATGGTCACGCCCGCCGAGGGCCCATCCTTGGGAATCGCCCCCGCCGGCACGTGAATGTGCAGGTCGATCTCCTTGGTAAAGTCCTCGGCCAGGCCCAGCTTTGCCGCATTCGACCGAACCCAGGTCAGCGCGGCTTGCATTGACTCCTGCATCACCTCGCCGATCTGTCCCGTCATGGTGAAGCCGCCCTTGCCCTTCATCTTGTTGGCTTCAATGAAAAGAATGTCGCCGCCGGCCGGCGTCCACGCCAGGCCCACGGCCACGCCCGGCCGCTTCACGCGTTCCGCAACCTCGGTCTCCACGCGCACCTGGATGCCGCCCAGGAACTCCTTCAACACTTCGCGCGTCACCATCAGCTTTTCCGTCTTGCCTTCCACCACCCGCCGCGCCTGTTTGCGGCAGACCGTGCCGATCACCTGCTCCAGCTTTCTTACCCCCGCCTCCCGCGTATAGTGGCGCACGATGGCCCGCACCGCCTCCTCGGGAAACTCGATCTGCTCCGGGGTAATGCCGTTCTCCTTGATCTGCCGCGGAATCAGATACCGATTGGCAATGTGCAGCTTCTCCTCTTCGCTGTACCCTTGCAGGAAGATCAGTTCCATCCTGTCCAGCAGCGGCGGCGGCACCGGGTCCAGCATATTCGCCGTGCAAATAAACAAAACCTTCGACAAATCGAACGGCACGTCGAGATAGTTATCCCGGAAGGTGTTGTTCTGCTCCGGGTCAAGCGTCTCCAGCAGGGCAGACGCAGGGTCGCCCCTGAAGTCCCGCCCCAGCTTGTCCACTTCGTCCAGCATGATCACCGGGTCGTTGGTCTCTGCCCGCCGGATGCTCTGGATAATCTGCCCCGGCATCGCGCCGATATACGTCCGCCGATGCCCGCGAATCTCTGCCTCGTCGTGCATGCCGCCCAGCGAGACGCGCTGGAACTTCCTGCCCAGCGCCCGCGCAATCGAACGGCCCAGGCTGGTCTTGCCCACTCCCGGCGGCCCCACAAAGCACAGGATCGGTCCCTTCATATCCGGCTTCAACTCGAGCACGCTCAGGTAATCCAGCACCCGGTCCTTCACCTTCTTCAGCTCGTAGTGATCCTCGTCCAGAATCTCCTTCGCCTTGCCGATATCCACCTTCGAACCTGAACTCTTGGCCCACGGCAACACTGCCAGCCACTCAATGTAGTTGCGCGTCAGCGAGTAGTCGGCCGCCATCGGCGACATCCGCCCCAGCCGCGTCAGCTCCTTCATCGCCTCCTTCTTCACGTCCTCCGGCATCCCCGCGGCGTCAATCCTCTGGCGCAGATCCTCCACCTCGCGCTGCCCCTCGTCCACGTCGCCCAGTTCCTTCTGGATGGCCTTCAGTTGCTCGCGCAGGTAGTAGTCCCGCTGCGACTGCTGCACCTGGTCCTGCACCTCGGTCTGGATCTTGGTGCGCAACTGCTGCACCTCGATCTCCTTGGCCAGGTGCTGGTTCAACAACTCCAACCGCTGGGCAATGCTCGCCGATTCCAGCAATTGCTGTTTGTCGTCCGTGGTCAAAAAGGGCAGCGATGAAGCCACAAAATCCACCAGCCGGCTCGGCTCCTCGATGTTGGCCGCGATCGTCCGCAGCTCGTCTGACAAGGTCTGCGACTCCGACACAATCTGCTGGAACTGCGCAATCACGTTGCGCACCAATGCTTCCACGCTCGCGCTCGCCGGGGGCTCCACATCCTCCAGCGACTCTACCTCTGCCAGCATGAACGGCTCGGTCTGCACATAGCGCACCAGCCGCACCCGCTCCACGCCTTCGGTAAACACAAACCGGCTCTGGTTCGGCATGCGCACCACTTTGTGCACCGTCGCCAGCGTCCCCACAGCGTGCAGATCCGCCGGCTTGGGCGAGTCAAGCCGCGGGTCAAGCTGCGCCGCCACCACAATGGCCCGCTCCTCGCCCAGCGACTCGATCAGTTGTATGGAACTCTCCCGGCCCACCGTCAAAGGCAGCACCGCATGGGGGAAAAGTACCGTGTCCCGGACCGGCAATACGGGAATCCTGCGCAAGGTCGGGCTCTCTTTTCCGGTGGTGCTCTTCGTGGTCGGCGATTCTGGTGCTTGGCTTTGCATTGAGTGTCCCCTTATCAACTTTTCTTCATTTGATTACGCAGGCTTTCGAAAGTTTCAGGAATTCTGCCCCTCAACCCTCCCTGCCCGTTGAAAAATCCCTTGTGCCCCCATTCCTACGGCGATCTCCTGCTCCCGGTTCCCCGCCTCAAGGTCAATGTGACCCTTCAGGCCCGCGCGCCTCCAGGCCCATCCCCAATCGTTTCAAGCCCCTGCCCCCAAAAGCAGGCCCTTTTCCCAGCGCCCGGCCAACTCTCCAGCACAGACTCCCGCTCGATGCCCATATCGGCCCAATCCAAAAGAAGGTGAGCGGGTCACCCAGACTCTGCGCGCCTCCCGGGCCGTACCCGTCTCGCCGCCTGGAGATTCCCTCCCCACCCTTCTCTCCTCCCGGTCCACACCAACTCCGGCCGCCTGTGGAAAACGGCTCGCGGCCAGCCTGCCGCATGCTTCGCCGGCGACCCTCGACAGCATGGCCGCGCCGCCAATTGCCCCATCGTCGCCTTGCTCCCGCACCGGTGCATTTTCCTCGTTACACTAGGGATAAGCTTCACTCGTCTGAGCCGCAGCCAAAGCGACTGCGGCCAACGGCTTGCGCATCCATATGTCGATGCGGTTCCATAATGCAGCGGGCGCTTTGTCCGTGTTTTCCCGGGAGTGCGTTTTGAAGGCGAAGCCGGCAGGACAGCGCGGACATCGGTGCGGATGCGGCATTCTGCTGGTTGGCGCTTTCATCCTCGCCGCCAGCGGCTGGGGCCAGCAGACAACCGCCAACCGCGCCCCCGCCCTGCCTGCCCCCCCCGCTCTCACTGCTGCGGACCCCATCGATGCCGGCGCTCTTGCCCTCTGGGAAGGCGCGCCCGTGCGCCGCATCTCGTTTGAAGGTATGGCCACCGAGCGCCTTCGACCCCTCACCGAACATCTGGCCCAGCCGCTGGGCGCCCCACTCAACCGCGAACTGCTTCAGCGCAGCCTGCGCCAGCTTTTTTCCACCGGCATCTTTGAGACCGTCCAGGTCTCCGCCTTGCCCTTCCAGGACGGCGTCGCCCTCGTCTTTCATGGCGCCCCGCGCATCTTCATCGGCACCGTCACCGTCGACGGCGCAAAGGGCGCAACTGTCAACACCCAGTTGCAGCGGGCCAGCCAGTTGACGCCCGGCGTGCGCTTTACCCAGGCCCGGCTTGATGAGGCCCTCAAGCAGATGCGCCTCACCCTGGCGCAAAACGGATTCCACGCCCCCACCATCACCCAGACCCTCACCCCCCTGCCCGGCGAACAGCTCGTCGACATCGCCTTCAAAGTCTCCAGCGGTCCCCAGGCCCGCATCGGCTCGGTTGACGTCTCCGGCGACCCCGGCATGACCGTCGACGAGTTTCGCCGCCACGCCCATCTCCGCGCCGGCGCTCACGTTGAGCACGACACCACCAACCGTGCCCTGGCCGGCGTCCTGCGCCAGTACCAGCATCAAAACCGCCTCGAAGCTGAAATCAAGCTGGAATCCGAGCAGTATGCCGCCGCTGACCAGAAAGCCAACTTCCGCTTCTCTGCCAATCGCGGCCCCCAGGTCAAGGTTCTGGTCCAGGGCGCCAGCACCGGATTGCAGCGCCTCAAACGAGTCATCCCCGTCTTTGAAGAAGGCACCGTCGACGACGATCTGCTCAACGAGGGCAATCGCCGCCTCCGCGACTACTACCAGCTCATGGGTTACATCGACGTCAAGGTCGACCATGAGCAGCAATCCCCCACTGCCGACCAGGTCGTCATCGTCTACAAGGTGCGCCTCGGCTCCCGCCGCCGCGTCAAAAGTGTCTCGGTGGCCGGCAACCACTACTTCAGCGACGCCCCGCTCAAACAACTCCTCAGCGTCCACGCCGCCGACACCCTCGACCCCCACGGCCTCTATAGCCAGACCCTGGTCGCAGCCGACGTCAGCGCCCTCCAGGCCGTCTATCACAACAACGGCTTTCAGGATGTAAGAATCACCCCTGAAACCAGCCAGCCTGAGGCCCTGGAAAGCGACGGTAAGACCGCCCCGCTCTCCGTCGTCTACCGCATTGAAGAAGGCATCCAGATGCGCGTCGGTTCGGTCCGCATTGACGGAGCCGACCACACCGATCCCGCCCGCCTCGCCCCCCTGCTCAACACCGTTCCCGGCCAGTTGCTCTCTCCGCAAAACCTGGCCGGTGACCGCGACACCCTGCTCACTGACTACCTCAGCCGCGGCTTTGACCAGGTCATTGTCGACATCACCCAGCAGGTTTCGCCCGGCGATCCGGGCAAGGTCGATGTGGTCTTCCACATCACCGAGGGCCAGCAGATCTTTATCCGCAAAGTCCTGCTCACCGGCCTCCATCACACCCGCCCTGCCACCATCGACCGCGCCATCACCATCCACGCCGGCGACCCGCTCAACCCCACCGCCCTGGCTGAAACCCAGCGCAACCTTTACGACTTTGCCCTCTTCAACGAGATTGACACCGCCATTGAAAACCCCGCCGGCGGCGAGACCAACAAGACCGTTCTCATCCAGGCCACCGAGGCCCGCCGCTGGGCCCTCACCTACGGCTTCGGCTTTGAGGCCCAGACCGGCACTCCCCAGACCAGTTGCGCCAGCGCTGAGGCCAGCGGCTCTCCCTGCACCCCCAGCGGAAAAACCAGCGTCAGCCCCCGCGTGCTGCTTGACCTCACCCGCAACAACATCTCCGGCCGCGAGCAGTCCGCCTCGCTGCGCGGCACCTATGGCCTTTTGGAACAGAAGATCAGCCTGCTCTTCCAGGTTCCGCATTTCGAGGGCAACCGCAACTTCGGGCTCACCCTCTCCGGCGGCTACGCCAACTCCCAGGACGTCACCACCTACGTCGCCTCCAAGCTGGAAGGCGGCATCCGCTGGACCGAGCACTTTACCACCCCGCTGCTCGGCCTCTCCAAGGCCAACACCTTCATCTACGAGTTCAGCTTTCGCCGCGTCAAAGTGGCCGCCGACAGCCTCCAGGTCTTTGAGGCAGAGGTCCCCGTCCTCTCCGCCGCGGTGCGCGTCGCCGGCCCCGGTTTCACCTGGATTCGCGATACCCGCGACTCGCCCCTCGATGCCCATCGCGGCGCTTACACCAGCTTCCAGGACTTCATCTCCGTTGAGGATGTAGGCGCACAGGCCCAGTTCAACCGCCTCGACCTCTCCAACTCCAGCTACTACAGCTTTGACAAGGGCAATGTGGTGCTGGCGCGCAACACCCGCTATGCCCAGGAGCGCGCCTTCGGCGCCCCCGCCAACGAATTGCTTCCCCTCCCCGAGCGCCTCTTTGCCGGCGGCGCCATGTCCTTGCGCGGCTTCACCATCAACGCCGCCGGTCCCCGCGATCCACAAACCGGCTTTCCCATCGGCGGCGCCGGCGCGCTCGTCAACAGCACCGAACTCCGCCTGCCCGCGCCTACCCTGCCCTGGCTGGGCAAAACTGTCAGCCCGGTCCTCTTTCACGACATGGGCAACGTCTTCGCCAACGCCTCCGATGCCTGGCCCAGCGCTATCCGCGTCCGCCAGCCCAATCGCGATACCTGTCGCGTCCTGACCGGAACCAACCTCAACGGACCCGTCGCCTCCATCGGCCAACTGGGAAACTGCAGCTACAACTACTTCTCCCACGCAGCCGGCCTCGGCGTGCGCTACCATACGCCCGTTGGGCCCATTCGCCTCGACTTCAGCTACAACCTCAATCCGCCCATCTACCCGGTCATCTCCACCACCCCGGCCTACGTGGGCGAGGCCCGCCACTTCAACTTCTTCTTCAGCCTGGGGCAGATTTTTTGATCGTCACTCGCCCAAAATCCGGCATCAAGCGCGCAGGCCCACCCGCCTGCCTTGCCCTCGCCCTTGCCCTGGCCGGCCTCGCGCCCTGCCTGGCGCAAACCCAGGCAGCTCCCCCCGCGCCTGACCGCCCCGTCGTCCTCGATCGCGTGGTAGCCGTCGTCAACAACCGCGCCATCCTCGCCAGCGATATCGATGAAGAGATTCGCCTCGCCGTCCTCGATCCCGGCCGCGCCGGCCTCGGCGTGCTCACGCCCTCCCTCGCCCTCGAGCAGTTGATCAGCCGCTCCCTCATCCAGCAGCAGATTCGTGAAGAGGACGCCCAGACCGTCGATCCCTCACCGGCCGAGGTCGCCGCCCGCCTGGTTGAAATCCGCAGCCAGCTGCCCGCCTGCGTCCACCAGAACTGCGCCTCTGACGCCGGCTGGAAGGCCTTCCTCGCCGCTCACGACCTCACTCCCGACCGTGTCGAAAGCTACCTCCGCTACCGCCTCCAGATTCTCCGCTTCATTGAGCTCCGCTTCCGCCAGGGCATTCGCATCTCACCCCAGGAGATCGCCGCCTACTACAAAGACACCCTCCTGCCCCAATTCGCCCCCGGCGAAAAGACGCCCTCGCTCGATGAGGTCTCCCCGCGCATCCAGGAAATTCTCCTCCAGCGCCAGGTCAACGTGCTCTTCGACGACTGGCTCAAGAACCTGCGCCAGCAGGGCGAGGTTGAAGTCCTCGACCCCTCGCTCGAACCCGCACAAACTCCACAACAAGGAGGCAAAGGCCAATGACCGAGCCCGAAGCCCAGCCTCCCATCCAGCCCGGGGTGCAGCCCCCCGTCGTTACCGAGCCTGCCGTCCTTGCCGAACAAGACCCGCCCCGCCCGCCCAGCCGCCTGCGCCGTTTCTTTCTCCGCCATCTCCCGCTTTCCATCGCCACCGCCGCGCTCCTCATCGCCGCTGCCCTGCTCGGCCTCTACATCTGGACCAGTTCCTCCGGCTTTGAAAACATGGTCAGACGGCGCCTCGAAGAGCGCATTCAATCCGCCACCGGCGGCCGCGTTGAGATCGCCTCCTTCCATTGGCACGTGGCCTCCCTTGAAGCCGACGCCGGCGGCGTCGTCCTGCACGGCTTTGAAGCTCCCGGCGAAGTCCCTTATGCCCGCGTCGAGCGCCTGCGCGTTGGCTTCAGCCTCCTCGGCCTCTGGAGCCCTCGCATTCTTCTCCGCGAACTGGTCGTCTACCGTCCCTCGATCCACCTCATCGTCTACCCCGACGGCTCAACCAACCAGCCCCACCCCGGCCGTCCGCAAAAGCCCACGCTCGCCACCCTCTTTGACCTCAAGGCCGGCCACGTCGCCCTCCAGCAGGCCGCGCTCGACTACGAGAACCGCGCCGCCTCCTTCGACTTTCAAGACCGTTTTACCCTGCTCGACTTTCAAGCCAACGATGCCTCCCTGCGCATGACGTACCTTCCCGCCCAGCCCGGTCATGCAGAGAGCTTCCGGGTTGAAGCCGGCGCCGCCGATCTCGCCCTCTCCCGCGGCGAGCGCAAGCCGGGCGCGCCTGCCGCCCTGCCGCCCGTCGAGGGCAGCTTCCAGGCCACCCTCGACCTCGAGCGCAACAACGCAACCCTCCGCTCCCTCACCCTCACGGCCCACGGCCAGGGCCCGGCCAGCCAGAACCACGCCTTGCAGCTCTCCGGCTCACTCATCAACTTCGCCGAACCCCACTGGCAGGCCCGCGTTGCCGGCGACCTCGACATGCGCCTGCTCAATCCCGTCTTCGGCTACCCCTTCGCGCCCGAGGGCATCGCCCGCCTTGACCTCGCCGCGGCAGGCTACGCTGGCCAGTTCCGCACCGACGGCGCCATCCACATTGACAACGGTTCTTACATCGGCACCGGCGTCATCGCCACCGGCGTCGCCTTCGATGCCCAGGTCCACGCCGACCCTGAACGCCTGCTCATCACCGGCATCGTTGCCCGCCTGCGCCAGGGCGGCCAAATGGAGGGCGAGGTCGCGCTCTCCCATTGGCTGCCGCCCATCGCCGGAACCGCCGTGATGGGCCCCGCCGTGCAGCGCCCCTCCAGCCGCATCGCCGCCCACCCTGCCAAGGCAAAACTCTCCCCAGCGCCCATCCACCCGCCTCCGGTCACCATTCCTGTCATCGGCAAAGTGACTGCAACCCTCACTGACGTCTCGCTTGACACGCTGCTCGATATGGTCGGCCAGGCGCCCTTCCAGCGCCTCGGCCTCAATGCCCTCCTCAACGGTTCCGCCCTGGCCAACTGGACCGATGGCGACAACCGCACCCTCGCCGTCGCCGCCACGCTCGCCCTCAGCCCCTCGGCCCACGCCGTCCCCGGCGAAATCCCCTCCAGCGGCGCTATCGATGGCGTCTACACCCAGCGCGACGGAGCCGTCGACCTGCGCACGCTTCAGCTCCGCACCCCCGCCAGCCAGATCGCGGCCAGCGGCCACCTCGGCGCTTACCCGCTCTCCAGCCCCTCCGCCCTCGCCCTCGACGTCCACACCCGCAACCTCTGGGAGTTTGACACCGTCCTGCGCGACCTCGGCCTCAGCCGCAACGGCAAACAGGGCGTCGCTGCCCTGCCCGTTTCGCTCGCCGGCGAAGGCAGCTACCACGGCTCCTGGAACGGCTCCCTCGTCGATCCCCACCTTTCCGGCACCGCAAAAGCCTCGCAGCTCACCATCGAGATCCCGCCCAGCGCTAACTCCGCCCAGCCTCAACCCCTGCGCCTTGACTCAGCCGAGGCCACCGGCACTTACACCGCCCTGCGCATCGATCTCTCCCACGCCCGCCTCACCCGCGGCCAGGCCGCGGTCGATCTTGACGGCTCGCTCATCGCCGCCGCTCCCGTGCTCTCCTCCGGCGCCACACCCATTCCCTCGTTTGACTCCAACTCCCTCCTCCGCCTTCATCTCCGCGCCGGCAAGACGGACGTGAATGACATTCTCCCCCTCACCGGCCTCAAGCCGCCCATCACCGGCGTCCTCAACGCCCAGTTTGACCTCTCCGGCCCCCTCCACAACCTCGACGGCGCCGGCTGGTTCGAGCTCGATGGCGGCAGCGTCTACGGCGAGCCGGTCTCGCGCATCCGAGCCCAGGGCACAGTCGCCGGCCAGATCTTCAAGCTCGCCTCGGTCACCGTCAACGACCAGGCAGGCAAAATCCTCGGCAGCGGCGCTTATGACCTCAACTCAAGCCGTTTCCAGCTCGATTTCCAATCGACCGGCTTCGATCTCTCTCGCCTCCAGTCGCTCAGCAGCCGCGGCTACGCCGTTACCGGTAAACTCGGCTTCTCCATTGCCGGTTCCGGAACCTTCGACGATCCCCGCCTTGAAGCCCGCGCCTCCATCGCCAGCCTCACCCTCGGCGGTGAGCCCCTCGGCGGACTCGACTTCGTCGCCCGCACCGCTAACCGCGTCGCCACCTACGACGTAACCACCCGCCTTGAAGCCGCCGCCCTCACCCTCCATGGCCAAACCGCCCTCGGCGCTGACAACCAGACCCAGGCCAAACTCGAGTTCTCCCGCTTCAACATCGGCGCACTCCTCAAGCAAACCCACATCTCCGGCCTCAACGGCGAATCCGCTCTTGCCGGAACCGTCACCGTCGAGGGCCCCCTCGCACAGCCTGACAAGCTGCGCGGAGAGGCCCGGCTCGACGAGCTCGAACTCACCGTCGCCGGCGTTCACCTGCGCAGCCAGGGCGGCCTCCACGCCACGCTCGCCAATGCCCGCGTCGCCCTCGACCCGCTCCACATCACCGGCGAAGAAACTGACCTCCGCGCCCAGGGCAATCTCGCCCTCACCGGCAGCCACCAGCTCGACTTCGCCTCCAGCGGCGCCATCAACCTCAAAGTCGCACAGACCATCGATCCCGACCTCACCGCCGGCGGAAACTCCACCTTTGAAGTTCAGGCCCACGGCACCCTCCAGAACCCCGGCCTCTCCGGTCGCATCGATTTTCAGAACGCGTCGTTATCTCTCGAAGACATTCCCAACGGCCTCAGCCAGCTCCACGGCTCGCTCGAGTTCAACCAGAACCGCCTTGAAGTCCGCTCCCTCACCGCCATGAGCGGCGGAGGCCTGTTGAGCGTCGCCGGTTTCCTCGCCTACCAGAACGGCCTCTTCGCCGACCTCACCGTCACCGGCAACCAGATCCGCATCCGCTATCCCCAGGGAGTCAGTTCCCTGGCCGACGCCACGCTCCGCCTCCAGGGCCCGCAAAACAACCTCCTGCTCAGCGGCAACGTGCTCATCACCCGCTTCACCATGAGCCCCGACTTCGACATCGTCGCCCTCGCCGCTCAGGCCAACTCCGCCTCCGCCATCGCGCCCCTTGAGGCCCCCTCCAACCACGTCCGCCTTGATGTTCACGTGGCCTCTTCGCCCCAGTTGAACTTCCAGAACGCTTACGCCAAGCTCGCCGGCGACGTCGATCTCCGCCTCCGCGGCACCCTCGCCTCGCCCTCCCTCCTCGGCCGCGTCTCCATCACCGAGGGCTCCGCCATGATCGCCGGAACCCGCTACGAGCTCCAGCGCGGCGAAATCTCCTTCACCAATCCCGTACGCATCCAGCCCACCATTGACCTCAACGCCACCGCCCGCGTCGAGGAGTACGACATCACCCTGGGCATGCACGGAACCTTCGAGAAGCCCGCCGTCACCTACCGCAGCGATCCGCCTCTCCCCGAGGCCGACGTCGTCGCCCTGCTCGCCCTCGGCCGCACTGAAAATCAGGAGCGCATCTATACCCAGCAGCAGGAGCAGTCCGGCTCCAATCCCACCACCGATGCCCTGCTCGGCGGCGCCCTCAACGCCACCGTCAGCAGCCGCGTCCAGAAACTCTTCGGCGCAGGCTCCGTCAAAGTCGATCCCAACTACATCGGCGCCCTCGGCAACGCCACCTCCCGCATCATCGTCGAGGAGCAGCTCGGCTCCAACGTCACCCTCACCTACGCCACCAACGTCAACTCCACCGCCCAGCAGCTCATCCAGGCTGAGATCGCCGTCAACCACCACCTCTCCCTCCAGGTCGCCCGCGACGAGTCCGGCGTCTTCTCCATGGTCTTCAAAGCCACCCGCCGCTTTCGCTAACAGCCTGTGGTAAAAGTCGGGCTTTTGAAAGGGCACGGCTTTAGACGTGCCGCAAATAGCTGAGAATAGACGACGGGCTTTAGCCACTGAGGGATGTTTTTCGCCCGATCCGGACTTTCACCACGGCCTGCTAACCAACTCCCCCGCCATCTCTGCCATCTATCCCTCTCATAACTGTCATCCTGAGAGCGAACCGGGCCCCAAGCGCTTTTCAGCTCCGGGGTCCCCACGGATAGGTCTTCGTCCGTGGGGTAGAGGTTGGGGGTGGTGAGTCGAAGGATCTGCGGTTGCTTTTTGCCCGGGTGCCCCACCCTCGGCGCGCCTTTGTTTTTGCACCTGGGGTGGGATACCCCCTCGGCCAACTCACCCTGATCGCATCCCCGCAAAAGGCCGGCGATCCCGATTGACCGTTCCCCTTTCCAAATTCCCGCGTAACCTTTTTCAAGTTCCTGTGTCAATATGTGCGGACGGCGGATTGGCAGACTCGATCTCGCAACCGCCGGAAACATTGCAAAGAAAACAAGTCGGAGGTTTTCTCATGATCGGAAAAATGCGCATCACCCACGCCGCGCTCTTCGCGGCCTTGCTCTCCGGAGCCTTGCTGAGCCTTCCTCAAAACGCTCACGCTGCACGCCCCGCCGGCGCCGTAGCCGCGCAGGATTCGCCCGCCGCTGACAACGCCGCGGCCCGGCTCAACAAGTCCTATTTCAAGGACGTCAAGGTCTCCGTCGAAAACGGCATCGCCACTCTCACCGGAACCGTCTCGCTCTACGAGTACAAAGCCGACGCCGCCAAGCGCGTTGCCCGCGCCCACGCAGTCACCGCGGTCCGCAACCTGATTGAGGTCGCCGGCCCCAACATCCCCGACGGCGAGCTTGAGGCCAAACTCCAGGAGCGGCTCAACTATGACCGCGTCGGATACGGCAATGTCTTCAACGCCATCGCGGTGCATGTTCAAAACGGCGTCGCCACCCTCAGCGGCCATGCCCGCACTGACCCTGACAAGGACTCTGCCCTGGCCCTCGTCGCCACCACCCCAGGCGTCAAGGATGTCGTCGGCGAAATCGAGGTCGATCCCGTCTCCACCTTCGACGACCGCACCCGCATGGAAGTGGCCCGCGCCATTTACAGCTTCCCGTCGCTCACCCGCTACTCCATGGACCCCGCCATGCCCATCCGCATCAGTGTGCAGAACGGCAACGTCGAGCTCTACGGAACCGTCAGCACCACCGGCGACAAGGAGGCCGCATTCCTCCGCGCCAACGGCGTCCCCGGAGTCTTCAGCGTCAAGAACTATCTGCTCGTGGCCAACCAGCCCAACGAAGCGCAGAAGCAGCCGTAAGCTGCCTGCGCAAAACACAACGGCCTCGAAGGATCTCGTCCTCCGGGGCCGTTGTGTCTAAGGAACCCCGATCAAGCCGATGGATTGAAAGGGCACGATCCGCCGCGGCGGATCGTGCCGAAAACCATCGCAAGAAGGAACCTGGGTCCTATTAGCGGAACCAGAGTCGCTGCATCCCGCAACCACAGCACTCAAGTCGACGCGGCCTCCGGGGAGCGGCGACCCTTCACGGAACCAAACAGGACGCAGAAACTCTGGTTCCGCTTTAGAATCCCCTCTGCGCCCGCGTAGCCGGCTGCCGCACGCAAACCAGCCCTTCCCTCCCACTTGCGTGAGAAAGAAGGGCCCGGCTTGCACACCTGAAGCGCGAATCTACTTGGCGCCCTTTTCGAACGGAGCGCCGTTGCCCGTGCAGAAATCCCAACCCGTTGTGGCCAGGTGTCCGTAATAGGGCCCGCAGCCGCCGTCGGTCACGTCCCAATACGATCCGGGGCTCTTGGAATTGCCGTAAATCAGCGCCAGTTCCGCGGCGCTGTTCGCGCTGAAGCTGCCGGCGTTGTTCGCGATGCCGGCCCACAGATCGGCGGCAACCGCGGTCCCGCCAAAGATGGTCCAGGGGTAGGTTACGCCGCCGTATGTATTGTCGTAGCTGTCGTAGATCCAGACGCCGGTTTCGGGATTGGCCAGCGCGGCCACGTCCGGAACCCCTCGAGAGGTTCCGACGGTTGCCTTGATGCCATCCTGGAAGGTTGGCCGGCTCTCATAGGCGCTCATTCCGCCGGTAGCAATTTGCCAGGTCAACTCGGTTTGAAAATCGAGCGTGGCCGGGTTGCGGCTGATAGAGGTCCCGCCCACGGCCACCACGTTAGGAGAGGCCGCGGGATACTGCGCCCTGCCGCCGTCCGCGATGGAAGAGAAGAAGACGATTTTGGGAATGTTCAGCAGCGTGTCGCCGTAGGTCTCTTCGGAGATTTCGGGAATGCCCCAGCCCATGGTTATCTCGCCGCCTCCGGCCGCGGTCACCACCGCCACGGCTTTGCTGACCGCGCCATACATGTCGGTGTAGCTTGCCGAGGGTGCCTCCACCAGGTAGATGTGCGCTTTGGGAGCCATCGAGTAGGCCATCTCGATGGCCATGGCCGAAGTGGCGGCCCAGCAACTGTTGCCGCCGTAGATGGCGCAGGTCGGATCGGGCGTCGGCTTGGTCCCCTTCCAGGTCACTGTGAAATTCGCCGCGGTGGGGGTGGGAAGTCCCCAGTACTTGGCGAAGGCCTTCAGGTCGGCGAATGCGGTGGGGTAGTCGTACGGAAGCACCAGCGCGATCGCCTTCGAGCCGCCGCTGGCAACCGCGGTAACGCCGTTGGTGGGACAGCCGAGCGTCACCGGAACGATACCGTAAATGCAGGCCAGCGTGGCGGGCGTCTCTGCCATGCTCCCCAGTATTGGCTGCGCCACCGCTGCCTCGAACTCCTTCTGCGTGAATCCGGTCACGCCCTCGGGGCGACCCGCGGGAACGTAGTTCTTGACGTTGGCGCGCACGATTGTGCCCTCGTCTTCAGGACGCACAATGGCCGAGCGCGGCGTAACGATGGAGGCTCCATTGGCCAGGTGGGTTACCAGCGCCGCATCCGAATCCTGCGCGTAGAGCGCAGTGCCCGAAGCGAGAAACAATGTGCAGAGAGCAAGCAAAGGGGATTTCAAGGGACCTCCTGCTCCTCGCCTCGGACCTGTGTCGATTCAACGACGGACTGGCCGTGCGGGAGGATGACACGTTGTGGAGCGTGAATCTAGCTGGTATGGGAGGGGCGAGCGCGAGGCCCTCCGACCGCTTCAGGGGAAACCCACGCCGGGGCGCTCACTGCGCAGCCGAAGAAGCTCAGGGAAGTGGCTGCGATGCGCGATCCGGTTTGGGAGATGCTCGGACTGTTCAATGGTTATCAGGCTCAATGGGCAGCTGTCAAAGAACGGATTCCGTGCACGAATTCCGCGAACCGGATTCTTCCCTGGTCTTCCGGACCCCGGATCGGGATCCGGGAATCCGTCGTTTCATTGAAGTCTGGCAATGAGAGCGGTTCCACAATTCATTTGCCCTTTCTGGCATCGAAGAGGCCACGTGAATTCGGGAACCGCTCTACCCGATCGCCTCAATCCTCTTCAGCAACCCTGCCGCCTCATCCGCCGGCAGCCGCTCGCCCAGAAACTCCCGCACCGCGCCGAGCGCCGGCAGCGCATCCCAGCCCCGCCGCTTGCCGCCCGCGGCCATCGCCTTCAGCGCTATCCCCGTCGCATGCTCTGAGCAGAGCTTCCTACTTCGGTGTGACGGCGACCGTCACCTCATCGGAACTCGCAGAAACATAAACACGCGAATGTGCCAGATCGAGCTTGTAGCTTCCCCCATCCACGGTGACGACTACCCCTTGCGGGTACTGGTAGCTCGGCACAAAGATCTCGGTTTCTGCCGGGATCGCTTTGTCCGCTTTGAACGTGTAGTGAAACACCTTCGACTTGGCGTCGAATTCAATCGAGACCGGCGTGCCCGCAGTCGCCGCCGGATAGGGCCGCACCACTTCATTCAAAGCCCGCCCGCCGGAGTTGATGTCTGCCGGGCTCTTCCGCTGATCCGGGCTGAAGATCGAATAGTCCTCGTTGTTCCAGCCGTCGCCCTTCTCATTGCTGTTATCCGCCGAGTAACACCAGATCGAGTAAGACGACAGCGTCTTGTCCAGGGCCCCATAGATCAACGACGCGAAGGTGTCCAGCTCGCTGAAGTCCCCGGTCTTGTACGCATGCTTGTCGTTGACATCGTACGGAATTCCCGTCTCCCCAAACCAGGTGGGAACCTTGCCCATTCCCTGGCCTTTCGCCTTTGCGTCGTCAATCTGCTTCACATAAGCGGCAATCACGGCATCGGCGCCCGTGATGGGCTTGGTCGAGAATATTGCATACGTGGTATTCGGCTCGTAGTGCTTGCTGAGCATCGGAACGCCGTCATAAAAATGCGGCTCACTCACCGCGCCCGGCACGCCCAATGCCAGATCCTTTTGATTGCCATCAAACGCCGATGGCTCCTGCGCAATCAGCGCCTTGGGTGAAACCTCATGCACCGCTGCGACAATCTGCCGGTGAAGCGCGCCAACATAGAAATTGATCCCGTGCTTCTTCGCTCCCACTGCGGCAAAATAGTCCGGCTTCAGCAAGGTCGGCTTGCCGTCCACAACATCCCATACCCCAAGCCGGCGCCATACGTCTTCCGTCCCCGGCGCCCAAAGCCGATTCGCCGGGACCGTGTGCTTTTCCGGAGTAAACCCTGAGGCAGCTTGCATCAGATCCCAATACGTCGGTGTCGGGCTCCCGGGCGCCTCATAGTGGCCCAGCACCATCCCGAAGATCTCCGGCCCGCGCAGATCGTTCACGCCAACAAACCCGGGCCCCGGTTCGTTGTACGTGTCGTACCCCGCCACGTTGTTCAGATCGCGCATGCGCAGCGCAACCTGGCGCATCGCGTTCACATAATGGCTTTGCAGCCACTCCTGCACTGGAACTCCATCTACTTTCAGGCCCGGCGCAAAATCGTCGCCCGCCCAGAACAGCGTGCTCATCGTGTCGGCTGAAAACCATGCCGCAGACGGCGGCCAATATCCAGGCCCCCGAACCGGCTGCTCCTGCGGCGCTCCAGGTTCATCCGTGCGATCCGGTTGCAGCCCAAGCTTTGCAGCCGTCCAGTAGGGCGCGCCGTCCCCGCCTGTCGCCCGCGAATAGAAGTCCTGATGCATGTCAATCACAACGCGAATGCCATACCGGTCTGCTCGCTTTACCAGCTCGTGCAAATAATCCAGGTATGCCTTGTCGTACACGCCGGGGCCCGCATGTTCAACCGCTTCCCACGTGATGATCAACCGCTCGAACGTAAGACCCCAGCTCTGCAGCCGCCGGAAATGTTCGTCCGCCTGCGCAAGGGGAAATGGACGCCCCACGAAGGAAACAGCGCGCGGGTCGGATGACGTCTTCGCCGGAATCTTGCTTGTGCCGCCCAGGTCCACACCGCGCAAGATGAGCGTGCGGCCTTGATCGTCCTTGAAGGCGGTTCCGTCGGTATGAATTCGACCGGAAGACTGCGCTCCGGCGGTGCCGAGCATCAACATGAGGGCCGCGGTCGCTGTCAGCAACTTCGCGGTGCGTCTTCCGTATCCAATTGAAGCGAGGGTTTTATCCCACGCCTTACCAGTGCGCCGTGCGTTTAACTTGTCCACAAAATCCTCCGTAACTTCAGTCCATTCGACGAGCGGCCAACAGCTCTCATCCGAAATCGTTTACTGGCCTTTGAAGCCGCTGTCCTTACTTGGTGGCGTCCTTTGACGGCGTCGCCGTGAAATCGCCCGTGATCCCGTACGGCGCCACATCCACGCTCCCGGAAAATGTGTCGGAGTCGCCCAGCGTCGCCGCATAGGTGAGCGTCAGCGGAGTGCCGTCGTGGTCCGTGTCATATTTCCAGGTCACCTTGTTGCCGTCCACGCTGCCGGTAATCGGAATCTCCTTCTCGCCCTTGCAGCTTCCGGTGAGCTTGCCATCGGTCCGGACAAAGCTGCATGTCATATCGCTCTCGTTTCCGGCAATGCTGTTGTGAACGGCGAATTTACCCGTCAGATTGGGCGAGGCCGCAAAAGCGGAAGTAGCGGCCAGCAGGATTGCGGCGGCAACGATGATCTTCATGTCGATTTACCTTTCGTTGTTCAATGGCGCCCAAGAACAATCTGTGCCATAATGAAAACATACTGACCAGTCAGTTTTCTGTCAACTCTGAATTTCAACTAATTTCCCAGATGAGGCCAGTGCCCATGAAAACTCTGACCAGACAGCAGCTTCGAACCCAGGAGACCCAGGCCCGGCTGCTCGACGCCGCCGAACAAGTCTTCGTCCGCGATGGATATGAGGGCGCCCAACTGGACGAGATCGCCGCCACGGCCGGCCGCAGCAAGGGCGCGGTCTACACCCACTTCAAGAACAAAGAGGATCTGTTCCTGGCTCTGTTCGAGCATCGGACCAAAGCCTATGTCGCGCGGCTTGCCGGCAGCGTTCAAAAATGCGCCAATCCCAAACAGAGCCTTGAGGCATTTCGAGCGTTCTACCTGGGGCTCATCCGCGACAAGGCATTTTCCATCCTCACCCTTGAGTTCAAGCTCTATGCGTTCCGCCATCCCAAGTCGAAACAGCGGTTCCGCAGAGTCTTCGAAATATCCAAAGCCACTGGAAATAGCGAACTGTATGCGCTGATGTTCGGGGAAAGCACGCGCGGCACGAGCACAGAGATCCATCTGGCGCAGGCAGCAGTAGCGCTAGGGCCGATCCTCTCGAGTTTGATTCTCGAAAGCAACTTCGAGCCCGAAGTCCTCTCAGAAAAAGGGCTGCGCCAGATACTCGGGCGGCTCTTCGACGCTCTCTATCCGCCTCTCAGCGAGTGACCGAAGAAGTGCTCCACTACCCCAGCACCTCAAGCCTCTTCAGCAACCCAGCGGCCTCAGCCGCCGGCAGCCGCTCGCCCAGAAACTCCCGCACCGCGCCGAGCGTCGGCAACGCATCCCAGCCCCGCCGCTTCCCGCCTGCGGCCATAGCCTTCAGCGCCGCGGCCGCCGATCCAAATGCAATCGCATCCCCCACCGAAAGCCCTCGCGCAACCGCCAGCGCAAACGCTCCGTGAAACGTGTCGCCGCAGCCGTTGGTGTCAAACGTCTGCACCTTGAAGGCTGGATAATGCCGCACCTCCGGGTGCGCCGGCGTGCTGAACCAGCATCCCTCCGCCCCGTTCGTCACCACCGTCGCCAGTCGAGGCGTCTTCGCCAGCTTCGCGCAAGCCTCAGGCCCATCCGCTGCGTCGCTCGCCCACACCGCCCACGCCTTGGGAACCACCAGGTAATCCGTCAGCTCGGCCAGTTGCCTGGCCGTCTCCGTGGGCCCTTCGATATCGCCCAGCACCGGCACGCCCAACCGCCGCGCCTTTTCCGCCACCGGAATCAGCGACGGCTCGGTGATGTGGTCCACCAGCACCAGCCGCGCCGACGCAATCAGCGCTTCCGCCATCTCCTCGGCCTCGACCCTCTTGAACAGCGCCGGATCGTAGAACACGTTGCGATGCCCCTGGCCATCCACCATGATGATGCTGTGATACGGCCCGCCGCCCGGATGATCCACCATGTGCGAAGTGTCCACCCCGTGCTGCTCCAGCGCCCACACAATGTAGCGCGCCAGTTCCTCCTGCCCAAACCGCGCCACATACGCCGCGCGGCCGCCCAGTGTTCCCGCCGCCGCTGACGCCGTACAGGCCGGCCCGCCGCCCTGCCGCGTGCTCCCATTCACCGGAATCTTGCAGTCAATCGGCGGATACTCCGCGATATATTTCAGGTCGTCGACCGCCGAAATCCCCGTAGACAAGATGTCATACCGCTTTTCCATGAGTATCTTCCGCCTCTTTGGGTTCCGAGAAAAAGTGTACAGGCTCCAGCCCGCTCACGGCTCCGCCGCAATGAGTCCGTACCCCTGAAGCGATGAAACTCCGCACAACAGCCTTGTCCGAGCCGCCCTACGGCTCCAGCAGCAGCACCACCACATCCTGGTAACCCACCGTCACCCGGACGCCCTCCGCACCCATCGCCACATCTTCCCCGCTATGAATGTTCTTCGCCCGCCGGTATTTGCCTTTCAGCCTCACCACGTCCGTCTGTTCCTCGGCGCTGTCGTTGAACACCGTCAGCAGGCTCTGCTTCGCGCCCGCAATCAACCGCGGCCGCAGCTTCTCCGCACTCGCCTCAGCCCCCACCACCGGCGCAATCATCCCGCGCAGCAACTCCACGCCGCCATGGCAGCCATTCGTGATGCTCGCTCCCAGGTTGGTGCCGATGTAGTACACCGTCCCCTTGCCCACCTTGCTCATCGCCGCAACCGTCTTGCCCTCGCAGGTCGCAATCCCCGTGGCCGACGTTACCGTAATCGGCGTCAGATACGTGTTCGCCTTCACCGCTGCCTTCACCGGCTGCGTAAACTCCATCTCCGGCTCGTAATAAATCTTGTCTGACGCCGGCATCGGCTCCGGTTTCGCTCCCGCCGTCATCATCAGGCTTTCCTGCTCGCGATAGCCGAACGCCTCCGTCAATCCCCACGGAGGAACCACCGGATTCAGATAGAACCGCTCGTCATACAATCCGAACCCCGTCTCCACAATCAGCGTTCCGCCCTCTTCCACAAACCGCCGCAGCCGCGCACAGGTCTCCTGCTTGCCCACCAGGTGCCAGGGCGCGACGATGACTTTATAGTCGCCCTTGCCCACGCTCGCCGGCTCAATAAAATCCGCCGGCAGGTCCATGTTCCACAGCGCCTTGTAGTAGCCGCGGAACGACTCCGTTGAAACCGTCTCGTTCCCGCTCATCGCCCAGGTCAGCAGAATGTTGTCCTGGTCGGTCAAGATCGCCACCTGCGGCTTTGGCCGGTACTCCTTCAAAATCTCCCAGTGCGCCTGAATCAGCCGCTTGTTCAAGGCTGCCTCTTCCACACGGTCGGTCGTCGTCCCATCCGGTTCCACCAGGCCAAATCCGCTCGCCTCCCGTCCGGTAGACTCCGCAAGGTAACACCAGTAAATGATTCCCCGCGCCCCCGTCGCCACAGCCAGCCAGTTCATCAGCCGTATGTCCTGCGGACGCATCTTCGGGCTCCGCTCCAATCCGCCGTTCCCGTGCCCGCCCTGCAACTCGGTACACCAGAAATCCTTGCCCGCCGCATTCGAACGCGTGATCTCGAACTTGGCCGCAACATCGGCCCCTTGTCCCTGCATCCAGCGCTCGGTCACTCCCGCCGCGTTCAGCCGCCGCGGAAACAGCGACAATCCCCAAACGTCCACGGCTTCAGCCAGCCGCCACGCATTCGTGCCGCTCTCCACCATCGGTTCCACCGGCGGATGGTGCGCTCCGTGGCTCTCCATGATGTGCGCCTGATCCACCGCCAGCACCGAGTCCCTGCGGAAGTGCATGTACTTGGTGCTGCGGTCCATGATGTACCGCCGCCAATCCACCCAATCGGCATAGGTGCCCAGACTGCGCGGCGGATCGATGGCCTTGAAATTCGGAAACCCCCGCGTCCACGCCTCGTTCAGCTTTTCAATCGTCCCGTAGCGCTTCTCCAGCCACGCCTGAAACTCCTCAATCGTCTTCGCGCAATAGCAGTAGAGCTTCTCCTGCGGCGTCGCCCAGATATTCCGCTGCCACGCCGGCTCAATGTGCGGCTCGTTCCAGCAGTCATAGGCATACAGCGACTTGTGCTTCACCAGCACCTTCACCAGCTCGGCCACAAACTGCCGCGCCGCCACCCGCACCGGCTCCCAGTCCAGGCAAAGCCCCGGCCATCCGCCGGTCATCTGCGCCCCACTGCCATCCAGCCGCTGCGCCTGTCCCTTGGCGTCAACAAACCGCGCTTCGGGATGTGCCTGCTCCAGCCAATACGGCGCCGTCTCAAACACGATCCCCATCAGCACCTTCACGCCAAACTCGTCGGCGTAGCTCATCACTTCGTCAATCTCTGTGAAATCGAACACCCCGGGCTGCCGGTTGTAGTAGTCCCACATCGGGTAGATGCGGATGATGTTGAACCCGTACTTCTCCGCTACGTCCTTCAGCATCCTGCGCCGCTCGCCGCGCGGCGGGTTCGGCGGCCGGTAGAACTGCGTCCCATAGATAAACTCGTCCGCCGGCCCGCGCCCTTTTCCCGGCTCCCCGGCCTGCCCCGTTGCCCCTGCGAAGATCCGCAAACCACCCCAAGCCAGGCTCACGCCCGCTGCACTCTGAATAAAATTGCGACGAGAAATTGCCATGTGATCCTTCCTTCCTCACCACGCTGTCATCCTGAGAGGACCCTGAGCGAAGGGGAAGTCGAAGGATCTGCGGTTGTCTTGACCTTTGCCTTGCCCCAACTGCTCCCTGGTCCCTGGTGTCCTGTCTTCAATCTTTCCGGCACAAATGCCGCTGTCAGTCTGAGCGAACGGGGCCCCGAACGTTCTTCAGTTCGGGGGTGGTGAGTCGAAGAATCTGCATTTGTGCTCCCACAGTTCTGCAGCACGTTACAGACTCGGGATACTAGTCCCTACTCCCTGTTCCCGGCTTCCCTCAGCTCTTATAGCTGAGTCCCGTTACCGTCAGTTCCAGGTCCTTCTTCACGCTGCGCCGCGCCGGAATCCCCAGCTTCTTCAACGCCGCATGATACGCCTTCACCGCTTCGGCCGGTTTCATCTCGTCGTCGGCCACCCGGCGCAAACACTCCACAAACGACAACTGGTGCTCGGCCGCGTTGATCTTACGCCCAAACAGCGCCACCCGCGCCCCATATTTCTTGCTCTCATACACCAGCTTGAACGCATCGTGCGCCGTCCCCGACGAGCCGCCCAGCACCCCCACCACCAGCGATGGATCGTAAGCGCACAGCTCCTCCATCGCCTGCGGTCCCGCATAGGGGATCTTCAGGAACCGCGGCCTGCCCGCCGAAGGCACGCCGGCCAGCATCCGCACAATGTGGTCATTCACAAAGTGAGGAATCTCCCCCGGCTTCACTCCATGCACCTTGGCCGGCGCATTCGGGTGAAACACCTCCAGAAAATGGCCGAACTGTTTCGCCTCCGCCTCCAGCCGGAACGCCTTGTACGCCTCCAGCATGGCCAAATCGCTTTCCAGATTATTGAAAGTCACCGAGTAAAGCCCCAGGTTCGCGCCTAGCTTCCGCTCCGCATCCGCGCAGGGACTCTTGCCCGCCTGGATGTGATCGATCGTCGTCGACGCAAACGGCAGCGAAGCCACCTCTGCATATCGCGACCCGCGCACAATGTGCACGTCCGTCTCGTCGTTCGCCCGCACCGCAGGCGTCACCGGCGAATTGTCAAAGATCCGCTCCTGGATGGTCAGCACCTCCGACGTGCTGCACGACATCAGCATGATGTCCACCAGCCCTTGCTCCACAATATGCCGCATCTCATCCCGGAACTCGGGCAGCGACCGCAGCCTGCCATCGTACGTGCGCCCCGGCGAGGCAATGCCGAAGCCCATATCCGCATCCTTGGCATCGGCCAGAATGAACACCCGGCTGCTGGGATTCTTCTTCAACTCTGCAAGCTTCACTTCAAGTGTCTTTTGCACGGGGAAAATGTCCTCTTCTATGAAACAGTTAAAAGCCTGCCTGCGCACCGCGAAAAACATTTCGGGGCCCCCACAGCGTTTTCGGAATTGGTGTAGACCGAAAGCACACACTCAAGTGGCTTTTTCCTCAAGAAAAAGCCACCTCGCACGGCCCTCAAAAAGTCTACGTGTATTCCGAAAACGCTCTAACCAAGGGGCCCCGATCGCTGCCGCGCGAACCAGATGCCGGCTTGCCGTTGAAAACTACGCCGGCTGGTATTCGTTGCAGAGCAGCTTGGCCGGCGCCTCATCCTCAACAATCTTCGGATACCGCGGCAACGTCTCAAGAAAGAAGTTGTCGGCCGCGTCGTCGTTCACGCTTGAAACCTCGCCGATAATCGCATCCCCATCCACGCCATAGAACTGGTGGTAGAGAAACGGCGTCAGCGTAATCGACTCGCCCGGCCCAAGGTACACGATGCTGCCCGCCGGCAGCTTCCGCCGCACTCCATCGCAGGCCACCGATACCTCGGTATCCGCAAGCCCGCCGCCTTCTTTCAGGTTATAGAGTTGCACCGCCAGCCGCCCGGCCCCTTTGCCGCCGCGGTTGATAATGTCCTCGGTCTTGCCCACGTGGTAGTGGTAGGGCGTCACCTGACCCTCGCGCACATACATGATCTTCTCGCAATAAACCTTGTCCGGCTTCCCGGCGGTCGGCGGCAACCCGTTGCGAATCGTAAACAGCGTCAGTCCCTTGGTCGCGAACTGCCCTGAGCCGAAATCCGTTACGTCCCACCCCAGGTGCTGCTGGCGAAGCTCGTCCGCCTCGCTGCCCACCTTCTTCCACTCATCGGCGCTCCAATGCGCATACGGCGGCAAGTTAAAGTGGTTCGCCGCAAAAAAAGCATCCGCTTCCGCAATGTACTTGTTGATCTCCGACCTCTTCATCCCGATCGCCTCCTGGGTTCAAATCCCAGCAACAACATACTACCCGCGGCTTACGAATTCCAATTTCAAAATCGCCCCGCGCCCCCATGTTTCAAGCCGCAAGACACTTTCCCGTGAAAAACGACTGCAAACCATGAGAATATGCCCCCCATGCCCAAAAGCGCTTGGCCCGCTGCCGCCCCTCAATCCATCCACAGCCATTCCACAACGTGAAACAGCAAAACGGCGCCTTTTCGCTCCCCGTCCAGGGCAATCGCATTTGAAACCAGCGTGAACCAGCATAGGAACTTCCACAAAGCGATCCAGTAGGAGAAGTTGATTCACAGGGGAGTGGATCAACATGAGTCGAGCGGAAGTTGAAACTCTGGAACA
>Ga0302320_10005242_pt1 | contig 29178 bp, 23 predicted proteins | sample Bog_T0_3_FD_202130 | JGI IMG/M metagenome (GOLD analysis project Ga0302320, IMG submission 202130) | Peat permafrost microbial communities from Stordalen Mire near Abisko, Sweden - Bog_T0_3 | ecosystem: Environmental > Terrestrial > Soil > Wetlands > Peat | place: Sweden: Abisko, Stordalen Mire...
CGCGACGACAGCGGCTCCTCGCCGGCGAACAGCTCGCCGTAGCGCCGGTTGACGGTCTTCAGGGTCCGCGCCACCGCCGCATCGAAGCGGCGCAGGTCACCCTGGCCCCAGAGCGCCGCCACCCGCCGCCGCTCGCGCTCGTCCTTGGGCAGACGATGGGTCTGCTCGTCGGCGATCATCTGCACCCGGTGCTCCAGGGCGCGCAGGTCGCGGTAGGCCGCCGACAGCTCGGCGGCGACTTGGGGGACGACGTGGCCGGCGGCGCTCAGGGCGGCCAGGGCGTCCAGAGTCCGGCGTTCACGTAAGGCAGGATGGCGACCGCCCAGGATCAGCTGCTGGGTCTGCACGAAGAACTCGATCTCGCGAATGCCGCCGGAACCCAGTTTCAGGTCCGCGCCCGGCGCCGCCAGCCGCTCGTCGGGCCTGAGCGCCTGGATCTGCCGCTTGATCGAGTGGATGTCGGCGATGGCGGCGAAGTCGAGGTTGCGCCGCCAGACGAAGGGCTGCAGCTCGGCCAGGAAGGCTTCGCCGCGGGCGATGTCGCCGGCCGCCACCCGGGCCTTGATGGTCGCCGCCCGCTCCCAGTTCTGGCCAACACTCTCGTAGTACTCCAGCGCATCCTCCACCGGCACCGCGGGCGGCGTCGATGACGGGTCGGGACGCAGGCGCAGGTCGACACGGAAGACATAGCCCTCGTGGGTGCGGTCCTGCAGCAGGCCGGCGAGGGTCTGGGTGAAGCGGCTGGCGAAGGCCTGCGCCTCGACCCCCTCGCACAGCGGCAGGGCGCTGGGCTCGAAGAAGACCGAGATGTCGATGTCGCTGGAATAGTTGAGCTCGAAGGCGCCCATCTTGCCCATGGCGACCACGAACAGGCCCGGCAGCGGTCCGGTGGCGCCGGTTCGAAAGCGCAACAGGCGTCCAGCCTCGACCTCCGCCCGGGCGACCAAAGCGATGCCCGCCACCAGGGCGGCGTCGGCGAAGGCGGTGAGCGCGCCGGTGACCTGATCCAGGTCCCAGGCGCCGCCCAGGTCGCAGATCGCGGTCAGGAGGTGCAGCTGCGCCTTGAGCCTTCGGAGCGCGCCGCCGCCGGCCGCGAGGTCGAGGTCGGCGGCGGCCCGCGTCGCCGCGATCAGCGCCGCCAGCGTCGCAGCCGGATCGCCAGCCAGCATCTCCTCCAGCGCCTCCGACCAGCGGTCTGCGAGGCGGGCGAGATAGGGCGAGGCGGAGAAGATCGGCGCCAGCACCGGCCAGGTCCGGCGGACCAGGCTGTCGTCGCCGAGATCCGAGAGAATGGCGATGCGGGCCCGCTCGGCGGCGGCGGCGTCGACGATCGGACCGCAGGGCTGGAGACGGTCGGCGAGCACGGCTTCACTCCGCCGGCAGCACGAGGGCCACGCGCAGGCCCGGCCCCTTTCCGTCCAACATTCCTGGACCCTCGTCCAGTTCCAGCCGTCCGCCGTGCGCCCGGGCGACGGCGGCGACCAGCGACAGGCCAAGGCCCGCCCCCGGCTCGTTGCGGCTGTTCTCCAGCCGCACGAACCGCTCGACCACCCGCTCGCGCTTGTCCTCGGGCACCCCCGGCCCGGTGTCGGTGACCGAGATTTCCACTTCGCCGGACGAGCGGCGTCGGACGCGCAACATCACCGCCCCGCCGGCCGGGGTGTACTTGACCGCGTTGTCGAGCAGATTAGCCAGCGCCTGGGCGATGAACTCGCGGTTGCCGCGAACGGTGAGGCCCGCCGCCAGCTCGGCGTCGAATTCGAGCCCCTTGTCCTCGCACAGCGGCTCGTAGAGCTCGGCGACGTCAGCGGCGAGGGCGGCCGGATCGAACTGGGTCTGGTCGGGCGCGCTGGCGGCGGCCTCCAGCCGGGCGATGGCCAGCACCGCCCCGAAGGTGCGGAGCACCCCGTCGGCGTCATCCAGGGCCTGGCGCAGGGCCTGCACCGCATCGCCGCGGCCGGCCTCGGCTTCGATCAGGGCGGCTTCCATCCGCGCCCGGAGGCGAGTCAGCGGCGAGCGCAGGTCGTGGGCGATGGCGTCGCCTGCGTGGCGCAGGCCGGCGATCGAGCGCTCCAGCCGCTCCAGCATGTCGTTCAGGCCCGCCGCCAGGTCGTCGAGCTCGTCGCCGGTGCCGCGCACCTTGGCCCGGGCGGCCAGGTCGCCGAGCTGGGCGGCGTTGATCACCTCGTTGAGGGCGTTCATGTTGCGGCTGACGTCGCGGCTGACGAAGAGGCCGCCGCCGACCCCCAGCACCAGCACCAACGCCGCCGCGCCCCAAAGGGCGTTGAGGATCTTGACCACATAAGACTGCGCCTCGCCCACGTCGGCGCCGACGAACAGCAGCTCGCCGCCGGGCAGCCGTTCCTCAAGGCCCCGGGCCGGCCGCTTCACCGGCATGCCGTCGGCGTCGGTCTCGGTCAGGCGGAAGCTGGCCCAGACATGGTCGTCCGGCGGATCGGGGATAGGCGAGGCGCCCACCGAGCCGGAGACCGGCGCGCCGGTGCGGCTCATGACCAGGTAGAGGAACGGGCGAGTGCTGGACGCCCGCTCGATCACCGCCTCGTTGAGGGCGGTGAAGCCGCCGTGGCGATAGACCGTCTCCAGCGAGCGGGCCTCGCGGGTGATCTCGGCGTCGGCGTTGCGGGCGGCCTCGCCGGCGGTGGCGATGTAGATGTAGCCGAGGAAGGCGATCGCACCCGCGGCGAAGAACATCTGGAACAGCATCGTCAGCCGGAACGGCGTCGTGCGGACGAGGCGCGGGAGGCGCACAGCCGGTCCTTAAGCGTCGAGGCGGTAGCCGGCCCCGCGGACGGTCTGCAGCATGGGCCGGTCGAAGCCCTTGTCGATCTTCGATCTCAGCCGCGAGATGTGCACGTCGATGACGTTGGTCTGGGGATCGAAGTGGTATTCCCAGACACGCTCGAGCAGCATGGTGCGGGTGACCGACTGGCCGGCGTGGCGCATCAGGAACTCCAGCAGCTGGAACTCCCGCGGCTGCAGGTCGATCTCCTGGCCCTGGCGGCGCACCTCGCGGCCGATCAGATCCATCTCCAGGTCGCCGACCCGCAGGTGCGTCTGCACCGAGCCGGTCTCGCGCCGTCTTGCTAGGGCCTCGACGCGGGCAATCAGCTCGGCGAAGGCGTAGGGCTTGACCAGATAGTCGTCGCCGCCGGCCTTCAGGCCCTCGACCCGATGGCCGATCTCGCCCAGCGCCGACAGGAACAGCACCGGCGTCTGGTCGCCGTCCTGGCGCAGCGACTCGACCATGGCGACGCCGTCCATCTTCGGCATCATCCGGTCAACGACCATCACGTCGAAGCGGCCGGCGTGGGCCGCCTTTAGCCCCGCCTCGCCATCGGGGGCGGTGACGCAGGCGTGGCCGGCGTCGGCCAGGCCGCGCACCATCGCCTCGCTCGCCTCAAGGTCGTCCTCAACGATCAATAGCCGCATGCGCGCGCCCCTACGCTCGGGCGCAACCTAACCCTCGATCTTGATCGGCACAAAGGCCGTCGTCTGGCCCGCCCGGCGGACGCCCAGCGGGATCGAGGTGCGGCCGGACTTCTTCCATTCGGCCACGGCGGCGGCGAGGTCGCCGGCGGAGGCGATTTCCTTGTCGCCGGCCTGGACGATCACGTCGCCCTTCTGCAGGCCCTGGTCGGCGGCGTTGGAGGTTCCCTTGACGCTTTCGACCACCACGCCGGCCTTCACCGTTTCAGGCACGTCGAACTGGCCGCGGGTGAGGGCGTTGAGCGGCGCGACCTGCATGCCCAGCACCGGCGCGCCGGCGGCGGGATGGTCCGGACCGCCGGCGCCGCCGTCCTGGTCGTCAGGGGTCTGGCCGCCGTTGGCCGCCAGTTCCTGCTCGGAGGGACGCGTGCCCGACTTGATGTCGACGGTCAGCTCCTTGCCGGAGCGGAACACGTCGAGGTGGATCATGTCGCCGGCGTGGGCCTTGGCCACTTCCCGGGTCATCTCGGTGTTGGTCTTCACCGGTACGCCGTTGACCGCCACCACCACGTCGCCGGGCTGCAGGCCGGCGCGCGCGGCGGGACCACCCGGCACCAGGTCGGCGACCTGGGCGCCCTTGCGGCCGGAGAGGCCCCAGGAGTCGGCGAGGTCGCCGGAGAGGTTCTGGATGGTCGCGCCGATGTAGCCGCGGGCAATCTTGCCGCCGCTCATCAGCTGCTTGGTCACCGAGTCGGCGATGTCGGCGGGAATGGCGAAGCCGATGCCCATCGAGCCGCCGGTGCGCGAATAGATCTCGGAGTTGACCCCGATCACCCGGCCATAGACGTCGAAGGTGGGGCCGCCGGAGTTGCCCGGATTGATCGGCGCGTCGATCTGAATGTAGTCGACGAAGTTGGCCCCGATGTCGCGGCCGTAGGCGGAGATGATGCCGGCGGTGGCGGTGCTGGAAAGGTCGAACGGATTGCCGACCGCCACCACCCAGTCGCCGACCCGCGGCTTGACGGTGGTTTCGAAGGTGACGAACGGGAAGTTATTGCCGTCCACCTTCAGCACCGCCAGGTCGGTGGCTTCGTCGCGGCCGACCACGGTGGCCTTCATCTCGGTGCCGTCCTTGGTCACCACCTTGATGTCCTCGGCGCCGTCGACGACGTGGTTGTTGGTGACGATGTAGCCGTCGGCGGTGATGAAGAAGCCGGAGCCGGAAGACTGCTGCTTGGGCGCGGGGGGCGCGTCGTCATCGCCGCCGTCGCCGCCCGGCCCGCCGCGCGGGACGATGTCGAAGGGCAGGCCGGGGATCTGCCGGCGCAGGGACGAGACGTCGACCTTGGAGGTCACGTGGATCGACACCACGGCGGGGGAGACCCGCTCGAAGATGTCGGCGAAGGATTCCGGCGCGCCGGGCGGCGGCGCGAAGATCGGCGCCGTCGAGACGTCGATCAGGCTGCCGCCGTGCGGCGGCGTCACCAGGGGAACTTTCATCCCCGCGCCGGCCATCGCGGCCACGGCGATGCTGGCGCCAGCCAGGGCGCCCACGAACAATGCGGTCTTCTTGACGGCCATGTGCAGATTTCCTTGTCCCGGAAGGTGAGAGGACCGGGCTCCTCGAATATTTATGAACGGATGCCAAAGAGCGCTACGGCTCTCAAGTTACCTTTCCGTCATCGCGGCCATATGGCGCAAATCTGCGGCGCAATGGTGTCAAAGGCGTTCATCTTCGTCGAGTTTCTGTAGCGCCGCCTCTTCCTCGGGCGTAAGGACCGGCGATCCGGCCGGCGCCGACCGGCGTCCGCGTAGCACCAGCACGGTCAGGCCCGCCGCCAGCACCAGCAGCGGCCCCACCCAAAGGACGGCGTTGGCGACACTGGGTCTGGGTGTCAGCAGCACGAAATCGCCGTAGCGGCTGACCAGATAGGACCGGATCTGCCCGTCGGACTGGCCGGCGGCGATATCGTGGCGGATCAGCTGGCGCAGGTCCCGGGCCAACTCAGCGTCTGACTCATCGATCGACTCGCTCTGGCAGACCAGGCAGCGCACGTCACGGAACAGCGCCCGGGCGCGAGCTTCCTGGGTCGGGTCGCTTAAGCGGTCGGCCGGGTCGGCGGCGGCGGCGCAGAGCAGCAGAGCCGCCATCAGCGCCAGGCCGGTGCGCGCCAACGGCCCCATCCCGCTCATTCCGCCGGCGCGGCGACGGGAACCGCGGCCTGCCGCGCGCGGCCGGGCACCGCGAACCGCAGCCGCCGGTCGCTGAGCGACAGCAACCCGCCGAGCGCCATCGACAGCGGCCCGAGGAAGATCAGCCACACCCAGGGGTTCCAGTAGGCCTTGACCAGGAAGGTGGGCGCGCCGGTGGGGCCCGGCCGGGCGTCGCCGAACACCACATAGACGTGGTCGAGCATCCGCGGGCAGATGGCCACGTGCGAGACGGTCTGCCCGCCGGCCGCGTAGAGCCGCCGCTCCGGCGCCGCCTCGCAGACCAGCCGCCCGGCCCGGTCGGTTACCCGGATCAGCGCCCGGTTGGCCTCGAAATTCGGGCCGGCGACGTTGTTCACCTGGTCCAGGCGCAGTTCGAACCCGGCCACGTGCATGCTCTGGCCGACCATCAGCGCCTCGGCCGCCTCGGCGCGCCAGGCGGTCTCGAAGGCCGCGCCCATGGCGAAGAGGCCGAGCCCCAGGTGGGCCAGGGTCATGCCCCAGGAGCCTCGCGGCAGGCCCCGGAATCGGCGTCCGACCTCGGCCCAGGGGGCGCGGAACAGGCGGATGCGCTCGGCGGCCTCCACGAGCGCGCCGACCACCACCCAGACGCCAAGGCCGATCCCCAGCGAGGCCAGGGCGCTGCGCGGACTGACCAGGGCCAGGGCCAGCAGCGCGGCGGCGACGGCGCAGACCGCGGCGACCCACAGCCGCTGCACGGCGCCTAGGGCGTCGCCGCGCTTCCAGGCCATCAGCGGCCCGGCTGGCAACAGGATCAGCGCTGGGGCGACCAGGGCGGTGAAGGTGAGGTTGAAATAGGGGGCGCCGACCGAGATCGGGGTGTTGTCGATCGCCTGGCGGATCAGCGGCAGCAGGGTGCCGAGCAGCACGGTGGCGGTCGCCGCCGCCAGCAGCACATTGTTGACGAAAAGAGCCCCTTCGCGGCTGATCGGGGCAAAGGCGGCCTCATCGCGAAGCGTCGGCGCGCGCCAGGCGTAGAGGGCGAAGGCGCCGCCGGCGGCCACGCCCAGGATCATCAGCAACAGGATGCCGCGTTTGGGGTCGACGGCGAAGGCATGCACCGAGGTCAGCACGCCCGAACGCACCAGGAAGGCGCCCATCATCGCCAGGGTGAAGGCGCCGATGCCCAGCAGCACGGTCCAGCTGGCCAGCGCGCCGCGCTTCTCGGTCACCGCCGCCGAATGCAGCAGCGCCGTGCCCATGAGCCAGGGCATGAAGCTGGCGTTCTCCACCGGGTCCCACGCCCACCATCCGCCCCAGCCGAGTTCGTAGTAGGCCCAGAACGAACCCAGGGTGATGCCGATGGTCAGGAAGCTCCACGCCGCCAGCGTCCAGGGCCGAACCCAACGGGCCCAGGCCGGGTCGACCCGCCCCTCGATCAGCGCCGCCACCGACAGCGAGAACACCACCGAGAAGCCGACATAGCCGGCGTAGAGGAACGGCGGATGGGCCGCCAGCGCCGGATCCTGCAGCAGCGGGTTCAGCGAATTGCCCTGCACCGGCAGGTCGATCAGCCGGGTCAGCGGGTTGGAGGCGAACACCATGTAGCCGATGAACAGCGCCGCCAGCAGCCCCTGGGTCATCACCGCCGAGGCCTTGAGCGCGAAGGGCAGGCGCGGGGCCAGCGCCATGGCCGCGCCGTAGCCGGTCAGCATCAGGCACCAGAGCAGCATCGAGCCCTCGTGGCTGCCCCAGGCGCCGGCGATCTTGTAGATCAGCGGCTTGGCCGTGTGCGAGTTCTCGGCGACGTTCATCACCGAGAAGTCTGAGGTGACGAAGGCGTGGATCAGCGCCGCGAAACCGACCGCCAACGCCGCGAAGGCCGCCAGCGCCGCGCCCTCGCCGGCCCCGGCCAGGGCGGCGTCGCGGCGGATGCGGCCGACCGCCGACAGCCCCACCTGCGCCAGGCTGAGCGCCAGGGCGAGCACCAGGGCGAACTGGCCGAACTCGTTGATCATCGGGCGCCGCCCCCGGGGGCGCTGTTGGCCGCCGCGCCATAGTTGGGCGACTGGCCATCGCCGCGCCACTCCCCCTCTTTCTTCAGGGCGGCGGTGAGCTGCGGCGGCATGTAGCGCTCGTCGTGCTTGGCGAGGATCTGGGTGGCGACGAACACGCCGCCTTCGTCATAGGCGCCGATGGCCACGACGCCCTGGCCCTCGCGGAACAGGTCCGGCAGCTCGCCCTTGAACACCACCGGCGAGGCGGCCATACGGTCGGCGACCACGAAATCGACCTCGCCGTCCGGTTTGCGCACCACGGTGCCGTTGCGAACCAGGCCGCCGAGCTGGATCGCCCGGCCGGCCGGCACATGCGCGGCTTCAGCCTGCGACGGCGTGTAGAAGAACGAGATCGAGCCCCGGAGCGCGTAGAGCGTCACGAACGCGGCCAGGATCAGCACCGGCGCGGCGACGCCCAGGGTCATCAGCCGGCGGCGGGCGGTTCGGGATCGGGGCAGCAGCGACATCGGGCGCGATCCTATCACGAAGCCGGGCGCTGGGCCTGATCGAGGGCCGAAAGCACGTCGGCCCGGCCGGCGAAACGGCGGCGCGCCTCGGCCAGGGCGGCGTCGCGCCGATCGGTCTCGCCAAGCACCGTGTAAGCCCGCACCAGCCGGACCCAGCCGTCGGGGTCGTCGGGCTGGGTCTTCAGGCGCGCGGCGAGGGCGTCGACCATCCCCTGGATCTGCGGCGCGCCGACGCCGCCAGGGGCGCCTGCCGCGGCCTGGACGGGCGCGGCCGGCATGCCGCCGGCCGCCTCGACCTGGGCGATCGCCGAGGCGAGGCTCTGGCGGCGGGGGTCGTCGGCGGGCAGATCAGCCTCGAGGCTGCGCCAGTCGGCAAGGCCGTCCTTGACGTCGCCTCCAGTGATCTTCTCCAGGGCCAAGTGGAACCGCGCGAACGATGCGCCCCGGGGATCGAGGGCCAGCGCCTGCTGGAAATCCTGCCGCGCCTGCGGGCTCAGCACCCCTTGCGCGGCGGCGGTCTCGACCTCGCCCTTCAGGTCCCAGTAGTCAGCTCGGCGCGGCGCGAGCGCGATGGCCTTGTCGAGCGCCTGGTCGGCCTCGGTGAAGTCGCCGGACTGCAGCTCGTAACGGGCGAAGAAATACAGCGGATTGGGATCGCCGGGATGCTCCTTCGCCGCCTGCCGCATCAGCGCCGCCAGCTGCGGCGGGGTGAGGGTATTGAGCGGATCGGCGGTGTTCTTCCACTCGGCGAGACGTTTGGCGAAGGGCTGGTCGGCCAGGCCCGGCGCGCCGATGGCCACATAAACGATCAGCGCGATCACCGGGGTCAGCCCGGCGACGGCCAGGGTGACCATCGGCCGGCTGGCCTGCTTCGGCCCGTCGGCGCGATCGGCGGCGGCCAGCAGCCGGCGGCCGACCTCGGCCCGCACGCCGCGCCGGTCGCTCTCCGCCAGCACCCCGCGTTGCGCCATCTCGTCGATCTCGGCCATCTGCCGGCGATAGACCGCCAGCGACGGGTTCTCGTCCCCGCGCTCGCGAGCGCCGCGCGCCGCTCTTTGCACGATCAAAGCCGCCGCGGCGGCCGACAGGATGGCCGCGGCGATCCAGAACCAAATCATGGTGCGCTGTTATCGGAAAAGCCGAGCAGGAGCGAGCCGTGGACATTGCGTAGCGGCGATCCGGCGCGCCCAGGCGCATGGACGGCAACCGCCGCTGCGCCCGCGCGTTGGTCTCACCGAAGTGGAGATGTCATCATGCTATCGCGACACATCGCCCTGTTCATGAGCGCGGGCCTGCTCGCCGCGGCGATTTCGGCGTTCTCGGTCGGGCGGGTTCTAGCCGCCGACCACGAGGCCGGCGTTCCTCTGGCGCCGGCGGACGCCGCGGGCCCCTGGACCGTCGAGACCGGCGGCCACGCGGTCTGTGTGATCAAGCTCTCGGCCGCCAAGGCGGGCAACGCCGGCTTCGCGTTAAACGCGCCGGCCGACTGCGCCGCCGCCCTGCCGGCCAGCGTCGCGGGCTGGACGCCCAGCGGCGACGGCATGGCGCTCACCGGCGCCGACGGCCAGGTGGTGCTGTCGTTCGGACGCTGGAGCAACAGCCTGTTCGTCTCGCACCAGGCCAGCGGCGTCGACATCCAGCTGCAGCGCGGCGGTCCGCACGCCTAGCACTAGCGAGCGGGCCCGGCTCCCTCGACAGGACTTGCCCAGCCCCGGACGGGGGCTATGGTCGCGGCTATTCCAGCCAACGCGATTTTAAGGGGCGTCCATTGTTCAAATTGCTCTTCGCCGGACCGGCTTTGGCTGGATTGCTCGTCGCCGCGTCAGCCACCGCCCAACCTACCGCGCCACCGCCGGCTGCGCCCGCCCCTGCCGCAGCGACGCCGCCGCTCGCGCCGAATGACTACAGCGACCACGCCAACTGGCTCTGCTGGCCCGGCCGCAACGACGCCTGCCAGAGCGACCTGACCACCACCGTGGTCAAGGCGGACGGCTCGACCACGGTGCAGAAGTTCGTCGCCGATCCCAACGCCCCGATCGACTGCTTCTACGTCTATCCCACCGTCTCCGCCGAACCGGGCGTGATCAGCGATATGAAGGTCGAGGCGGCCGAAACCAATGTGGTGGTGCAGCAGGCCGAACGCCTGACCGCCAAGTGCCGGCTCTATGCGCCGATGTACCGGCAGGTCACGCTCACCGCCCTGCGCGGTTTCATCACCGGCCAGCTGACCATGGCCGCGGCCGCCGCCGCGCACGCAGACACCGGCCCCAAGGACGTCCGCGACGCCTGGAATTATTATTTGCAGCACGAGAACCACGGCCGCGGTGTCGTGCTGGTCGGCCATTCCCAGGGGTCCGGTGTGCTCACCGGCCTGATCAAGACCGAGATCGATGGCAAGCCCGCGCAGGCGCAGTTGATCTCGGCGATCCTGATGGGCACGCCCCTGGTCGTGCCGGCGGGCAAGGACGTCGGCGGCGACTTCCAGAGCGTGCCGCTCTGCCATGCCGCCGACCAGCTCGGCTGCGTGATCGCCTATTCGTCGTTCCGCGACGACAGTCCGCCGCCGGACAATTCACGCTTCGGCCGGCCCAGGAACGGCGCCGCTGGCATGGAGGCGGCCTGCGTCAACCCGGCGAACCTCACCGGTGGGTCGGGGGAGACGAAGAACTACTTCAGCACCAGGGCCTCCCTGGTCGCCGGCCAGATGCAGTCGTTCCAGTGGCTGAAGGGCAAGACCATAGATACGCCCTATGTCTCACTGCCCGGCCTGACCACCGCAGCTTGCGTCCACACCGGCGTCTTCCACTACCTGGCCATCCATGTGAACGCCGACCCGGCCAGCCCGCGCACCAGCACGATCCCCGGCGACGTGGTGATCATGGGCGCGATCCAGAAGGACTGGGGCCTGCACCTGATCGACGCCAACCTGTTCATGGGCAATTTGGTCGACATCGTCGGCGCGGAGTCCAAGGCCTGGAAGGCGAAGAACCCCTGAGCTAGCCGCCGGGCCCGCGCGGCATCTGCGGGGCGCCGGGCTCGAAGCGGTGCCAGGGCGGCGCGGACTGGGTCCAGATGTCCGCCTGGATCTTGAAATCCGAGGAGTCGTCGAGGCTGCCGACTTTCACGCCGATGATGGCGGGGCTGTTTGCGATCTCGGAGAACATCGGCGAGCCGCAGGTCTCGCAGAACTGCCGGCCGACCTGGCCGCCGCTCTCACCCTCGACCCAATAGGTCCTGACCGCGCCCTTGGTGATCGCAACCGCGGGTTTGGGTACGATCCAGCCGAAGGTCGGCGCGCCGCCGGAGGTGCGCTGGCAGTCGCTGCAGTGGCAGGCGAACTGGAAAACGGGATCGCCGGTGAGCTCGTAGCGAACGGCGCCGCAGAGGCAGCCGCCGGTGCGCGTGGTCATGGGGTCAGTCTCCTTCAGCCGCGCGCCCAGGCGCGCACGTCGTCCACGTAAAGGTCAGGCTCCTCCATGGCGGCGAAATGGCCGCCCCTGGCGGGCTCGCTCCAGTAGGTGAGATTGTAGGCCCGCTCGACATAGCTGCGAGGCGGCCCGCCGGTGTAGTCGGTGTCGCCCTGGTAGCGGGCGAAACCGGTCGGGGTCTCGCAGCGCTTGCCCTGGGCGGCGGCCATGCCGCCCTCCTCGATCAGGCCGCGATAATACCAGGCGCCGGTGGTGAACGAGCCGGTCATCACATAGATCATCACGTTGGTGAGCAGCTGATCGAGGGAATAAACCTCATCGAACGGCCGCGAGCGCAGGTCAGACCAGTCATGGAAACGTTCGACGATCCAGGCAGCCTCGCCCACCGGGTTACCGGCTCCCAGCCAGGCCACCGACTGTGGCTTGGAGACCTGCAGCTGCAGATAAGCGCCGAACATCTGGCTGGCCACCGCGCCCCGGGCCGCCCAGGCCGCTTCCGCCTCGCCCTGTGGTCCGCCCTGGGGCCGGAACGCCAGCATGTTGAGGTGGATGGCCTTGGCGTGGGCGCCATGGTCGAAGCCCAGCCAGGAGGTGACCACGGCGCCCCAATCGCCGCCCTGGGCGAGATATTGGTCGTAGCCCAGCACCTCGGTCATCAGCGCGTTGAACAGCCGGGCCGTGGTCCGCTGGCCGATCGGCCGCCTGGGCTTGGAGGAAAAGCCGAAGCCGGGCAGCGAGGGGATCACCAGGTCGAAGGCGTCCTCGGCCTTGCCGCCATGCCGCGACGGCCAAGCCAGCTTCTCGATCGCGCCCCAGAACTCGAAGTGGCTGCCCGGCCAGCCGTGGCTGAGCAGCAGCGGTCGCTTGCCGCCGGCCTCACCAACCACGTGCACGAAATGCAGGTCGAAGTCCTCGACCCGGGCGGTGAACTGCGGGAAGCGGTTGAGTTCGCGCACCGCGGCGCGCCAGTCATAGCCGTCCGGCCAGTGCTCGCAGAGCTTCTTCAGGAAATGCTCGTCGCAGCCGTAGGCCCAACCCTCCGGAACCTCGGGCGCGATCGGCCATGGATAGGCTCGCACGCGCTCCAGCACCTCGCCGACCGCGGCGGCGTGCCAATCGACTTCGAAGGGTTTGGGTTGGGCCACTTGGGTCTCCTTGATCGGCGGGACGCTGGGCCGCTGACGCCGGGGCGGTCAAGCCTTCAGCGGCTCGCGCGGCGCATCGGCGAACAGCGCCCGGCCGATCGCGTCCCGCAGGGCCGCGATGAGAGTCTCGGCGTCGTAACCGGGCTCCAGCTTGCCGGAGAACGCCAGCATGATCGGCCCGTGCAGCGCCGCCCAGAACATGTGGCCGGCCAGGCCCGCGTCGCCCTGCCAGAGCCCGGCGGCGATCAGTTCGCGCAGATGCCGGGTCATGGTCGCCCGGGACCGATCCTCGGCGGCCACCAGTTCCGGATAGTCTCGCTCGCTGGGCTGGTTGATATCGAACATCAGCTTGTAGGCCTCGGGATTGTCGAAGGCGAAGCGGACGTAGGCGTCGCCGACGGCGTTGGCCCGGGTTCCCACATCCCCCGGCGTCTCGTCGAAGGCCCGCTCCAGGGCGTCGGCGTGGCGGTTGAAGGCGCGGGCCCGGACCGCCGCCAAAATGTCGTCCTTGTCCTTGAAGTATCGGTAGGGGGTCATCGGACTGACCCCCAGTACGCCGGCCAATTGGCGCATGGTCACCGCGTCGAGCCCATGGGTGGCGAACAGATGCTCAGCGGCATCGATCAGGCGCTCGCGGAAACCCTCGATGTCGGCCTTACTGAGGGCTCTGGGCACGGCGCTCACTCTCACTCGCAAAAAGACGCTTGCAACACCCTATCGCTTACGGCATAAATTTACAACGTAAGACTTTGGCTAACGCCCCGGAGGACGCCATGGACGGCTCGCAAGTCATCAACCCCTACCTGGCCGGCAATTTCGCGCCTGTTCGCAGCGAGGACGACTACGATCTGGAGGTGACGGGCGAGATTCCGGCCGGTCTGCGCGGCGCCTTCTACCGCAATGGCCCCAACCCGCACTTCGACCCCCGGGACGAGTACCACTGGTTCTCCGGCGACGGGATGATCCACGGCTTCTTCGTCGAGGACGGCAAGGTGCGCTATCGGAACCGCTGGGTGCGGACGCCCAAGTGGCTGGCCGAGAACGAGGCCGGCCGGTCGCTGTTCGGCACCTTCGGCAATCCGATGACCACCGATCCCACGGTCATGGGCAAGGATTCCGGCGTCGCCAACACCAACATCGTCTGGCACGCCGACCGGCTGCTGGCGCTGGAGGAGGGCCACGCGCCGTTCCAGCTCGACCCGGCGACCCTGGACCCGATCGGCTATGTCGACGACTACCGCGGCAAGGTCACCGCCCACCCGAAGATCGATCCCGAGACCAGCGAGATGATCTGGTTCGCCTACATGGTCGGCGACATGCCATTCACCAACACCGTCTCCTACGGCGTCACCGACGCCGCGGGCAAGGTGGTGCGGCGGGACAATTTCGAGGCGCCGTTCTCGTCGATGGTGCACGATTTCCTGGTGACCAAGCGCCACGCCCTCTTCCCGATCCTGCCCCTCAGCGGCAGCCTGGAGCGGGTGATGAAGGGCGGCCCGGCGTTCGCCTGGGACCCCGACAAGGGCTCGCACGTGGGGGTAATGGCCCGGGACGCTTCGGTCGACAGCATCCGGTGGTTCACCACCGACGCCTGCTACGTGTTCCACCCGATGAACGCCTGGGAAGAGGGCGACAAGATCTTCGCCGACGTGATGGAATATCCGGTGGCCCCGCTGTTCCCCACCCTGGACGGCAGCATGCCGCAGAACCCGCTGGCCAGGCTGGTGCGCTGGACCTTCGACCTCGCCGGGACCTCCAACCAGATCAGGCGCCAGCCGCTGGACGACCTCGGCGGCGAGTTCCCACGCTTCGACGAACGGCGGGCGGGGCTCTCCTACCGGCACGGCTGGTTCGCCGGGATCACCCGCATGCCCGACCAGATCCGCTTCGACACCCTCTCGCACATCGATCATGCGAGCGGTCGGCGGATCGACTACCTGTTCGACGCTGGCGACTCTCCCGGCGAGCCGGTATTCGTTCCGCGCACGGCCGACGCGCCCGAGGGCGACGGCTGGCTGGTGGCGACGGTCTATCGGGGATCGGAGAACCGCAGCGATTTCGTGGTGTTCGACGCTCAGGACGTCGCCGCCGGCCCGATCGCCACCGCCAAGCTCCCGCGCCGGGTGCCCTTCGGCTTCCACGGCAACTGGCGGGCGGCGTAAGCGCTGATTCTCCTCCCCTTTGGGGGAGGGGAAAAACTACACCAGCACCCCGTGGCAGTGCTTGAACTTCTTGCCTGATCCGCAGGGGCAGGCGGCGTTGCGGCCGGTGCGTTCCCAGCCTTGCGGCAGGGACGAGGCCGGGGCGGCGCTGCGCTGGTTCAAGGTCAGGGCGCCGATGTCGCCGGCCAGGCTCAGCGGCGCGCGCTCGTTCTCGCCGGTGTCGGGGTCGACGTGCACCTCGACCAACTGCCGGGGCGCCGGCTGCGGCTCGGGCTCGGAGAAGCGGAATTCGACGGTCATGATGAGGCGCGTGACGCTGGTGCGCAGATCGCCGATCAGCTTCTCGAACAGCGAGAAGGCCTCGGTCTTGTACTCGTTCAGCGGGTCGCGCTGGCCGTAGCCGCGCAGGCCGATGACGTTCTTCAGATGGTCGAGATGCATCAGGTGGTCGCGCCACTGCATGTCGATCATCTGCAGCAGGAAGTTCTTCTCCACCTGCCGCATCTGTTCGGAGCTGAGCAGCGCTTCGCGCTCGGCCGCCCGGGCCTCGGCGGCCTTGGACACCCGACCCAGGATCTCCTCGGTGCCGATCCCCTCCTCGGCCGCCCATTCGGCGAGCGGCAGGTCGAGGCCGAGCACTTCCTTCACCTCGGCGGTCAGGCCCTCGATGTCCCACTGCTCGGCATAGGCCTTGGCCGGCACATAGCGGTTGACCATCTCGTCGACCGCGTCGGCGCGCATCTCCGCGACGATGCCGCCGAGGTCGGTGGCCAGCATGAATTCCTGGCGTTGTTCGAACACCGCCTTGCGCTGGTCGTTGACCACGTCGTCGTACTTCAGCAGGTTCTTGCGGATCTCATAGTTGCGTTGCTCGACCCGCTTCTGGGCGGTGGCGATGGCCTTGTTCAGCCACTTGTGGGTGATCGCCTCGCCTTCCTGGACGCCGAAGGTTCGCATGATCCCGTCGAGGCGTTCGCCGGCGAAGATGCGTAGCAAGTCATCTTCGCAGGAGAGGTAGAACTTCGAGTGGCCCGGGTCGCCCTGGCGGCCGGTGCGGCCACGCAGCTGGTTGTCAATTCGGCGCGCCTCGTGCCGCTCGGTGCCGAGCACGAACAGGCCGCCCTCGGCCAGCGCCTTGGCCCGCTTGCTCTCGATCTCGGCGGCGATGCTTTCGCGCTCGGCTTCCTCTGACTCCGGCGTCACCTCGATGCCCAGCGCGCCCTGCTCCTGGCGCCACTTGGCCATGCGCATGTCGAGATTGCCGCCCAGCTGGATGTCGGTGCCACGGCCGGCCATGTTGGTGGCGATGGTCACCGAGCCGGGCACCCCGGCGTCGGCGACGATGAACGCCTCCTGCTCGTGGTAGCGGGCGTTCAGCACCGCATGCGGGATGCCGACGTGCTTCTTGTTGTCGTGATGGAAGACGTGCGCTTCCAGCAGCGTGGCCAGCTGCTCGGACTTCTCGATCGAGACCGTGCCCACCAGGATCGGCTGGCCGCGTTTGTAACAATCCTCGATCTGGCTGATGATCGCCTGGTTCTTCTCCTCGGCGGTGCGATAGACCTCGTCGTCGTCATCGACCCGCGCCACCGGCTTGTTGGTGGGGATCTCGGTCACGTCCATCTTGTAGATGTCGAAGAACTCGCTGGCCTCGGTGGCGGCGGTGCCGGTCATGCCGCTGAGCTTGGCGTAGAGGCGGAAGTAGTTCTGGATAGTGATCGAGGCCAGCGTCTGGTTCTCGGGCTGGATGTCGGCGCCTTCCTTGGCCTCGATGGCCTGGTGCAGACCCTCCGAAAGCCGCCGGCCGTGCATCATCCGGCCGGTGAACTCGTCGATCAGGATCACCTCGCCGCTGCGGACGATGTAGTCGCGGTCGCGCTGGTAGAGCACGTTGGCGCGCAGGGCCTGGTTGACGTGGTGGACCACTGAGACGTTGATCGGATCGTAGAGGCCGGCGGAATCAGGGGCCAGGTGACCGGCCTCCTGCAGCATTTCCTCGACCTTCTCGGAGCCGTATTCGGTGAGCAGGGCCTGGCGCTGCTTCTCGTCGTGGTCGAAGGTCTCCGGATCCTGGATCATCTCGCGCACCACGGTGTCGATGGTGCGGTAGAACTCCGAGCGGTCCTCGGTGGGGCCGGAGATGATCAGCGGCGTGCGCGCCTCGTCGATCAGGATCGAGTCGACCTCGTCGACGATGGCGAAATGGTGCGGGCGCTGCACCATGTCGCCGGCCTCGTAGACCAGGTTGTCTCGCAGGTAGTCGAAGCCGAATTCGTTGTTGGTGCCGTAGGTGATGTCGGCGTGGTAGGCGGCCTGGCGCTCACCTTGGCTGAGGCCGTGCACGATCACACCCACGGTGAGGCCGAGGAACCGGTAGATCCGGCCCATCCATTCGGCGTCGCGGTTGGCCAGGTAGTCGTTGACCGTGACCACGTGCACGCCCTTGCCGTCCAGGGCGTTGAGATAAACCGCCAGGGTGGCGACCAGGGTCTTGCCTTCGCCTGTGCGCATCTCGGCGATGCCGCCCTCGTGCAGCACCATGCCGCCGACCAGCTGCACGTCGTAGTGCCGCTGCCCCAGCGTCCGCCGCGCCGCTTCGCGGACCACCGCGAAGGCTTCGTTCAGCAGCGAGTCCAGGCTCTCGCCCTTGGCCACCCGGGCCTTGAACTCCTCGGTCTTGCCGCGCAGGGCTTCATCGCTCAGCGCCTGCATCTGCGGCTCGAGGGCGGTGATCTTGTTGGCGCGGGCGAGGCGCGCCTTGACCTTGCGGTCGTTGGTGGAGCCGAAGACTTTTTTCAGGTCGAGCATGCGAGGCAGGGGGTCCGGGTAAGAGGCTCAGGGCTCTTAAAGGCGGCGCGCACGGCCCCGGCCAAAGCCCTTCGCCTGCTCGAAAACCCGCTCTCTAGCGCGCCGGAGACTTAAGCAGCGCACCCCCTGAAGTCAACGAGCGGGGGGTCCGAACGGTTGCGCGCGCATTGCTCCTCCCCTCACGCAGGTGAGGGGAGGTGTCGAAGCGAGCCCGCGAAGCAGGCGATGCAAGACGGAGGGGAGACGCGCACCGACCGTCGCGCAAGCCTTGCCGCAGGGGTCCCCCATCGTCACGCTTCGGTCGCTATCGCTCCCTCGCCTGTGACACTTCCCCCCGCTGGGCGGGGGGAAGAGCGAAAACTAAGCGCTCGCAGCCGCGCTGGGCCTGGCGCCGACCCGGGCGTGCCAGGCGACGATGTTCTTGTTGTCCGGGTTGATCGGCTGGCCGACCTGGGCGCCGAATTCCAGGAACACGTAAAGCAGGATGTCGGCCAGGGTGAACCGGTCGCCGACGATGAACTCGTGGCCGGCGATCAGCCCGTCGAGCCAGGTGAGCTTCTCCTGCGCCACTGCCTTCAGGTCGTCCGCCGCCTGAGGGATGCAGTGGACGCGGTTTTCGAACAGCCGCAGGCCCTGGGAAAAGCGGAAGCCGTTGGCCATTGGCTCGCAGACGTTGAGGTCGATGCGGCGGGTCCACATGCGGGTGATCGCCCGGGATTCCGGGTCGGTTCCGACCAGCGCCGGGGTCGGATGGGTCTCTTCCAGGTATTCGCAGATCGGCAGGATCTCGGCCAGCACCACGCCGTCGTCCAGCTCCAGCGCCGGCATCTGCCCGGCGGGGTTCTTGGCGACGTAAGGCTGCTGGCGGTTCTCACCGGCCATCAGGTTGATCTCGACGCGCGGGAAGTCGAGGCCCTTCTCGGCCATGAACATCTTCACCACTCGGGGGTTTGGACCCATGGAATTGTAGAACTTCATCGCTCGTTCCCTCCGAACTTGACGGCGCGCTCATTCGCGACCATGCGCGGCCCCTAAGGAAGACGGCAATGGCGACACGCGCAAGTCTGACCAAGGGGAAGGCCCTGATCGCCGCGTCGCTGGCCGCCGCGCTGCTGGCGGCGTGCGGCCAGCAGGTCTCGATGCAAAAGCCGCCAGAGCCGGGCGATCAGGCGGTGGCCCGGGTCAACGGCCAGACCGTCTGGGCCTCGGACGTCCGGCGCGAGGCGGTGGCCGACGGCCTGATCGGCCAGGGCGACCCGCTGGATGTGTCCTCCGACCTGTTCCGCCAGGAGCTGGACATCGTGCTGGACACCAAGGTGCTGGCCGCCGAGGCGCTGAAGCGGAAGCTGGACAAGGACCCCGCCGCCCAGCGCCGCATCGCCGCCGCCCGGGAGCGGGTGCTGGAGGACCTGCTGGTCGAGAGCATGCTCGACAAGACCGTCAATGAGGCCACCGAACGGGCGCTCTACGACGACTATCTGAAGAGCGCGCCGCCCAGCGAGGCGATCCACCTGCACGAGATCGTCCTCGGCAGCGGCGTCGAGGCCGAGCAGGTGCGCAAACTCTTGGCCAGCGGGACCGCCTTCGAGGCCCTGGCCATGGAGCGCTCCAAGGACGACGCCACCCGGTTCAAGGGCGGCGACCTTGGCGACATGACCACCGACACCCTCCCTGAGCCCCTGGCCACCGCGGTCAAGGACGCCAAGGTCGGCCAGATTGTCGGGCCGGTGAAGGTCGACCAGGGCTATGCGCTGATCCGCGTCGACGACCGCCATCCCGAGCCGCCGCCGACCTTCGAGAAAGCCCGGCCGGTCCTGATCCACGAGATCACCGACAGCCAGGTCAAGGACCTGATCCTGACCCTGCGCAGCAAGGCCAAGATCGACAATCTGCTGCCGCCGCCGGTCGACGTGCCGGGCGCGCCCACCGAGCCGGCCTCGGCGCCGCCCGCCTCGGCCCTGCCCGCAACCCCGCCGGCCGCCAATGATGCCGTCCCCGCCGTGAACGGAGCCAAGCCATGAGCCGCGCCCCGAAGAAGACGCCTGCCCCCAAGCCGGTTGCCAAGCCCGCGGCCAAACCCGCCGAAATCGTCGGCCAGACCCTTGAGCGCGCCCTCGATCCCTTGCGCACGGCCTGGAAAGAGGCCGCCCTGCGCCGGGCCGATCGCCAGCAGCGTCAGTTCGAGCAGACGCCGGCGGCGCCGACGACCGTTGCCGCCCCCGGCAAGCCCGGCCTGACCGTTTCGCCCAACGCCGTGCCGTTCCCGGCCATGGGCACGGTGGCCGGCGTCGAACTCGCTGTCGGCCGCGCCGGACTCTACAAGCACGAGCGCAACGACGTGATGTTGATGCGCTTCGCCGAGGGGACCACCTGCGCCGGCGTCTTCACCCGCCACGGCGTCGGCTCGGCCCCGGTGGACTGGTGCAAGCGGCAACTGGAGGCCACCGGCGGGCGCAATGTCCGCGCGCTGGTGGTCAACGCCGGCTGCGCCAACTCCTTCACCGGCAAGCCCGGCGCCGACGCCGCCCGCCGGGTCGCCTCGGCCACCGCCAAGCGCCTCGATTGCCGCCAGCGCGAGGTGATGCTGGCCTCCACCGGGGTGATCGGCCAGCTGCTGCCCGACGCCAAGATCACCGCCCGCATCCCCGACATCGAGCGCGCCCTCAGCGCCGACGCCTGGGGCGAGGCCGCCCGGGCGATCATGACCACCGACACCTTCCCCAAGGGGGCGGTCGCGGAGGCGAACATCGACGGCAAAACCGTGCGCATCGCCGGCATAACCAAGGGTTCGGGGATGATCGCGCCGGACATGGCCACCATGCTGGCCTTCGTCGCCACCGACGCGGCCATCGCGCCCGCCGCCTTGCAGGCCCTGGCCCAACTCTATGTGCGCACCACCTTCAACAGCGTCACGGTGGACGGCGACCGCTCCACCAACGACACCCTGCTGCTGTTCGCCACCGGCCAGTCCGACGCGCCGAAGATCAGCCGCGCCGGCGACGCGCGCCTGGCCGACTTCCGCGCCAAGCTGGAGGGGGTGCTGCTCGACCTCGCCCAGCAGCTGGTCCGCGACGGCGAAGGCGCCACCAAGTTCGTCAAGATCAGCATCACCGGCGCGGCGTCCGCGGCCTCCGCCCGCAAGATCGCCCGCACCGTCGCCGAGAGCCCGCTGGTCAAGACCGCCTTCGCCGGCGAGGACGCCAACTGGGGCCGCATCGTCATGGCCGTCGGCCGGGCGGACGAGCCGATCAACCGCGAGCGTCTCGGGGTCATGTTCGGCCCGCTCACCGCCGCCCGCGACGGCCGGGTCGCCGACGACTACTCGGAGGCGAAGATGAGCGCCTACATGAAGAAGAAGGAGCTGCAGGTCAGCGTCGACGTCGGCGTCGGCCGCGGCTCGGCGGTGGTCTGGACCTGCGACCTGACCCACGGCTACATCTCGATCAACGGCGACTATCGGAGCTAGCTGCCCGCAGATTCTCCGTAGTTTACGGCTTTCGATATATCGCGGCTTCAGCCGGTGATCTGACGCCGTTTCAGCGGGCGGCGGAGGATGGGCGATGCGAGGATCGCTGGGGGAGAAGATCGGCGAGGGCGCCTTTGCGGATGTCCACGCCTGGGCGCCCGGCCAGGTGGTCAAGCTGTTCAAGGCCGGTTTTCCCCGGCGACTCAGCCGGTGGGAGGCGCACATGACCCGCGCCGTCTTCGCCGCCGGCGGCCCCGCGCCGCAGATGCTGGGCGAGGTGACCCTGGACGGGCGCTTCGGCTTCGTGCTGCCGCGCCTTGACGGACCGACCCTGTCGCAGCTTACCCGGACCGGCGCCGTGAGGCGCGAGCAGGCGGGCGCGGTCCTGGCGACCCTCGCCCTGTCCGTCCACAAGACGCCGCCGCCGCCGGAGACAATCTCGCTGTACGACTGGGTGGATGGCAGTTTGCGGACCTCGGACAGTATTCCGGCGCCCATCGCCGCTGGCGTCCTGGCGCTGATCGAACGCCTGTCGCCGGCGGATGGGCTCTGCCACGCCGACCTTCACCCCGGCAATGTGATCATGACGCCGGAGGGTCCGAGGCTGATCGACTGGACCGGTACGGTGCGCGCGCCCGCCGCGTTCGACCTTGCCTGCAGTCACGTCGTCCTCGCCGAGCTCGCCCCGGAACGCGCCGACGATCCGCAGCGACCGCGCGCGATCAATGCGGCGATGCAGTCCGAATACGCGCGGCTCGCCGGCCTGTCCCCCGCGGCGCTGACGGCAGCCATGACTGCGTACTTGCCCATCGCCCGCGTCTTCGCCCTGCTCGGGCCCGGGCCGAGCACCGCCCTGCGCGAGCGGCTGATCCGAGACGTTGGGGCGGCCCTGCGCACGGAGAGGCTGTTTTGATCGGCCTTCCCGCCGTTGGCGACGTTTCCCTTGCCCGTCACTTCGCCGCCTCGCTAGTGTTCGCTTCGCGACCAGGGGCGCCGCCGCACCAGCATGTCCGACGTCTTCATCTCCTATAAGCGCGAGAACCTGGCGACGGTGAGCCGGCTGGTGGAGGCGCTCAGGGCCGAGGGGATCGGCGTCTGGTGGGACCAGGACATCGCCCCCAATGCGCCCTGGGAGGCCACCATCGAGCGCGAGCTGGCGGCGGCGCGGCTGGTGATCGTGGCCTGGTCGCCTGCCTCGGTGGCCAGCGAGAACGTCAAGGCCGAGGCGCGGTGGGCGCGCACGCAGGGCCGGCTGCTGCAGGTATTCGTGGAAGCCTGCGAGCCGCCGCTGTTCTTCGGCGAGCGCCAGGGCGTCGACCTGAAGGCGTGGACCGGCGCCGCTGGCGACCCGGTGTTTCGGACCCTGCTGCAGACGGTGCGCGCCGGACCCACTCGCGCCGAGGCCGCGCCCGGCCAAGCGCCGGATTCTCAGTCGGCGCCGGCTCTGCCCAGCAAGCCTTCCATCGCCGTGCTGCCCTTCGCCAACCTCTCCGGCGACCCGGAGCAGGAGTATTTCGCCGACGGCATGGTCGAGGAGATCGCCACGGCGATGTCCCGCTGCCGCTCGATCTTCGTCATCGGCGCCAGCTCGGGCCTGGCCTTCAAGGGCAAGGGAACCAGCCCGCAGGAGGCCGCCCGGATTCTCGGCGTGCGCTACATCCTCGAAGGTAGCGTGCGCAAGGCGGCCAACCGGGTGCGCATCGCCGTCAAGCTGACCGACGCCGAGGACGGCGCGCAGATCTGGGCCGACCGGTTCGAGGACACGCTGGATGACGTCTTCGCCCTGCAGGACAAGGTGGCGCTCAGCGTCGCCGGGGTGATCGAACCGGCGCTTACCGAGGCCGAGATTCGCCGGGTTTCCCACCGCCCGACCCAGGATATGGGCGGCTATGACCTCGCGCTGCGGGCGATGGCGGTCTATCGAACATGGGCCAGGGGCGACGTGGAGGCGGCCCTGGAGCTGCTACGGCGGGCCATCGATCTCGATCCCGACAACGGTCCGGCCCTCGCCATGGCCGCGACCTGCCTCTCCTTCCAGCTTCGCTATGGGTGGACTGACGATGCGCCGGCCAGCCTTCAGGAAGTCCGGAGCCTGTGCCAGCGGGCGATGAAAGCGGCGCGCGACGACGCCACCACGATGGCGACCCTGGCGACCCCGTTTCTGGTAACCGGAGACTATTCGCAAGCGTCGGCGGTGGCCAAGCGCGCGACCGACCTCAACCCCGGATCGTCGCTCGCCTGGGTCAGCAGCGGCTGCATACACGTGATCAGCGGCCAGCCTCAGCTGGGTCTGGACGAGCTGAAATCCGCGCTGCGGCTCGACCCGATCTCGGCATGGGAGGGCGAAATCATCACCTGGACGGGAATGGCGCACTTCATCCTGCGTGAGTTCGCCGAGGCCCTGCCCTTGCTGCAGCAGGCGACGCAGCTGCGGCCGAATTGGGCCCTCCCGTACGTGGTGCTGGCCGCGGCCTACGGTCACTCTGACCAACTGGCCGCCGCGCGCGAGGCCTTTTCGAAGGCGCGCGCCATCACCTCGGCTAGCTTCGCGTTTCTCGGCACGGCCTGGCCGAACCCGACGCTCGGCGAACTCGTCAACGAAGGCCTGGCGCGGGCGCAGATCGATCCCTCTGGCCCGGGTTAGCGCCGGCGGCGAATTCTGGCTTTCGCCGCGCTGCGCATTTCGAAGAGGTCGGTGGCTTTGATGAAGGCGGCGCCCGCCACCCACACCGCGCCGATGAGCAGCAGCGACAGAACGATGTCGGCCAAGGCCGAGCCTCCAGGCAGGCCGCGTCATTCGGAGCGGCGACGGGCGGGTTGATACCCCCGACGGCAATAAGCCTTCAATCGGCAACAGAGTTGAGCCGCATCAACAAAGCATAAAGCCGACCGGCGCTCCGGCGGAGGCGGCGCGGGGTCTTGGTCGCGTCTTGACGCTTATCTTCCGCTTACGCCGAACGCTCCGATCCGTATCGATCCTTGACGCCGATTTGGAGCATTCAGGGCCCGCGATTACCGGCGGCCGGCGCTCATTTCGGGCGGCGGGGCGGCGGCGCAACCCTGTCGGTGTTCCGATGGCGACCTTCCACATCCAGCCCGCCCAGCCCTTCAAGCAGGCGGCATGACCATGGCCCCCGCCTTTCCCTGGCCGTTCTGGACGCAAGTGCGTCCGGAACGCCGGACCGGTGCGAACGAGACCACGGCGCCGGCGACCCCAACCGCCGACGCCCGCCCCGTTCGCCGGGCCTGCGACCCCCTGCCGATCCTGGATGCGATCCGCGGCCGGCGCCGGCGGCGCGCGTGGTTCCAGGTAACGCCGCAGGCCTGAGGCGCATGGCCCACCGCGCGGTTGTCGCGACTCCTTGGCTCGCGTAGTCACCGAAGGGTTGGCTCCGCAGCCGAGTCGGCGATCGCGAGGTGGGCCATGACGCATGCGGACGTTCCGGCAGAGGCGGCGGCGCCGGCCTATCTGGTCCTGCAGCACGCCGCCGATATCGCCGAGAGCCTGAACCAGACGTCCCGCGATGAGGCTCTGGCGCTGCTCGCGCGGCTGCCGGTCGAACACGCCATCGACGTCTTCGACCAGCCGGAGCTGGAGCGCGCGGCCGACCTGCTTCGCGGCATGCCGTCAGAGCGGGCCGCGGCGATCCTGAGCGGCATGGCCTCGGACCGGCAGGTCGACCTGATCCGCCAGGCCCGGCTCGGCCAGCGCGATGCCCTGTTCAAGCTGGTCGACGCCCAGACCGCCGCATCCCTGCGCCGCCTGCTCGCCTACCGCCGCGACAGCGCCGGCAGCATCATGACCACCGAATTCGTCAGCGCCCCGGCGACGGCCAGCGTGGCCGAGGTGCTGCAGCACATCCGCGAGATCCACCACACCCGCGAGACCATCTATCCGATCTATGTGCTGGACCCGGCGACCGGCGCCCTCATGCAAACGGTGTCGCTGCGCCGGCTGATCACCTGCGATCCCAGCGACACCATCCTGTCACTGGCCACCGGCCGCGAGCCGATCGTGGTGTCGCCCTCTACCGACCGCGAGGAGGTCGCCCGGCAGATTTCCCGACATGACCTGCTGGCCGTTCCGGTGGTGGACGAGGCGCGCCATGTGCTGGGCATCGTCACCGTCGATGACGTGATCGACGCCATCGTCGCCGAGAGCACCGAGGACATCCAGAAGTTCGGTGGTGTCGCCGGCGTCGAGGGGCCGTATCTGCAGATCAGCTTCGGCCAGATGATCTACAAGCGCGCGGGCTGGCTGTGCGCCCTGTTCCTCAGCGAGATGCTGACCGCCAACGCCATGCAGTATTTCCAGAGCGAGCTGGAGAAGGCGATCGTGCTGACCCTGTTCATTCCGCTGATCATGAGCTCGGGCGGCAACTCCGGCTCGCAGGCGACCTCGCTGCTCATCCGCGCCCTGGCGCTTGGCCAGCTACGCCTGCGCGACTGGTGGCGCGTGGCGCTGAGGGAGCTGCCGACCGGCGTCACCCTGGGCGCGATCCTGGGGGTGATCGGGATGCTGAGGATCAGCGTCTGGCAGGTCTTCCATTTCTACGACTACGGCGTCCACTGGCAGTTGATCGCGCTGACGGTCGGCGTCGGCCTGGTGGGGATCGTCACCTTCGGCTCGATGTCCGGCTCGATGCTGCCCTTCGTGCTCAAGCGGCTCGGCTTCGACCCGGCCAGCGCCTCGGCCCCGTTCGTGGCCACCCTGGTCGATGTCACCGGCCTGGTGATCTATTTCACCGTGGCGATGGTCATCCTGCGCGGCACGCTGCTCTAAGGCGCGCCAAGAGCTGCTCGATCAGGCCCGTGTGCAACGACGACGCGGAGCCATTGGCTCGCTGGGCGGCGTTTCGATCGTCACCGCCCATCGGCTCAGCCCTGCTTTCGCTCGCCGGCGCAGGGATAGCCGCTGCGCAAGGCGTCGAGGACGATACTGGCCGCCGGTCGCTGGCGACCCTCGGGGCGCCGCACCAGGTAGCGACGCACGGCGACGACGAGGTCGCCGGCTTCGAGTTCGCCCGGCAGACAATAGGGCTTGGCGCCCGGCGCGGAGGCCGCCAGCGCGCCGTCGGACACGCCGGCCACGTAGGTCCAGCAGCTGTTGGCCGACGGATCGGCGCAGGAACGCAGCAGGGCTTCGCCGGTCAGGCTGGGCGAGGCGTCGTCGGCCGGCGGCAGGGCCGGCGAGACGGCGAGCGCGGGCGAGGTCGCCATGGCGGCGACGAGCGCGGCGGTCGTCAGCCAGGCTCGGGGATGGAAGGCGATAGTCACCGGACGAGCACTCTGAACGCAGGGCGACCGGCGAACCGGTCCATACGGTCATTGTGCCTCCCGCGGCCATAAAGCCTCGATGCGGAAGATCGTGCGGGAGATAAGAAGAATATCAGTCCGCCTTCCCCGATGGGTGACCGGCGCGGCCTAGCCGGGCGCGACCTGCTTGCGACCCGGCAGGCCGATGAAGACCGCCACGGCGCCGGCGATCAGCAGTCCGGCGGACACCGCCAAAGCCATCCGCGCGCCCGGGATGAAACCGGCCGAGCCGGCGATGAACGATCCGAACAGGGCGACGCCGATCACGCTGCCGGTCTGGCGCATGGCGTTGAGGACCCCGGACGCGATGCCGGATTGCGCCTTGTCGACGCTGCCCAGCAGCGCCGAGGTCAACGGCGGCACCAGCAGGCCCAGTCCCGCGCCCATGGCCACCAGCGGCGGCCAAAGGCTCATGTACGGCGCGCCCGCCTTGATCCCCAGCAGCGCGAGACAGCCGGCCGCGACCATCATCTCTCCGATGGCGATCGTCAGGCGGGCGCCGATCCGGGCTGAAATCCGCGCGGCGACCAGGTTGGCCACCAGCACCGCCCCGGTCATCGGAATGAACGCCAGCCCCGTCTGCAAGGCGGTGAGGTTGTTGACCCGCTGGAAGTAGAGACTGAACACGAAGATCAGCCCGTAGAAGGCGACGTTGACCAGCAGGCCGGCGAGCGCGGTGACGCTGAACGCCCGCTTGCGGAAGAGGCCGAGCGGCAACATCGGCTTGCTGGTCCTGCGTTCGACCAGCACGAAGCTGGTGGCCGAGGCGCAGGCGGCGGCGAAGCCGGCCAGCACCCATGCATCGCTCCAGCCTCTGGCGCCGCCCTCGATCAGCGTCCCCGCCAGGGCGCCCAGGGTCAGGATGGCGAGCGCCTGGCCGGACCAATCCACCGACCGGGCGGTCGACCTGGGCGTCTCGCTGGCGAACCGCCACGCCAGCCCCAATCCGATCAGTCCGATGGGAAGATTGACCAGAAAGATGCTGCGCCAGCCGCTGATCGCGATCAGCAGGCCGCCGGCCAGTGGCCCAGCCGTGAGCGCCAGGCTGGCGCCGGCGGCCCAGATGGCGACCGCCCGGCCACGCGCCGCCTCGGACGGATAGGCGTGGTTGAGCAGCGCCAGCGAGCTTGGCACCAACACCGCCGCGCCGAGGCCCTGCACGCATCTCGCCGCGATCAGCGCCGCAACGTTCGGGGAGGCGGCGCAGGCGACGGAGGCGGCGGTGAAGATCGCGAACCCGGCGATGAACACCCGCTTGGCGCCGATCCGGTCGCCGAGCGCGCCGGCGGTGAGGATCAGGGCGGCAAAAGCGATGGTGTAGGCGCTGACCACCCATTGCAGAGCGCCCAGCCCGCCGCCCAGCGACGCGCCCATGCTGTTCAGCGCCACATTGACGATGGTGACGTCCAGCTGGACCACGCCATAGCCGAGGCTCATGGCGGCCAGGGTCATGGCCTTGGCGGCCGAAGATCGGGCGGGTCGCTTGACGGCCGCCACGGCTGCCGTCACGGCGGCTCCTCCCGGTGAGGCGAGCGCTCCGGCGCCCGCCCAGGACCAATGGCGGCCGCGGCGGACGGTTCCGTGGGACCGCCGCGAGGAACGGCGCCCTCAGGTCGACTGGGTGGTGTCCGGCAGGTCGAGAATGCGCTTGGAGATGATGTTGTTCTGGATCTCGGCCGAGCCGCCGTAGATCGACATCGCCTTGCCGAACAGCCAGCCGCGCACGGCGCCGACCTCTTCCTCGGTGAAGCTGTCGCCTTCCCAGCCAAGGCCCTGATGACCCATGATCTCCAGGGTCAGCTCCGAGCGCGTCTGGGCGACGCTGGTGGCCGAGTTCTTCAGCACCGAGGCGGCGTTGGAGGGTCCGGCGTTGCCCTTGGCCTCCGCCATGGCGCGGGCGATGGTCAGGCCGTGGGCCTTGGAGTCCATCAGGTGGCGGGCCACCCGCGAGCGCAGGTCGCTGTCGGCGATGCGCCCTTTCTCATCGGCGCCGACGTAGCGCTTGGCGACATCTTGCAGCGGCGCCTGGCGCGGCCCGCCGCCGCCGCCCGCGCCGGTCTGGCTGGCCCGCTCGTGCTGCAGCAGGCGCTTGCCCACCGTCCAGCCCTTGTTGAGCTCGCCCAGCATGGCGTCCTTCGGGGCCGTGGCGTTGGTGAAGAAGGTCTCGCAGAACGGCGAGGCGCCGGCGATCAGCTTGATCGGCCGGGTCTCGACACCGGGCTGGTGCATGTCGACCAGCAGGAAGCTGATGCCCTCGTGCTTCTTGGAGGTATCGGTGCGCACCAGCGCCCCGCACCAGTCGGAGTACTGCGCGCCGGAGGTCCAGATCTTCTGCCCGTTGATCAGCCAATGGTCGCCGGCGTCCTCGCACTTCATCTGCAGCGAGGCGAGGTCGGACCCGGCGCCCGGCTCGGAATAGCCGACGCACCAGCGCACCTCGCCCTTGATGATCGGCGGCAGGTGCTTGGCCTTCTGCGCCTCGGTCCCGTAGTCGAGGATGGTCGGACCGATCATGGTGATGCCCATGCCGAAGGTCAGCGGATTGAACGCGCCCGCCTTGTCCATCTCCTGCTGCAGCACCCGGGCGGCCTGCACGCTGAGGCCGCCGGCGCCATAGGCCTTCGGCCAGGTCGGCGTCGCCCAGCCCTTCTCGCCGATCCGCTTGCGCCATAGCGCCAGATCGCCGACGGCCGCATGGCCCTCCAGCTCG
>Ga0302320_10005245_pt1 | contig 29169 bp, 24 predicted proteins | sample Bog_T0_3_FD_202130 | JGI IMG/M metagenome (GOLD analysis project Ga0302320, IMG submission 202130) | Peat permafrost microbial communities from Stordalen Mire near Abisko, Sweden - Bog_T0_3 | ecosystem: Environmental > Terrestrial > Soil > Wetlands > Peat | place: Sweden: Abisko, Stordalen Mire...
GGTGGGATTGCTGTCGAGATCCACCATATTGCCGGCTTCTTTGGCGGCCATGGTTCCGGTATTCATGGCGACGCCGACGTCGGCTTGGGCGAGCGCGGGCGCGTCGTTGGTGCCGTCACCGGTCATGGCGACAAGGCGTCCGCCGGCCTGCTCCTTCTTAATAAGATCCAGCTTGTCGCGCGGGGTAGCCTGAGCGAGGAAGTCGTCGACGCCGGCTTCGGACGCGATGGCGGCGGCGGTGAGCGGGTTATCGCCGGTAATCATCACGGTGCGAATACCCATCACGCGCATCTGCGCAAAGCGCTCGCGCATGCCGCCCTTGACGATGTCCTTGAGGTGAATGACGCCAAGCACGCGCGCATCTTCGGAGACCACCAGCGGTGTACCGCCGCTGCGGGAGATAGCATCGGAGATATCGTTGACTCGCTGCGGGAACGTGCCGCCGAGATCCAGAATGTGTTGTTTGATAGAGCCGCTGGCGCCTTTGCGAATGGCGCGGCCTTCGTAATTCAGACCGCTCATGCGCGTCTGCGCGGTAAAGGGAATAAATTCAGCCTCGTGCTGAGCGATCTCACGGCCCCGCAGCCCGTACTTCTCTTTGGCGAGGACCACGATGCTGCGGCCTTCGGGGGTTTCGTCGGCGAGACTCGAAAGCTGTGCGGCGTCGGCCAGTTCCGCTTCGGATACGCCGTCGGCGGGGATGAATTCCACGGCTTGCCGGTTGCCCAGCGTGATGGTGCCCGTCTTATCGAGCAACAGTGTATTGACGTCCCCGGCGGCTTCCACGGCCTTGCCGCTCATGGCCAGAACATTATGCTGCATCACGCGATCCATACCCGCTATGCCGATGGCGGAGAGCAGGCCGCCAATGGTAGTGGGAATCAGGCAGACCAGCAGCGAAACCAGCACGATCACGGTCGGGGCCGAGCCGGACTTCGCCTGCGCCACGCTGTAGAGAGCGAAGGGCGCGAGAGTCATCACGGCGAACATGAAGATGAGAGTCAGGCCCGCGATCATAATGTTGAGCGCGATTTCGTTGGGAGTCTTCTGGCGCTGTGCACCTTCGACCAGGGCGATCATGCGATCGAGAAAAGTCTCGCCGGGGTTGGACGTGATCTTGACCTTGACGTAATCGGAAAGCACTTTGGTGCCGCCTGTAACGGCGCTGCGGTCGCCGCCCGACTCACGAATCACGGGAGCGCTCTCGCCGGTGATGACGGACTCATCTACGCTGGCGATTCCTTCGATGACATCTCCGTCGCCGGGAATCACGTCGTTTGGCTCGCAGAGAACGACATCGTCTTTGCGCAGCGCGGAGGCGGGCACTACCTGAACCGTGCCGTTCGAAGCGAGTTTCTTCGCCATCACATCGGTCTTGGTCTTGCGCAGACTATCGGCCTGAGCTTTGCCGCGGCCTTCCGCCATAGCTTCGGCGAAGTTGGCGAAGAGCACGGTGAACCAGAGCCAGGCGGCGATCTGCAATTCAAAGATAAAGTCCGCGCCGCCGGCCGCTAGAGTGCGGAACATGAGGACGGTGGTGAGAAGAGCGCCCACTTCCACTACGAACATGACCGGATTCTTCGCCAGCGTCCTGGGGTTGAGCTTGACGAAGGAATCGACGATGGCGCGGCGGGCGATGGGAGGGTCGAAGAGCGGGCGGGCACGCTTTCCGCGCGAGAGTCCCAACGCGGTAGAGTCGCCGGGCAATTCGTTCGATTGACTGGGCGTCCGGGTATCGGTTTCGGGTTCCTGCAATTGGATAGACATGGTTGAATTTCCTTTAGAGCGGCTCCTGGTTCAGAGCATCAGATGCTCAACGATGGGACCCAGCGACAGGGCGGGGAAGTAAGTCAGCGCGCCGACGATCAACACCACCCCTACCAGCAAGCTTACAAAAAGCGGGCCGTGAGTGGGGAAGGTACCGGCGGACACGGGAACCTGTTTCTTGGCCGCCAGAGAGCCCGCGATGGCGAGCAGAGGCAGCAGCATCATGAAGCGGCCGACGAGCATGGCGAACCCGAGGGTGATGTTGTACCAGGGGGTGTTGGCATTGATGCCTGCGAAGGCGCTGCCATTGTTTCCGGTGGCGCTGGTGTAGGCGTAAATGATTTCGGAGAGTCCATGCGCGCCCGGGTTGTTGGTATTGGCGGCGGCGGGACCGGGTGGATTCCAGTAGCTGTTCTTAACGAAATCGACTACGGAGCTGGCGCCGGCGAAGAAGAGAATGCTGGCGCCGAGGAAGAGCATGGCGAGCATGGCCATCTTGACCTCTTTCTGCTCGATCTTCTTGCCGAGATACTCGGGCGTGCGGCCCACCATGAGTCCCGCAATGAACACCGCGAGGATGGCGAACATGAGCATGCCGTAGAGTCCCGCGCCCACGCCTCCGAAGACTACTTCGCCCAACATGATGTTGAAGAGTGGGACGAGGCCGCCGAGGGGCGTGAAGCTATCGTGCCAGCTATTGATGGCGCCGCAACTGGCGTCGGTGGTGACAGTGGCGAACAGAGCGGAATCGGCGATGCCGAAGCGCGTTTCCTTGCCTTCCATGTTGCCGCCGGGCTGCGTGGCGGTAGAGGTCATTTCAATGCCGGCTTTTTCGAGCATGGGCGTGCCGTGCTGCTCAAAATGATAGGCGACGAGAACTCCGGCGAACCAGAGAACTGTCATGGCAGCGAAGATCGCCCAACCCTGCCGTGTGTCGCGCACCATTTTCCCAAAGGTGTAGGTGAGGGCGGCGGGGATGAGGAAGATCAGGAACATCTGGAACATGTTCGTGAAGGGCGTAGGATTCTCGAAAGGATGCGCCGAGTTGGCGTTAAAGAAGCCGCCGCCATTTGTCCCGAGCATTTTGATGGCTTCCTGCGAGGCCACGGGTCCCTGTGCGATAGTCTGCTTTACTCCTTCAATTGTGGTGACCGCAGTGTATGGATGCAGGTTCTGAATTACGCCCTGCGAACAAAAGATCAGCGCGCCGACAATCGAGATGGGCAGAAGAATGTAGAGAGTGGCACGGGTCATGTCGGCCCAGAAGTTGCCGATAGTTTTGATGGATTGGCGGGCAAAGCCGCGCACCAGCGCCATCGCGATGCCTAGTCCGGCGGCGGCGGAGAGAAAGTTGTGGACTGTCAAGCCACCCATCTGCACGAAGTAGCTGAGGGTGGTCTCGGGCACATAGCTCTGCCAGTTGGTATTGGTGTCGAAACTGGCGGCAGTGTTGAAAGCGAGATCGGGACTGACGTTACCCTCGGTATAACCTTGCGGATTGAAAGGTAGCCATTTCTGCAGCCTCTGCATGGCGTAGAGGAGAATGGCGCTGACCAGGCTGAAGGCGAGTAAGCCCCCGGCGTAGCGCGTCCAGTGCTGTTCGACCGGTTGTCCTTGAGGATCGAGTCTCACGCCGCAGATGCGGTAAATCAGGCGCTCCAGGGGACCGAGCACGGGCGTCATAAAATTTTTGCGGCCCTCCATCACGGTGGTGATGAAGGTACCGAGCGGCTTGGTGCAGACGACAATGAGCGCGAAGAAAAACGCTACTTGTAACCAACCATTGGCAGTCATCGGAAATTCTCCTCAGAACTTTTCGGGGCGCAGCAGCGCGTAGAGCAGATATACGCACAGGGCCACGGAAATGAGTCCGGCAATTGTGTATTCCATAAGATGCGTCCTTAGAGCTTTTCGCAGGCGCGGGTGAAATACCAGGCGACTACGAAGAAGGCTACCAGCAAAAGGCTGTAGGCGATGTCAGGCATGATGGATCCTTTGGGTCTCGCGAACTCGGCTTTCGCCGCGCGTCCAGTCGTGGTTCGATGAAGCGGTGTCGGGCACGATCACCACATTGTAGCCGTCCCGGCGAAGTTGCGCCGCGAGGTGTTCGGTACGCGTGCGCCACGGCCGTTTGCGTGTGGCGAGTATTACCAGGGAATGCTCGTTCAGCGCGCCACGCAATCCCGGCTCAAACTCGCGGGCAAAGCGGATTTCGCGCTTCATCGGCAGGGGTGACCCAAAGAGCTGCAACTGCGCGGTCAGGAATTCTTTCGGCACCGGCGACTGATTCAGCTGGAGCGGCCAAGGCACGACCTGAATCTTAATGAGCCGGATGCCGGCGTCGAGGCCCTCGCCGAGCCGGTTGGCAGCCTGAACGGCCGCCATGGTGAGCTCGGGGGTTGTAAACGGTATGACCAGATCGAGCCGGGCGTTCTGCTGCTCGGTCTGTGGTGTATCGATGACCGCCTGATTGTTCTGTCTCATGGATTTCTCCACCCAATTGCAGGGTAGGTCCCAACCCGTAAGAAGTTCGTAAGAACTTTGTGAAGACTCTATTCTCCGCCTGTAAGAGCATGGCAGTGGCCAACTTCAGGCGGGCAGATGAGAGCGAGGCAATATCGCGCGCTGTAAGCCTGCGATGCGTCAACGACGTACCCAAAGCCTCACTTGGGCGACGGATTTCGTTTTCCGCTCTCTGCTGGCCACGGATCGGACAGCGCCATTTCGCGCAACAAGCCCCGATCGGTAAGAGATTCGAGAAAGGCGATCAGATCCGCCTTGTTGCGAGCGGTCATGTAGAATCCGTGGACCAATTTGTCCTTTAGCGGATTGTCGTGACCGTTTCCTGCCAGGGGACCGGTGGCGATCGTTCGGCCGCCCTTGGCGTAGTGGTCGAGCACGTCGCCCAGGGTGGCTGCGCTGCCATCGTGCATGTACGGCGCCGTAAGAGCGATGTTGCGAAGCGTGGGAGCCTTGAATCGGCCCATATCTTCCGCGCGCCCGGACAATTCATACAGGCCTCGACCACCAGGCGGATATGAGAATTCGCCGGCGAGTTCAAAGCGGTCCCAGGGAGATCCGCGCGAGACGATGGTCCTTTCGAAGCTGGCCAGAGCTCTCGCAACGCCGCGGGGAAGCGCACCTGGACGAACACGCCCGCTGCCGCGATTTGGCCGCCCAGGTTAACGGCGCAGTATTTACCGGTCGCACAGCGGTACGCTTCGCCCTCTCCCGCAAACGCGATATTATAAGGACCAGCTATGAACAGACGATCTTTCCTCGTAAACTCGGCGGCGGCGCTGGGCACTTCAGCTCTGAGCGCGGTGGCGAGTCCCAACGACACCATTCGCATCGCAACCGTCGGGCTGCGCAGCCGAGGCAAGAGCCACATGCAGGCCTTCACCTCGCTGCCGAAAGTGGATCTGGTGGCCCTCTGCGACGTCGACGACGCCGTCCTCCGCCAGGCCAGCGCTTTCGTCGAATCGAAGCGCGGCAAGGCGCCCGCCACCTACACCGATCTGCGCAAGCTGCTCGAGGATAAATCGATCGACGCCATCTCCATCGCCTCCCCCAACCATCAGCACACCATCCAGGCGATCTGGGCCATGCAGGCGGGCAAAGACGTCTATGTCGAGAAGCCTTGCTCCCATAACATGTTCGAGGCCCGGCAGATTGTGGCGGCGGCGCGCAAGTACAACCGAATCGTCCAGATGGGCAGCCAGAGCCGCTCCAACACGGCGCTGCAGGAAGCCATGCAGAAGATGAAGGACGGCCTGATCGGCGACGTTTATCATGCGCGGGGCCTGTGCTACAAATGGCGCGACACCATCGGACGCAAGCCTGACGAAGCGGTGCCGGCGGGCGTCGATTACGATCTCTGGCTGGGTCCCGCGCCTAAACGCGCCTTCTCGCAGAATCGTTTCCACTACAACTGGCACTGGAACTGGGATTACGGCAACGGCGACATCGGCAACCAGGGGATTCACGAAATGGATATCGCGCGCTGGGGTCTGGGCGTGAAGTATCCCACCAAAGTTTCGGCCGTCGGCGGCCACTTCATGTTCGATGACGATCAGCAGACGCCCAACACGCTTGCCGTTGCCTACGAGTTCGACGAGGGCGGCAAGAAGAAGATGATGACGTTCGAGGTGCGGCACTGGATGACCAACCATGAGGCCGATATCCACGAATTCGATACCAGCGTCAAGAGCAATACCGTGGGCAATCTCTTCTATGGATCGAACGGCTACCTGGCGATCGACGGCTACACGAAATACTATTCGTACATCGGCAAGCAGGCCGAGCCGGGACCCGCGCGCAAAGACGGCGGCGATCACTTCGCCAACTTCCTGACGGCGGTGCGCAACCAGACCCGCGGCGAGCTGAACGCCGAGATCGAAGAGGGCGCCATCTCCACTGCGCTGGTGCATCTGGGGAACATTTCCTATCGGTTGGGACGCTCGGTTCACTTCGACGCGGCCACTTATTCGTGCCCAGGGGACAAGGAGGCCAACGCCATGTTCTCTCGTGACTATCGCAAGCCGTTCGTCGTTCCGCAGTTCTCGTAGCGTCAATGGCTTATGACAATCTGCGCGACTTCATTCGCGCCCTCGAAAAAAACAAAGAGCTGAAGCGCATCCCGTTCGCGGTGGATCCGAAGCTCGAAATTACCGAGTTCGCGGATCGCTCCGTCAAAAATGGCGGGCCCGCCCTGCTGTTTGAGAACCCGCATTCGAAGGTTCCTCTGCTCATCAATGCCTTCGCCAGTATGCGTCGCATGGAGATCGCCCTGCAGGTGGATTCGGTCGGCGACGTGGCTAAGCGCATCAGCGAGTATCTCGAGATGCGCATGCCCGAGGGGCTGCTCAACAAGCTCAAGATGCTGCCCAAGCTCGCGGAGATGGGCGCGTTCTTCCCCAAAATCGTTTCGAAGGCCGATTGCCAGGAAGTGATTAAGCACGAGGGTTTTTCGCTTTATGATTACCCGATCCTCACGTGCTGGCCTGGCGACGGGGGGCCGTTCATCACCCTGCCCATGGTCTTCACGAAGAATCCGGATACCGGCAAGCGCAACTGCGGCTGCTACCGCATGCAGGTGTTTGACGAGCGCACTACCGGCATGCATTGGCAGACCCACAAGCAGGGCGCAGAACATCATCGGCGTATGATTGCCGAGGGCAAGACGCGCATGGACGTTTCGGTCGCCATCGGGGCCGATCCGGCGACCATGTATTCGGCCATCCTGCCGCTGCCGCCCGATCTCGACGAGATGATGATTGCGGGCTTCCTGCGCGGCAGTCCGGTCGAGATGGTGAAGTGCCAGACCAATGACATCGAGGTGCCGGCTAACTCCGAAATCGTGCTCGAGGGCTACGTCGAGTTGGGCGAATCGCGCACCGAAGGTCCGTTCGGCGATCACACAGGATACTACTCGCTGGCCGACCAATATCCGGTCTTCCACGTGACCTGCATTACGCAGAAAAAGGAGCCGATCTACGCCACCACCATTGTCGGTCCGCCGCCCATGGAAGACTTCTACATGGGGAAGGCCATCGAGCGAATTTTCCTGCCTCTGATGCGTATGCAACTGCCTGAAGTCCGCGATATGTGCATGCCCGCCGAGGGCATTTTCCACAACATCATGCTGGTGTCGATTCGCAAATCCTACCCCGGCCACGCTCGGAAAGTGATGAGCGCCATCTGGGGTCTGGGGCAGGCTATGTTCACCAAATGCATTGTGGTGGTCGATGAGGATGTCGACGTGCAGAACATCAGCGAGGTGGCATGGCGCGCGCTGAATAATATCGATCCGGAGCGCGATATTCAATTCACCATGGGTCCGATAGACTCACTCGACCATGCCAGCCGTTTGGTCAACTACGGCAGTAAAATGGGCGTTGACGCAACGCGCAAATGGCCCGGCGAAGGCTTCACACGGGACTGGCCGGAAGTGCTGCGCATGGCTTCGGACGTCAAGAAAAAGGTGGACGATCTATGGAAAAAGGCAGGGCTGTCCTAGCTTCGCTGCTGGCGTTCGCCTTCATCTGCTGGGGCGAGGAAGTTCACCCAATCACGCATCGGCGTATCGCTCAGGTGATGGGCGCGGCGGGGGCGGATTGGCTGGTTCGGCCCGAGCGCGAAGCTGAAGAACATCCCGACGAAGCGCTCGACGATCTGAGGATTCCCAAAGGCGCGGCGTTGGCCGATATCGGGGCGGGCGTTGGGTATTTTACGTGGCGTTTGGCAGAGCGCGTGGGCCCGAGCGGAATCGTGTATGGCGAGGATATTCAACAGGCTATGCTCGATTTGCTCAGGAAGAACATGGAGGCTAGGCACCTGACGAACGTCCGGCCGGTTCTGGGGACAATCGACAACCCGAAGCTGCCTGCCAATTCTGTGGATTTGATCCTGATGGTTGACGTTTACCATGAGTTTTCCGAGCCCGAGAAGATGCTGGATCGCATGCATGAGGCGCTGCGGCAGAATGGCCGGTTGGTCTTCCTCGAGTATCGCGCCGAGGATCCAAATGTCCCCATCCGGCCGGAGCACAAGATGACCGTCAAGGATGTGCGGGCCGAGGTGGAACCCGAAGGCTACCGGTTCGAGCAATCGATAGAAAACCTGCCCGAACAACACCTGATCATCTTCAGGCGGCCGTGATATTTCTCAACTCCTCAAGGAGTAGATCGATCTCTTCAGGCGAGATGTAGAAGTGAGGGGAAAGCCGCACCCAACCTTGGCGGGGAGCGGCGATAATGCCTTTATCCTTCAATCGTTTAACAATCAACTGTGCATCCAATCCTTGCTTGCGGATCGAGACGATTCCAGCACCGGTCGCCGCAGAACGCCGCCCCAACAATTCAAAGCCAAGCTCCTGAGCCCCGCCGGCGATCTGGTCGCCCAAGCTCTGAACAGCTATGGAAACATACTCAATACCAGCCTCAAGCAAACATTCAATTGATGCTCGTAATCCATAGCAACCAATAGTATTAAGCGTGCCGCACTCATATCGCCCTGCATCCGGCCGCAAAGTCATATCGCGCGAAGCGTAGTCGGCATACCGAGCCACATTGGTCCACCCGAACTCAACGGGTTCGATTTGTCCCTGAAGTTCCCGCCGCACATACAGCACCCCGCAACCCTCAGGACCAAGCAGCCACTTATGCCCATCGGCTGCCAAGGCATCGATCTTCGCCGCCCGCACATCGATGGGAAATGCCCCCAACCCCTGAATGGCATCCACCAGAAAAATGCATCCATTCCGGGAACAGATCTCCCCAATGTCTTCGAGGCTTACGCGATACCCGCTAAGGTATTGCACGAAGCTGATTGCCAGCAACCTCGCCCCCTTGGCGGCCCGCTCAATCCGCTCCAGATCGTCGAAAACCGAAAGCCAACGAACCTCTACTCCCACCGCTTCCAGCCGCTTCCACGGATAGAAATTCGAAGGAAACTCCTCTTCGAACGCCACCACTACGTCGCCAGCCTTCCAGCGAATCCCCATGGCAACCGTTGCGATGCCTTCCGAAGTATTCTTAACGATTGCGATCTCCCGCGGATCGGCGTTGATCAGCCGGGCCGTCGCGCTTCGGACGCCCTCGTACGCCGCCATCCAATCCGCATAATGAAGACTGCCGAAATCCAGTGCATCCTGCGCCAGACCCTGCATCGCAGTCGCCGCCCGAAGGGACAAGGGCGCGACAGCAGCGTGATTGAGATAGATCAGATTCTTCGTGACCGGGAACTCGCTCCGGCACCGCTCCCAGAGCATCAATTGACACCTTCGGAAAGGTGCTTCATCGGTGTGATAAGAAAGAGCAAGATCAATGCCAGCACAAGGCAGAATGCGGCGACCAATCCGAACAGCAGCGGAAGCGGAAACGATTCATACACCGAAGCGATCCGGCCGCCAATGAAGTTCCCCACCGAATCCGCCAGAAACCATACACCCATCATCATCCCGACTGCCCGGGCCGGTGCGAGTTTGGTCATGGCGCTTAGTCCCACCGGGCTGAGGCACAGTTCCCCGAGCGTCTGCAGCAGGTAGCTGAGCGTGAGCCACCATGGGCTGGCGTGCGTCGAACCACCTACCGGGATCAGAATCGCAAATCCCAATCCAACCAGCAGCAACCCCCAGGAGAATTTGGCTGTGCTCGATGGCTCTCGAGGTCCCAGCTTGACCCAAAGCCATGCAAATGCCGGCGCCAGCACGATGATGAAAATTGAGTTGAAGGATTGGAAGTAACTCGCACGAAACAAACCCCATGGCCACGCGTCCCATGTGTGTAGATTAGTGTTCCGCTCGGCGAACAGACTTAATGTAGAACCGGCCTGCTCATAGGCCGACCAGAATAACGACGCCGCAATAAACAGCACCAAAATCGCCCAGAAGCGCCGGCGTTCCACCGGGGAGTAATCCTTCGACCTCAGCAGCCACCCGAAGAACACCACGACCACGATACCGAGGATTACCCCGAAAATGTTCGAGATGGTTTCGGCCGACAGGGTGAACGACCCGATGTACCAAGCGCCCAGGAAAATGGCAATCCCCGCCGCCGATCCGGTCGCCACGCGTTTAAAAAGCTGCAGATCCTCCTCAGTTCCCGCCGCCTCGATTCCGGCGCTGCCGAGGTACTTTCCGCCCAGTACGTACTGGATCAATCCCAGCGTCATCCCGACCCCCGCCGCGCTGAAGCCGTAGTGCCAATTGATGTTCTCCCCCAGATATCCGCACACCAAAGGCGAAATGAAAGCGCCCAGATTAATCCCCATGTAAAAGATAGAGAATCCGGCATCTCTCCGATGATCTTCGGGGGTATAAAGCGCCCCCACCATGGTGCTGATGTTGGGCTTCAGAAGCCCAGTGCCGACGACGATCAGCACCAGCCCCAGATAGAACGTCTCGATCTTCGGAATCGCCATGGAGAAGTGCCCGAACGCGATCACGATGCCGCCCCAAAGTACGGCGCGCCGCTGGCCGGTGATCCGGTCGGCGATCCACCCCCCGGGCAGAGCGACCAGAAAAACCATCGCGGTATAGAGGCCATAAACCGACCCTGCCTTCGACGTCGGAAAGCCCAGCCCGCCGTTCGCTACGGTCGCGGTCATGAACAAAATCAGGATGGCGCGCATCCCGTAATAGCTGAAGCGCTCCCACATTTCGGTGAAGAAGAGCGTCGAGAGGCCGCGCGGATGGCCGAAGAACGAGCGATCCCATTGGGCGTTGGGGGTGGACACGGATGAAGTGGGCACTGTTAGGCTCATTGTAGTGGTTACGGATCTGGTTCAGATAAAACGCCTCGGAGAGAAGAAGCTGCAGGAGAACGAGCGCTTCCGCCGTTACATGAAAGCACACGATTTTCCCGAGCGTCGTTTTCGGCGCGTGGCCGAGGAGATCGAGGAAAAAACGGATTGCCGCGCCTGCGCCAATTGCTGCAAAGTGGCTGAGACCGACATCACGGAGCGCGACGTGGATCGTCTGGCGCGCGCCCTGCGCATTACGCCGAAACAGTTCGTCCTCGAATACACCACCATGTCCGTGCAGGAAGAGGGCGAAACCATCCTGCGCCGCAACGAGCACGGCTGCATCTTTCTGGACGGCAACGATTGCACCATCTACGAAGACCGTCCGGACACCTGCCGCAATTTTCCGCATCTGGTCCGGGGGGCCGGGTCGATTGAAAGCCGCATGTGGCAGATGATCGACCGTGCCACGTATTGCCCGATCGTATACAATTCGCTGGAAGAATATAAGGAGATCGTAGGATTCAAAATGGGGTCAAAAGGATGACATCGGAACTGCAAGCGGCTTTGGGACTTTCGAAACCGCCGATCGCAATCGGATTTCTGAACGAAGCGCCGGAAGGCGTCGCAGCATGGAGCGGTGGAGCCGTGCCGGCGGGTTGTTCCTTCTGGCGCGCGGCCATGGACGGCCAGACTTTCTACACCGTGCCGTCGGACCATTACAACTGCGCGGTGGGCGCGTACACGCACGGGATTACCCTTCCGGCGCTCAACGACACGGTCGGTTTTATGGTGCACAGCGGGTATCTGCAGATGAAGGAGGTGCCGTCGATTCCCGTACTCCCGCAGGCGCCGGCGTTCGTGGCCTATGCGCCCGTCAACGGCACGGCGAAGTTTCCGGTGGATCTGGTGGTTATTGCCGCGCGTCCGGCGTCGGCCATGCTGATTTACGAAGCGGCGCTGCGGGGCGGGGCAGGGGACGCGGTCACTCAATCCCTCGGCCGGCCAGCCTGCGCGGTGCTGCCGCTGTCGCTGAAATCGGGCATGACGTCGGTGTCGTTTGGCTGTAAGGGCAACCGGACGTTCACGGGTTTACCCGATGAGGAATTGTACCTGGCCGTTCCGGGCGCCAAGTGGGACGCGCTGGTAACGGCGGCCGCGGAAATCGTAGCGGCAAACGGAACCATGGGCGCGCATTACAGCCAACATAAGGCCGCGATTCTGGGGGCGTGAGCAGTTCACTTCAGGCAAGCGCCATCGAGTAACCGGTCGAGAGTCCGGGCAGTTACTTCGTCGACACCATTGCCGTTGGCAAATTGCCCGCGAGCGTCGATGATTACCCAACGCGCGGCTTTGATCATGGCCTCTTCATAGTGGACAGACTCCCAGACATCCCGATCATCAGGCGTTCCGAAGCTCCACATGGGTCCATTGCCGTGTCTGATTCTCATGCGGCCCTGTTTGGTCTGGACAGAGTAAATCCGTACCGCGTGGTCGATATCGTGGCCCTGCCGGCTGGCTTTGAAGCCTGGAAGCTACGGGAATCGAAACGCGGTTTGCGATCCATCTATTCCGTAATACCGTCCCGTATTCGGGCAGTTTGGAAACGATCGGCCCTCCGGTAGTTTCTGCAGCGTGACGCGCACCTCCGCCGCATCCTGCGTGCACAGGAACTGACTCTGGAATCCGGCTTCCCGGATGACCACGGCGGGCGCATTTGTATCCAGGTCAAACCGGCCTTCCGAATCCGTTGTGTGAACTTGCCGCCAATCGTTTGTGTGGTCGATATGGGCCTCGGCGACTGGCTCCCCGGTTGGATCGAGGACCACGCCCGAGATATGTCGGGCATGCTTCCCGGTTCAGGCGCACCCGTCATGCCACAATAAAGATCATGAACGCACCGATCGCCAGCGGTCCGGCCGAACTCTTTTCGCACATCGATAACGAGACGCTCGATCAGGCACTTCTACAGTCCGGCGCCGTCATGACCACCCTCGACAGCGTCATCAACTGGGGCCGCAAAAATTCCATTTGGCCGATGGGCTTCGGGCTCGCCTGCTGCGCCATCGAAATGATGTCGATGAGCGCCTCGCGTTTCGATATTTCGCGCTTCGGCGCCGAAGTGTTTCGCGGTTCGCCGCGGCAAAGCGATCTGATGATCATCGCCGGCCGGGTGTCGAATAAAATGGCCCCCGTAGTACGTCACCTTTATCAGCAAATGCCGGAGCCCAAGTGGGCCATTTCCATGGGCGCCTGCGCAACATCCACCGGCGTCTTCAACAACTACGCGCTGGTGCCGGTGAACCAGGTAATTCCCGTGGACGTGTTCGTGCCCGGCTGTCCGCCGCGCCCCGAGCAGTTGATTCACGCCATCATGATGCTGCAGGCGAAAATCGGCGGCTCCGCGGGCGCGTTTAAGCAGGCACTGAACATCGGCTGAAAACCATAATGGGCCAGCCCCTTAAGGTCCTCCTCGTCGCAGATCGCGAAGACCACCAGGCTGCTATTCCGCGGCTGCTGTCGCGCGCGGACTACGATCCGCAGATTCATCGAGTCGATACCGCGGATACCATGCGCGAGCAGTTGGCGGCGCACGGCTGGGACGTAATTCTGGCGGACTGTGTGGTTCCCGGCTTCAATTGCGAGGCTGCTCTCGACGTCCTGCAGGCGAGCGGTCTCGACATCCCGTTTATTGCCATCTCGGACACGGCGAACGAGGAGACAATTCTCAATCTGCTGCGCGCCGGCGCCCGCGATTATGTGGTCAAGGATAATCTCTTCCGCCTGCCGTTGGCGATCCAGCGCGAGTTGCTCGAAGCGGAGGGCCGCCGACAGAGAAAGCGGCTCGAGGCCGAGTTGCAGCAGGCGATGAAGATGGAGGCGATCGGGCGTCTGGCCGGAGGCGTGGCGCACGATTTCAATAATCTGCTGACGGTCATTACCGGGTTTGCGCAGTTGGCGCTGCTCGATGAAAATCCCGCGCGCGTGGGTCTGGAACAGATCCTGCAAGCGGCTGAACGCGCCAGCGGCCTTACCCGCCAGTTGCTGGCTTTCAGCCGTCAACAGGCTTTGGAGCCGCGCGTCCTCGATCTCAACCAACTGGTGCGCGAAATGGAGAGGATGCTGCGGCGCCTGATCGGCGAAGACCTGCAGGTGATCACGAAGCTCGCCGATAAGCCGCTGCCGGTGAAGGTAGATCCGGGCCAGCTCGAACAGGTGATCCTGAATCTGGCGGTGAACTCGCGCGACGCCATGCCCAGGGGCGGAAAACTGATTCTGAGCACGGCCTCGCGCCGGCTGACGGGGGCCGCCGCGCGGGCGCATGGACTGGCGGACAACGATTATTGCGTGGTTTCGGTGAGCGACAACGGCAGCGGCATCCCGGCCGCGGTTTTGCCCCATATCTTCGAGCCATTCTTCACCACCAAGGCCGAAGGTTACGGAACGGGCCTCGGCCTCTCGACGGCGTACGGCATCGTGCAGCAGTCCGGCGGCGCCATTCACGCCCACAGCGAACCCGCCGTGGGCACCACCATGACGGTTTTCATTCCGGCATCGACGGAAACGCAGGAAGCCGCCATCAGGCCCCTGGCCGAGGCGCCGGTCAGAGGCCACGAGACGATATTAATCGCCGAAGACGATGAGGGCGTGCTCGATCTCGTCGCCGAGAGCATGCTGGCGCATGGCTTTAGTGTTTTGCGGGCCGCCAATGGCGAAGAGGCGCTGGACATTCTTCATGCGCGCGGACCGGTGGGCGTGGATCTGTTGATCACCGATGTGGTGATGCCCGGTATCTCGGGCCCTATACTCGCCGCCCGCGCGGCCGAGTTGCTGCCGCATATGAAGATACTTTTCATGTCCGGGTACACGGAAGATGTGATCCGGCATCACGGGATTTCACGCGGTAACGCGGCGTTTCTGCAGAAGCCGTTTGCGCCCAATGAACTGGTGCGCCGAGTCAGACGGTTACTGGACTTGAGGGAAGCGCCAAACCAGAGTCCGGTTCTTACTAAGGGCGCAGGCCGATCGAGGGCGTAATACGGAGTGCAGGTCTTCGTCAACACGTTCGTCGAGGAGCGGCGGGCACAACTCCTCAGCCTCGCCGGCCTGGTGGAACAGAGTTTTGCATCCGCCGGGCTCGAATATCGAATTGCCGATGGATTGGCCGCATATCTCTATGCCGAAGAAGTCGATCCCGATGCCGGCCGCTTGACCAAAGACATCGACATTCTGGTCCGGCGCGACGACCTCCAGGCAATCGCCAAAGCGGTTGAACCTTTCGGATTACAGCACCGCAATGTGGGGGAGTCGACATGCTGGTCCAGGTTGGGGAGCCTTCCTGGCGCAGGGCCGTCCACCTGATTCTCGAAAATGGGCTGGGGCCTTACCGCCTTATCGGCGGAGTCAGAACCGTTCCGTTGATCGACCTGGTGCGCATGAAGTTAACCAGCTTTCGCCTCACGGATCAGATGCACCTCAAGGACATGGACGAGCCTGGCCTCATCACGCCGGAAATGGAAACCGAATTAATCCCGATTCAGCGGGAGCGCTAGCTGACGTTCGCAGCCGGGAATAGCGTACCGCGCCCCAGCAAACCGAGCGGATCGAGCCGCGCCTTCACCTGCTTCATGGCCTCGATCTGCTCCGGCGTAAACTGCACGGCCAGCAGATCCACCTTCCTCTTGCCGAGTCCATGCTCGGCCGAAACCGTGCCGCCCAGCGCCACCGCGCGGCGCGCAAACTCCGTCATCAAGAGCTTCCCGCGCCGCCACTGCTCGTCATTGGCGGGAAGAATATTTACGTGCAGATGGGCATCGCCGATATGCCCGAAGATGCAGTACTGGCCCGGAAACTCGCGGTCGAGCGCATCGCGATAGATGCGCAGCATTGCCTGGTTGGACGCAATCGGAACGGCAATATCCGACCCCATCTTGGTGACGTGGTTATGGCGCACAAGGTCGTTAACGGCTTCGGGCACGGCATGCCGGAAACGGCGGAAACGCTCTCGGTCGGCTGCGGAAGTGGCAAACCAGGAGGCTTCGAGCAGCGCGCCGGATGCTTCGAGTCGCTCCAGCCAGGCGTCCTCGGCGTCCTCACCCTTTGCCACTTCCTGCTCGATCATCAACGCCGCGCGAGCTTCACCGGGGATCTCCCGAAACCGCGTGCGCAGCAGATCGAGCGACCCGGCATCCGTATACTCGAGCATGCGCAGATGTTCGACGCCGCGCCACGCATTGACCGCACGCAGCGCCGTGTCGTCGGAGTCAAAAAAAACCACCCCGGTGAATAAATCGTTGGGTGCGGGTAGGAGACCCAACTCCGCCTGCGTGACAATTCCCAGCGTGCCTTCCGATCCAATAAACAGATCCAGATAATCCATCCCCGGGCGCAGAAAATAGCCGGCCGTATTTTTGGTCGTCAAGGGCGCGGGGATGAAGGGTAGTTCGAACGGAGGCTTTTCGCCGCGCCGCAGAATCAGCAACTCGCCATTCGACAGAATGACGTGCAGAGCGCGCACATGCCGGCGCGTATCGCCATACAGAAAGCTGCGCGATCCGCTGGCGTTGGTGGAGACGGTGCCGCCGATCGAAGCGCCCCACTCGGTCGGATCGGGCGCATAGAACTGGCGGGAATTCGCCGCCGCGGCCTGCAGATCGCGCAACAGAACGCCGCCCCCGCATACCGCATATTCCGGATGAATTTCAATATGGTTGAGACGTTCCGTGGAGAGCATCCAGCCGCCACGTGGGACGCGTCCCCCGGTAAGGCCGGTGCCGGCGCCGGAAATTGTGACGCCGGTCTGACTGGCTGTAGCATCGCGCATGACCTGCGCCACTTCGGCTTCGTCTTGTGGAATAAAAATTTCTTCGGCGTTTCCGGTATCGCCGGAGGCGTCGCCCAGATAAGGGGAATCGGGAGCAGGGCGCAACGCTTTAGAACGGGAACTCGTTCGGCGTCACCGGAGCTTTGGCTCCGAAACTCTGCGCGAGGAACCGGTAGGGATTCACCGGAGTCGAGCGAATGCGGACTTCATAGTGCAGATGCGCGCCTGTGGAACGTCCCGTGGTGCCGACGCGGCCAATAACATCTCCCTGGCGAATTTCATCGCCTTCCACTACATCCATTCGGGAAAGATGCGCATACCATGTTTGGTACCCATTGCCGTGATCGACAATAACGCAGCGTCCATAGCCGCCGTTCCAGTTGGCGTGGATCACAACGCCATCCCCGGTCGCCTTCACGGGTGTCCCGAACTCGGCCGAAATATCCACTCCCGTATGCATGGCGCCTTCGCCGGAGAACGGGTCGCTGCGATGACCGAAGCCATCCATCAATCGTCCGTTAACGGGCCACCCCGACGGCATTACGTTCAGATCCGCCAGTGCGAAGATGTTACGGCTGCGTCCTGCCATATTTGTCGTACGCAGGTAGTTGTATTCCGCCAGCGTATCGCCCATGGTGGGAACCAGCGGCGCTTCCGCGATCAAATCCGGCGACCCGGTCAACTGATTCTTAACGCCGTAAGCGGTGGTGACTTCGGCGGCGAGGAGCTGCAGACTGGCCAACTGCTCATTGGTCTGTTTGACTTTCTTCTGGAGGGTCTCGTAGCGATCCCGCAACGTCTGTGCTTCATGCTGCAGAGAGTTGTAGTTGGCCACTTTCCAAGCCATCCGCGCATAGCTGCCTACTACTCCAAATATGAGCAGGAACAGCAGGCCGACCGCGCCGAGAGCGCTGTAGACGAAGCGATGCGGAATGTGTACGCGTTGCAGCCGTCCATGCAAAGAATGCGCCAGGACGACAATAAAATAGTCTTGCTTCAATCCCTCTCTCCTGAGCGCGTTTCGGAGGACACGCCCCAAGTGAAATCTCTGGAATGGAAGTTCGTGGAACGAATTGAACCCCACCCGCCAAAGCGAGATCGAACCGATATATATAGCGAAACTGAGAGGTTAACATCCATTAAGCTTGCAAGTCAACACTTTTTGTTGCTACCATCCGCGCTTGCCGACGCGTATTCCCGGTAGACATTTCGCGCGTAACCTGATCGAGCGAAGAACCCTTATTTTTCAATTGGTTAAGCGTGATTTTCAGCAGCGCTACGTGGGCTCCGCGGCGGGCTGGTTATGGGGCCTGATCCACCCCCTGGTTCTCTTAGGGGTTTATACCTACATCTTCAATATTTGCATGGGAACGGTCCCATCCCCCGGCGCCGGGACGAGGAGCTACTCCCTATATTTGTTTGCGGGGATGCTGCCGTGGCTGCTTTTTGCCGAGACCGTGACGCGATCCTCCAGCTCCATTGTGGAGCAGGCCAACCTGGTCACCAAGACCATGTTCCCCTCGGAAATTCTGCCGGTTTCGATTTTTCTTTCGTCGCTGGCGAGTCACCTGCTGACCGTGGTTTTATTCGTCGTGATCGCCGGAGTTGCCGAAGGGCACCGCAGTCCTATGATCCTGCTGCTGCCCGTGTTTTGGCTGCTGGTGGGCATGTTCGCGGTGGGGGTCGGCTGGATTGCAGCTTCGCTTCAGGTCTATCTTCGCGATACCGCCCAGGTGGTGGCGGTAGTGATGACATTGTGGCTGTGGATAACGCCTATCATGATTCCGGAGGATAAAATTCCCGCTCGGTTGCGATTCGTTCTGGTAGCGAATCCGCTGGTGTATATTGTGCGGGCGTATCGTTCGATGCTGCTCGGCAGTGCGGCGCCGTTGCTGCGGGATATGGCGATAGCGGGGGCCTTCGCCACGGTGACCTTTGTGTTGGGCGGGCTCTTCTTCCGCCATATGAAACGCGGGTTTGCCGACGTGCTTTAGCGCGACCGGAACAGCCAGGAAATTACGGAGAGAACGACGCTGATCAGGATGCACGTCACCACGGGGAAGTAAAATGCGCCGTGCTTGCCCTCCACCCGTATATCGCCCGGCAAGCGCCCCAGGCGAATTCCGACGCGCTCGCCCAGCATTACCACCATGCCGGCGACCACCAGCAGAATTCCCGCGCCGATCAGCCAACGCCCCATCGATTCCATTATCTCTCTCATTTCCAAATATCCGGCCGATAAGACGTTGGTGCGCTACCGAACCAAACTACTGGCGACCTTCCTTGCCGTTGCGCTGATCACCAACGGCATCTCATTAGCCGTGATGGACGGGTTAGCGCGGCACTACCTCTACGACGGCTACCGGGCCAAGCTCTTATCGATTGCCGCCGGCACCGCCGCCATGCTGGACGGGGATCTGCTGAAGCAGGTGGACTCCCGCGCCGACGAAAATTCGCCTGCCTACCAGCAACTGCGCGCTACCCTGCGGCGCGTGCGCGATGCCAACCGGCGTCCCGATACTTACATGAAGCGGGTGTTCACGGTGATGCAGGCGAAGAGCGATCCGAGCGTTCTGCTGGTGGGAGTGGATGCCGAGGAGAGCCTGGAGAATTCCGCCCACGCGGGTGAAACCTATCGTTCCGGACACGCGGGCATGCTGGCCATTGACAAGCCGGTAGTGGGAGAAGAATTCATAACCGACGAATTCGGAACCTTTTTGCGCGCCCGCGCTCCGGTACGGGATCATGCAGGACAGATCGTCGGGGCCGTGGTCGTAGAAGCCCTTACCAGCTGGGTCGAAGCGCAGATCCGGCCTATCCGCGTCAGTGCCCTTCTGTCGATTCTTCTGGCGGCAGGTCTGGCTATTCCGGCGGCGCTCTTTATCAGCCGCAGGACCAGCGAGCCGCTGCTTGAACTCCGCGCGGCGGTGGATCGCGTCGGCAAGGCGGATTTCGACACGCCGCTTGCCGTCCGAACGACGGATGAGTTCGGCGCCGTCGCCGAGGCCGTAAATGCTATGGCACTTGGCCTGAAGGAGCGCGATCGCGTGAAGACCACATTCGCCCATTACGTTTCGCACCAGGTGATGGATTCCATCCTGAAATCCGGCGCCGATGTGAAACTCAGCGGGGACCGTAAGCGCATCACCGTCCTGTTCTGCGATATCCGCGGCTTCTCGACCATTTCCGAGAAACTCGCACCGGAGAAGGTAGTGATGCTGCTGAACGATTACTTCGAGGCCATGGTCGAAGTGATCTTTCGCAATCAGGGCACCCTCGACAAGTTCATCGGCGACGGCATTATGGTGATCTTCGGCGCGCCGGAGGACGACGTTTACCAGGAGGAACACGCCTTGCGCGCAGCCATCGAGATGCAGCAGGAATTGCACAAACTCGCCGGGAAATGGGCGCCCGAAGGGATCAATATCAGGATCGGCGTAGGGATCAATTCGGGGCCGGCGGTGGTGGGTAATATCGGATCCACCCGCCGCATGGATTACACAGCCATCGGCGACACGGTAAACCTGGCGTCGCGTCTGGAATCCGCTACCAAGGAACTGGGGGTCGGCATCCTGCTCAGCGAGTACACTTACAACGCGCTGCGCGGGACATTCCGCTTCCGGGAGATGGGTTCGGTGCAGGTACGGGGGAGAACGGAACCGGTTCTCACCTACACGCCCGAAGAAGCTTAGCATTTTGCTTCTATCCGATTAATTCTTTTTCAGATACGCGAAGGCGGAAACCCCGCCGGGCGCGCGTCGCGTCTGCAGCAACAGGTGGACACGGCGAAGAATGGCAATGAAATCGCTTGGTCCTCAAAGGCATCCGCTATGGCCCTTTTGACTGGCCGCTCCGGCACGGCAGATCCGATCGAAGAGGAGTACTTTACCTGCGAGTCGGAGGCGGGTTGCGTCGTCGTTCACATGCATCTCGACGCGGTGGACGGCATTGCGCGTGATGTGGTGGAAGGTCTGACATCGCCGCGTCACGGCGTCGAGGCGGGCGGCCTGCTGCTGGGCCACGCCGAGCCTGGCGATCGCCCCAAGGTCTGGATCGACCGTTATCAGCGCCTCGCGTGCGAACACCGGCTGGGTCCTCGGTTCTCTCTGGACGCGAAGGATATTGAGGAGCTCGAAAAGGCCGCCGCGGCGATCCATCAATCGAGCGAGCTGACTATTGTCGGTTTCTATCGGAGCCATCTGCACCCCGGGTTCCAGCTCGAAGAGACCGACCATGAACTCATTGCGCGGTATTTCAGCGATCCCGGCGACCTGATTCTACTGGTGAGGCCGGAGAGCGCGGCCAACATTTCGGCGCAGTTTTTCGCGCGCAACGCAGCCGGAGAGGTGCGACCGTCGGGCGGCGAATTTCCCTTCCGGGGCCGGGTGTTCGGTGCGCTGGACGGCAGCCCGGCGCAGGAGCCGGCATCGCCGCCGAATGCCGGTGCCGCAGCGGGCGTTGGAGAGGCCCCGCAAGCTACGCCGGCTCTATCCGGCGCACCGGAGAGTCCTGCTTCCCGCGAAGGCTTTCGGCGTCTGGTACCGGATTTTGTACCCTTCGAAGAACAGGGCCGTCCGTCCCGTGCTTTCATGCACGAGGTCAGCCTGCCGCCGCCGCAGCGACCGGAGAGACCCACACCTTTTGCCGACACAGACGAACTGGAGCGTTCGTCATCTACGGGACGCTTCCTCCGGCGCTGGTGGCCGCTGGGGGGCGCCATCGTGCTGGTGGCTGCAGCATTCTGGCTGCTGTTACCCCATGCCGCCAGGCGGGAATCTGCCCCCATCGCAGCCACTGCGACGACCGATACAGGCGTGGCCGTTCGCCCCCTGGGACTCTATGTGGACACGTCGGGTCCAACCTGGCGCATCTCCTGGAATCGCGACGCCACCGCGCTCAATGGCGCCCGCGCCGTGGCCTTGTTCGTTCGCGACGGCGACGATCAGAACCGCGTCGACCTCTCGCCCCAGGATCTGCAATCGGGCAGCTATCAGTACAAGCCAGGAGGTCAGGATGTCACCTTCCGGCTGGAGGTTACGGACAACAGCGGACACTTGACGGCGGAATCGTTCCGGTTAATGAAAGCTGCGCCTGCCGTAGCTGTGGAACGCCCGAAACCAGCCGCCCCCCCCAGCAACCCCGCCAGCAACATCGTGCGGCCAGTGCCCCGCATCAAGGTGCCGCCGACTGTGCCAGCCAGCATCCGGCCTCGTATCAAGCAGCCGATCCCCATCGACGTCTGGGTACAAGTCGACGCCCATGGACGGGTTACCGACGCGGTTCCGGCGACGAAGCAGCATGCCGGCCTCGATGCCTATCTGGCGACGCGGGCGGTGGCGGCTGCCCGGCAATGGCGCTTCGACCCCGCCCGTGAAGATGGCAAGCCCGTCCCAGGCCGAGAACGAATTCATTTTCTTTTCGAACGCTGAGCCGGAAAATGGGCACAAGGAGCACACGAAAATGAAGCCAAAGAACACCATATGCCTCTGGTTCGACAAGGGCGCTCATGAAGCGGCGAGCTTCTACGCCGCCACCTTTCCGGATAGTAAGGTAACCGCTGTTCACCCGGCTCCCGGCGACTTTCCAGGCGGCAGGAAGGGCGAGGTGCTGACTGTGGAGTTCACCGTCATCGGCATTCCCTGTCTCGGCCTTAACGGCGGCCCGGCGTTCAGGCACACCGAGGCCTTTTCCTTCCAGATCGCGACGGAGAGCCAGGATGAGACCGACCGCTACTGGAATGCCATCGTCGGCAATGGCGGCACGGAAAGCCAGTGCGGTTGGTGCAAGGATCGCTGGGGCCTCTCGTGGCAGATCACCCCGCGCGCGCTGACCGATGCACTTGCGGCCGGCGGCGCTGAGGCAAAGCGTGCCTTCGAGGCAATGATGAAGATGAAGAAGATCGACATCGCCGCCATCGAGGCCGCACGGCGCGGCTGATGAAGGCTCGCGCAGACGTAAAAACGCCCTCCCCCCGAACATTCGGGGAGAGGGCGTTTTACAGCCGGAAGGCGATTTAGTCAGAGTCGTCGTCGTCCTTGCCGGGTGCGGCTTTCTTGAAGGCGCTCGCAGGGAGCACCTTTTTCTCGCCGGGATACGGGCGCGTAAACCCCGTGGCCTCATACCAGTCGAGGTGGTTGACAGTGTCCGGATCTTCGGAGTCTGGTGTGTGCTGTTTGCCGGCGAAGATCTCCGTCTTCTTCTTCATCCAGCCAGCCCGCAGAGCTTTAACCGCACGGCTTTCCTTCGGGGTCGCGGTCTGAGCCGGGGTGTTCTGAGCCCGGATCGCATGGCGCGCGGCCGGGATGGGCTGACTGGGCTTTTGCGTAACGCCCGTATTCAGCGGGATCACGTTCGGCACGTGCGTCCACGGCAAGAAGTTCTGCGGGGGCGGGTTGTCGATGAAGATCGTCGTCATCGGCGAAGCCACGAGGTCGAACTGGTTCATGGGCGTCAGACCGAGGATCTGCTCGATCGTGCGGGTCATGTTGACCTGCGTGTAGAAGGTGCCGTCTTCGGTTACGCCGGCCCCGGTGCCATCGGGATTCACCTGTTGTTTGACGAATGGGCTGATGACATAGCCGGGGCTGCGGTGACCATCCACGTGGTCGACGCCGTTCTGCGCGTCGTCTTCCTCAACGAAGATGGCCGAAGAGGACCAGATAGGGCTATGGCTGATGGCATCGACAAAGCGGCCCAGGGCCAGGTCGTTATCGGCCTGCATAGCTTGCGCGGTGGGTGGGCCGCCGGTGTGGTCGGAACTGATCCACATGAACTCCAGCTGGGGCACTGTGCCGTCTCTCACGTCCTTGGCGAAGTCCTGTGCCCAGATATCGTAGCGGAACTGGTCAGGGATGCCCAGATCGAACTGCGGGTAGTTCTGGACTGTGTTGTCGATCAGGTTGGGGAGCGGGGAGTGCGAGGCGACCGTGTTGTAGTTGTAGAGCTGGCGCTCCGCGCCGGACTCGTAAGCCACGGTGTCGTTGTAGAAGTCGATCCACTGCGGTTCGGAGGTAGAGCCGGTTGGCGTCAGGAACGAGTTGTACTCGATGTACTCGCCATAGTTCTTGAAGGTTACGCCGGCCTGTGCCGCCACGTCCCACAGATGGCCCTTCTTCTGGTAGGCAATCGCATCGCCGCCGTTCGAGGGATAGTCGCGGAGCCAGTCCGGCGACTGGATGTCATCTGAGTAGGGCGCCATGGCCTGCACGATCCAGTTGTGACCGTCCGCCGACTGCCGGCTCGGGTCGTAAAAGTTATCGAGCAGCGGGAAGCGCCGCACCAGCGCGTGCGCGTTGGGCGTGACCGTGCCGCCGAAGACTGCCAGGGACGCGGCGCCGTTGCCACCGGTCACGTCACCGAGGATCTGATCGTAAGTGCGATTTTCGCGAATGATCACGAAGATGTGCTGGATCTTCGAAGGGTCGCCGATCCTTTCCGGGATGGCGAGGGGCATGGCCTGGGGGCCGCCGCCTGCGGCCGAATAGATATTTTCAGACAGATCCCAGTGGTTGTTCTCGAAGACCACCGGGGTGTACGCCGCCAGGTCGGACAGTTTCGGCACGGGGATGATGCTCACGGTGCCAAGGTCCTGGTGGGTGTTGAGGCTGGTTGCACCCTGGTATGTTCCGTAGGAATTTTCGGCCGTTTTCGTCGGCGGTGGCATCACGCCATAGCCTGTGGTGCCGATGCCCTTGTCGTTGGCAACCAGCAGCACGTTGTCCGCTGTATCGAGCACAACCGAGCTCGGCGCATAGCCGACCGGGACCATGCCCAGCAAGGAACCGCCGCCGGTGAGGGAGACCACTGCGACCGCGTTGGCATTGTAAAGCGCCACGTAGGCGACGTTATTCACGGAGTCGACGGCAATTGAGTTCGGTCCGGCGCCGTAAGCAGGATTGGGATCGCCAGGCACGGCAATCGGCAGCCCGAGGGGGATCGTGGTCACGACCTGGTTGACGCTCGTGTCGATGACCGAGATGCTGTCGCTGTAAGCATTGGCGACCAGCAGGTAGTTGTTCCAGAACGCCATACCGGTAGGATGCAGACCGGTTGGGATGGTGGCTGTGACCGTGAAAGAGGCGAGGTTGACTGCGGAGACGGTTCCGGTTGCCGTGGACCCGGTCGGAAACGCGGCGACGACCGGGGTGCCGTTGGAGTATCCCTGGAAGTCCCCTTCGGTAGCAATCCGGCCAGCTTCGTTCGAGACATAGGCGGTGGTGCCATCAGCCGAGATCACCACGCTGTGCGGGACGTTGCCGACGCGGACTTCAGCACCCTGCTTCGGAGTCGCCGCCGTCAGGTCGATCCTGGTCAGCGTATCGTTCGTGTTCAGCACCGCGTAGGCGGTCTTGCCATCGGGCGAGATCGCGATGCCCATAGGATAGGAGGTCGACGTACCGTCCGAGACCAGAGAAACGGTCTGGCCGCAGGGAATTTCAACGCTGCCCGTGGTCCCCGGAGGGCTGGTCAGGAAGCATGTGGCGTTGCTCAGATTGCCGGCGGCGTTGACGTCCATCGGAACGGCGACTTGCGTGGGGAAGGGATTCGAGCCGCCAGTGGATGTGATCATGCCCGTGTTCGGATCGACGCTGGCGATGGTGACGTAGCTGCTGGGGCCGTTATAGCCGTCCTGGCTGAAGAGCAGGTGCAACCCATCCGGCGTGTAGGTAATGCCGTTATGGCTGCCGTCTGAGTCCGACTTAGTCGTGGTGCCAGACAAATAGGGCGGGCTGTAAGTCTGCACGACCGCGCCGGTCTGCGTGTTGAAAATCGTGACAGCCTGCGGAGCGCCCAATTGGAGGACGGCGGCGGTGTGCGTTTTGGTGTTAGGATTCAGCGCCACCGCTTTGGCGCGGGTGGTGGTGCCGAGGTAAACCTGGGTACCGGCGGGCGTGATGATCTGGCCATTGCTGACGACCCAGGGGTCAGGCAAGGTCGTCGCGTAGGTCGGGCCCTTCGACTGGCTCTGGTTCTCGCCGACCGTGTAGGTCGGGAACGGCACCGACTGACCGGGCAGCGCTGGAACGCTCAACGCCATTGCCAGCAAACCGGCGAGCAGATGCAAACGGTTAATTCCTGAACGCTTGCGAGACATTTTCCCGGACATGAATCGTTCTCCTTCTTTGTGGCTGAAGGTTTCATCCTAGGCCCGGATAATGACGCCAGCATGACGTGGAATTAACAGTCGTGTGTATGCAGAAATTGCATCCAGTTGAATACGCGCATCTTATGTTTAATTTAGGTACTCGCCTCGGACACGGACCAGCAATCTCCGATACCACTAACAGGGGATATCGCTTCCAACTGAAGTGATTACTCGAGAACTCTCCATTTTTCATTCCGTTGACAGGTTAATCGGCGTAACGTGGGAGGCATAGTCTTCCTGAAGGAGGAACCACTATGAAAAGGATCACTCTGCTGCTGGTTGCGGTTGCAATTCTGGCGGGTATTGTCACGTTTACGGTGCCGGCATCTTTACACGCCGATGACTCCGCCGCCGCACCCTACGTCACAGAAATTCCCTCCGGCTACCGCGATTGGACGCTGATCTCCGTCTCTCACGAAGCGGGCAATCTGAACAGTATCGGCGCCATTTTGGGTAACGATGTGGCGATCAAGGCCTACCGCGCGGGGACGCTTCCCTATCCGGATGGAACTATCATCGCCGCGCTGCACTATGCGCACGTGCCGTCCGCGGAAAACAACAAGGTCTTTGGCCAGGCCCAGTCTTTTGTCCCTGGCTCCCCCACGAACATTCAGTTTATGGTCAAAGACTCCACGAAATACGCCGCCACGGGCGGCTGGGGATTTGCCACGTTCGTTAACGGTAAACCCGCCGCGCCGGCGTCGATGAAATCCTGCTTTCCCTGCCATAATCAGGCCAAAGCCAGCGACCTCGTTTTCACGCATTACGCACCGTAGAACGCCGCACATTATCGGCGTTCAGCCACCCGGATGGAAGGCTGTCGGGTGGCTCACGGCATCCCCATCCCCCGGCTTCAGGCTGCGGAAGACGATCGTTGAAACAAGCGTCAGTACTCCGAGCGCGATGAGCGCTTTGTGAATGCCGCGAATCATCCCGGATGGACCGGATTGGCTTGTACCGGGAACGAAAAACGCCGTCGCCAATCCCGCCGTCGCGACGCCGAAGCTGATCGACATCTGTTGCATGGTGCTCGCGATGGAACTGGCGGCGCTGCTCTCCTGGTCTGTAGTGTCGGCATAGACCAGCGTGTTCATGCTCGTATACTGCAACGACGTAAAGGCCCCATACAGGAAGGCCTGCAGCACAATCGTCCAGACCGGCGTATGCAGACCGATGGTGGCGAACAGCAGCAGCAGCAGACCCAGAATGACGGTGTTCGAGATCAGCACCCAACGATATCCGATGGCCGACAAAAGACTGGGCAGGACCGCCTTCACGCTGATGGCCGCAAGAGCCTGCGGCATGATGAGCAGACCCGACTGCACCGGAGTGAATCCGAGGCAAACCTGATACAGCAGGGGCAAGAGAAAAGGCACTCCTCCGATACCCAGACGCGTAAAGAAACTCCCGGCGACCGCCGCGCGGAAGGTCCGAATCCTGAATAAGCCGAGTTGGAGCAGGGGAAACGCCAGCGTTTTTGCGTGCAGCCAATAACCCGCGAGCAACGTCAGAGAAATCGCCAACAGTCCCAGGATTTCTGTAACGCTTAATGTGTGCTCCCCGAAGACTTCCAGCACGTAAGACAGCAGGGCGATCCCCGAGCCAAAGAGGATCAGCCCAACTGTATCGAGTGGATGTGTCTCTTCGCGGTAATCGGGCAGGTGCAGATAGACCATAACCAGGCCGATCAGACCGATGGGAATGTTGAGGAAGAAGATTACGCGCCAGTGAAGGTAGTCAACGATCAGGCCGCCGGCAATGGGGCCCAGCATGGGAGCGATCAAGGCCGGTATCGAAACGAAACTCATGGTGCGGAGAAGATCGGATTTCGCGAACGCCCGCACCAGCGTGAGCCGACCTACAGGCACCATCATGGAGCCGCCACAGCCCTGCAGGATGCGGCAGGCTACGAGTATATGGATGTCGCTCGCTATGCCGCATAAGAAGGAACCCAGAGTAAACAGCCCGATGGCTGTGGCGAACACGCGGCGCGTACCGAATCTGTCCGCCACCCAGCCGCTGATGGGGATGAATACGGCAAGGCTCAACGTGTAGCTGGCCAGCACGGCTTTCATGCTGAGAGGCCCGACGTGGAGGGCGGCTGAGATCGCCGGCACCGCTGTATTGAGGATGGTGGTGTCGAGCGACTCCATGAAGAACGCCACTGCGACAAGCCATGGCAGTAAGCGTTTACTACCGGCGGAGGGAGCCGCGGAAACCATTGCATTCTCCGGGCCCGTTGGAGTCATAGAACAATGAGAACACGCGGCCCGCGAAACCTCACCCGGACAATCGAAACCCAAGACCTGGGCGGGGCCGGCATCGCGTTGGCCGGTGAGATGGCGCGTGCTCGTAGAGGCCGATTACTACCAATCGGCCGCAGGTAACCGACCTGCCCCCTAACCGCACGGCTGAGAATTTTAATGGGTCATGGCGTAGACGACGTAATTGACCCCGATGCGGATGGCGCTTGACGCGGCATTTTCGGGATAAGTCGCGTCGTCGGCGAATTCCCAGGCGTCGCCTACATCGGAGTTATAAGTGATGGCGATCATGATGCGGCCATTGTCGTCGTAAATGGCCTGCCAGTGGGCGCCGCGTCCTCCATCGCCGCAGTTCTTGCAGCCCGCGCGGATGTGGGCCTGGCCGGGGATCTGAATGCGCTCGGATAAATCGTAAACGGTGTGGAGGATGGGATCGCCGTCGGGAATCTCAACCACCGGCCGGTCGGGGAACACCATCTTCATGGAATCGAGAAAAACCTGGCGCTCGTGGTTACCGTGGAAATCGTCAGCCATGAAAAAGCCGCCGCGGAGGAGGAACTCCCTGAGCTCCAGACACTGTTTCTGCGTCGGGCCCCATTCGCCCACCTGCACGGCGTAGAGCCAGGGCAGATCGAACTCTTCATTCTCATCGAGGTTGACGGGCTGTTCCACGGAGCGCACGCTCATGCGGGTCAGGCGGCGCAGGGCCAGAGAGAAGTGCCGGTCGGCGCGGGGGTAATCCTGGGTCCAGAGCGAGAGGCCCTGGCGCCAGTCGCCCTGGAAGCGGGGATAATATCCGTCGATGCCGGGGCCGCCGCCGGGAAACATCATGCGGGCGAAGATGAATTCGCCGGGCTGCTGCCAGTCGGCCGGAGTTTCGAACTCGGTGTATTCGGTGCCGGGGTATTGGCGGAAAGGTTTTTGAA
>Ga0302320_10005246_pt1 | contig 29169 bp, 21 predicted proteins | sample Bog_T0_3_FD_202130 | JGI IMG/M metagenome (GOLD analysis project Ga0302320, IMG submission 202130) | Peat permafrost microbial communities from Stordalen Mire near Abisko, Sweden - Bog_T0_3 | ecosystem: Environmental > Terrestrial > Soil > Wetlands > Peat | place: Sweden: Abisko, Stordalen Mire...
CCTCGACTAGGATGGCGCAGACTTCGTTGGAGAACTTGACGCGGAGATCGGCTACGTCGTTGAACTTCACGAACTCGACGCCGGGAACGACGGGGCCGAACGGCTCACGATACTTTGCTTTGTACGTCGTCGAGACGGAGCCGAAGGTGCGGCCGTGAAAACTCTGCTCGAGGGCAAGAAACTTTGTGCCGATCTGCTTTCCTTCGCTGCGCAACAGGCCGGCGTGAGCGCGCGCTAACTTCATTGCGCCTTCCCAGGCTTCGGTGCCGGTGTTGGCGAAGAAGACGCGGTCGAGACCGGTGCGCTCGGTGAGACGCATGGCTAGTTCTGCCTGACCCTCGTGATAAAAGAGGTTCGACGTGTGGATGAGGGCGCGGCTCTGACGGGCAATGGCCTCTTCAATTACTGGATGGCCGTAGCCGAGAGCGTTGACGCCAATGCCGCTGAGCAGATCGAGGTACTTCGTATCGTTCTCGTCGACGATGTGCACACCCTCGCCGCTCACGAAGAGAATTGGATTGCGGTCGTACGTGTGAAGCAGAAGCTTTTCTTCCGCAGCGCGAATTTGATCGAGTTTGGTCACTTCAAGTTCTCCATGAGACAACTAGGCCACCATGACTTCGGTGCCGTGGGCTACGCGGGAGCTGCACAGGTCGGGAAGGGAACTGGCAGCTTCGGCAGGCAAGATTCTTACGCGCTTTACGCCGTTCAAAAGAGCTTCACGGCAGGCGCTGAGCTTGGGCAACATACCGCCTGAGATGACGGCGCTTTTGGCCATCTCGGCGATTTGATCGATGGAGAGCCATCGGAGTACCTGCCCGTTTGCGCCCTTGACGCCGGGGACGTCGGTGAGGAAGACAAGCGCGTCGGCACGGCAGGCGATGGCACAGGCCGCGGCCATTTCATCGGCATTGACATTGTAGTATTCGCCGTCGAAGCCGAGGGCCATGGACGAGATTACGGGAACGCCGTTCAACTGCCAGATGGCTTCGATCCAGCGCGGATCGCTGGCAACAATTTCGCCGACGTAGCCGAGGTCGGGGGCAGTGCGTTTTTTGCGGGCGCGGAAGATAAGGCCGTCGCCGCCGGAGAGGCCGACCGCGGGCTGGCCGAGCGCGCCCAGAGCGGCTACGAGGCCCTTATTCACTTTGCCGGCCAGGACCATGATCGCTACATCGCGGGTTTCGGCATCGGTGACGCGGAGGCCGTTGATGAATTCGCTTTGCTTGCCGAGCGCCTTGAGCATGCGGGTCAACTGGACACCGCCGCCGTGAACGACAGCGACCTGATTGCCATCGCGCACAAGATCGGTGATCGCGCGCATCGAACCGTCGAGAAGCGCCGGAGTTTCAAGGCCCGCGCCACCTAGCTTGACTACATACTTCATTCCAGTCCCTCTGCTTCGGGCCAGCCTTGCATTACATTCAGATTCTGCATTGCCTGCGAGGATGCGCCTTTCAACAAATTATCGAGACAACTGACGATCACGGCGCGGCGGCCATCGGACGAAAGCTGAACGCCAATGTCCGCGTAGTTGGTATGCACGACATGCTGGATTTGCGGCAGTGTCTTGTTGTGTAGACGCACCATGGGGCTATGCGCGAAGAATTCACGGTAAATTTGTGAGATGCTTTCCGCTGTCTGGCTGCTGCCGAAGCGGACGTAAATACTGGAGAGAATTCCGCGTGGAATGGGCAACAGATGGGGCGTGAAGACGATTTGATCTTTATCCACGCCGATTTGCTCAAGCAATTCCCCGGTATGGCGATGCGTGAAGAGGCCATACGCGGAAAGATTGTCGGCGGCATACATGAAATGGGTTTTGGCCGTGGGCGCCTTGCCTGCGCCGCTGACGCCACTTTTGGAATCGGCGACGATGCCATGGTCCAGATCCACGAGTCCTGCGGAGACGAGGGGCTTGAGCGCGAGGATGATGGAGGTCGCGTAGCAGCCGGGATTGGCGACGAGGCGTGCGCCGGCAATTTCCACGCGATGCAACTCGGGCATGCCGTAGACGGCTTGCGCCTGTGTCTCCGCGGCTAGCTCGGTGCCTTCGTCTTCGAAGTTGTAGATGGCGCGGTTGGATGATTCAGTTAGTCGCCATGCGCCGCTAAGGTCGATTACGCGCAGACCACGCGCGAGAGCCTCTGGAACCCACTCGCGGGACTGCTCGTGAGGCGTGGCGAGAAACAGAACCTGGACGCCGCGGCTTGTCAACAGCTCCCAGGAAAAGGGCTCGAGTTTGAGGCCGGTTGTGTTGCTGCCTGCCAACTGGGGATGAATCTCTGTAAGTGGAATACCACCCCGGGCCTCGTCTTTCGCGTCAACCCGGCCGGCAAAAATGGGCGGCACAGATTTGAGACGGGGATGATGCAGCAGCAGCCGGGCCAGCTCTGCTCCGGCATACCCTGTTACTCCTATCACTGCGGTTTGTACGGTATTGGTCATGACTCCAGGATCGTCCTCAAGCGGGCTTCTACTTCGGTTGCCCGGCGCGGGTCGGGACAAATAACCAATACTGTGTCGTCGCCGGCGATGGTGCCGACTACTTCGGGCCATGCCTCGCGGTCGAGTGCCGCGGCCACCGGCTGAGCTCCGCCCATAGCGGTGCGCACTACCACCTGGTTCATTGCCTGGCGAACGCGCAAGCCGAAACTCTCAAGCATCTCTGTAACTGTAGGCGGGGCGTCGTCCGCGATTGCGATGGAGGCGCCGTTGCTTCCGTTGGCGTTGGGCAGGGAATAGCCGCCGGGGCCTTTGGACAGGCGCAGTTCGTGGATATCGCGCGAGAGTGTGGCCTGTGTGACTTCAAAGCCGCGACGGCGCAATTTGCGGCGCAACTCGTCCTGGTTGGAGACCAGGGAGTTTGCGATCAGTTCCCGAATTGCGCTATGCCTTTGAAATTTCATGGCGGACTCTCGATCGACCTTCCGGATGTGCCGGACAAATCGAAAGCGCGGCTCGCATGCTGCGGCCGCGCTTGTATAAATATACACCGGAAATGAATAACTATGCAAGAGAGATTTGGGGTTTTTGACAGAGAGTTTTCCTATCGATTTTGTAATTGTTCAGGGGCTTAGGCGGTCCCGGACTTCTTGCGGCGTTTATCTTCGTACATGGATTGGTCGGCCTTGGCGAGGAGCGCATCGAGGGATTCATGCTCGGCGAGGATCGAGGTTACCTGACCGATGCTGAAGCTCAGGGCGACTTTATGGCCGGCAGAGGAGTTGCGCTCCGTGGAGGCATCACGGAGGCGCTGAACGGCAACTGAGACGGCAGAATCGTTAAACTGGCCGGCTACGGCGAATTCGTCGCCGCCAATGCGGCCGATTACGTCGGTTTCGCGGAATGTCGCCTGGACCAGTTCCGCTATCTCGCGCAGCGTGGCGGAGCCGACTCCGTGGCCATGGACATCATTGATCTGTTTCAGGTTATCCAGGTCCACGAACAGCACGGAAAAGGGGACTTTCGAGCGCTGTGCGAGGCGGAGGGCCTGCTCGGCAAGGATCTTGAATCCTCTCAGGTTATAAAGGCCGGTCAACTCGTCGCGTAGGGACAGGTCGTGAATCTCGGCCTCCATGCTTTTGATGTACCAGACAAGAAGCATCAAGAGGGAAAACGACAGAGCCACGGAAAGAGAGGCCAAGATTGCAGTGGCGTAATGCTCGGGCAAGATCTGGGAACGGAGCATGCGCTGCCGCGCGGTCTCGCGAAGAAACTGCAAAACCAGGATAAAGGGGCCAACAACCCTGGCGATCCTGCTGCCGATGCCGCGGCCTAGAAAGATGGAAAAGATGCCTGCTTCGGCCCGGCTAAGAAAAGCAACAATAGTGAGAAGCACGAAGCAAAGCAAGGTTTGCGGTGAAGTGCGGGTAACACCGGAGAGGCCGTAGATTCGCATTGCGCCGAAGACTTCTCCCGATGCCAGCACAAGCACCAGGAGTCCGAGACAGATTGTGACAACGTCGGCAATGCGTACGGCGAGGCGCCTTCGCACGCGGATCAGCGCAATCGTAATCCCCAGGAGTGCCAATCCGGATGCGGTCTGCGGCGAAGGTCTGTCCGGCCAGGGCGAAGTGGAATTGGGGTCGAAAGGGAAGATGCGCTCAAGACCGGCAGCGATGTGAAATGCGTATTCGCCAAGAATCACCAGCCCCAACAAGGCCGCAAGGACGGCAAGCAACTGACTCAGCCGTTTGACTCGGAGGGAATAGCGCCTCTCGGAAAATTCGAGGCTGAACGCGCTCAAGAGCATTCCGATTGCGGTTTCGGCGGCCATGAGCCGCCAGCTGTTGGGCAGGAATGTGTCCAGTACGGGGAGATACCAGCCCAGGAGAGTCAAAAAGCCAATCGAGGCAACGGCCAGCAAACAGCAGCGCTTGACGATGGCCAGCTTGCGGAGGAGCTCCGGGTCGGGCTCGCCGATAGACAAACGTGGGTTGAGCTTAGGCATTTTTGGAGAAGAAAGACCTGCAATTCGCGAATGAAAAAGTATTTACGTCCTGAAGTTGAAGTGTAAACCGTCAGGCGATCAGCACGATACTCCACTAAAGGGGGTACGCGCCGTGTTGGAAAATGGTCAAAATCGGCAAAACTATGCCATCGGATCAACACGCATCTGCTCTGCGCTGATACACTCTCGACTGTCGCGATAAATGATGATTCGCGTTCTGTATACCAATCCGATGACAGCAATCACACAAATTTCTACTATCAATGATCTCTTTCGCCGCATAGCAGCGAGTGCCAACCCGCGTGCGGTGCTTTGGCAGGACGAGTTTGGGCAATGGCTACCGATCTCTGCGGACCAGATGTATCAACGGGTGAGGGCACTGGCGGAGGCCTTTCTAAGTTGGGGCGCGCAAAAGGGCGACCGTATCGCGCTGATCGGTGAGAACCGGTGGGAGTGGGCGGTAAGCGATTTTGCTTCGCTGGCGATCGGCGCGGCGAATGTTCCGATTTATCCGACACTGACCGGTGAGCAGGTGGCTGTTCTTGTGCGCGACGCGGGCTGCCGCATTGCCGTCGTGTCGAACCGGCTGCAGTTTGACAAACTAAATGCGGTTCGGTCGCAGACGGAACTCCAGCGGATTGTGATTATGGATTCCTCGACGCCGCCGGAGGGAGCAATTGCATTCAGCGAGTTGATGGCCGGGGCGGACGCGAAGGGCAGCGAGCGCGATCCGGTGTTCGATGCTCTGGTGCGCTCCGTGGAGCCGAAGGACCTGGCAACGCTGATCTACACGTCGGGGACGACCGGCGAACCGAAAGGTGTGGCGCTCACGCATGGCAATATCGCGGCGAACCAGAACTATGCGCCTTTGGATTTCAATTTCAATGCAACGGACTCCTGCATTTCGTTTTTGCCGCTATCGCATATTACGGCGCGCGCCCTGGATTACGTGATGTATATGTGCGGAGCGCAGGTAGCGTATTGCTCGCAATTCGACAAGCTGCCGCAGTCGATGAAGGAGATCAGGCCTACTGTGCTTGTGGGAGTGCCGCGGGTATACGAAAAGATTCGCCAGGCCGTGGAACAGAAGTCGGCGGCGTCGCCGGTGAAGAAGCGGATGTTGGCATGGGCAGTTCGCGAGGGATCGAAGTATCGCGATACGGTATACAGCGGCAAGCAGCCCACGGCAATTCTCTGGAAGCTGGCGCAGAAGCTGATTTATTCCAAAGTGCAGGAGGCGTTCGGCGGGCGCGTGAGGGTGTTTGTGTCGGGTGGCGCGCCGCTGGGCATCGATACTGCAAAGTGGTTCGCGTCGGTGGGCATCGCGCTGTGGGAGGGCTACGGGCTTACCGAGACGTCGCCGGTGATTGCGCTGAACACGCCGGTGAGCCAACGGATGGGGTCGGTCGGCAAGCCGTTACCCAACGTGGAGCTGAAGCTGGCTGAAGACGGCGAATTGCTGACGCGTGGACCGGCGGTATTTTCAGGCTATTGGCAAAAGCCGGATGCAAGTGCGGAGTGTTTCGACGCTGAGGGCTGGTTTAAAACCGGCGACATCGGTCATCTGGATGAGGATGGTTTTTTATACATTACGGATCGAAAGAAGGAGCTGCTGAAAACATCGGGTGGAAAACTGGTGGCTCCACAGCCGATTGAGAGCAAGCTCAAGAACAACGTGCTGGTGGCGCAGGCGGCGCTGGTGGGAGACAAGCACAAGTTCATTTGCGTGCTGATTGCGCCCAACTTTGTTGCGTTGGAAGATTGGGCGCGGCACCACGGGATCGAGGTAGCGAGCCGCACGGATTTAGTTGCCGACAGCCGCGTGCTGGCGCTCTACGGCGAGATTGTGCGCGAGGTGAACAGCACCCTGGCGAATTTTGAATCGCTGAAGCGGTTCCGCGTGGTGGCGGAGGAGTGGACACAGGAGTCGGGGGAATTGACTCCGTCGATGAAGCTGAAGCGGCGAGTGATTACGGCACGATACGCGGCGGTAATCGACGCACTCTACGCGGACGAAGCAACCTCGCGCGGCGAATAGGAGCAGCCAGCCTGCCGCGAATGAGAGCGCCTCTTGTCCACAGGCTCTGAATGCCGCGGAAGAACGGCGCGCCCCATGCGCCCACGCCGAGCAGGCTGCCGAACAGGATGACGGCATCGATGCTGATGCGGCCCTCGCGGTTCCAATAGGCGTCCGGCTCGAGATTCAGCCAGAGGGCGAATTCGTCCAGGGTGAGGGCTGCGCCAACGCCGTAGCTTACCGACATGAGACGGCTGAAAAAGATGGAAAGGGGCGAGTGGGAACGTCCCAGATCCAGCAGCCAGCCGTAGCCGACAAAGAGCAGAATGAGAATGCCCCAGACCAGGTGGTGAATGTGATGGCCGCGGACTGTGACCCACTCGAACGGGCCCACGTTGGCTCTGATCGTCGTGACAAGTATGCGAACGCCGACAAACGTGATGACAAAGGCTACCGAGGCAACGAACATGCGCTGGCGTGGCCGGTCGGGGATGGTGGCGTGAACCAGATATCCCAGGCGGGTCAATTGCAGCAACACCAGGAGCACGATGACGACCAGGGTGGCGAAGGCGAGCAGAAAGAGCGCTCCGGTTCCGGGCATATTGTTATTGAAACATTCCGGCTTGGCATTCCCTAGAACTAATTTGGGTGGAGAGAGGATGAAGGGTTTGTCTACGCGCGTTTGGTGGACTCGATGCGACCGATTGAGGCATAGTCTGGCCGGCATGCCTCTGGCGACGGGAATGAGCTATTCTGCTGCTAAGCTCATGCTTGGCAAAAGGGGGTTCCATTGCATCCAGAGAAGACTCCGGACGGCAACGCCGGTTCGTGGATTCCGAATCCACAGCAGCCGGCCGATTCCGGAACCGACGGCTCTCGCAACGGAACCAGGTCGAATTGGCCTGAATGGTGCGTGCTGTCGGCTTACGCGACGTTGGTTGCATGCGCAATCCCATATCACGAACCGTGGGCGGATGAGGCGCAGTCGTGGGAGTTGGCGCGCACGCTTCCGTTGGGCATTCTGTTCAAGACTTATGTTCGTTACGAAGCGTCTCCTGGCTTGTGGCATTTTCTGCTGTGGATTCTGAGTCAGGCACATGTCAGCTATGCAGGCCTTCACTGGATTTGCGGAGCCATTGCAGTTGCTTCGAGTTACTTGCTTGTCTTCAAATCACCACTCCCGCGCTATCTGAGACTTACACTGCCATTTACTTACTTTCTTGTATTTCAGTACGCCGTTGTGGCGCGAAGTTATGTGCTTGTGCCGCCCATCCTGTTCATGATTGCGATGGGATGGAAGAAGCGCCCATTGTTGGTGGCTGTGATGCTGGGGTTGCTGGCGAATACGTCGCTTCACGCCGCAGTTATCTCAGGCGGCCTCGCCATTGTTTTCGGGGTGGTGCAGATTACGAACGGAAGCCGCGAGGACCCACAACGCGTGCGAAGACTATTGTTGTCCGCAACCATCGTGCTCGGTTTCTACGCCTTCGCAATCTGGACGGCGTGGCCTCCACCCGACTTCCTGCATACGATTTCGAATTTTCGCAGCGAATCGCCATCGTTTGCGGTGGCTGTAATTCAATCGATGGTGTGGGGCATTTGTGAGCCGTGGCCTCTGGCCATCCCTTTCTGGATTGCGATTGCGCTTTGGTTTTATGCTCGGCGGAGTCTCATCTATCTTTTGCCCGTGTTGCTCTTCGCGGTCTTTTCCGGGGCGGTACACATCAATTGGTGGCATGCTGGGCTTTTGGTGCCCCTGGTTGCATGCTTGCTATGGATCACGTGGCCTGTGCCTGGAATCCCCGCGTCAAGATACGAATCGATTGGGCGCGGTGCACTGCTTTTCCTCATTGGGGTGCAGCTTCTCTGGTCTGGCTATGCGCTCGTCTTCGATCACTACCGTGCGTATTCTCCCGATCTCGCTGCCGCCAGATTTCTCAAACCCTATGTCGAAAGCGGCGGCCAGATTGCGGTTACATTCCTGGGAAAGCCTCCGGAGGATCACGACTTCTGGGCTGTGGGGATTCAGCCTTATTTCGACCACAATATTTACATGAATCAGCCGGATTCTTTCTGGTGGTGGAGCGAAAAGAACCAGACCGAAGCGCGATTTCTTGCTCTGTTGCCTTCCCATCCCCACATGGTATTGGCCGAGATGCTCGCCCAATACGACGGTCAGCCGGTGGATATAAATAATGCGAAGATTAAGCTCATTGTGAACTCCGGGTACAGGCTCACCAATGTCTTCTGTGGAGTGCAGCCTCAGCGGCTGGCGCCGGGTCCGGCCAATTGTCACTTGATCTTCCAGTATCCGGACGGCCATGCGGCGGATTGAGCAGGCAAGAATCTCTTAAAGCGTGCGCCCGGTCACGAATCCTCTTTACAACGGAGCGTTACACTAGCTAAGGCGTCGAAAAGGGTGAACGGACCCTGGCAAACGCGTTTGTTGAAAATCAGATACCGAAAATCAGGGACTTGATCCCGGCGCGGTCCGTGTGGCTGCGTTCATTTGAAGAGGAGATTAGGCGATGCGAGTTGCTTTGTTGACCGGCGGAGGCGATTGCCCCGGACTGAATGCGGTGATTTACGCGGCTGTGAAGAAGGGTATCAACCACTATGGCGATGAGTTCATCGGCTTCTTGAACGGCTGGCGCGGCGTGCTGGACAACAATTTCATTCCGCTGACCCTGGAAAGCACGGACGGCATCCAGCTGAAGGGCGGCACCATCCTGCATTCATCCAGAACCAACGTGAAGAAGATTCCCGGCGGTATCGAAAAGGTCCAGGAAGTTCTGAAGCTCAACAAGATCGATGCGCTGATTGCGCTGGGCGGAGACGACACGCAGTCGGTGACGCTGTATTTGAGCGAGAATGGCGTGCCCAGCGTGGGCGTTCCCAAGACGATCGACAACGACATTAACGGGACCGATACGACGTTTGGCTTCGACACGGCGGTGATGATTGCAACCGAGGCTATCGATCGCATTCACACGACTGCCGACTCGCATAACCGCGTTATTGTTGTAGAGGTGATGGGCCGCGATGCAGGCTGGATCGCGTATGCGTCAGGCGTGGCCGGCGGAGCGCACGTGATTCTGGTTCCGGAGCGGGACATCGATATCGACCACGTTTGCGCGCTGCTGAAATACAACTACGATCACGGCAAGCATTATGGCGTTGTGGTCGTGGCTGAGGGCTGCCATCTTCCGGAAGTTGGCCAGGTGATTGGTTCGGCCCAGGTCGATTCGTTCGGTCATGCGCGGCTGTCTGGCATTGGCGAGGCGCTCGCGGAACTGATCGAGGAAAAGACCGGCTTCGAGACGCGCTCAGTGAATTTGGGACACACGCAGCGCGGAGGCGTTCCAACGGCTTATGACCGCACGCTCGGGCAGCGATATGGCCTTCATGCGATCGACATGGTACACGAGGGCAAGTGGGGCCGGATCGCGGTGCTCAAGGGGCTGGACATTACCGACATCACGATCAAGGAAGCAATTGCGACAAACCGTCGTCTCGATCAGCGGTTCTTCGACGTGATTGCGGATCTGGAAGCCAAGGTTTAGACAATTTCGGAATCGTTGCGGTTTGCCGAAAGCCATCCTCATTGCGAGGGTGGCTTTTTGCTGCGCCCTGATGTGCATGGGCGAGCGGATGGGTTAGAGTTGGGCTGTGCATTATCGCCTCTATGAGCCCGAAGACTTCGATGCATTGTACGCGATTGAGGAGGTATGTTTTCAACCGCCGCTTCGATTCGGTCGCGCGTATATGCGGCAACTGATCCAGCAGCCCGATGCCGCTACCTGGATCGCTGAAAATGGCGGGCGGATGTGCGGTTTTGGTGTTGTGGAATGGGCGTGGGAGAAGACGGATTTGGTGGCTTATATTCAAACGCTCGAGGTTCTGCCGGAGGTGCGTGGAAAAGGTGTGGGAGGGGAGTTGCTGCGGCGCATGGAGGGCTCGGCCTGGGTTGCCTGCGCCTGCACTAGTTGGCTGCATGTGGACGCGGAAAATGCGGGGGCGATTCGAGTGTACGAGAGGTTCGGGTATCAGCCGATTGGGAAGGAAGAGGATTATTATGGGCGCGGCAGGGCAGCGCTGATTTACGAAAAGCCGTTGGCCGGCGTGAGCGATGCCGTGAAGTTATAGATTCGACTTACTTTGCCGAACGGGAACGACGATGCGCATAAAATACCAATAAACCTCATGTCTATCAGCAATCCGAATCTACCCAAATCGATTCTGGCATTCCGTTCTTATTCGGCCCAGATGTTCCTGCACGATCTTCTCGCTGGGCTTACGGTGGGACTGGTGGCGCTGCCGCTGGCGATGGCGTTTGGCATTGCCTCAGGGGTGACCCCGCAGGCGGGTTTGTACACCGCGGTGGTGGCTGGATTTCTGATCTCGGCGCTGGGCGGCTCGCGTACGCAGATTGGTGGGCCCACCGGGGCCTTTGTGGTGATTGTGGCCGGGATTGTCGCTCGCTTCGGAATGCCCGGCCTGGCCATGGTTACGGCGATGGCCGGAGTTCTGCTGCTTTTGATGGGGCTTACCGGGCTCGGCGCGGCGGTTCGCTTCATACCGCGCATGGTGGTGATCGGATTCACCAATGGCATTGCGATTCTGATTGCATCCACCCAGATCAAAGACTTCTTCGGGTTGCGGACCGGTGCGGTTCCGAGCGAGTTTCTACCGCGGTTGCGGCTGTTGGCTGCTCACTTTGCCGGCTTGAATCCGGCAGCGCTGGCATTGGGCCTGGGCACGCTGGCAATCATTCTGCTGCTGCCGCGATTTACCAAGCGAGTTCCGTCGTCGATTGTGGCATTGCTGGTTTGCACCGGAGTCAGCGTGCTGTTTCATTTGCCGGTGGAGACGATTGGGAGCAAGTTCGGCGGGATTCCGCGGGGGCTGCCGCCATTTGCGCTGCCTGACTTTCATTCCGAACATTTTCTGCCGCTGATTCCTTCTGCATTTACAGTGGCGATTCTGGCAGCACTGGAGAGCATGCTCTCCGCGGTGGTGGCGGACGGGATGACGGGGGACCGGCACAATCCTAATGTCGAATTGGTCGCGCAGGGAATCGCGAATATCGTCTCTCCGCTATTTGGCGGAATTCCTGCGACCGGTGCGATTGCACGGACAGCAACGAATATCAGGGCAGGGGCGCGGTCTCCGGTTGCGGGCATGGTACATGCGCTGACGCTGCTGATGGTGCTGCTGGTGGCAGCGCCGCTGGCCAGCTACATTCCGCTGACCACGCTGGCTGCTGTGTTGTTTGTTGTGGCCTACAACATGGGCGAGTGGAAGGAGATTGGCGGCATCTTCCAACTCGATTTCACCGCGATTTCAGTTTGGCTGGTCACGTTTGCACTGACCGTTTTTGCGGATCTCACGGTGGCGGTCGCGGTGGGTATGTCGCTGGCGGCGCTTTTGTATATCTACAGGATTGCGGACACAACCACGGTAGTGCCGGTGACGGATGAATACATCCGCGATGGGCTGCCTCACGTGCTGCAGGGGCGGATTCTTCCGCCGTACGTATCGCTGCTTCGGATTCATGGGCCATTCTTATTCGGCACGACGGAGAAGCTGGTGGAGGCAACGGTGAACATGGATGCATTTCAGCCGGTGGTGATTTTGCGGCTGCGCAACATGACGGCGATCGATGCTACCGGCATTCATGCGATTGAAAGCTTTGCAAAAAGGCTGCATGAATCGGGACGAGCGATGGTGCTCTGCGGGGCGATGCAGCAGCCTTCCAAGCTGGTGAGCGGGGGGCGATTTCTCGATCGCGTTGGGCGCGAGAACATCATGCCCAACATTCAGGCGGCGCTCAATAGGGCAGCGGAGATTCATGCAGTACAGCCGGACGCGAAGGCTAGCTGAGGTGGAAGAGTTTAGGTCTTAGTGCGAGTGCGCGGCGTGTTTCAGGCCGGCCCCGGAATTTGTCAGGACGAGTTTGCCCAGTGCAACCCCGCGCAATGCCAGCATGCCGTCGGCCACCGCCTGAAGGTCCTTGCCGCGGCCTTTCATGATGATGACTTCAAGGCAGTAATTGTGGTCGAGGTGGATATGCGTGGCCGCGAGAATCATCGCGCCGGCGTTGTGTTGGACTTCAGTCAGTTTCTGCGCGAGATTCGGAACGTGATGGTCATAGACAATGGTCAAGGTTCCGACCACGGGCTTGTTCGATTTAACCATCTCCGACAAGAGCTTCTCGCGAATAAGATCGCGGAACGCCTCAGAACGTGTCTCGTAACCCCGCTTGGCAATGAGCCGATCGAACTCCTTCAACAGATCGTCTTCAAGCGAAACTCCGATTCTGCTCAACTCCGGCATTGTCTTTCTCCATCCCGATTGTAATGCGGCGCCAACTTGCATCCCTCACTTTTCCCGATGAAACCGCCATGAGATGGACCCGCCCACGAACGAGGCCATCCTGACACCGACAGGCAACTCATTTGTCCCGCAGTCGAAGTCGTTCTGTGCGCCGGTCGGACCAGACCCCACCGCGCAATTTGGAATTCCATCTCCCACTTGCCACGGCGCGCCTGAGGCCAGGGGAGCGACGGTCTCCGTGGTCTGACCGGTATAGCCACGGGCCAGCAATCCGTTCGCGCCCACCTCCAGACGCCCATCCAGGAACGTGCGCACCAGCGCCAACCGTGTTTCCCCAACAGGGATGGCTTCAAGTTGTTTCCAGCCGTCCTCGCTGTTGCCTGCGTCGAGGATTTTGTGGCCCACATACTCGTACTCGCCGCGCCCATGCAATCCAAATGGCAACTTGTCGAGCGTCACAAGTCCGTCGAAGATGGTTCGCGGGGCCTCCACCGTGGGATTCCGTCCTGAGTTGCCGGTCCATCCGGGATCGGAACCAAACTCGTCGAACACTCGCGCATCGGCCTTGGAGAATATCGCTTGCACAGTTCCGTAGCCGCTGAATTGATGGCGCACGTCGGCGGTCAGGAACTTGAGGTTGCCCGGTCCCAGGTCAAAGGGAGCCCCGTTGTCGGGATCAATCTTGCCCAGGGTCTCAGTGGTCGTTGTCCGGGCTATCGTGACGCGAGCATCGGTGGCGCCGAACTCTTTTTCCAGCACCAACTGCATGGAGTGGGAACGCTCGAAAGGCGAAGGCAACGCCGCTGCTCCGGTGGGGCCTGAGATTGTGCCCTGCACGGAGATGCGCGGATCCTGGGTAAAGAACGCCTGCCCCAGGCTGAACGAAGCCGAGGGCAGCCAGTGGGCAGAGCCCGCTCCCGGTGTCCAGGCCAACGTGGCCTTGGGTGCCAGAAAAGTACTCCATAGATCGAACGAATCGGCGGAAACTACCTTGTTGTCGTTTTTCAACTCGATCATGTCCGGCCGCAGGCCGCCGTAGAAACGAAGGTGTTTGCCGAGGTCGCCGTGTAAAGCCACATAGGGCGTCAGGTCGCGGATGGTGAGATTGCTGGAGAGTACTTTGATGAAGGAGCCGTAGATTTTCGGATCGGCCAGCGGATAGTGATCCAGGTTGTCGTTGTGTATGTCGTCCACGTGATAATCGAAGCCGGTCATGCCTTGCAGCCACGCCGTAAAAGAATGCGTCTCGCGAAGTTGCGCGCCTTCCACGGTGCGGAACTCGCTCTGCCGGATCAGGCCTTCGCCGAAGTTGGAGAACAGCGCCAGGTTATAGGTGCGCGCGAATCCCGAGAAGGCCGCCTCGTCTTTGCTACCGAGCTTCCATCGGTCATCGGCGGCCAGCATTGCGGTGTGCGTCTGGTCCTTCTGCCGCGGATCGAGCGTGTCGCCCAAATCCTGCCCAAATCCGATGGGAACCAGGTTCCCCTCATGCGAGACGCCATAATATGCGATGCCGAAGAGCGTAATCTCGTGGCGGCCAACATCGAAGACGCGCAGCGCATTCAGCTTGTACATCTGTCGGTGCTCCATATCCTTCAGCAGCCCGTTGCCGTTGTTGGCCTCGAGAGCCACCCACTCGTGCTTGGCCAAATTCCTCGGTGCAAATCCGGCCGTCATATCGATGTCGCGATAATCCCCGCTGAGGGTGACAAAGCTCGCCATCTGCTGCCGCGGCATGTAGGTCGCGGCCAGGTTGAGGGCGTGATTGCCTTCCAGCACGTTAAAGGCGCCGCCGTCGGTCGTCACACCGGCCAACGCGCCGGAGACGTAGATGTTGGGGTCGGAGTAGCCGTTGCCGTGCGCGTTCGCGGAGAGGTTGTTGGTCACCAGGTAGCCGCCAACCCCAATATATTGCGCGATAGGTTCGCCGTGGTCGGCCATTACGCCGGGCGCAAAATACTGCGGGGCCTTGATGCCGCCGGCCGCGGTTTCGATAGGCAATCCGGGAATTGAAATAGGCGCGCCCGGCCGGCCTGGATTGGCGTCCAACAGTTGCTCGCGCACAAGAACTTTCTGGGACGGATCGGGAGCTTCGAGAGAAATCTCGCTGACGTCGCCGTTGACGACCACCTGTTCGCCAACCGCGGTGACCTGCTCCAGGCGCAGATTCAAGTACGCGGCTGAGCCTGAAGTCGGCGCGCTCAACTCGATTTTGCGTGTAACCGGGGCGAATCCAGCGGCATCCACGCGCACAGTGTAGGTGCCCCAGGCGGGCAGCGCTATCGTAAAGCCGCCGTCATTTCCAGTGATGCCTGTCAGCGCCGCAGCGGATTCAGATTGAATCCCAATGTGCGCTCCTGCCACGGACCTGCCCGCTGGATCGAGCACCGTGCCAGCGATGCGGGCAACATTGGATTGCGCTAAAGCAAAGAGAGAACTGGCAAGCACAACAATCGCCGGTATCACGATCCTCGAAAATGTGCTACGCCCATTCATTGTTTTCCCTTTTTGAGATGCCTCAAAACAACGATCGACTCTCCCTGGGAAGGTCGATGGTGACACTATGTATACGATCATGCTACGGCTTCCGGATTGCGATACCCGCCGCCAGAGTCTTCAGGCGTCGGGGCACGACAGTCGTGCCCTTTCAGAACGAACTGCTCGAGGGGCTGAATCAGGCAGATGCGATCAGGCGGACGCGATCAAGCGGACAGGGCCACGAGAAGAATGCAGGTGATGTTGTCCTGGCCGCCGCGCTGCTTGGCTACGTCAATGAGGTTGGCGCAGGCGGAGTCAAATGTAGAAGCGGAGAGGACAGCGGCGATCTCGTCATGGAGAAGGTAGCGGGTGAGTCCGTCTGTTGCAAGAAGGACCGCGGTGCCGGGCTTGAGATCGACGGAGAAGAAATCGGGCTGGACGCTCGCCGCGACCCCGACGGCGCGGGTGATGATGGACTCCATGCCTTTGAGATCGGCTTCGCGGGCGCTCTCGATGGTGAGGGTGCCGTTGCGAATCAGTTCATTCACATAGGAATGATCGACGGTGAGCTGCACGCACTGGCCATCCTGAAAGATATAGGCGCGGCTGTCGCCGACATTGCCGAGGATCAGCTTGTCGCCGTCGAGCGCGGCTACGACGGCGGTAGTGCCCATGCCCTTGTTCGCGGGGATCTGGCTGTTTTCCCAGACGTCGGAATTGGCGGCGGTGATGGCGTAGAGGAGCCTGGTGCTGACGGGTGCGCCGGAGTCGGCCGAGGCGGCATAACTCTGCATCAGAGCAGCCACTGCGCGGGAACTGGCAACTTCGCCGCTGGCCATTCCGCCCATGCCGTCGCAGACGACATAGATGCCCAGGGGCTCGTCGTATCCGAAGAAGTCTTCGTTGTTGGTGCGAACGCAGCCGATGTCGCTGAGCGCCGAGACCGCAATGCGAATGGATGGTGTCTCCGGCTGATTGGCGGATGGGGCTGGTTGGGCGTTGGGTTCGGCGGTGGGCCGGAGTTCGTTTGTCGTTTCTTCGGTCATAGGTTCAACTCTAGTATCGCAGAGATGGACGAAACTGCCGTCGATTTGCTTCGATCAACGAGAGACGGTTGCAACGCAGTGGAAGGATTTCATGAACTCCGGATTGAGCAAGGGAGCTCCGGGGCCTGAGGCGTCGAACAGGACAACTTCCGGGGTCTGATTGTTGAAGCTGAAGAAGAATTTCAAGCGGTTAGGCGAGACTTGCGGGGCAGCAAAGCCGAAGTGGAATACGGACCAGGGGCCGGTCATGTGGGGAGCAGTGTTTTTCTGGGTTGCCAGGGTGATGGTGCTGGACGGCGAGGAAACCCAATGGAAGTTGGCCGATTGCCCGCCTGCGTTGATTTGTTTGCCATCGATGTTGAGGGCTGCATCGGCGTCGCCGGCGCCTTTGACTTCAGTGAGTGTGAAGTCCAGAGTCGGCTGGTTGCCGGCAACGAAGAGGGTCGACTGGATTTTCTGTGCGCTGTTGAGGAAGCTCAAAAAGGCCGGGCTGATTTTGACAGTCGAGCCTGGGGCGGGGATGTATTGCGAGCCTTGAATCACGACCAGCTTGTTGAGGGTTGTGTTATAGAACTGGGCGAATTGTCCTGTGCCGGGGGCAAAGATTTGGGCCACTTCTTCCGGAGTTGCTTCGGTGGGGGATTGCGGATTGAAGGGGAATTTCGACAGCACTGGGGCGATCTGAGCGCAGAATGTTTTTGCGCCGCCACCGGCCGCGACACCACCAAAGTTGGCGGCGAGATTCTTGGTGGATTCGATGGGGTCTTCGAGCAGGGCGAAGCTGGTTTTGTCCATGCCGCCGGAGGGGTCGGGCACAAAGGTGTTGCGGAGTGTTTCAGCAGCGCCGTCGGCGGTTACGGCGGCCTGGGCGACGGGAGCAGCCGCAGTGGGATCGTTGGTGCTGGTGGGGTTGACGGCCATGCCCTTCACTGCGCCTTCGAGTGCCTGGAGCGCTTGTATATAGGCCTGATTGGTCGCGCCGATCAGGCGGGCATCGGGGCTGGTAGAAGGTGCGACCACAGACTGCGGCGCCTGGAATGCGTTGGAAATGTCAGGGTTGGGCACCGCTGTGTTCGTGGAGATGAGAGAGAAAAGCTCCAACAAGGCTGAGGTATTCGAATCCAACGCGCCGAGTTTCGTGCCGGCGTCAGGAAAATTCTTGTAGCCGATGAATTGCGCCTTGGTGAGGTAGGTGCGCCAGGTCTGGATGTAGTCGGCGGTGTAGACCTGCTTCAACTGGGCAGAGAGCGCGGCGCGATCGATGGGCGGGCCGGACGATGGGCCGAGAACCCATTCTTCTCCGCGGAAGTAGGGGTCGGGATGAAGGATCGCATCCAGCATGAATGTGAAACCGTCCCTCGTAAATGCGCCTTGCACGGGAAAAGTGTCGATGAAGTATTGCGAGGAGCCGGGGAATTTGCCGTTGTAGTTGAAACCGGGAACCTTGTGATTGGCAGCGGCGAGCATGCTCTGGTAGACGTGTTGGAATCCCTGAAATCCGTTGAGATAGTTGCGAGCCTTGGCAATGAGGGTCTCGTTGCGCGGGCTGCCGGCGCCGGCGAGGCATGAATTCGCGCCAGGGAGCAGGCTGGCATAGAACGCGAATTGAGTTTGCGCAAGACGGGAGGCTTCCGGCGCGGGTGTTCCATTGCCTGTCCACTCGGTGAGCAGGGCGCTGGGAAGAAAATCTACGGTGTCCTGCGCGGTGTCGGGGTCGGGATTGCTGGCGGTGATGAGATAGGTTTTGAGCGGCCGATAGGTTGCGCCGTAATCGGCATCGGGAGCGGGAGGAGACTGCAGCGCACTGAATTTGGCCAGCATATTTACTTGCGCGGGATAGAGGAGAAGCGTGCGGAATTTGTTGGAGTAGGCCTGGCAGGCTACCGGGTAGAGCGCATCGCCGCGATAGAGGCCGAGGCGATACATAAACGGTGAACCGTTCTTGCGGTAGCCCTCGAGTTCGGCGAGAACAACGCGGAGCTTTTCGAGCGCTTCGAGATCGCCTTGCGCGGCGTAGCTGCCTTGTGCGACTGAAGAGACTGGCGCTGCGGCGGCTGTGGCTACGCGCTTCTCGAGAGAGCGATTGTTGAAGAAGGAAATCGTGATGAATGTCAGGACGATGAGAATGACGATGCTGGTACAGGCCAGGAGCATGCGCTTGAGGACGCTGGTGCGGGTGCTGGCGCGGCTGGTCTCAAGGGCGGACTTATCGGCGAGTAGGATCTTCGAAAACAGGTGCGGCAGAAACACCCACTGCGGAACTTTGCGCGTGCCGCCGCGGCGGGGTGGCGGGGCCGTTTGTTGTTGCTGTATGGCGGCGAGAGAAAAGATGCGTGTTGCGCCGGCGTCAACGGGTGCGGCCGCTTGAGGTTGTGCGGGGCCGATGTCGAGAATGTCTTCGACGATATGGGCGCGCATGCCGGCAAAGAAAAATCCGCGCAAGAAGGGATTGACGCCGATCTGGCTGGGACGGGCCACTTCCGCAAGGAACGAAACAATGCCGGAGCGGAGCTTGCGCAGGTCGCGGGGAAATTCATAGGCACGGGCAATGTCCTGGAGTTCGCCGCCGCGGGAAAGAACATCGAGACGAAACTCGGCAAGGGCGAAAATGAGCTGGTCGAAACGGCCGCCGATGAGGGCAGTAGCCTGTTCGGTGTATAAGCCTTGCCCGGTGCTCAGCGAGGACAAGAGCGAACCGATGGGGAGTTTGACTTCTTCTTCGGTGAGCTTGCCGGCATAGTCGGCAAAGGGAGCAACAGTATCAAGCTTGGTGAAGAGGACGTAAATGGGAAGCGAAATGCCGAGTGTTTGCGAGAGCTGGCGGAGTCGCTCATTGAGAGTCTGTGCCAGAGCGCGAATCTGCTCGGTAGTATTGGGCGCCATGATGCGCTCTACGCTGACGCAGACGACTACCGAGCGGGCAGGGAGCCGGCTATCGCCGAAGACGGAACCGAGACGCGCGGGAATGGTGGCGTGGACAAGACGCTGCCAGAGAGGTGGTTGGCGAAGGAGCGCTCCGCCGGCTTCGGCGATTACGTAGTTGCCGGCAAGCCAGACATTGGCGAGTTGCGTAGGAACGATGATTCCGTCGCGATAGACATTGCCTACGAGTAACTCGGGCTCAAGGCCGGATTGAAGAACGGTCTGTGTCTTGGCGGAGTTTTCGTCACCGATGACGTAGATGAGTGGCAGCGACGCGAGAGACTTTGCGCCGGCGCGCCCTGATTGGCGGACCTTGGCATCCGCGTCGCGGAGCAGGTTGCTGAGGTTGATGGCGTCGGGTGTATCAGGGCCGGTCGATTGGCCGGAACCACCGCTCATTTTGTTGAGGTACCAGATTACAAATACGGTGGTCAGTGCGCCTAGAAGGCCAAGGATCACGATAAAGAGCACGAACTTTGTGCCTTCGAAGTGCAGCAGGAAGGCAGCACCGATTACAAGTGCGAGATAGACGAGAAAGATTAAGAGGCCAATCAGGACGCGCTTCATAGGGATGTCCTTTTCGGGGAAACGGACGGTGCTGCGACTTCGTTCAAAATTTGAGGGTTGGAGTGAAACTCCCGAAGAGAAGAAGCAGGTCCTTCGACTCCGCTGAAGTACGCTTCGCTCAGGATGACAGGTGTGGTGGTGGGACGCAGAGTGTGAGGATCTAATTGCGAGGTCGATGGGAGAGCCTGGCCGAGGATGAACATGTATCCGACGTAGGCCAGGATGGTGAAGACGGCCAGCAGGATGGCGGCAATTGCGAGGGGACCTACCCACGGATCGCCTTTAGGGGCAGGCGGTGCGGCTGGTGTTTCGACAGGGCGGAAGAGCGCATAGTTGCCGCGGATACGGGTGATCTTGTCGCGCACGCGCTGGAGAATGGTGTGAATCTCCGAGGCATCCCCGAAAGCAAAGCGGCCGCGATAGCCGAGCAGCAGACAGAGGGCGTGCAGTTCGAGCACGTCGGCGACTTCAGCGGATTCGGGGCGGTTGGCCAGTTCGGTCAAGTTGCGGAAGAAGTATTCGCCGGCGAAGTGGCCGCCAAACATCTCTTCCTGCAAGGGGCGGCGAGCCCAGTCGGCGAAGGTAGGATCTTTGGAGTTGAGGACACTTTCGTCGAGGAATCCGATCATGGCGTAGATAGCCATCTTTGAGGCTTCGTCGCTGTAGCCCATAGCGGACGCATCTTTCACCGCAGCGGAGATCATCTTGCGCAGAGTGGCGCGGAAGCTGTCGGCATTTTCAACGCGCTGAAGGGAAAAGCGGGTACGCAGGATGACGGTGAAGACCTCTTGAAAGGCAAGGGCCAGGTTATTGGTTCTGATCTCAGCGGCTGCGGAAGCTGGGGTGGGAGTCATGAGGATGTCTCCGTGATGATGGTGAGATCAAACGTTGCGTCGCCGAGGTCTCCGGGTAAATATACCCCAACGTTCTTGGTCTGCAGAATATGTTGCCAGCAGGCGCCGCTTTGGGAGATGGCGAAGTAGTGCATGTCCGCCTGGGCATGAAGGGCAGCCGGCGGGACGGGAAGATGCATGAGTTCAAGGCCGGGCAAGGCGCGCTGCACGAGTTTTCCAACGCCTTCAGCGGAGCATACCTTGGCGAGCTTAGGGGTCTGGCGGAGGATGACCGAGTCAGTCACTGAGGAGCGAATGCCGAAAATCCAGCGCGAACGGCGGAGACAGCGTTCGTCCTTTACCTCGGCCACATAGATGTAGTTGTCGGCTTTGCGGAACTGAAGCGTGACGCTGTTGGAAGGGGATACGATTTCAAGATACCGGCGTATGAGTGCGTCGAGCTCTTTGAACGTGAAAGCGAGATCGCCATGGCGGTAATTCGGAATCTCGTTGCTGTTGGATTCAAGCGCAAATGTGCTGAGCGCTCCAGCCAGGCGGGCTAGATCCCGGTAGACCTCTTCAGGGTGTGAGCGGCGGTCCTGAAGATGGTGGCGCAATGCAGGCAGAGCCGAGCAGAGGGAGTGTAGAAACCAGTAATTGGCGACGTCGAGGGCGGAAGTCCCCAGCTCGAAGCGGCCGGAGCCGAGCCGTAAGGCGCGAGTGGACGTGACCTTCTCATCGATGGCCTGCGTGAGACGGTGAAGAAGCAGTACCAGCGGTTCGCTGGCACTGATGCGCAAGCAGGGCGGAATGAAGTCCGCGTCGCACGTGAATCCGCCATTGCCGTCGCGTAGAATGCGGGCGATGGGGAACGAAACCGTATCCGCTGAGAGCTGGGCCTTGCTGAGCAGGGCAAGGTTCTTGCGGGCGAAGGCGACAGAGTTCTCTCCCTGGCCGATGGCATCGTCACGAAGTTTGTGTTGGACCGCACTATAGCGGGTACCTGCATTGCCGCCAAGATCGCAGTCGAGGCCCTGGTCATGGCGGGGTGGAATGGCCAGATAAAGGGTGATCTCGCTGTCGGTGGAAGAAAAGAGGTTGCTGAGCTGAACAGGATCAGGCGCTGCGTCGCAGTCGGGCAGGTCGAAGATGAGGCCGTCGGGAAGGATTCCGGATGCGAAGCTGAGGATGGCGAGACCGTTGCGGAGCGCCTCGGTATCGAGGGAGAAGTGGAGAAATCCCCAAGGGTCCTGGCGCAGATTGGAGTTCAGGAACCACAGGGTATCTTCGAAATACCGGCTTTGCGTCTGAAAATGGTGAGGCCCGAGGTGCATGCCTTCCGACCAGACGACCCGGGACAGGAACTTCATAGTAGGGTAACCACCATGGGAGAGGGTTAGAGGCTACGTGGTTTTTGCGCCAGGTCCGTTTCTGGATCGGTGAAGAGAGAGAGTCCGAAACCAGTCACTTGGCCCTTATGGAAAGGTCACCCAGCCACCCCGGAGAATACCTGTTGAATCATTGCATTGCCCGTTCGTCCGGATCGGCAGATTGCAAACGAATTATACTGAAATTCTTTTTTACGTGAATAGGTAAATCGGGAGCAGCGAATGATTTATGCTACCCGCATCGCACCGGAGGCCTGACAGGTATGGACAAACCGACGACACCAGCTGGCGGGAATAGCTCAGGATTTCCCAGGCCGGAGGATTCCGGTTCGGAACCGAGCTTTGGGGCAACCGGGGCTTTTGGGATTTTGAAGGGGCCTGAAGAGGTTGAAAAGCCAGCAGCTGTTCCTGCAATCAAGCCTGAACCTGAGAAAATCAAGCCTCTTAAAATGACCGGGCAATTTCCGGCACTTGGCGGAAAGCCACTTGAAGAGCCTGTGGTGCACAAGGTGGTTTTCGGGGGGCCGGAAGAGGGCTCCGCGGAGCTGCTGGACCGGATCCGAATGGCGTCGTCTGTGGAACGGCCGGCTTTCAAAGAGAGAGCGCCCGCCGGTCAACCTGATGCGCAGGGTAGTTCGGGATTCACGCAGCTTCTGCGCTCCCTGGGGGGCGAAAGTCCGGCTTCAACACCTGCGGCAAGACAGACACCGGTGCCAGAAACTCATAAACCGGCGCCGATTTCGGGATTCACTTCTCTGCTGCAGACATTGAATGCCCCTGATCCGAAGGCAGTTGCGGCCGCCCCGGCTATCAAGCCGATACAGGTTGACGTCCGGCCTCCTTCGCCGGAACCGCCCAAGGCACCGCCTCCGAGCCCGGCTCCGGCTCCAGTTGATTCGAAGCAGGGGACCTTTACGGAATTTTTGGAAGCGCTCGCAGCCCGGGGCCCGGCGTCGAGCAAACCTCCGGCCCGGGTGCCTGAGGTGCCGCTGGCTGCAGCGCCTCCAGCGCCGCCTCATGCGGAGAGCACGCCGGGGTCGTTCACGCAGCTGTTCGGGATGATCGGAAGTGCGGAAACAAGTGCTCCTGCGCCGAGCAGTCCTCCGGCACGGAAGCCTGGCCTTGGGGAAATGCCGATGGCCGCAACGGCCACGCCGCCACCGGCCGAAGGTGCGCCAGGGTCGTTCACGCAACTGTTTGGCACGTTTGGAAGTGGAGAGGCGGGTGCGCCTGCGGCGAGCAGCCTGCCGGGAAGGCTGCCTGGATTTGGAGAAGCGCCGTTGGCCGCAGCGACTCCTCCGCGACCGGCTGAAAGCATGCCGGGGTCATTCACGCAGTTATTCGGGACTTTAGGTGGTGCGGATACAGGCGCCCCTGCACCAGGCAGCCCGCCGGGAAGGTTACCGGGATACGGGGAAGCGCCGTTCGGCGCGGCGACTCCGCCTGCCACGGAGAACAAGCCGGGAGCTTTCACGCAGCTATTTGGCACCTTGGGAGGTGCTGAGGCCAGCGCGCCAGCCGCGCCGCCCATTGACCGCGGACCTGCGTACCCTGCTGCGGGCGGCGTGGGTTCATTCACGCGAATGCTGTCGCTGGAGCAGGAATCGGCTGCGCCTGCGTTGCGGGAAGAGCGCATGCCTCTTCCGGGCCCAGTGGATTATGGCCTTACGCCTGGAACGGCTGGGGCGGGGATGACGGGATCGGCAGCGCCGGGCCGCGATCCTTTCTCGGAGCCGCTGCCGGTGTTGGAGCCGGTCGCGCCAAGCACGCCGCCCTCGTCGGGAGTCGGCATAACGCAGCTGATTCGCATGCTGGAACAGCCCGCCACGCCCTCTGCTCCGACTGCCCCGGTTGCACCTGCGAGCCCCGCCGCGACAGGAGGGCCAGGAATCTGGACGCAGACTTTTCAATCGCTGAGTGAGTCTTCTGTAGCTGCTCCGCCTGCGGCGACGCCGCCGAGTTGGGCGCCGCCTCCGGCGCCGGCAGTCGTTCCAGTGGCGATGCCCGCACCAACACCGGCGGGCACGCCAACCGGACCGAGTGAGTTTACGCGGATTCTGGATGCGTCGCGCATGCGGGAGATGGCAATGAAAGGCGGCCAGTCCGAAGGTGCGGGGGCTGCGGTGCAGCCTGGTGCGCCGCCAGCAGCGACTATGCCGATGCCGAAATTTACGGCTCCCCCTCCGCCTGCCCCTCCAGCGATGCCCGCGGCGAACGCAATGCCTCAGCCGGGCGGATTCGCTCCTCCACCTCCGCCGCAAGCTCCGGCATTCCCGATGAATTCTGCACCGCCCGCTCCTCCTGTTCCGCAACCTCCCGCTGTTAAGCCGCCAGCGCCGCCTGCGGTGGGGAAGCTGCAGCAAATGGTTCCTCTGCTACTGGTGATGGTCATCGTTCTGCTGGTTGTGCTGCTGGTGACGGTCATCTTCCTGATGAAGCATTAGCGGCATTTTTTCGGACCAAACGGAGGCGAAGTTTTGTTGCTTCAGAAGTCGATCCTCGGAGCTCTCCTCGTGCTTGCCGCGACCGCAGATGCGCAGGAGTTCAAGTGTCCTTCCAGTCAAGGGAAGAACGCGCTCTTCACGGTTGTTGTGTATGATGGGCCGCCTGCGGAGAAGGCCGACTTAGTTCCGGATGTATCTCGCGGGAAGGCGAGTTATACGTTTGCTTCCTGGGATGTCGGGTATCTCTACGGCATGGGACACTCTGTCTATCTGGTGTGCAAATTTGCCGGTCTTGGAGATGCGCAGGCTGTGACAATCAAAGTGGATAAGAAGGTGCAGCAGTGTGTCTTTCGGGCTGACAAAGGTGTGCCTGCGGAGGCTATTTGTAAGTGATTCGGAAAGTGGTGTTGCTTGCCCACGAGAAGCAGGTCCTTCGACTCCCTTCGCTACGCTACTATCCCTCAGGATGACAGGTTGTTTTGGTATTGGCTTTCGATGACTTACTTTGCTTTGAAACGAATTTTCCAAAGAGAACACTATTGCTGCGTGAACGACTGAACCGCTCAGGCGGGTTGGGCCAGAAGAATGACCAGTTCCATTTGCGGGTTGAGAATATCGGACGGGGCGTAAACGGCGAAGTTGCGCGCGCGCAGTACCGACTCCCAGACCGGGCCACCTTGCTCAATGGCAAAGTACTGGTGGCGCAGCTTGACTGGGATCGAGCGGGGCGGGGTGGGAACGTGCTGCAGGCGCAATCCGGGCAGGGCATTGCGGATCAGCGTTTCAAGCTGGGTTGCGGAGCAGGCTTTCAACAGCTTCTGAGAACGGTCGATCAGGTCGGCATCGCGGATGTCGGCGGCGATGGCTAGATAGAAGCGGGAACCGACAAAGTAAGCGTCCTTGTCGATCGAAGTGGCGTAAATGGTGTCCTTGACCATCTTGAGCGGGAGCGCCACGAAGTTACTCGGGATAACTGTTTCCAGCATGACTCGAATCAAGCGGTCAAGTTCGCCAAAGCAGACGCCGAGTTGCTCATGGGAGTAGGCGGGCAGATCTTTGGGAGCGATCTTGGTGGAGAACGCGGTTAGTGCTCCTGCTAAGTCGGATAACTCGCTGAAAAGTAACTCGGGGCGGGTGTTAGTCGACTCGAGGAAATGGCGGAGAACAGGAAGATGGCTGTTGACGGTGTAGAGGAGCCAGAAGTTGGCAATGTCCGAGGCAGTGAAATCGGCCAGGGACTGGTTTTTTTGACGGCGAGCACCTGAAAGCTGGCTACTGCGCGCAACCAGCAGCTCGATCAAATTGCTGAGGATTCGTTTGAGCGTTGGGTGCCCGTGAATGTCGATGAGCGGCGGAATGTAGGTGGGGTCAATCTGGTACATGCCGGTCTCGGAGCGGAGAATGCGGGTGAATCCGAGAACGACGGAGCCCTCGCGATTTTCCCCTTCGGCAAGAATCTGGAGGTTCTTGCGGGCGACCTGAACGGGTTTTTCACCGGAGCCGGTATTTTCATCGCGAACCATCTGCATCTGGGCGAGAAAGCGAGTGCTGACAGTGCTTCGGTTCACGGCAACGTTCATGCCGCCCTGGAGGTACTCGGGCACGGCGAGATAGAAAATGCAGCTTTGCCGTCCGCCCTGGAAGCATTCGTCGAGGACGCGGGCTGGGGGCGGGTACTCGGAGGCGGGGATGTCGAGGGAGAGCGCATCGGGGAAGATTCCGGAGGCAAGGGTGATGGCCAGGCGGCCTTCCGACAGGGCTTTGGTGTCAATTTGGATTTCGGAAAATCCCCAGGAGCGGGAATTGAGGGAGTCTAGGTAGAAGCGGGCGCTGTCTTCCACGAAGCGCTCCTGGGCCTGGAGATGCTGGGGCGAGAGAAACGTACCTTTGGACCAGATCACGGGTTGGAGCTGTCGCATTTTCTAGGCACCCTCGGGGCGAAAAGGTGATGTTAACTGTTGAGGCGAAAAGGTGTCCAAGGCAAAATGAGGGCGCGGTCCGCGTTATTGAGTCTACGAAGCGATGGCGGAACGAAGACCGATTGGATTGGTGGTCTCCCAGGTCTCAAAAGCGAGACTTGGGGCACCGGGTGGAAAGGCGGGCGGAAGCCCAGATGAAACACCATCATCCTCGCACATGTTGCGCTATACGAAAGAATTAATCTTCCAGCGGTGAGGAGACGGGAAAGAGATGTTGGCCTACGTATAAACGAACGTAGAATTTACTGGACATCTAGACCGGAGTTGTGGTTTTGTTGGGGGTACCGTTTGTTAGGCTTCCTGAATTCACACGAACGACCGGAGAGGTTATGGCCAGAGAGAGTACTCAGCAGAAACTTAGTCGCGTCCGGGCCCCCCGGGTGCAGATCACTTACGACGTAGAAGTTGGCAACGCCATCGAGATGAAGGAATTGCCATTTGTGATGGGCGTGCTGGGTGACCTTACCGGGCAGCCTGAAACCCCGCTTGCGGCATTGAAGGACCGGAAATTCGTTGAGATCAATCCGGACAACTTCGACAGCGTGTTGAAGGGAATGCAACCGCATCTGAAATTCTCCGTAGAGAACAAGCTCAGTTCGAAGACAGGGCAAGTTGCAGTCGACCTTCACTTCGAGAGCTTCGACGATTTTTCACCCGCCAAAGTAGCCGAACAAGTGGGTCCGATCAAGGAATTGCTGGACCTTCGCACCAGGCTGTCCAACCTTAGGGGCAGCTTGCAGGGCAATGACGAGCTGGATCAGGCCCTGTTCGACGCAGTGTCAAAGACAGAAGAATTAAACAAGTTGCGCGGAGAGATCGCTGCGAATGCAGAGGGGGACAAGCATGAGTAGCCCGTCGAATGCGGTGGCCGGGCAGGCCGCCGAGACACAGACCACAGAGGTATCGCTTCTGGACCAGATTGTGGCCCAGGGGCGGTTCGGCAAGGATACCGTAGCCCAAGAGCGCGGCAAGGACATGGTTAAAGAGTTTGTTAACCAGGTTCTTGAGGGGAAGATGACCCTGAGCCGGGATGCGGAAGCGACGATCGGAGCACGTCTCGCAGACATCGACCGCCTGATTTCCCTCCAGCTCAACGAGGTGATGCATCATCCCTCTTTCCAGAAGCTGGAGGCCACCTGGCGCGGGATCAAGCATCTGCTCGACCAGAGCGAAACCAACGACATGCTGAAGATCAAGCTTCTGAACGTGAACAAGAAGGACCTTTTGAAGGATCTGCAGCGTGCTCCGGAATTCGATCAGAGCGCCTTCTTCAAGAAGGTATATGAAGAGGAGTTCGGTGTGTTTGGCGGTGCTCCGTTCGCGGCCATGGTAGGCGACTACGAGTTTGGCCGGAGCGGTGAGGATGTGGAGTTGCTGGAGCGGGTTTCGCAGGTCGCCTCCGCGGCGCATGCGCCATTCCTTTCAGCGGCTGCGCCGGAGATGATGAATCTGAGTGAGTTCGGCCAGCTCAGTGGAATCCGGGACATGTCCAAGGTGTTTGACAGCACCGAGTATGCCAAGTGGAAGAGCTTCCGGTCTTCAGAAGATTCGCGGTATGTCGCACTGACTATGCCGCACGTGTTGATGCGGGAACCGTGGGGCAAGGATACGAGGCAGATTGAAGAGTTTGCCTACGAGGAAGGGGTCGACGGCCGGGACCACTCGAAGTATCTGTGGGGCAACGCGGCGTATGCCCTGGCGGCGCGTCTCACGCAGTCGTTCGCCAAATTCGGCTGGTGCGCTTCGATTCGCGGCGTTGAGAATGGCGGCCTTGTTGAAGGGCTCGCCACGCACAACTTCCGCACCGACGAAGGCGACCTGGCGTTGAAGTGCCCGACGGAAGTCAGCATTACAGACCGCCGTGAAAAGGAACTCGCCGACCAGGGATTTGTGCCGCTTGTCCATTGCAAGGGAACGGACTATGCCGCTTTCTTCAGTGTGCAGACGGCCAACAAGCCGAAGGTCTACGACAAGCCGGAGGCCAACGCCAATGCCAGGCTGTCGGCGCAATTGCCGTACATGCTGGCCATGTCGCGCTTTGCGCATTACTTGAAAGCTATGATGCGCGACAAACTGGGCAGCACCATGAGCCGTTCGCAGGCTGAGCTTTTCCTGAGTCAGTGGATTGCGAACTATGTGATCGCGGACGACAATGCATCGCCGGCGGCAAAGTCGGCACGGCCACTGCGCGAAGCACGAATCGAAGTATCGGAAATTCCTGGAAAGCCAGGCGCCTTGCGCGCCGTCGCTTTCCTGCGCCCTCACTTCCAATTGGATGAACTCACAGTTTCTTTGAGGCTTGTAGCGGATTTGCCCCAGCCAGCGGGCAAATAGCAGTTGATCGCTTCCTGTCTTGCGACCCCGGAACCCCCAACCGGCCTTCAAGTAAGGTCCGAAACGAAAGGATTGTGACATGGCAGTTGACTTTTTTTTGAAACTCGATTCTATTCCAGGCGAAGCCGTTGACGACAAGCACAAAGACTGGATTCAGCTCCTGTCATGGAGCTGGGGCGCGCGCCAGGTGACCTCGGTAGCTGGGACAGGCGGCTCAGGCGCCGGCAAAGCGGACCTTCAGGACTTCGCCATTCAGAAGTTCACCGACAAGGCCAGCACCCCGATATTCAAAGCGCTGACGATGGGCACGCACATCAAGACGGGAACGTTGGAGGCGGTGAAGTCGGGCGGCGCCGGAAAGCCGTTTCTCAA
>Ga0302320_10005247_pt1 | contig 29164 bp, 28 predicted proteins | sample Bog_T0_3_FD_202130 | JGI IMG/M metagenome (GOLD analysis project Ga0302320, IMG submission 202130) | Peat permafrost microbial communities from Stordalen Mire near Abisko, Sweden - Bog_T0_3 | ecosystem: Environmental > Terrestrial > Soil > Wetlands > Peat | place: Sweden: Abisko, Stordalen Mire...
CGAGCGTCGCGACATAGAGCCCCTCCTTGGAGCCAAAATGGTAATAGATCATCCGCTTGCTGGTCTGCGTGCGCGCGACTATGGCTTCGACGCGCGCGCCCGGCAGGCCGTAGTTGGCGAATTCCGCGAGCGCAGCCTCCAGGATGTCTTTGACGACCGGATCGGAAATATTCGCCTTGATGTTCATCCTCGCAGGACCCGCGCGAGATCGTCGCAGAGTTGATCGGCCGCGTCCTCGCAGGCCTTCGAGATCGCCGTAAAGCTGAAGAAGCCGTGATTTAACGACGGATATATGCGCAGCGTGACGCCGACGCCGGCCTTCTCCAACGCTTCAACGAAGTCGAGATTGTCCTGATAGAGGAAGTCGTGCATGCCGACGCCTACGATCGCGTGTGCGGCGCCGGCCAGATTGGCCCGTATCGGCGACGCCCGAGGGTCTTTGCACAGGGTCTTGTAATCCGGTCCGAGATATCTGGCGCCGGGCCCGTCGATGCGCTCGCCGCTGAGATTGCCGACGCCATAAATGAGCAGTTGCGCCTTCAACTTCATCCCCGCGTCGCGAGCCATCCATGACGTGGCGAAAGCGAGATTGCCGCCCGCGCTGTCGCCGCCGATCGCGAGGGGTTGATCCTCGCCGCCAAGACGCACGAGATGGGCCGCCGCCCATTGCACACCGGCGAAGGCGTCCTCGATCGCGGCGGGAAACAAATGTTCGGGCGCAAGCCTATAGTCGACATTGACGACAGCTATTCCGCAGCGGTTGGCGAGGCGGACCGCGTGCAACTCATGCGAGTCGAGGTCGCCGACGATCCATCCGCCGCCATGCAGGTATACGAGCGTGCCCTTGGCTTCGCCTTCGTGCGGCCAGACGATGCGCACCGGGATTTCGCCGGCCGGGCCGGGAATCGTCAGTCGCTCGATGCGTCCTTTCGGCAGCTTCGGCCAGGGATAAAATACCGAGCGCACATTGCGCGCACGCTCGCGGCTGGCGCTGGGGTCGCCGCCCTCGTAGAGATCGGGAATGCCGCTGTCCTGCCAGCGCTGCTGCATCGCGGCGATGTCGGCGTCGAGCGGTTCCTTGACGAATTCGTGTTTCATGGCTGTTTCCTCAGGCGGGCATGACATTGACGAGATCGATGACCAGCGACTGGCCGGGTTGTGGCGCCTTCACGCTGGCGGCGGCGAAATAGCAAACATGGATCGCCCCGACCGGCGCGAACCAGGCGAGATCGACGACGCGGGCGTAAACCTGCTTCCACGCGCCCTCGGCCTGATCGATCGGGGTTTGCGAGGCGACGGTGATCAATTTGGTCAGTTCCTCGTCCTCGTTGTTGTAGTAGTTCAGGCTGCCGTGCGGATCGAGCGTCTGGAACTCGGCGAGGTTGGGCACGCTGGAATTGGTGTTGAAGATCAGCGTCGCGAAACCGTGCTGGCGCGCGGAATTGTTCATCGCGCCGAAATTCTGGAATTCCTGAGTCTTGGCGATGATGCCGACCTTCTTCAACATGCCGGCGACCGCCTGGGTGAGGAAGCGCGACAGCGTATTGTTGACGTAGGAAACGTTGAGTTCGAAGCCGCCGGGCAACCCGGCTTCCGCGAGCAGGGCCTTGGCCTTGGCGGGATCATAGGGGTAGGCCGCCTCGAACGCCTCGTCGTGACCCATGAAGCCGCGACCCTGTATCTGATCGGTGGGATCGCCGAACTTGCCGAACAAAGCCTTGCACAGCAGCTTGCGATCCAGCGCATAGTTGATCGCCTTACGGACCCTCATGTCCTTGAGCTGCGGCGCGATGATCCCATCGCGATCGCTGATGATGAGGCCGGTCCAACTGACGGGATCGGAGATGATGCGCAGGCCCTCGCCGAGGTTGGCGGCGTTGGAATTGGCGGTCAGCGGATCGGAGATCAGCAACTTCAACTGCCCGGCCTTCATCGCCTGAATCGCCGAATTCTGATCTTCGAACACGGTGATGACGACCTTGTCCCAACCGATGCGCGCCTTGTCGTAATAGAATGTGTTGGGCAGATAGGTGTAGGTCTTGCCGGTGACTGTCGAAGCGGGATCGAGCTTGTAAGGCCCGGCGCCGAAGGTTTGCGAGCCCAGCACGTCGGGCGTCGCCAGGGCCTTGGGGCTGATGATGTCCGAGCAGAGAAAATAGGCGTCGAACAGCGAAATCAAATTGGGCTGCGTCTTCGACAAGGTGAATTTGACGGTGAACGGATCGACGATGTCGATCGCCGTCAAAGTCGCGAGATTTGGTGAGAACGGGCCCTTCCTGGCGATGAAATATTGCACCGATGCCTTCACCGCTTCGGCGTTGACCGGCTCGCCGTCGGAGAAGCGCGCGTCCTCGCGCAGCTTGAAGGTGGCCGATTTGTTGTCTTGCGACATTTCCCAATGCGTCGCCAGCGCCGCCTCGAAGCTTCCGTCCGTCTTGGTGCGCACCAGGGGTTCATAGGCCGGCATCAGATGCGCGCCGGCGCGGCCGTTGCCGCTCAGCGCCGGGTCCATGCTCAGCGGCGAGAAGGGGCTGCCGACCGTCAGCACTTTAGCGTCGTCGGCTCGGGCGCTCGGCGCCGCCCCGCTCAACGCGAGCGCGAGGGCGCCGCCCAGCGCTTCGCGGCGCGTCAGCGTAAAGGTCTTTTCGTTGATCATGCGTTCCCTCCCAAAGCGAGCTCTGATCTCATTTGCTCACGACGCGCGCGCTGCGCCCGCGGATCGGGGATCGGCGCGGCGGCGATGAGCTTGGCGGTGTAAGGATGCCGGGGACGCGCGAGCAATTCGCCGGCCTCGCCCTGCTCGACGATGTCGCCGTGGTAGAGCACGACGACGCGATGCGAGACGTGGCGCACGACCATCAGATCGTGAGAAATGAACAGCAGCGCCAGCGCCAGCCGCTTCTGCAGATCGTTGAGCAGATTGAGCACCTGCGCCTGCACGGAGAGATCGAGCGCGCTCACCGGCTCGTCGCAGATCAGCAGTTTCGGGCGGGCGATCACAGCGCGGGCGATGGCGATGCGCTGGCGTTGTCCGCCGGAAAAATTCGCCGGGTAGCGTCGCGCCGCATCGAAGGGCAGTCCGACCTCGGCCAGCGCGGCGTCGACGCGCTTCAAGCGATCGCGCGCGCCGAGCGAGGAATCGATCAGCAACGGCTCGGCAAGCGTCGCGCCGATGGTGCGCGCCGGATTGAGCGAGCCAAAGGGGTCTTGAAAGACGACCTGAATTTCGCTCGCCAGCGCCCGGCGGCGCGCGCGGGAAGCGCGGGTAATATCTTCACCGCGATACAGCACATGGCCCGCCGTCGGGTCCGTCAGACCGAGGATGACGCGACCGAGCGTGGATTTGCCCGAACCGGATTCGCCCACCAGGCCGACCGTCTCCCCCTCGGCGATTTCGAGATCGACGCCCTTCAAAGCGCTGAGCACGCGTCCGCCGCGCAGCGGATAATCTACGCGCAAACCTCGAGCTCGGAATAGGGACCCGGTCATTGCGCGGCCCCCTTCATTGTCGCCAATTTATCGTCGACCGTCGGCAGCGCATGCCCCGGCTCGGCCGCGTGCGGATTGGCGGCGAGCAGGGCGCGCGTGTAAGGGTGGGCTGGGCGCTCGAAAATGTCGAAGACGTCGGCCGTCTCCAGCGCGCGCCCGTGGCGCATCACCATCGCCCGGTCGCAAATGTCGGCGACGACGCCCCAGTCATGCGTGACCATGACGACCGCCATCGCGCGCTCGCGACTCAACATGCGTAAAAGTTCGAGGATTTCCGCTTGCACGGTGACGTCGAGCGCGGTGGTCGGCTCGTCGGCGAACAGGATGCGGGGCGATTTCATCAGCGCGCGCGCGATGCCGACGCGCTGCGCCATGCCGCCAGAAATTTGATGCGGATACCTGCGCATCACCTCTTCGACATCGCGAATGTGAACCTGGGCGAGCGCGGCCGCGACACGCGCGCGGCGCTCAGTTCGCGACAGGCCGGCTTCGCACACTTCCTCGAGATGATGGCCGATGCTGAAGCATGGATCGAGCGCCGCCATCGGGTCCTGAAAGATCGCGCCGATGGTCGCGCCGCGCAGGGAGCGCAAGGCGCGTTGGTCGTCGAGCGGGATCGTCCGGCCTTCGACGGCGACCATCCCCGAGCTTGCGACCACGCCCGGCGGCAGCAGGCCGATCAGCGCCATCATCGTCAACGTCTTGCCGGAGCCGGACTCGCCGACGATGCCGAGCGTCTCGCCGGGAAACAGATCGAAACTCACGTTCTCGACGAGCGTCTTGTCGCCGGCGACGATCGTCACGCCCCGCGCGGAAAGCCGGGCGCCCGTGGGGAGATCGGCCGGCGCCGGCCCGGCGCGATAGGCGCCGCGGCGCGCTTGCGCGGGCCGGGTCCAGGTTTCCGTGGAGGCGTCGCGCAGCCCGTCGCCGAGCAGGCCGAAGGCCAGGATCGTCAGCGCGACGGCGCCGCCGGTCGGCGCGAGCATCCAGGGAAAATCGTTGAGGCTCGCCGCCGCGTCATAGATCAGACTGCCCCAGGCCGGCGCCGGCGGGGCGACGCCGAGGCCGAGAAAGGCGACACCGGTCTGCACCAGCACCGCGATCGCCGCGAACAGCGCAAGTTGCACTACGACAGGGCCAATAACGCGGGGAAGGACATGATTGACGAGGATGTAGGTCTCGCCCAGGCCACTGAGCCGCGCGGCGGCGATATAGAGTTCTTCGCGCACCGCCAGCGTCGCGCTTCTCACCACGCGCGCCACTCCCGCCGAGCCGAGTACGCCGAGCGCCGCCATCGCCGGAAGCATCGACTGGCCGAACACCGCGAGCACGGCGAGCAGGATGACGATCGTCGGCAACGATTGCAGCACGTCGATATACTGGCGGGCGAGCGCGTCCCACCAGCCGCCGAACAGACCCGCCGTGAGCCCTAAGGCGACGCCGAGCGCGGCGACCACGACGAGCGCCTCGACGACGCCGAGGATCGTGTCGCGCGCGCCAAAAATGATCCGGCTCAGGATGTCGCGGCCCAGCGCGTCGGCGCCGAGCCAATGGTCGGCGCTCGGGCCTTGTTTGATATCGAGCAGATCCTGATCGAGCGGATCGTAGCTGGTGAAGTGCTCGGGAAACAGGGCGATCGCGACGATGAAGGCGATCCAGACGAGCGCTATCAGCGTCAGGGGCCGCCCCAGCAGCCGGCGCGCGAACGAAGGCGTGACGCTCATGACAGGCGCACCTTGGGGTTGAGCCAGCCATAGCTGGTGTCGATGGCGAGGTTGATGAGGACGGTGAGCAGCGTGAAATACAGCGTCACGCCTTGCAGCAGCGCGATGTCCTTATCGAGCGCGGCGCTGACCGCGAGGCTGCCCAGGCCCGGCAGCACGAACACGCGCTCGACGAACACCGCGCCGCTGATAGCGCCGACCAGCACGATGCCGAGCACGGTGACGACGGGCAGCGCGGCGTTGCGCAAGGCGTGCTTCCAGATGATCGAGGCTTCCGAGACGCCACAGGCGCGCAAGGCGCGGATGAAATCGCGGCCGAGCACTTCGGCCATCGAGTCGCGCGCCTGTTTGGCGACGTTGGCGATCGAATGCAGCGAGACGGCGACGATCGGCAGCGTCAGGCTCGCCGCCCAGAGCCCGATGCCATCATGCATCGGAGAATATCCGGTCGCCGGAAACCAGCGCAGCGTCACCGCGAATATCGAGATCAGCACCAAGGCGACCCAGAACGAAGGGAAGATCAGGCCGACCAGGGAAAGCAAGTCGATCGCGCGCCCGAGAAAGCCGCCCCGCAAAGCCGAGGCGACGCCGAGGGCGATGCCGAGCGCGGCGCAGACCACCAGCACGCCGAGCATGATCGAAACCGTCACGCCGACGCGGGCGTTGATCAAGGTGACGACGCTCTCCTTGGTGAAGAAGGATTGGCCGAGATCGCCATGCAGCGCCCGCCAAAGCCATTCGAAATATTGCACGATCAGCGGTTGGTCCAAGCCGAGGTCGCGACGCAGCGCCTGATATTGCTCTTCGGTGCCGTCGGCGCCGAGAATGGTGCGCGCCAGATCGCCGGGCGCCAGGCTTTCGAGCGCGAACGTCAGCGCCGTGACGACGATGACGAGCGGAACCGACAGCGCCAACCGGCGCAAAACCAAGGACAGCACGGCGCATCTCCTCCCTTACCGCCTTGCGCGGCTTGTGTACTAAATGGTACACAAGCTTTCGCCGGACGCAAGCGGAAAGTTTTGCCGGCGACGAAAGTTTGAAAACCAGGCGGGGGGGAGCAAAATGAGCGAGGGTTCGACAAGGCCGATGGCTTCGGGGCTGCGTCCCGAATTTCCGTTGATCGCTCCGACGACCGCGTTCGTCTACGAAGCGCTGGTCGAAATCGCCCCCGTCGAGGCGCTCGGCCCGTCTCCGCTCGGGGAGCGGCGGATCGCGCCGATCCTCGGCGGCGTTTTTGAAGGCCCAAACATCAGAGGCCGAGTGCGGCCCGGCGGCGCGGATCGGCAATATCTGGGCGCCGATGGGGTTTTGCGCCTGGACGCGCTCTATGAAATGGAAACCGACGACGGCGCCGTGATCACGGTCCACAATCGGGTGAGGATCGACAATTCGGCGGAAGGCGGCCGCTATGCGCGCTCGTGGGTCGAACTCACGGCGCCCGACGGCCCGCACGGCTGGCTGAACCGTCGCGCCTTCGTCGGAACCTTGCAGGGCCTCGCGCCCGAACCGCGCGTGCTTATTCGGGTTTTCGTCGTCGAGTGAGTGTCAGGCGGCGAGATCGCGCTTGCGGGCCGTCGCCGCGCCCTCCACTCGGAAGCGCCCGATCAGGTCGGTCAATTGACGCGCCTCGCGATCGAGCCGGCGGCTGGCTTGGGTCGACTGCTCCGCCATCGCCGCGTTCTGCTGCGTCATTCGATCCATTTCGTTGATGGCGGTGTTGACTTCGGAGAGCCCGGTCGCCTGTTCCTTGGCGCCGTTGGCGATGTCGACCACCAGCGCATTGAGCCGGCCGACCTGGGCGATGATGCGCTTCAGTGATTCTCCGGTCCGCGTGACGAGGTCGACGCCGCGTCGCACCTGGCCGGCCGAGGTGGAAATCAGGGATTTGATGTCCTTGGCGGCTTCCGCCGAACGCAAGGCGAGCGCGCGCACCTCGGAGGCGACGACGGCAAAGCCCTTGCCCGCGTCGCCCGCCCGCGCGGCCTCCACACCGGCGTTGAGCGCCAGCAGATTGGTCTGGAACGCGATCTCGTCGATGAGGCCGACGATGTGAGAGATCTTGTTGGCGGAATCGGAAATCGCCTCCATGGCGCCGATCGCCTCGTTGACGACCAGAGCGCTCTTGCCGGCGTCGGCGTCGGCCTCGCTGACGACGGCGCGCGCATGCGCCGCGCTGTCGGCCGAACGCTGCGCGGTGGCGGTGATCTCGTCGAGCGCCGCGGCGGTCTCCTCCAGGCTGGCGGCCTGCCGCTCCGCGCGCGACGACAATTCGTCGGCATTGTTCGAGACGTCGTTGGACACGGTGAAGATCGCGTGCGCCTGCCCGCTGATTTCGCGCACCGTTTGATTGAGCCCTTTCAGGGCGTGTTCGAAGTTGACCTTGAGATCGACGTAGGCCGCTGGAAAATCGCCGTCGACCCGGTGCGCCAGATTGTTCGCCGCCAGACTCTTCATCGCCTCGGAAAGCGCGCGTACGACGACCTTCTGTTCGTGGTTGGCGCTGGCGATTTTGGTCGCCGAACGGCGTGTCGTGTCGGTCGCGCGGTAGCGCAGCTCCAAGGCGTCGCGTTCGGCGCTGCCACGCTCCTCGAGCGCCTTGGTCATCGTCGCCAGCGTCGCGCGCATGCGGGACACCTCGTTGCGCACGCCCGTCGGCGGCTCGACCTTCGTCACCACGGCGGCCTTGGGAACGCCAACGAAGAGAGCGCCCAGCACTTCGGCGCCTACCAGGATCGGCTCGTAGACCGTGATGTAAGTCTTGCCGAGAATCGTCGCTTCGCCGTGATAAGTAGCTCCTTCGCGGAACAATTTGTCATACACGGGACCGGCGCCCAACGGAGTCCCGGTGGCGCGGCTTCCGTCCGCCTTGACGACGTTGGTGGCGACGCGCAGGTCGCCCAGGAAGATCGTAGCGACGCCTCCGTGGAGGCTCTGGATGCGATCGACGATTTCGACGTCGTTATTGATGAGTTTGGCGCCGAAATAGAGCTTGCCGTCGATCGTTTCGGGCTCTCCAGAGGCATTGAGCGCGGTCCGGAGCGCATGGAGATTGGCGTCGAGCGAGCCTTGCGCGCGGGTCGCCTGAGCCGTCATGAGCGAGGCATCGGCGAGGGTCGCCAGACCCCGGGCGGCCTCATCCACCGAGCGGCTCAGCCACGAGCGCAAACCGAACAAGGCGGCCGCACAGGCCGCGAGGACGACGGCGTAGAAAGCGACGAGGCCCCGGCCAATGCGGGCGCCCTGCGTCTGCGCCGATTCCTGCGCCGCATCCGCGAACGTGTTCGATTTCGTGACGAGGTCGTCGATCACGGCTCTGTGCCTGGCGTAGAGGTCCGAGAGCGCGCCGAACGAGCCGGTCCGCGCCCCCTTGTCACCGCGATCCGCCGCGGGAAGAAAGCTGGATTCGAGTTCCGTCCAGAATCGGTCGGTTTCCTTGCCGGAATCGTTGACCAATTCGGACTTGATGTCGTCGGGAAGCGCCGAGTTCTTCCAATATTCGCGCCGGTCGTTGAAGTCCTTGTGCAGCGACGCCAAACGCTTCTCGTGCGCCGCGAGTTCGCCCTTCTCGTTCATGATCAAGTTGGCCTCGAGATAGGCTTCGATCACGTATTCGGGCGGGGGAAGGATATCGCCGAGCAGGTCCTTGGCGGCGACGATGCGCACATAATTTTCGCCGCCGATGCCGATCGTAGCCAGCGTGTAGGCGTTGACCAGACCGGAAACGCACAGGGATCCCATCAGCAACACCCCGGCGGCCGCGAGGGCGGCGCCAATGGTGAGATAGCGATCCGCGAACTTCGGTTTTGCCAAGAAATGCCTCCAGACGCGGAGCCGGCCTGCGTCGCGATGTTCAGGAGCTTTGGAAAGGGCGTGTGGATAGACCCACTACGGCGCGAGCGTTCATGCCGCGGTTCGCGAACGAACCGGCGCCGGACGCGTAAGTTGGCAGCTCTTGGTTAAGCGCGGGTTAGCGAGCTGCCCACATGAAACGCCGGCCGCCGCCAAAGGCCAGGACCGGCGCATTTGGGCGCATCGTCAAGCCGTTGCGGGCGTCTTGGGAGAAACGCCGAAATAACCGCTTCCTTTCCGTCATGGCCGGGACAAGCTGCCCGGGCATGACGGCGCCAACAGATACAATTATTTTGCGGCATCGCCTTGGATGAGGACATGCTAATAAATGTGCGCTCGAGTCGCTGGCGTCACTGGAATTGGGGGGATTGGTCCCTTCACCCGCTGGCGGGACTCCGCGAACGCAAGCGTTCGCTCGGGGTGGCGCGAAGCGCCGCATCAGGGCCTTCTTTCATAGCTTTGCGTCTGCGGCAGGCCCTCGCCCCAACCCTCTCTCGCAAGCGGGAGAGGGGGTAAATGCCTGCGACGCACGCTACTAGGGGTTGAGGAGCCCCGCTTCGAGGACGCTGAGGACGGGCTGCCTCGCTTGGACCCGGGCCAATGCGCCACTCCCCCGCTTCGCCGTTTTGCGTGCGCCGCAACATCGCAATGTCATAATTCGAGTTCATCTTTTGCAGCTTGCGGCCGTCGCCGGCAGCGAAGCGCTGGGGAATATGAGCACATCGGCTAAGTTCGGACCGAACGTTTCCAGAACGGTGCGATGGATCGAGCGCGCCCGCGCCGCGGACTTGCAGGTCGTGAGGATCGCGACACGGTCGGCGAGACCGCGGACGCTGAAATATTTGGCGATGACGATCACGAAGCTGGGCAACGGCTGGATATACCCGATTCTGAGCGCGATCATTCTGATCCGCTGGGGACTTTTCGGCCTCAGGATCATCGCCTCGGCGGTGGCCTCGGCAGGGCTGCTTCACAGCGTCTACCCGAGCCTCAAGCGGCGCTTTTTGCGCGCGCGGCCTTTCGTCACGGACGCCAGCTTGCAGAGTCCGTTCGCCCCGCTGGACGCCTATTCCTTTCCCAGCGGCCATACCATGACGATGACGGGCGTGTTCGTGCCGCTCGTCGCCTACTGGCCGGCCATATTGCCCGCGACTCTGGTCATGGCCTGCGGTCTCGCTTGGTCGCGGCTGGCCACGGCGCATCATTATCCCAGCGACGTCCTGGCGGGCGCGGCTCTCGGAATGGCCGTGGGCTATCCGGTCGCACTCTGTTTCATTTGGTTGTGGTGAGCGGGGCGCCGAAACTAGGCCTCGCCAATCGCCGGGAAAGGCTCTAATTCGACCGACCCGAATCCTGGCGGGGAACCCGAAGAGCCGCATTCTTGAAAATCCTGTTCGTCTCCGATGCTTGGCTGCCGCAAATCAACGGCGTCGTGAGGACCCTGGAGGCGACGGTTCAGGAACTGCAACGCCTGCAGCACGAGACCCTCGTCGTTGGCCCCGACGAAACGCGGTTTCTTACGTTTGCGCTGCCGATTTATCCCGAAATCAAGTTGGAGTTCTTCGCCGGGCGTCGGCTGGCGCGTGTGCTGGACGCATTCCAGCCCGACGCCATCCACATCGCCACCGAGGGACCGCTAGGCTGGGCGGCGCGCAAGATTTGCCTGCGCCGCAACCTGCCGTTCACGACGGCCTATCACACGAGGTTTCCCGAATATGTCGCCGCGCGCGCGCCCGGCGCTCTCGCGGCCGTTTTGCGCGCCGCGACATATTCCGTTCTGCGGCGCTTTCATGCGCCCGCCTGCGCGGTGCTGGTCGCGACGGATTCGATCGAGCGGGAACTTCAGCGGCAGCGGTTCCGCAGGCTGGCGCGCTGGTCGCGCGGCGTCGATTCGGCTCTGTTCCGGCCCTATGGCAAGACCCTGCCGGCCTATGCGGATTTGCCCAGGCCGATCCTGCTCTATGTCGGGCGGATCGCGGCCGAGAAGAACCTGCCGGGTTTTCTGGATCTGACGACCAAGGGCGCCAAGGTCGTGATCGGCGACGGGCCCGATCTGGCGTTCCTGAAAGCGGCCTACCCAAAAGCGCATTTCCTCGGCGCCATGACCGGAGAAACGCTGGCGCGGCATTACGCAGCGGCCGACCTGTTCGTCTTTCCCTCGAAGACCGACACTTTTGGTCTCGTGCTGCTGGAAGCTTGCGCGGCGGGCCTGCGCATCGCCGCCATGCCCGCGCCCGGGCCCTCGGACATCTTCGGCAATGGCGACGTCGCGGATTTCTCGGTCATGGACGACGACCTCGCGCTTTGCGTCGCCAAGGCGTTGCAATTGCCGGATGCGCCCGAAAAACCCCGCGCCTTCGCGCTGCGTTTTTCGTGGGAGGCCTGCACCCGTCAGTTCCTCGAACACGCGCAGGCGCGGGGGTATCCGTCTGATTTCCCCGCCGTATGGCGGCGCCGGGTGGCGCGGGTCTTCGTGCGGTAGAAGCGGCTACGCCGCCGCCTTCCGGCCTTCCCGCAGCCGCTTTCTCAACGTCCCGAACGAGATCAGCTTCTGCGCGTTCTCGTCCCACAGCGCGAAATTCACGAAGCGAAAGCTCTGCCAGATCGTGATGCGGCCGACGGCCGCCAATTCCGGGTGATCACGTAAAACTTCGCTGAGCCGATAGAACGGGATGCGGCTGGCGAGGTGGTGGACGTGGTGGATGCCGATATTGGCGCTGAACCAACGCAGCACCGGAGGCAGGTCGTAGTAGGACGAGCCGTGAAGCGCCGCGTCGGGCAGGCTCCACTTGTCCTCGCGCGCCCAGCGCGTGCCTTCGAACTGATGCTGGACGTAAAACAGCCAGACCCCGATCGAGGCGGCCAGGACGAAGATCGGGCCATGGATCATGACGAATGTCGCCGGTCCGATCAGCCACATCAACAGCGACGCGACTACGGCCGCCGCGGCGGTGGTCGCCGTGGTGGAGATCCACGGCCGCCAGCCGGCGCCTTTGATCTGACCAACGGGGGCGCGATGTTGAAACAGGAACAGATAGGTCGGCCCCAGGCCGAACATCACGAACGGATGGCGGTAGAGCCTGTAGCCCAGACGGCGCAGCCAGCTCAGTTTGAGGTATTCGTCAACGGTCAGCGTATCGATATCGCCCATGCCGCGACGGTCGAGATTGCCTGCGGAAGCGTGGTGGGCGGCGTGCGAGCGTTTCCAATAGTCATAGGGGGTCAGCGTGATGACGCCGACGACGCGGCCGACCCAATCGTTGGTGGCGCGGGTGCGGAAGAACGCGCCGTGGCCGCAATCGTGCTGGATCATGAACATTCGCACCAGGAAGCCGGCGGCGGGCACGGCGAGCAGCAAGGCCAGCCAATAGCTATAGTGCATGAGCCCCCACATCGCCGCCCAGAGGGCGACGAGCGGCCCGAAGGTTATGGCGATTTCCGTCACGCTCCGGGCGAGGATCGGATCACGGTATCTGGAGAGAAGGCCGGGAAGCGACTGGGGGCTGGTCAGCGGAAGGGGTGAAAGAGAAGTTAAAGCTCGGTCGATCATAGAGTCCCTGATTTGGCGGCGTTGGAAAAACTCACATGCGCTTCGATCACGGCGAAGTCATGCTGTATTGTGTTCGAAGGGCGTCCGAGATAACGTTTTTTCTCTTGCGTCCCCTTTTTCAACTTGACGAACGGGCGTATAATTTTGATGAATTTTTCCGAGTATTTCTCTGGGTCGAAAGGATCGCGGAGCGGCGCAGGCGGTTGCGGCGCTGGCGGCGCCCCGTTTGCCAGAGCGTACAAGCGGGCTCCCCGGAATTGATTTTGCTCCGGCGCGCCGTCTATTCTCCGCGCATCACCCTTTGGGTTGGACCTGAACCATGAGCCCCATGCGCATACGTCCCGCGACTCGGGCCGATCTGCCGCGCATCCATGAAGTGCGGAACGGCACGGCCGATAACCCTTTGCTCGACTCCGACGGCGTCACCGAGGAAGAAGTGCTCTGGTATCTCGACGCGGCGATCTTCCTCGTTTCCGAGGACGAGGCCGGCGTGCAGGGTTTCACCTGCGCCAATCCGCAAACCGGCTATGTGTGGGCTCTGTTCGTCATCGACCCGGCCCAGGGACGCGGCCACGGCGGAAGCCTGCTCGATGCCGCTATCGCGCGGTTGCGGGAAGCCGGACATCGGCAGGCGTTTCTCACGGCCGGAGTGGGGATGAAGGCGGAGGGATTCTATCAGTCGAACGGCTGGCAAGCGATGGGCGTGAACCTGAAAGGCGAGCGGGTGTATCGGCTGTGGCTGTAAGGGCGTGGTCCGTTACCCCACGATCTCCAGCCGATCGTAAAGCGCAGCCAACGGCAGCGTGACGCCGATCGCGTTCAACTCGACAATCGCGTCGCGGCCGAGAAGTTCGACGTCGCTCCACTCGCCGTCCTCCGGCCGCGAATAGAGTTTCGCAGCGACGGCGTCGGGGTCGATCAGCAGGACGTGTCGCATCGCCGGATGCCGGCGATATTCGTCGAGCTTCGCGAAACGGTCAAACTTGCTCGTCGACGGCGAAAGCACTTCGACGGCGACCGTCGGCTTGTGCGCTTCATAGGATTTTGATTGCGGCGGCGCACATTCGACGGTGACGTCCGGACGCCGCAGCGTGCGGATCCGGGTTCTCACCGCGATATCGGCCGTGGTCACGCGGCATGGCTTGCCCTGCAAGCGGTTGCCAATCTGAATGATGCAGTTGACGACGATCGCGTCATGGGCATGGCTCGCCCCGGTCATCGCCCTAAGCGGACGAGGAAAGCCATCGACGAGTTCGTAGCGCTCGTCCTGGTCCAGCTGCCACACGAAAAACTCCTCGACGCTCATCGGGCGCGGCGACGTCTCGGCCATGCATACCTCCGCCGTCCTTCTAACACGCCCGCCATCGGCCGCAAAACTCCACTCCGCCTATCCCAAAAGACCTACTACCAAAGCGTGACCATACGCGCCTTTAACGCCGGCGCGCGTTAGGGCATATTGCCGCTCGAAATAAGCGCTGCGCTAAGCGCGCGTTTCGGGAGCCACCCGGGGAGCCAAGAGATGTCCGACAAGGTTTATGACGTACCGTCCGCATGGGCGGAGAACGCGTTCGTCAACGAAGCCAAATATGAAGAGATGTACGCCCGGTCGATCACCGACCCCGCGGGATTCTGGGGCGAGGCGGGCAAGCGCATCGACTGGTTCACGCCCTATACCAAGGTCAAGGACATTTCCTGGGACTCGCACCACGTCGCGATCAAATGGTTCGAGGACGGCGAGACCAACGTCGCCTACAATTGCATCGACCGCCATCTGCCCAAGCGCGCCAACCAGACCGCGATCATCTGGGAAGGCGACAATCCCAACGAATCCAAGCTCATCACCTATGGCGAGCTGCACGAGCAGGTCAACAAGTTCGCCAACGTGCTGTACTGGCACGGCGTGCGTAAGGGCGACCGGGTCACGATCTATCTGCCGATGATCCCCGAGGCGGCCTATGCGATGCTCGCCTGCGCGCGCCTCGGCGCCATCCATTCGATCGTGTTCGGCGGCTTCTCGCCCGACGCGATCGCCGGCCGCATCGACGACTGCAAATCCGAAATCGTCATCACCGCCGACGAGGGGTTGCGCGGCGGCCGCAAGGTGCCGTTGAAGGCCAATGTCGACGAAGCCTTGAAGAAGGTCGCCGGCGTCAAACACGTGCTCGTCGTCAAGCGCACCGGCGGCGATGTCGCCTGGACGCCGGGACGCGACGTGTGGATGCACGAGGCGACGGACCGCGTTTCCGCCCATTGCCCGGTGGAGAAGATGAACGCGGAAGACCCGTTGTTCCTGCTCTACACTTCCGGCTCGACCGGCACGCCCAAGGGCGTCGTCCACACCACCGGCGGCTACCTCGTATTCGCCGCGATGACGCATCAATACGTGTTCGATTATCACGAGGGCGACGTCTATTGGTGCACGGCCGACGTCGGCTGGGTGACGGGGCACAGCTACATCATCTATGGCCCGCTCGCCAATGGCGCGACGACGTTGATGTTCGAAGGCGTCCCCAACTATCCGAGCGTCAGCCGGTTCTGGGAAGTCATCGACAAGCACCGCGTGAACATCTTCTACACGGCGCCGACCGCGATCCGCTCGCTGATGGCGGCGGGCGAGGCGCCGGTGAAGGCGACCAGCCGGGAATCCTTGCGCCTGCTCGGCTCGGTCGGCGAGCCGATCAATCCGGAAGCCTGGGAATGGTATCACCGCGTCGTCGGCGACAACCGCTGCCCGATCGTCGACACCTGGTGGCAGACCGAAACCGGCGGCATTCTGATCACGCCGCTGCCCGGCGCCACCAAGCTCAAGCCCGGCTCGGCGACGCGGCCGTTCTTCGGCGTGTTGCCGGAGATCGTCGACGCCGCGGGCAACGTGCTCGAGGGCGCCTGCGAGGGCAATCTCGTCATCGCCGATTCCTGGCCGGGCCAGTCGCGCACTGTGTACGGCGACCATGGCCGCTTCGTGAAGACCTATTTCGCCACCTATCCCGGCAAGTATTTTACCGGCGACGGCTGCCGTCGCGACTCCGACGGCTATTACTGGATCACCGGCCGCGTCGACGACGTCATCAACGTCTCCGGCCATCGCATGGGCACGGCGGAAGTCGAGAGCGCGCTCGTCGCTCATCCGAAAGTATCGGAGGCCGCGGTCGTCGGTTACCCCCACGACATCAAGGGCCAGGGCATTTACGCCTATGTCACGCTGATGGCGGGCGAGGAGCCGACTGAGGCTTTGCGCAAGGAACTCGTCGCTTGGGTGCGCAAGGAAATCGGCCCGATCGCCTCGCCCGATCTCATCCAGTTCTCGCCGGGCCTGCCCAAGACCCGTTCCGGGAAAATCATGCGCCGCATCCTGCGAAAGATCGCCGAGAACGAATATGGCGCGCTCGGAGATACTTCGACGCTGGCCGACCCGAGCGTCGTGACGGAATTGATCGACAACCGCCAGAACCGCGGCAAGGCATAAGGGCAAGGCCTTTACCCGCAATGGCGGGTCCCTGATCTTTCCCATTGCCCGGGCATGTCCCGGGCAATTTGCGTCAAAGGCGATTCTCATCTGAGGACCTTTGGCCCTCGCCCGGCCGCGTCGATAACGGCTACGAGCCGGCGCCGCCGCGCTTGCAGGTTTTTCACGTCATTTTGCCAAGCCGTTCGAAATCCGGCCCTTGTTCCCGCAAGTTTCGCGACGTGGACGGAATGGGGCCGATATAGGAATGGCAGGTTTCGGAATCGGATTTTCACGACGGCGATGCGTCGGTTCGGGGCTTGCGGAGACCGTCGCAGCATTATCCGAAATTTAACCATAATTTTTTAGTTGAATATAGACCTCGACCGTGCTAGTCTGGCCATCTGCGAGCCCGTCAGCGGTTCGAGACTTCGGGGTGATGGCATGGGCTCACAACGACTTATCACTGCCGGCGCGAGAGTGATCGCGGCGGCGGGCGCGCTTGCCGCCCTGACGGTCACGCAAAGTCTGGCGCAATCCGGCCCCGCAGCGCCGGCGCTCCAGACGCTCGTCAGCTTTGACGGCGTCGCCGCGGCGTTCCCGGACAGCAACCTGAGTCTTGACGCGGCAGGCAACCTGCTCGGCACGACGCGCGGTGGTGGTCGACACGGCGCCGGAACCGTTTTCGAGATCGTCAAGACGGGCGCTACTACCTATGCGACCAAGCCGACCGTTCTCGTCAGCTTCGGCTCGACGGCCTCCGACGGCGCGTTCCCTGTGAGTGGGCTGGTCGCCGACCCGGCTGGCAACCTCTATGGGACCACGAACGGGGGCGGAAGCTTCGGCAAAGGTGTGGTCTTCATGGTCGCCAAGACGGCAACCGGCTATGCCGCGACCGAAAAAATTCTTGCGAACCTGTCCTTCAGCGTCGGCGAGTCGCCGACCGGCCCGCTCGTCATCGACGGGCTCGGCAATCTCTACGGCACGACCACCCAAGGCGGCCTGACAGGATGTCCCAGCGGGCAAACGACTGGCTGCGGCACAGTGTTCGAAATCGTCAAGTCGAAGACCGGATATGCCTCGGCGCCCAAGGCGCTGGTCCAATTCGACGGCGCGAATGGCCAGAGTCCCAATGGCGGCTTGCTGTTCGACGCCGCGGGCAACCTGCTCGGCACGGCGACCTCGGGCGGCCCGACGATCGCGGGCGTCCTGTTCGAGGTTACGAAGACTGCGACGGGATACGCGAGCAAGCCCTTGGTGCTGGCTTCTTTCGGCCTCGGCGCCGCCGGCGCTTTTCCGCGCAGCACACTCGTCAAGGACGGCAATGGCGATCTTTTCGGGACCGCCGACCAGGGCGGCGCCGGCAATAGCGGCGTCGTGTTCGAACTGGCGAAAAACGCGACCGGTTATAGCAGCGCCGCGACGGCCGTGGCGGCTCTCCACAGCAGCCAAGGCGAGTTCCCGCAGCCCGGCGTCATCATCGACTCCAAGGGCAATCTGTTCGGCGTCGCGCTGATGGGCGGCAGCGCCGGCGACGGGTCGGTCTTCAAGGTGGCCAAGACGGCGACCGGTTATTCGACGGTCCCGACGGTCCTCGCCTCATTCGCAGGCAGCGCCAACGGCTCGTCCCCGCAAGGACGACTCGTCGCCGACGCGCAGGGCCACTTGTTCGGGACGACCGACAGCGGCGGCCGCTACGGCTTCGGCACAGTGTACGAGATCACCGGCGCGGGCTATTCGCCGCCATAAGCGACCGCCGCGCCCCGAGGTAGACCGCTCGCGATATTCCGCCGCCGGAATGGTTGCCGGCTTCGGACGGCGTCCGGTCTTCCGAGCCCGGAAAGACCGTACCCGAATTTGAACTTCGCCGGTCGGCGCCTTTGGCTGAGGGAATATCGGCCTTCGAGCCTTGGCAAATCGTTGCGGAATGGGGCCGCAAGGGCGCCAGGCCCGGGCCCTGACGCACGGAATCGATCCTGAAGCGGCGGTGCGGGATTGCTAGCGACCCGAGGCCAATGTAAGTTCGCGCCCAAAATACATTTTGCTCGGCAAATTGTGGATCACATCCCAACCCGCGGGGACGAAGAAATGCCGCGCATGTTTTTGAACCTCGGCGCGACAATCTGCGCACTGCTGGCGAGCGTCGCGGCGGCTCGGGCCGCCTGTCCGTCGCCGATCACGCCGGCGTTCACCACGGTCACGCACAGTGTCGCCACGGTTCTGGGCCTAAAGGTGGATAAATACGCGTGGTTTGATTCGCGGTGCCTGCAACGCACCGTTTCGCTGAAGCAGGAAGGCGCCGGCAATCCCGGACACGGCGGCTATGCGGTGCAGATGACCTACCAGGTCACGGGCGGCGCCGGCACGACCACGGTCATCGTCAACAAAGAGACGTCCAGCGACGGCGGCTTTGGCTATTTCGTCTCGCACGAACGTTATCGCACCTTCACCGACAACAGTTCCGACACGATCGCCAACAAGATTTTCCATGTCGACGATTCTCCGCTCGGGCTGGACTTTCCGGTCGTCGGCGCGGTGCTGAAGCCGAATGGCGACGCCGCGGCGCAGCGCTACGTGACGACCTACCATCACTATGGAACGATCACGCCCGACCCGGTGAATGCCGACGGCAACGACACCCATCCCCTGCCGCTCACGCCATCCTCATACGCGAATTATCCGTTGCCGGTGACGATGACCTGGGTGTTCCAGGCGCAGACAGACGCGCCGCGCTATGACGTCGACGTGAATCTGACCCAGGTCGCCAAGGCGGATCGCGTCGGGTTCGACCTGCGCGCGCCCTACGGCGTGATGGTGTTCGACAACAAGCTCGATGGCGTTGTCAGCAAAGTGCAGTGGGGCGACCGATTTCTTTTCGCCACGACCGCCGCCCCCGTGACCCGCGATACCGGCTGGACCTGGAACGCCCGGAACGCCGGTCGCCGTTTCAACGCCATGATCGCCGGCCTCTATGAAATGGGGCTTTATGAACCGGTGAAGTTTGCGCAAAGCGCCCTCGACGACACTTTCTCGGAAGAGCGGGGCTCGACTTCGAGCGCCTTCAACAAGGGCAAGGGCTGCGCCGAGGGCGAAACGCAGCTTCTTCCCTGCGATTGGGAATGGCCTTACCAGGGGTTGCAATACAGCCTGCCGACCAATTCCCTCACGACGCCGACGAACTTCAAGAAGATTGCCTGGGGCTCCACCGGATTTTACGGCGCCGGCCCCGGCCTCACTCGCGTGTACGACACGTCCAACAGCTCAGAAGCATTCGTGGGTTTTCCCGCCAGCGAGCATCTCAAATACAGCATATGCATTTTGCTTGGGCTGACCACCGCGAACGGGTTGACCCAAACCGCCGCTGAAGCTGCGAGTCCGAACTGCGCCTCGACGAATTTCCCCTGAACCGGCCAAAATCACCCCGCCAGCGCGAGTTCCTGCACGCGCTCGATCTTGGCGGCGAGAATGACCGCCTGCGTGCGGCTCTCGACGCCGAGTTTTTGCAGGATCGCCGAGACGTGCGCCTTGACCGTCGCCTCGGAGACGCTGAGTTCATAGGCGATCTGCTTGTTCAGCAGCCCCTGGGACAGCATCATCAGCACCCGCACCTGCTGCGGCGTCAGCGACGACAGCCGGCGCACCAAGGCGGTCGCCTCCTTGTTCGGCGTCGCGGCGACATCGAGATCGGGCGGCGCCCATTGTCCGCCGTCGAGCACGGTGCGAATAGCCGTGCGCATCGATTCCACGTCGAGCGACTTCGGCACGTAGGCCGCCGCGCCGAACTCGAGGCAATGGCGCATCACGGCGCGGTCCTCGTTGGCGGAAACGACGATGACCGGCAAGCCCGGCCGTTCCGCGCGTAAAAACAGCAATCCGGAAAAGCCGCGCACGCCGGGCATCGTCAGGTCGAGCAGCACCAGATCCATTTCGGGATGCGCCTCAAGGGTGGCGGCCACGCTATCGAAGTCGCCGGCCTCGAATATCGCCGCCCCGGGCACCGCGCCGACCACGGCCTGGCGCAGGGCGCCCAGGACCAAGGGATGATCGTCCGCAATCAAGACGTGTACAGCTTCGCCCACGCGTTTCTCCTCCCGGACTTGTCTTGTGTGGCCATCCAGCCACGATTGCCGAAAATGCAGTGCAGTCATCTAATTGTCTCAAGCGCTGAACGGCAAGAGGACTCTGCGCATTGACGCAACGCAAAATGACCTATCGCAATTGTCGCAGCGCTTCGCCGAGCGCCAGGGCCGCCGCGACGCCCACATTCAGGGAGCGCAGCGGCGGTTGGATCGGAATTCGCACGCGGGCGTCCGCCGCGTCCGTGACCTCTTGCCGCACGCCCGCGGACTCCCGTCCCACCAACAGCACGTCCCCGGGACGAAACACGAAATCCCAAAGCTCGATCTCGCCCTTGGTCGTCAGCAACACCAGTCGCCGGCCCTCCGCGGCTCGCCAATCCTGGAATCGCGCGAACGAGGTGTGGCGATCTATCCGCAGCGATTCGAGGTAGTCCATGCCGGAACGCCGAAATCTGCGGTCGGAAAATGCAAAACCAGCGGGTTCGATGATCGCCGCGTCGATGCCGAGGCAAGCGCAGGTGCGACACATCGCCCCTGCATTGGGCGCAATGTCGGGCTCGAAGAGGGCGAGGACGAGCTTGGAGGGGGGCATGCTCCGCTTTTAGGCCAAGTCCCGGCGCGCCGCCAGCGCGAGACCGACCGGAATTTGGCGCTATCTCAAGCTTTTCTAAGGTCTGGTCGGGTTTTCGCCTCGGGCCTCGACTGAGGCGTTTTGGCGCCCAACTTAGGGTCTCGCCTATGGACAACGATACGGAACGATGCGAAATAGCCACCGTTTTCGGTCTTGCCGCACTGCAAGACGAAGCGGCTCGCGACCTGCTGGAAGCAATTCTGGCCAGACGTCGCGGGGCGTAGGGATGCCGGCGCCGGACTCGAGAGTTTGGCGCGTCAAGATCGGGGGTTTGAAGTGTCGAGCGCGGCCATCGAAGATCCAAGTCGTCGTGACTTCCTGTACATTACCACGGCGGCCGTCGCCGCCGTTGGCGCCGCCTCGCTCGCTTGGCCGTTGATCGACCAGATGAATCCTGACGCCTCGACCCTCGCGCTGTCTTCGATCGAGGTCGATCTGAGCCCAATCGCCGAAGGTCAGATCCTGACGGTGAAATGGCGCGGCGGCCCGGTGTTCGTCCGCCATCGCACCAAGAAGGAAATCGACGAAGCGGTGAACGTCGACATCAGCGAGTTGCGCGATCCGCAGACCGACGCCGAGCGCGTCAAAAAGCCGGAATGGCTGATCACCAGCGGCGTTTGCACCCACCTGGGCTGCGTGCCGATCGGCCACGAGGGCAAATACGGCGGTTGGCTGTGCCCTTGCCACGGCTCGGTCTACGACACTTCGGGACGCATCCGCCAGGGGCCCGCGCCGCTCAATTTGCCGGTCCCCGAATACACCTTCGTCACCGACACGAAAGTGAAGATCGGCTGATCCCGCGCCCCGCGCCGGACACCAAGCGCCGGACGACCCGTTTCTTTTCCTCGTTTCGAGATGAGACCCCATGAGCGGACCTTCCACTTACGCACCAAAGAACGGCTTTTTGCGTTGGTTTGAGGATCGACTGCCAATCGTCGGCCTCGTGCACTCGTCGTTCGTCGTCTACCCCGTGCCGCGCAACCTCAACTATCTCTGGACGTTTGGCGCAATCCTGTCGTTGATGCTGGTGGCGCAGATCGTCACCGGCGTCATCCTGGCGATGCATTACGTCCCGTCGGCCGCGCTGGCTTTCGCCTCGGTCGAGCATATCATGCGAGACGTCAACTACGGCTGGTTGATGCGCTATCTGCACACCAATGGCGCGTCGATGTTCTTCCTCGCCGTCTATGTGCACATCTTCCGCGGCATGTACTACGGCTCCTACAAGTCGCCGCGCGAAGTGCTGTGGATCCTCGGCGTCATCATCTATGTTCTCATGATGGCCACCGCCTTCATGGGCTACGTTTTGCCCTGGGGCGCGATGAGCTTCGCCGGCGCAACCGTCATCACCAGCCTGTTCACCGCCATCCCGCTGGTCGGCACTTCCGTCGCCCATTGGCTATGGGGCGGCTACGCGGTCGGCGATCCGACCTTGAACCGCTTCTACGCGCTGCACTTCCTGCTGCCGTTCATGATCGTCGGCGTCGTCGTGTTGCACGTCTGGGCGCTGCACGTCTGCGGGCAGAACAATCCCGACGGCGTCGAAGTAAAGAACGTCGAGCGCGACACCCTGGCTTTCACGCCTTACGCCACCATCAAGGACGGCTTCGCCGTCGTCGTGTTCATGGTCATCTACGCGTGGTTCGTGTTCGTCATCCCGAACTATCTGCTCGACGCCGACAATTCGAACATGGCTAATCCGCTGGTGACGCCCGCGCACATCGTGCCGGAATGGTACCTGTTGCCATTCTATGCGATCCTTCGTGCGATCCCCAACAAGCTCGTGGGCGTCGTCGCGCTGGCCGCCGCGATCGTCTTGCTGGCCTTCCTGCCATGGCTGGACACGTCCGTCGTGCGCTCGGGCAAGTATCGACCGAGGTTCAGGTTGTTCTTCTGGGGCTTCGTGATCTGCTGCGTCGGCTTGGGCTATCTGGGCTCGCAGGAAGTTTCCGACGCCACCACGATGTGGGCGCGCATCTTCGCTCTGGGGTACTTCGGGTATTTGTTGGTCGCCTTGCCGTTGCTCGGCCTGATGGAAAAGACCGATCCGGTGCCAGCCTCGATTGCCGACGCCGTTCTCGCCAAGAAACATCCGGCCGAGTGAACGCGGAAAGCGCCAAGGGAACATGATCATGATCCGTTTCAAGTCCTCCCTCCTCGCGCCCGCGGCCTTGGTGCTGATGCTGGCCGGGGGCTTGGCCGCCTTCGCGGAAGGCGAAGACAGCCAGCCCAAGCCGTCGCGTCAGACTTGGTCGTTCCACGGCGTGTTCGGAACTTTCGATCGCGCCCAGGTGCAGCGCGGCTTCCAGATCTACAAGGAAGTCTGCAGCAATTGCCACAAGTTGAGCATTCCGTTCCGCGCGCTCGAAGATCCCACCGGTCCTGGCTACAGCGAAGATCAAGTCAAGACGCTGGCGGCGAGCTACCAGATCGTAAATGACGAGCCCAACGACAAGGGCGAGATCTTCAAGCGGCCGGGAACGCCCGCCGACACGTTCCCGCCGCCGGACGCTTTCCCCAACGACCAGGCCGCGGCGGCTTCTTTCGGCAAGGCGCCGCCGGACATGTGGCTGCTGGCGAAATCTCGCAAATACGAGCGCGGTTTCCCGAACTTCGTTTTCGATATTTTCAACGCCTATCAGGAAGTCGGCACAGATTACATCTACGCAATCCTCAATGGCTACACGAAGCCCGACGATCCGCAGTGGAACCTCTACTACCCCGGCCATCGCATCGCGATGCCGCAGCCGATCACCGACGGCGCCGTCAAATATACCGATGGCACGCCGGAAACGTTGGACAATTACGCCAGGGACGTCGCCACTTTCCTGAGCTGGGCAGCGGAACCGTCGATGATCGAGCGGAAGAAGATCGGCGTGCGGGTGCTGATCTTCCTCGTCGTCTTTTCGGTCCTGATGTATTACGTCAAGAAGCAGGTCTGGGCGGACGCGCACTAGCGGCGTGCGTCGCCGGAATTAAACCTTCTCCCGCTTGCGGGAGAGGGTTGAGGCGCGGGCCTGACTACCCCCCGCCCATCTCGCAAACCAGCCGCCACTCCTCTTCCGTCACCGGTTGCACGGAGAGCCGCGAGTTCGCCACAAGCGCCATTTTCGCCAGCCTCGGCTCGGCCTTCACCGCTTCCAGCGTCACCGGTTTCGCCAGCGGCCCGACGGCCTTGATGTCGACCATGCCGAATTTGCCCGACGCGTCGCTGGGGTCGGGGTGGTAGAGTTCGATCACCTCGACGATGCCGACGATCGCCTTGCCTTCGTTGGAATGGTAGAAAAAGCAGGTCTCGCCGAGCTTCATCGCCATCATGTTGAGTTTGGCGGAATGGTTGCGGACGCCGCTCCACTCCGTACCCTTCGCCCCCGCCCGGGTCTGCATCTCGAAGGACCAGACGGAGGGCTCGCTCTTGAACAGCCAGTGCGCCATTTCGGCCTCAGGCCAGTTTCACGCCAAAACCCTGACGCCAGGGTTTTACGTCCGCGGACGAGAACAGACCGAGCTTGGCGAACGGGTCTCCGGCGACCAGGGCCTGTGCTTCCTCGAGCGTATCGACTTGGTAGATCAGCAGTGAGCCCACGGGATTCTGATCTTCCGCCGAAAGCAGCGCGCCGGCCGCCCTAAGCTTGTCGCCGAGACCGTTGAGATATTCGACATGCGCGGGACGATTGTCGAGGCGCAGTTGCAAGCTATTGGGCCTGTCGGTGCAGATTGCGGCGAACAGCATGAGCGGACTCCCTTTTTGCCAAGACTTAAGCGAAGAGCGCAGCAGGGTAAAGCGGCTCACGCCTCGCCGCGCTGCGGTCGCGCGAGCAGAACGTCGACCGCGACGCGTGGAAAAATGCGGCCGGCGATCAGCGCTTCGACGGTCGCGCAGATCGGCATCTCGAGCCGCTTTTCCCGGGCCAGCGACATCAGTGCCGACGCGGTCGTCGCGCCTTCGACCAGTTTGCCGCCCGAGGCCTCCGCCGGGCTCTTGCCGCTGCCGAGCGCGACGCCGAACGCAAAATTGCGCGATTGCTCTGACGAGCAGGTGAGCACGAGATCGCCCAGACCGGAGAGCCCCATCAGCGTATGCGGCTTGGCGCCGAACGCCTCGCCGAACCGGCGCAACTCGGCAAAGCCGCGCGCGATCAACGCCGCGCTGGCGCTGGCGCCCAGCCCCAGACCGGAGGCGACGCCGCAGCCGATCGCCAGCACGTTCTTCGCCGCGCCGCCGAGTTCCACGCCGCGCAAATCCGTCGTGTGATAGAGCCGCAAATTCGGCGCTCGCAAGGCCTCGGCGAGCGCGATGGCGAGATCGTTGCGCTCGGCGGCCAGCGTCACCGCCGTCGGCAGGCCGGCCGCGACATCTGCGGCGAAGCTGGGGCCCGAAAGCACGGCGCGCGGCCAACCGGGCGCGGCCTGAGCAACCACTTCGGAAAGGAACAGATGCGAGCCGGCCTCGATGCCTTTGGCGCAGAGCACGAGCGGGCGCGGCGTGCTGAAGCGCGCCAGGCTGCCGGCGATTTCGCGTGTGGTTTGCGCGGGGCTCGCGATCAGGATCGCGTCGCAAGCGTCGAGATCGGCGAGTTCGCTCGTCGGCTCGATCGTCTCCGGCAGTCGCGCGCCGGGCAGCCGTGCGCCGCGCCGCGATTCGCGCCAGCCTTGCATCTGGGCGGCGTCGCGGCCCCAGAACGTCACCCGCCGGCCGCCGGACGCGGCGGCCATCGCCAGCGCGACGCCCCAAGCGCCCGCACCGGCCACGCCAATATGAGGAAAGGTACTCAACCCGGGCCCTCGCGCGATTCCACCTGCCGCTCAGCCTTCTAGCCAAATCGGCGCCAAGCGCCTAACTAAACATCGGCGGGTCGATTGGGAGACGAATATGGAAAATCTCGACGTCACCACCGTCGTCTTTGCGATCGTGGCGATTTTTGTGGCCATCAAGTTGCGTTCCGTGCTCGGCACTCGCACGGGCGCCGAGCGTCGGCCGATGGACGTTCCGCCGCCGCCCGGGGCCGCGCCGACCGACAATGTCGTGCCCTTCAGCCCTGGCCGACGTCCGGCCGCCCCCACCGCGCCGGCGCCCGACCGCTGGCGCGGCTTCGCGGAAGCCGGCACGCCGCTGGCGCAAGGCTTCGACGCGATCGCGGCCGTGGAACCGCAATTCAACCCGGCGGAATTCCTGGTCGGCTCGCGCGGCGCTTATGATATGATCGTCGGCGCCTTCGCGGCCGGGGACAGTTCGGCCCTGCGCCGCCTCCTTGCGCCCGACGCGCTCGCCAATTTCGCCGGCGCGATCGAAGCGCGCAAGGCCGCGGGGCAGACGATGAAGACGGTGCTGGTGTCGATCGACAAAACAGAGATCGTCGAGGCGCGCGTGACCGGCCGCGAGGCCTGGATCGCCGTGCGTTTCGCCGCCAAGCTGATTTCGTCGACGATGGACGCCGGCGGCGGCGTCGTCGAAGGCTCCGCCACCGAAGTCGCCGATCACCTCGACATCTGGTCGTTTTCCCGACAACTCGGCTCACGCGATCCCAACTGGCTCTTGACGGCGACAGAGACCGTACACTGACCGGATTGGGATGGCCGCGATGCAGGGGGCGCCGGGCGTGCCGAGGGTCGACGACGATTTTGCCGCGGCGCTGAGGGCGTTCCAGGCGACGGCGCGCGCCATCGTCGCGGAGGCGCCCGCGTTGCGCGCCGCGAAGCCGCCGTCACCGGGACTGAGGCGCGCGGCGCAAGCCTCGCTGGCGCTCGACCCCAACGATTCCGGCGTGGCGCGGATGTTTTTCGCCGCGCAATTCGAGCCCCGCCTCGTCGACGCACCCGGCTTTCTTACCGGCTATTACGAGCCGGTCGTCGCGGGCGCGTCGGCCGAAGGCCCGGGCTTCCGCGAGCCGATCCTGGCGCGCCCGAAAGATCTCGTCAGCTTCGCGCCGGGCGAAGGACCGCCGGGCCTCGATCCGGCGCTTGCGGGCGCACGGCGGCGCGCCGACGGCGGCCTGGAGCCCTACCCGGACCGCGCCGAAATCGAGTCGGTGCGGCGGGACCCGATCGTCTGGCTCGAAGATTGCGTCGAAGCTTTCCTCATCCATGTCCAGGGTTCGGCGCGCGTAAAACGGACGGACGGGCGGGAACTGCGGCTCGTCTATGACGGGCGCAACGGCCAGCCTTACACTTCGATCGGCCGCCAGATCATCGAGAGCGGCGAGATCGCAGCCGGGGACATGTCGCTCCCACGGCTGAAATCCTGGCTGCGGGCGAACGGGCTCGCGCCCGGCGAGCGTGGGCGCGAACTCATGCGACGCAATCGGTCGTATATCTTCTTCCGTCTGGCGACGGTCGGCGACCCGGAGCAAGGCCCGATCGGCGGCGCCGGCATTGCCCTCACGACGCTGCGGTCGATCGCCGTCGACCGTCAACTCTGGAGCTATGGTCTGCCGTTCTGGCTCGAAGCGGATCTGCCTTGGCGCGAAGACCGCCTCGAACCTTTCCACCGGCTGATGATCGCACAGGACACCGGCACGGCGATCGTCGGACCTGCGCGGTTCGACCTGTTCTTCGGCTCGGGCGACGCGGCAGGCGTTCGCGCCGGGGCGATTCGCCACGCTTGCCGCGCCTGGGCGCTCGAGCCCCGGGAACCGCAGAAATGAAGGAGCCTCGCCCGCTTCGAGGCCCACGCAAGCTGACCGACGAGGAGATCGAACTGTGGGCCTCGGTCGCGCAGAGCGTCGCGCGCCGACACGGCGCGAGCCTGCCGACCCTGTCACGCCCGAGACCCGAACCAACACAGGAGCCGCCCGCCATCGCGGGCGCCGCGCCGGCGGCCCCGCGGCCAGGCGATGCGCGACTCGCCCCTCCCCTGCCGCTGGCGCCGCTGGAGCGCCGGCTGAAGCGCGACATTTCGCGCGGACGCGCCGCCATCGACGATGCGCTCGATCTGCATGGGCTCAATCAGGCCGAGGCGCATCATGCGCTGCGAAGTTTCCTGTTCACCGCCCAGTCGCGCGGGGCGAAGGTCGTGATCGTCGTCACCGGCAAAGGCAAGGTCGGGGTGTCCACGGGTTCATGGATGGACGAACCCGGCGTGCTTCGCCGGTTGGCTCCGCACTGGCTGAGGGAAAACGACATGCGCTCCGTCGTGCTCGGCTTCGAGGAGGCGGGACGCACCCATGGCGGATCGGGCGCGCTCTATGTCCGGCTGCGGCGACGGTTGCGGTAAGGCTTTCGCCAGGGCGACGACGTTCGGTAGGCATTTGAGCAATCGTTGAACATTTCTTAGGGAAGAGCGCCTTAAATCATGACAAGTTCGCGCTAGGGGAATCCTTGCATTTCAAGAGTTTTGTCATGATTGGTGGAGTCCCGATCGAAACACCCCCCGCCGTCGCCTTCCGAGACGCGCGCACATGAGCGCCGCACTCAGCGCCGGCGCCGAACGTCCTGTTTTCCGGGAGTTGCGGCTTCATCCACGCGTGCGCATGGAGGTTGCGGGCCGCTACATGCTGAGCAGCGGCGAGGAATTTCCTTGCAGCACCGTCGACATTTCTCCGGGCGGGATTTCGCTTCGCGTCGTGAAGAGCGGCCGTCCCGGCGATCGGGTGGTGATCTATTTGCGCGAACTCGGCCGCATCGAAGGGCGCATCGTGCGCCGGTATCCCGACCGTCTGGCGATCGAGATCATCGCTTCCCCTTACCGGCGCGAACGCATCGCCGAGCGCATCCGCTGGCTGTTGAATAATCGCGCCGGCCAAACGGAAGAGCGCCGCGCGACCGCGCGCGACGATGTCGACGCCTCGCAAACCATATTGCGCACCGAGAATGGGGAGGAGTTCATCGCCGAGCTTCTCGAGCTTTCGCTGCTGGGCGCGCGGATCAAGGTCGGCGCCAGACCGCCGGTCGGGGCCCGCGTCATGCTCGGGCAGAAACAGGCGACCGTCGCGCGAACCACGGGCGATTGCCTGGCGCTGAGTTTCTCGATGCGGAAACGCCCGTCGCCGGCGACCTCTGGCGGAATTGACGCGCCCGCGTCGCGATGCGAGGAGACCCCGCAAATCTGACAGGAGAGCGGCGCTCATGCGCGAACGAATCGATGTCTTGGGCCTTGGCAACAGCCTGGTCGACTTGCTGGCGCTCGCCGACGACGCCTTTATTTCCGCGCATGAGATGGTCAAGGGCGCGATGACCCTGATCGACGAGGATCGCGCCGAGGCGCTCTATGCCCTGGGCGGGCATTCCACCATCATGAGCGGCGGGTCGGCCGCCAACACGGTGTTCGGCGTCGCTTCGCTCGGCGTCAAGGCCGCTTATATCGGCAAGGTGAAGCACGACGCGCTGGGTCAGGCCTTTCGCCTCGACATCCGCGCGGCGAACGTCGCCTTTGACACCGCCGCAGCCGAACACGGGCCG
>Ga0302320_10005251_pt1 | contig 29154 bp, 22 predicted proteins | sample Bog_T0_3_FD_202130 | JGI IMG/M metagenome (GOLD analysis project Ga0302320, IMG submission 202130) | Peat permafrost microbial communities from Stordalen Mire near Abisko, Sweden - Bog_T0_3 | ecosystem: Environmental > Terrestrial > Soil > Wetlands > Peat | place: Sweden: Abisko, Stordalen Mire...
CGCTCCCAGCTGGATTCGAACCAGCAACATATACCTTAGAAGGGTATCGCTCTATCCGTTTGAGCTATGGGAGCCTTGAGGCGTAATCCTAGACGCAAGAGGTCTTTCGCGCAATCGTCGATGCTCATGGTAGCCCGCGCACTCCGTGCGCGGGTCTCCCTGCCCCGTCGCACGGAGTGCGACGGCTACCTACTGCGTCAGGGCCGCATTGATCGCCTGCCCGACCGAGTAGAAATCGTTGCTGATATCCGCCGCGGTGAGCGCATAGAATTGCTCGCCGATCGGCTGGCCGGGATTGTAGGTGTTTGCATTCGTTACGACCCCTCCCGACCCATTCGGCGCAATTACGTTGGTTGAATTGGCAACCTGGGCCAGAAGCGCACACTCCGCGGCGTTGACCGCAGTGCCATAACCCACTGTATAAATCGTCACGCCCAGCGCCCGCGCATGCCAGGCATATTCCTGCGCCTTCCAAATTCCGAGCGGCAGGAATTGCAGATTCGAGACGTGATTATTCGAAACTTGTACCCACTTGCTTTGGGAGAAATCAAAGTAATGGGTCGGACGCCCGCTCCACGCCATCGCATTGGGGTAATAATGACCGGTGCCGTCGGAGACCCACCCTCCCGTGGTAGAACCGCCGGGCGTCACCGAGGAAACCGATGTTACGGATGCGAAAGCCGAACCATTAAAGCATGCCGGACGCCATACGGCCGGACTTGGAGTAATATTAGTATCGTGAACCGCGTCGCTCGTCATGAGGCCGGAGGTGCTGATAAAGGGCGCGATGAACGCAGGCGCTCCCGCCTGCCATTCCGACGCTGAAGTCATGACCTGGCTCACCGACGTGCTTCCCGTGCCGGAAGTAACGCCCGTCCCACCGCCGGAGATGCTGTCATAGAATAATTCACCTGCCCATTGAGGCGCGGCATTCGTCGACAACATATTTTCCGAATACGCGAGGTGGCGCGACCCTCCGGGGATTGCCGTCGTCGAACCGTTCGGATCCGGGTCGCTCAACGGATTGATCAGGGCGTAATTTTGGACAACGTCGGCGCCAACCAGATCGAACGGCCAGTAAAACGCCGCGCCCGGATAGTAGGGGCCCAGTGGATCGAGAGGCCTCGGCGCGCCGGGAGGATTGTCTTCGGTGATCAAAGGCTCATATCCCGAGCCGAGCGGATAATCGGGACGATTGACATAAAAGCCGGTCAGCAAATTCGGGTAATTGCGGAACATCAACTGGCGCTGGAGGGAATTCGCAACGTAACCGCCAGTGGGTTCAGCAACGGTAATAGGCGCATTGTCATCGGGCCACATAAAGGCTTGTTGCCAATTATCACTCCGATACCTGGGCCAATTTTGATCCTCCGGGGGCGAGTAAGGCAAATCAAGCCCATCAAAAGCAAGACCGTCGGCAACATAGCCGGGCACCACCAGCCTAACGCTGTCTCCCGACGCGACATAGAGGTTGATGTGCTTGGTCGGGTTTGTGTAATCGCTCACATAAGCGCCATTATTTGAAATGGCGCCACTATGATAGAGATAGGCCACGGAACCGGGCTGAAGCCAGACATCGACATTGTGGGTATAAAAATTAGTCGCGCCATTACCCGACACTCCCACCCAGGTCGTATTATTCACCGTCATCGAAGCGCCTGCCGTAGGAGTTGTGCCGGGATTCTTAAGCGGCTCGTATGGCGACGAATCGATGCTCTGCCACGTATCATTCGTATGCTGCGGTAGAATATCGGTCTCAAAATCGCTGGGCGTCGGGTTGACGGTATAGGCTATCGCATTCGTTATGAAGGGAAGAGAATGGCCGTTTATGCCCAGCGACGGCATGGGAATCAGATTTGTATCCGCGGCGACGTTGGTGCTCCACGGCCCTTGGTTGGTGCCGTCGGGACCTTTTACATATTGTCCGTTGCTCATTCCGTTCGCAGCGCCATTAGTTAAGATCGAGACGTAGGGAGCGCTCCCCGACGGCGAGGGGCAAGAGACGTTATTGACATAGCCCGGTGCGGCAAACAAAGTCCGCGACGAATTCCACTTTCCGTCCGTAAAAATAACCATGTATTTGATCACATCCGGATCAGTGAATCCCGGATTGGCCATCAATTGCTCCATGCCAAGGCGAATTCCATCGTCCGCCGCCGTGGAACCGCCAAACTTCAACCGCCGGACTCCCGTCGTTGTATAATTGGGATCGTAGAGCTGATTCGTCGGTTCCATCTCGGGATCGATACCCGGTATCGCGACACCCTGGCTGTTCGTGTTATAGGCATCGATGAGATTATTCGTGCCCGCGATAAGAAAATTCGTCGTCAACGGCATTTCCAGCCGTGCGGCGCTGCCAAAGGAAACAATCCCGATGTTATCCGAACTGGTGTCGAAAAAGTCGAGAAACTGGACGACAGCCGGAGGCAAGCCGCTCGCGCCGCCGCCAGCCGCCAGCATCGAAGCCGAGCGGTCGATCACAACCATGATCAAACGAGGCCTGCGGGTCGCCACCGCCGACGACGAAACCTTCAAATCAACCAGGCTGCTCGGTCCCGAATAACCGCCGATCTTGCCCGGCGTTTTGCCGTTGATGGCGTAAGTGGCATAACCGATGAAATAAGTCTGCGCGGGGCAGCGCGCGGTCACGTTCGCGCTGGTGATTGCCCCTCCCGACCCGGTGTTGAAAACCACTTGGACAAAGCGCCGGTAGTTGTTGTTGGCGTCTCGTGTCCCATCGTTGAAATTGTAGGTATAGCTCGTCCCCGGCGAGCCATCGGTCTGGGTATATGAACTTGCAGCCCCACCGGGGACAGACGACCCGCTGGCGCCGATCGACGACAAATCGGTATAATTGGCCGCGGCAAAGTCCCGCACCACCTTGGCCACGTCATCCCGGTTCGTCGTGGGATCGGTATTCAGGTTGAAATTACCAACCGCCGCGAGCGCGGCTCCGTCCACCGCTCGCGCAAGCCGCGCTTTTGCGAGATAGAGCAAACCCGAGTCAATCGCCAGGCCGCAGAGCAGCATGATCGTTCCCCATGCCACCAGGAAGAAGACCAGCGTTTGAGCGTCCGTACGCCTTCTCGATCCAAAAACAGCTTTCATAAATTCTTGTCTCTAATCTCTGCCCTGCCGGGAACCCTGCGAATCAAACATAAAGTCCTTCCTTTGCATCACTCCAGAGGTGTTGGCGTCGGTGACGGCGTCGGGGTCGGCGTCGGCGTCGGAGATGGCGTCGGGGATGGCGTATGTGTTGGCGTCGGCGTCGGTGAAGGCGAAGGCGTCGGGCTCGGCGTGTGAGTCGGCGTCGGCGTGGGCGTGGGCGATGGTGTTGGAGATGGCGTTGGGGTCGGTGACGGCGTCGGGGTGTGGGTCGGCGTCGGCGTTGGTGATGGCGTCGGGGTGTGAGTCGGAGTCGGAGTCGGCGAAGGTGTCGGTGTTGGGCTTGGGGTATGGGTCGGCGTCGGTGTCGGGGTCGGCGAAGGTGTCGGTGTCGGGCTTGGGGTATGGGTCGGCGTCGGTGTCGGCGACGGAGTCGGGGTATGGGTCGGAGTCGGTGTCGGTGATGGAGTTGGCGTCGGAGACGGCGTCGGCGTTGGCGTCGGCGGAGGCGGCGTCGGCGTCGGACTCGGCGTCGGAGTGGGTGACGGCGTATGCGTCGGTGTGGGAGACGGAGAGGGTGACGGCGTCGGAGTCGGCGAAGGCGTGGGTGAAGGTGTCGGCGTGGGCGAAGGCGAAGGCGTGGGCGATGGCGTCGGCGTCGGCGATGGTGTCGGTGTCGGATACGAGAAGGCCTGCGGATCGGGCAGCGTGATCTGCGAAGTCGGCGTGCCCGTGATCACGCCGTAAAACGCCGCATCATAAAGAACAGGGGGAATAAGAAAGGTGCCTCCCATTTGATCGAAATGGGTCATGAAATTGCCTATGGGCGTGATGAAGGCATTCGTGTACATCACCTCCACGGCATAAACGCCGCGGGTGTCCCCGCTAATAAGATCGCTCCCCGGAACAGGCAGTTGCCGATAGAGCGAATGCCAGTCCGAAGTGCCGTTCGTGTACGCGGCAAGAATCCGGCTTTTATCGAACAGCGTATCCTGACTGGCTCCATAAAGGCCTCCCATGCCTCCAACCGCGTTCGTTACATTGGCTGAAAGGGGATTGACGGTGTTATTGCCAGAAGAGCTCGCCGGACCTGTATAACTTGAATCAAGCACCAGGACATGCGCGGTATCCACATAATTGCTGTCATACCAGACGTGCGTAATGATGACCGCTCCCAGCGAACCGGAAAAATCGACCCCCACGCTGCGCGCCGAGTTGTATGCCGCATTCACCCCCACGCCGATCGCCACGTCGGAAGTCTGGCGGCATGCCGTGTTGGCCCCTTCGCGAGCGGCCATGGCCATGACCTGCTGGCGCATGATCATGAAGCTGTAGTCGAAGACAGCCATCATCATGATCAGGAATATGGGCAGGATGAATGCGAACTCGACAAAGGCCTGGCTCTTGCACTTCCGGCGTTGCTCCCTGATTTCCTTGATATACGAGAAAGGTTTCATGGCTCGTTCGTGTATATCGCCGTGTGTTCAAAATTGAGATAAGCCGGCTCGTTTTTTACAATCGCCGAGACGTAGACCGGGAAGGTGCCCCCTTTGCGGTTATAACCGCCCAGAAACTTCACCAGCGGCGTGATCGTGCTGACCTGAAAAGTCGCCGCGATCTGGACATAATCCGTGGCATTGCCCGGCCCCGCCACGGACGGCGCGGGGTTGGTCGAGACCGTTCCGAAAGTAGCGTTGGTCGTCACCGTATAGCCCGACATCAATGTCAAATCGCCCTGGCTGTTGGTCGACGTGACGGGAGGCACGCCCGGCAGCGTGGGAGCGCTCGTGATCGTAATATTCGTTATGGGAAAACTCGGCAGGATGCAGTTGCTCTGAAACCAATACTTGATGCATTCATTGCGCGAGGCTTCCCTGCCCGAGGTATCCGTGATGGCCTGGGGCACGACAATTCCCGAGCTATTGGTTTCGTAAAGAGGCGTTCCCGACGCGCTGGTGGCCTGGATGATCGATCCCGCCGTGGCGAACCGCGCGGCTTCCCGCAGCGCGTTCTGAATCGAGTTCTCGTAAAAATAAATCTGCGCGAAATCGATGATGGCGAAAAGGATCGCAAAGAAAGGCAGGCAAATCAGGGCAAATTCCACCGTCGTCTGGCCGCGCCCCCGCTTTTTACGCCGGGAAAAGAGTAGCGCTTTCAGACACTCATCTGTAGTCAAAGTCATTGGAACTACAGCATTTGTGCATTCTAAACGGTCCATTTTTAGCTTTCACAAATAAAGTGCAATTACCACGCCACATTACAAATGCGTATATAACTAGAAGTTAAGTTAATAAACTCGGTTTTCAAGTGCGTTTATTTCTCAATTAAGTCCAAAAGTTTGCGAAATCAAATCACGTCCCGATTAATGCATCGGCATCTTGGTGACATTCTCCGCCATCGTGATAATGGCCGGGCCAAGAATGACAATAAACATCGATGGGAAAATGCAGAGGACCAGCGGAATCATGATCTTGACCGGCGTCTTCATCGCCTTTTCCTCGGCTCTCTGGCGGCGCTTGATGCGCATCGCCTGCGCCTGAATCCGGATCACATCGACGAGCGATCCGCCCAAGCGCGCAATGTAAGTGACGGCGGTGACGAATGACTTCAATTCCTCCACCCCGACGCGGTCACCCAGGTCGACCAGCGCTTCGTTGCGGCCCTTGCCCAAGCGAATCTCGCGGAGGGTCAGGCCAAGTTCGTCCGCCATCGGGCCGGTCGACTTTTCCTGCACGATGGCCATCGCGCCATCCAACGCCATGCCGGCTTCCACGCTGATGGAAATCAGATCGAGCGTAAACGGCAGCGCCTTGCGAATCTCATTCTGCCGCGCCTTCGCCTTGCCCTGAATATATCCGAAGGGCAGACGATACCCGAGAATGAAGCTGATCAATATAATCATGCTGCCATAAGAAAAAAGAGTCGTCGGAATGCCCGTATAGGGAAGAATACAGACGGGCATCACGATCATCAGGATGTACGAAAGCGTCGTGATCTGCGCCGGGGTCACCTTGCCCTGCATCCCGGCCTGGGCAATGGAAACCCGCGCGCGGTTAAGCGACGTCACCGGCGTCATCGACCCGAAAAGTCGGGATATCTTGTCCACCATTGGCAGCACGACGCGGGTGAACGCGCTTTTGCCCATCTCTTCCTCGTCGCGCAACGAGGTTTTCGTCCGCTGCTGCCCGCCCGCCTTGAGTCCCTCAAGACGCTGGCTGATGCTCGTCGTTTCCGACGAGGGATGCAGCGCGAAGCCGACCAGCAGCAAGGCCCCAAACAGGCATGCGCAGAAAATAATGAATTCCATACGTCAGACCTCGATGTCGCAAATTTTGTAAATGATGAAGCAGCCAAGCAGCTCCATGAAAATGCCGAGCCCCAACAGGATCGGGCCCAGATACCGCTCCTGGGGGAGCAGGTTGTCCTCGGTGCGCGGCGTCCAGAGCTTGGACATGTAATCGTAGTTGATCATCGAGATAACGGCTGCCAATCCAAAGGGAAGCAGGCCCACGATTGCGCCCGAAAGTTTCCCCTGCGTCGTCAGCACCCGGATCTGCCCTTGGATCGTAATGCGCTGGCGGATCATCGCCGCGACCTGGTCCATGATGTCGGCAAGGTTACCGCCGACATTGCGTTGGATGCTGAACGCGCTCATGACAATCTTCAGGTCCTCGCTCGGCACCCGCAGCAGCATGTTGGAAAAGGCGGTCTCGACCGGCACGCCAAGATTCGTCTCCTTCAGCAGCATCCGGAACTCCATCCCGATCGGGTTCGGAGAATCCTTGCTGGCGATATCAACACCCTGGAGAAAGGTCTGCCCGGAGCGGAGCGAATTGGTGATGAGCACAAGGAATTCGGCCAACTGCGTCACGAACTTATCGATGCGCATCGAGCGCTTGATCTTCAGGATTGGAATGTGCAGAACCAGCGCCAGGCCGCCGATCGCCGCCGCCACATAGGGATTGTGCGAAGCAAGAAGCGCCACCAGGAACACGAGAATGACCAATCCGAATCGCACCGCCAAAAACTCTCCCGGCTTCAGCGGAATATCGCACTGGGTCAGCTCCTTCTCCAGATTGTCCATGTAACTTTGCCCGGTGAACTTGGCGAAAATGCCGCGGAAATCGACGACCTCCAAAATCGATTTGCGCTCCGAGCCCAACTCGATTTCCCGCGCCATCGCTTCCGGGTCCTTGGCCAGATTTTTGAGCTTTTCCCGCAGGTCCATCTGCGGCGAAGCCTGCCTCTGGTGTATGGCCCAGCCCGCCATCACGGCTGCGCCCAAAATGCATCCGCATATCAGCAAGGTCATCGGATCCATAATGTTAAAAAAAGCGCGGGCGTCTGTTTAAGGATACTCGGGGTTATTGTGATGCAAAACGCTCTGGTAAATTTCCACCGGAATGTTCAGTTCGTTGGCGTTGAACTTCGCCTGGCACCTCGGGACGATCCCAAGCCCGCGCGTCACGCCAATGAGCTTGCCTTCCGGATTGATGCCCGTTTGCTCATACTTAAAGACGTCCTGGAGGGTGACCATATTCCCTTCCATGCCCTGAATTTCGGTGATGGCCACGCATTTGCGGGTTCCATCAGCCAGCCGGTTGATCTGGACAATCATATGGACGGCGCTCGCGATCTGCTGCCGGATCGCCATCTGCGGCAGATCCATTCCCGCCATCATGACGAGCGTTTCCAAGCGCGCGATGGAGTCGCGCGAAGTATTCGCGTGGATCGTCGTCAGCGAGCCGTCGTGGCCGGTGTTCATCGCCTGGATCATGTCGAGGGCTTCCCCTCCCCGGCACTCCCCGATGACGATGCGGTCGGGGCGCATCCGCAGGCTGTTCCTGACCAGTTCGCGAATCGGGACTTCGCCCTTGCCTTCGATATTCTTCGGCTTGCTTTCCAACCGCACGACATGGTCCTGCTGCAAATTCAACTCCGCGGCGTCCTCGATGGTGATGATCCGCTCGTCGTCCGGAATATAGGACGAAAGCGCGTTGAGCATCGTCGTCTTTCCCGAACCGGTGCCGCCGGAAATGAGAATGTTGAGCGTGCAATGGACGCACGCCTTGAGAAACATCGCCATGCTTTGCGACAGCGCCCGGAAAGCGATCAACTTTTCCATCGTCAGCGGGCTTTTGCTGAATTTGCGGATCGTGATCGTCGGGCCGTTGAGCGCCAGCGGCGGAATGATGACGTTCACGCGCGAGCCGTCGGGTAGCCGCGCGTCGCACAACGGACTCGATTCGTCCACGCGGCGACCGAGTGGCGAAAGAATCTTGTCGATGACCCGGCGGCAGCTTTCCACATCCAAAAATTTGATCGGGGAAAGAGTCAGCCGCCCCTTTTGTTCGATGTAAATCGTCTGGTGCCCGTTCACCATGATTTCCGTGATGGTGTCGTCCTTGAGCAGTTGTTCCAGCGGGCCGAAGCCGACCATCTCGTCGATGATGTCGCCGAGCAGCTTGACGCGCAGCTGCCGTCCAATGGGCACCTTGTCCGACGTGAGCCGCTCGTCGACAAGCTCCTCAATGCGCTTTTTGAGCGCGGCTTCGCTGCCCCGTTCCAGAAGCTTCGGATCCAGCGCCTGTACCAGATACGGCAGGAGCTGCTTCTTGAACTGCATCACAAATTCCTGCGCCGCGTCCGGCTGGGCCGAAGCCCGCTGAGAGCTCAACGGCGCGGTTTGCGCCGGGTGCAGGGCGGAAGTCGATGATCCCGCCGCGTTCGGCAGCGACTGCGTGGCCGGCGGCGGAGCCCCGGGACGGGGAGGAATGCCCGCCGCGCCGGGTGGCCGCGCGGGAACTCCGCCGGGACGTGGAATGGCCCCTGGGACGGGAGCAACCGGGCGATTATAATTAGGCGGTGGTATCGGCATATACGCGAGCAGTTAATCTAGCACAATTCGATCCCATTACTTGGCACTCTTGCTGCAATCACTTGGCGGCAAGTCCTTTTTTGGTGCTCTTGACGTCATCCGAGCCTTTTCCCTGCCAACGGTAGAAGGAGAGTTCCGCAAGTTTGTTCAAAACCACCGAAATCGGATGGTGCGGCTCAGCTACGACTATCGGCGCTCCGCTGTTAATGGAAAACGTGATCGGCCCGGCGTTGCAGGGAAGATAAGCCGCCACCGGATGTTCCAAAAGCGATTCAATTTCGCTTTCCGATATCTCCGCGCCGATCTCCGCCTCGTTCACCAGGACCTTCAGCTTTTGGTTCGTCACCTGCCGGTCGTTCTTGAGAAATTTGATCATGCTCTTGGCCGAGAGCAGCCGCGCCACGTCCCGGCTCGTAATGAGAAAAATAATGTCGCTGGCGTCGACGGCCGCGATTGTCGGGCCCGCCATGGCGATGCCCGTGTCCACGATTGTGTACTGGCTCAGCGTCCGGGTCGCCGCCATGATCGCCGCGGCCACATTGTAATCGAATCCCGAGCTGTCAAATTCCTGGTTCGGGGAAGCCAGGTAGCGAAAACGCAGCCGCGGATGCATGGCGAACGTATTGTTGAGGTACTCGGCATCCAGCGCCCCGCCCTGCTGCACCGCGTCCATGATGTTGTTCCTCGGCACGTCGTCGAGCATCACCGCGAAATCTCCCGGATTCAGGCTGAAATCGAGCAGCGTGACGCTGTCGCTGAGCTTCGCCATCGCCGCCGCGAGATTGGTCGCCACGACCGATTTCCCTAGCCCGCCCCGCGCCGACACCACCGAGATCACAAACGCCTCGCCCTCAATGCTGGCGGGAGCGCGTGTTTCATCAAAGCGTTCCTGAGTCCGCGGCGTCGCCGTCGCCAGCACCTTCGCGATTTCCAGTTGCGGAATGGGCCCGACGAGCACGTCGCGCAATTCCAGTTGCAGCAGATTTTGCCAGACCTGTCCGCCTTCGGTCCCTTCCAGCGCCGGAATGATATAAATGTCGGGCGCTTTTTGCCGCACCTGCGCGATGAAATCGAACCCCGTCATGTCACCGAGGTTAAGCCGCACAATCAGCATCCGGGGATGCCCCGTCAGCATGGTCGCCGCGGCAAACAGGCCTTCGCGCCCCGTCTGCGTCTCGCTGATGAGATTCAGTTCCGGATTGGCCTTGATGGCATTGCGAATCGCCGTGCAACGCTCAACATCGTCATGGACAAGTAATACGTCGATCATGTCTCACGGCAGGGTGGATGAGGGTGTCAGCGGCGCCGCGCTCGGAGCGACGCTCGGCGCAGCCGAAGCCGGAGTTGCTGGCGCGGATTCATCCGCCGGCCGCGCAGCCGGGGTCGAGTCGGCAGGGGGTTGCAGGGTTTCCATGCCGCCCGTCGCATGGGGAGCTAAAGGAGGCGCTTCGCCGGTCGCGGGAGTATTGTTGGCGCTCTTCGCGTCTTTCATGTCCTTGGGAGATTCCGGGCGGATGTCGACCGCCTGGGCATCATAGCGAACGGGCTTGATGATCGGCACATCGCCAGATTCGCGAGCCATGTCGTGCATCGTGGGAAAGAGCGGCTTCGGATAGCGCGCGCTGTCGGCATCCCTCATGCGCACGATATGAGGCGTAACCAGGACAATGACTTCCTCATTCGTATTTTGATTCGCGTGACTTTTGAAAAACGTGCTGAAGAGCGGAATCTTCGCCAGGAAGGGAACCTGGTTGATGGTGCTGCTGACTTCCTTGTCAATCAGCCCGTCGATGGCGACTGTCTGGCCGTCCCGCAAATTCACGCGCGTGCGGGTGGTGCGCACAAAAAAGTCGGGCAAGTCGATCGTTTCCCCCGGAAGACCCGCCGTGTGGGACGTCAGGCTCCCGTTGGGCAGCGTCAACTGGGTGGAAATATTCAAGCCGATGACGCCGTTTTCATCGACATATTTGACAGTGTTATCGATCACTGGGACGGTTCCGGTCAATTGAATCGCACTGGGCACCGTGGAGACTTTTGCTGCGGTCGGCTCGGAATCCTGCGACAAATTATAACCGCTGCCCGACCCCGCACCGACGCTGGAGGGGATGCCAAAAATCTTTTGCCCGGCCGGTTCGGTGCCGCCGGCGTTGGTAACGTTCAGCGGCGCAATATCCATGTTCACACCCAAAAACACCGATGAGGCGGTCAGGGTGGTGGTAATGGGTGGCCCCGCCGACGTGACCGCCGCGCTCACGTAGGATTGAACTTCCCCCTCCGAATACCAGCCCGGCTGGCCATTGGTGAGAAAGAGGTCCGCTTCGCGCAGGATCTTGGCCAGGTCGAGCGTTTCGAAGAGACCGATCACCGCTTGCGCGCCCACCGCCGCCGTTACACCGGTCGGGGCGGTAATGAAATTCTTGAAGGCATTGATCGGATTCGGCAAAAGAGGGAACGCCGTTCCGCCAAATCCCAGGGTGATCGCCGGGCCGGTGTTATTGGGCCCCGCCCAATTGACGCCGGTGTTCTCGGTGTCGTCATCCTTGATCTGCATGAAACGGATTTGCGTTCGTATCTGGATCGGGTCGCGGACGGTCAGAAAATTGACAATAAAGGGGCAAAAGGTGCGGGCAACGCGAAGGACCTTGGCTTCGTCCAGGTCGTCCTGCATATCGCCATAAAGAAAAATCTTTTCAGGAATCGTCGTGTTCTCGGTCGTGGTGGTCGTCTCGGTCGTATTCTCCTGCTTCTGGGGCGTCAGGGCGCCGCCCGTGCCGCCTGGCTGGTTCGGATTGGCGGGGGGCGTAAAACCCGATCCGCGAATCGTGCCGCCCTGCGGCGTTGTGGTCGTTGTCGGCTCGACATAATCGCCGAGCGACTTGGTATAGGTGCTCGTGGTGATGACGGTGGGCATCGGAAATTTCACGCGCACCGTCAACCCCTTCACGCCGGCGATGCGCTGGATGTTATTGATGATGATCGATTCCTGCTCCGTGTACTCGCTCTCCTCAACCTCCTGCCCCAAATTCGCCTTCACCTGCACGAAATCGGTAAACTGCTTCACGATCCGGACAGCGTCGTCGAGCTCCTCCTGCGTCGGCACCGTGCCGCCGAGGATCGCCTGGTCCTTGTCAAATTTAATGGTCAGGTTCCGGTAGCCCTTCGCCGAAAAGGCGTTTTCAATCTCCAGCACATCCGCGCCGCGATTCTCAAACGTGGAGATGAAATAGCGGTATATCTGGCCCTTGTCCGTCACCGTCAGCGTGGTCTTGCCCGCCACGAGAGCTTCCACCAGAAGGACATTGTCACTGATATCGGGTTGAACGACGTGAACAACTCCCGGCAGCGAAATGCTCGTGTCGTCGATCGGGCCGGGGAAAGTCAGCCGCTTCGATTCGTTGAGATTGATGTAGAGCCGCGTGGGAGCCGGACTGACGGCAACGTCGTAAAGCAGCGTCCTATCCCCGCTCTTGATTGTGAGCACTGCGGCGCCGCCGGCGAGTCCGACGATGGAAAGCTGGTTGGGCGAAACATCCGACTTCTCAACCTTGATGATATTATCCGGCACGACATTAAAGGTGTCGATCGACCCGTCGATGGGCAGCAAACTCGTTTCACCAAAGTAGACATCAAGTCTCTGCGCAACCGGTGCCTGGGCGCGACTCAGCCCGCAGCCAAGGGCCAGCAGGCACCCGAGCAGAACCAGATTAAGGGCTGGGAGGAGTAGGTTTAGGTGTTTCATTCGGGTTTCCCTGGGAACCTTGGTTTTTTTCTTCCGCTTCTATTTTCTCGGCAAGCTCTTGCACGCGCACCATCGACTTATCGACAACTTTCGTCTGAACGTTATGATAATCGCCCTGATAGTCTTCTGTTGCAAAAGGCTTGATCTTGATTTCCGTCTTGTCCCTGCGCGCCCTTAAAATCATGCTGAACTGGCCGTTCTTGATATGCGTCATGTAGGTCAGCGCCTGCGCCTGCTCGGGCGTCACCTGAAAGGTCACAGCAACCGAATCTCCCGGCGGCGGCGCCGGCACGATTCCGTTGACCTGGTCTGATTCGATCTTCGGGCCGGGAACGTAAAGCACATCCACGTTTTGCATCACCAGCATCGTATTGTCGAGAATGCTGGCATCGGCAGGCGACCAGCGGGTAAAGAGAAGATCGACCTTGTCTCCGTCGACGATGAAGCCGCCGGTGTTGTTGAGATCGGCATTAAAGACCGGCAACGAGATGGCCCGCATTCCCGGCAAGATGCGCTGGGACAAATAGGGCAGGCTCTTGCCGATATTGCGCGGAGTCAGCGGATCACCCTTTTCAATGTTGCGCACCGCGTAAAAGCCGACGATATCGCTTTGGTCCGTATAGGCGTCCGGCAAAATCTCATTGGGCGTCAGCTTCTTCTCGTAAAATGCCGAGCTGATTTTCGCCCCTGCTTCCACCGGCTGCGTTGCGTAGTAAACGTTCCGCATGTTGGTCGGCGTTTCCTGCACGACAGGCGCCTGCTTGGCTTTCTCCGCCTCGATCTGGGCTTGGGCATCGGCCTTGGCTTTCGCCAGCGCATCGGCCGCAGCCTGATCCTGGGCGCTTTTCCAGTGAAGAAAAAAGACGATGGCGAGGAATCCAAGGACAACGGCACCGATGATTGCGTAAGGTGGCGATTTCTTTTTCACAGTTGGTATTCCCGACCCTTAACGGTTATTTTCACGTATTTTTGTATAAAAACAAAACATAAGTCAATGCTTTTTCGCGTTCTTTGTTTAAATTGGCACTTATTTTCCCCTTTTTACGAGAAAAATCGATTAACACGGATCTCTTTTCCCTATCGCAAGGTTAATTTTAGCACGCCTCATTCCAGTTATGGCAAGTGCCATCTTATCCGTCTAAGTAAGGCAACCTAGCCTATTTATCGGTTCAGTGCCTATAAAATATGAGGAGAAATTTTCCGACGCTACTGTCATCGTTCCCGACAAGCTCCGCTGTTTGTGTGAAGAAATGTCCTAATAGCGTCGAAACCCTCGCCAAGTACCCGTTAGCCGCCACACGCCGTGCGACGACCGCCAAAGGCACTTACTCGTTAATCGACGCCATCGTGCTGGCCATCATCTTCTCTTCCTTTTCCCGGGCAGCCGTTACATCGTACGCGAAGTTATCGGTATGCTCAGGGTTCAAAGGGGACATGGCGCGCAATTCCTCGATCATGGGTGGAATGATTTCCAACGCATAGTCGACGTCGCTTTCGCGAGTATAGTGGCTGAAGGAGAAGCGGACGCAACTGCGCGCACGCGCCGGCGTCATCCCCATCGCGCTCAGGACGTGCGAGGGATCGAGCGATCCGGTCGTGCATGCGGAACCCGACGAGGCACAAATGCCCTTCCGGTCCAGGCGCATGAGGATCGCCTCGGCCTCGACGAAATCAAACGCGATGTTGCTCGTGTTCGGCAGCCGCTGGTCGCGCTTGCCGTTGATGAAGAGATGCGGCAGACGCTGGAGGAGCGTCTCCTCGAACAGGTCGCGCATCGCGCGCACACGAGTCTGCTCATCCGAAAGCCTCTCGATGGCGAGTTCCGCCGCGCGGCCCAGGCCGATGATCGAAGCGACGTTTTCCGTGCCGCCACGCTTGCCGCGCTCCTGGCCTCCGCCAATGACGTAGGGGATGAGCTTCGTCCGTTTCCGCGCGTAAAGCACGCCGACGCCCTTCGGCGCATGAAGTTTGTGGCCCGAGATGGACAGCAGATCGATGTCGCTCTTGGCGACGCCGCTCAGGTCGAGTTTACCGGGAGTCTGCACCGCATCGGTGTGGAAAAGTACGCCCTTGCTTTTGCAGATCGCGGCGATTTCCTCGACGGGAAAAAGCACACCCGTTTCGTTGTTGGCCCACATGATCGACACCACGCCGGTATCATCGCGGATGGCTTTCTCCACGTCCGCCGCAGTGAGCGTGCCGTCGGGCTGCACCGGCAGCCGCGTGACGCCAAAGCCCATCCGTTCGAGATAGTCGGTCTGGTTCATGATGGCCGAATGCTCAACCTGCGTCGTGACGACATGCCGCTTGGCCGACGTCTGCAAGGCCGACCAGATCGCCATGTTGTCGCTTTCGGTGCCGCAGCTGGTGAAAATAATTTCCTTCGGCGAGCAGCCCAGCAGCGCGGCGACTTTCTCGCGCGCTTCCTTCAGGTGCCCCTCGACAAACTTGCCGAATCGGTATGCGCTGGAGGGATTGCCGTAGTGCTCGGTCAGGAACGGCACCATCGCCTCGAAAACCTCGGGCGCAATGCGCGTGGTGGCATTATTATCGAGATAAACGACTTCGGGATGCTTCTTTTGTTCGGATGGTGTTGCGGACATAGGGCTGGTAAACGTGAACACGCTAGCTTACCAGAGCCCGTTTGTCATGCAAGCTTGATTCATGGAGAGCAAGCAAATGGGACTTAGATGACCTATAGGTCACATGCGTCCCATAGGTCCTATTGTGGGCCGTTACGGAATCCGCCAGCTTAACGCCAGTGATGCCCGCCGCCGATCCAGACGCCTCCGCCCCAGTACGGACCATAAGGCCCGCAATACGGATCGCCCCAATAGGGACCGTAGGCGGGATAATAAGGATAAGGCCCAGGCCCGTAGGCACCCGGCGTCCGGAGCATGTAATCGACAACGCTCTGCGAAACGCCCGCCTTGCGCAAGCCGGTGACATCGTCGGAAGTGAGATAGTAGACTGTTCCTTGGTCGCGCAGGTAACGAATCACGATTCCGTCGTTCACATGCGCGCGCGCCAGCGCCTTGATGTCGAAAAGACTCAACGCGTCGCCATGCACCATCTTGTCGTAAATGGCGGGAGAAACCCCGCTCGATTGCACCCTCGAGTAATCGGCCTTTTGCTGGTCGCTCAATCCGCAGGCGGCAAGAAGCAGTGGAGCGAGAAAAATAACGAAGCGAAAAAGTTTCATGTCACAAACTACATCGGCTCTTCCGGCTTTTCAATGGCCGCATGAAAAGTGGAACGGTGCGAGCGGCTCATCAGTCCTATTTGAGACCTCTGCGAAAGTCTGTGAAGGGTAGGATTGAAGTCCCGGAGGAGACCTCTGCAAAAGGCTCTCTATTAGAAATCCGTCGTCCTTGCCTGTCGAATCTTGACCGTTGGAAACGGTCAAGATCGAATCGCCGCAGGCGATCCCGCAGGGTGAATCTTGGGGATGGGGCATCCCCAAGATCGATTCCGCTGAAAGCGGAACCCGAAAGGCAGAGCTTTGCGGGAGCAAAGTCTGTCAACGTTCGCGGGAGCGAACCGAGTCAACGATCGGTTCGGTCTGCCTTTTTTTCAGAGGAGGAAAAACAGATTTCTCGACGGGCGTGGGATGACTGATTGCTTGCAGAATGAGTTTCGCAGAGATATCCAGCGGGACGGATGAAGCTCGTCTGTACGTGGAGATCAAGCGTCCCTCCGGGACGCTGCCTGTCTCGCCGATAATCCCGGCGATAAATCGCCGGGCTACTATCAGTCATTCCTCCGTGATGGCAGAATTCTTGAAAAGAGACTTTCGCAGAGGTCTCAAATTGTCCGGGCTACCCAATCAGGGGCAGCCGGACGGACGAACGAGCAAATCCCAACAGAGACAGCCCCTCCAGTTAAGCAGGAGTGATGTTTGCAATTCGCCAGATTCGCGCCAGCCTATTTTGAGATAGTTTTCAATCCCACCCAACCGGAGAATTCCATGACCACCACCGCCAGAAGCTTTCCCCCTTTCAGCCTGACACGCCTTCTATCCACCGTCTTCCAACCAAAGGGCGGCGAACGGGTCGCGATTATGATCGATCTCGACAATCCCGCCGACGTGAAGGACTTTGCGTTCCTGAAAAATCCGGAGCTGACGATTCAGCGCCACGCCTACGAGGTTTTTTACCAAGGGCTGAAGAACGGCGGACTGAAGGAATTGAATATGACCCGCGGCGATCTTTTCGCGTACCAGATCACCGGCGGAAGCAATCTCGATCTGCCCGACCGCGCTGTGACGCCGGAAGGCCGCGAGGTGAGCCTCGAAAAGGACGTCTATACGAAGTACAACATCATCCTCTGCATCTCGACGTTCTCGGCCACCGCGCCGCTGACAGCCTTCGCGAAGCAATTCGGTTTTCGCGGAGCGACGCTGCACGGCCTGAACGAGATCATTCTGAGCAGCGGTTTGGCCGTCGATTACAACGAGGTGAGCAAGCAGGCGGAGAAATTGCGGCTCGGCCTGACGAAGGCCGACTGGTTCGAGGTCGATTTCAAAGTGCTGGGCGAGCTCTATACGCTGAAGCTGATCACCAACGGCCAGGAAGCGCAGAAGAGCCACGGGTTGTGCCGAGGGCCGGAAGCCGACGTGGCGAACCTGCCCGCCGGCGAGGTTTATTATGTGCCCGAGGGTGCGGAGGGGAAATTTCCAATGCAGTACGAAACCGGCACGCTGGCGCTGATGAACGTGAAAAGCGGGCGCATCCAGGAGGCGACGCTGATTCGCGGAGCCCTGAAGGAAGTTGAGGCCCACAACGAGAAACTGCTGGACGATCCGATGACCGGCGAGCTGGGGGAACTCGGCTTCGGCACGCAGGAGCTGCCTCCTTCGGGCCGCGATATCCAGGATGAAAAAATACTCGGCACGATGCACGTCGCGACGGGCCGCAGCGACCATCTCGGCGGTCATCTTGTGCCGAAACTTTTCAAGCATGCGAAGAATGCGACACATGACGACATTCTGTTTGCACCCTGGAAAACGCCCCAAATCGAGATCACTCAGGTGCGGATGCGGCGCGATGGCCGGACGGAAGTCGTGCTGGAACATTACCAGCCTGCGCCGTATTTGCTGAATTTGCTGAAGAGCGGATAAATCAGAGGAGAAACTCTATCCTTTGGCGGTCTTTCGCCTTTCCTTGGGCGTGGCTAATGTTTATAGCGTTAACATGGCCAAGTTGCTTTCGGACTTTCTGGTGGGATTTTATAGGTTTTGGCATGGAACGCTTCACCTTTCAGGCGCAGGGTTCCTGCTTCGTTTTTTTGCCCGTTGGCTTCTTCCGTTATGTGACTATCCACTAACCATACCGAGAATCGGAACCATCCGGCTCGATTTTCGAATGGATTACGCGTTTACGTGGATGAATTTTTTACTGAACGACACGAACCGTGACGAGGGCCTGCTGAGTGTTCTGACCTCTCATTTTTCTCCGACCACATTGTTTTGGGATGTCGGCGCTAACATCGGATTGATCTCCGGAAATCTATTTCAAACGTTTCCGAATGCAACATTCTGCTTGTTTGAACCGAATCCCGATCTGACGCAGCGTCTCGCCGGCCTCTTTTTCGCGAAAAAACAACGTCCTGGTTACTGAAACGGCATTATCAGACCGGAATGGGAGTGCGCGCTTCAATATTGTTCCCGGTCAGACATGCCTGGCAACTCTGGCGCCCACCCAGGATGCAAACGTTTATGGCATCGAGGTAAAGTTGCAAACGGGAGACGACTTTCTATCAACCCATCCGGCGAGCATACCAAGTCTCATTAAAATTGACGTCGAAGGACACGAGGTTGAAGTTTTAAAAGGTTGCCAGAAACTCATCGCGACGCATCATCCCGTCATTGTTTTTGAACATCTTTTTTTGAGCAACGACTCGCTTAAATCAATGACGCCGCCTGGATACGATCTCTTCTATATCCACGACAAAAGCGGAGCGCTTTCACCTGTTTTAGACCGGAGTTGCAGCCATAATTGCATTCTCATTCCTCACGAATCGCTTGCTGAAGTTTTAAATACCTGAGCAGGCGCAAAACTCTCATACGCCTCCAGCGCCATCTGCATTCCCGCTGCTTTATGCAGCGTCTCCTCGTATTCGCGCGCGGGGACTGAACCGGCCGTGATGCCGCTGCCGACGGAGAAGTGGAGGTTGTCGCCCTCAAGCACCATCGTGCGGATGGCGATGCTGAAGGCCGCGTCGCCGTTGTCATCGAAGTAGCCGATGAGGCCCGTGTAAATGCCGCGCGGGCACGGCTCGAGTTCGCGAATGATTTCGCATGCGCGGCGTTTCGGCGCGCCGCTGATAGAGCCGCCGGGGATGCACGCCCGCACCGCGTCGAGCGCATCAACACCGGGACGCAACAGGCCCTCGACGGTGGAGACGAGATGATGGACCTGCGGAAAGCGTTCGAGTTGCACGAGCTGCGAGACGGTGACGCTGCCGTATTCGCAAATCTGGCCGAGGTCGTTGCGTTCAAGATCGGTGATCATCACGAGCTCGGCGAGCTCCTTGGGATCGGTCTGGAGCTCGAAGGCGAGCTGCTCGTCGCGCACGGGATCGCGGCTGCGGGGACGCGTGCCCTTGATCGGACGCGTTATGATGTGGCGTCCGCTGATGCGCAGGAAAAGCTCCGGCGACGCGGAGAGCACGCGGGTGTCGCCGAAATCGAGGAACGCCGCGCCCGGCGCCGGACTCCGCGCAAGTAGATGCTCAAAGAGGCGGTAAGGATTTCCGGTGAAACGGGCGCTGAGTTTTTGCGCGAGATTGACCTGGTAAATATCGCCCGCCGCGATGTATTCCTGCGCCCGAACGACGCGCGCTTCGAATTCGGCGCGGGTTTGGTTGGGGTGGAAGGCATCGCTTCCTGCGCGCTCCGCGCGCTCGGGCAACAAGTAGCCCGGGCCACCCGAAAAGGACTTCTTGCGCTCATTCCACATTTCGCTGGAGCCGTTTTCCGGCAGCAACGCGATTTTCGGAAACCATGCGAATCGGAATGCGCCCTCGTAGGTAATGTAGCCGACCGCCGCGCTTTGCGGATGAACTGAATCGCGCGCGGTTTTGCGCCGACGCGCGAGTACTTCGCGCAATTTTTCCCAATCCTCGGGACCGCCCTCAACGATTTCTTCCGGCTCGGCGGCCTGGAGAATCGCGCCGGGCTGGTTCCAGGAGTTGAGGGAGATGAAGGGGGAAGACACGGAAGATCAAGTTAAAGTCTGAGTTTCAATATGCAACTTGTCGTGGAAACTGATTAGGCTTATCTTCCTCCTATGGGCGTCGCGGAACTCCTGCATGAAATTGAAGCCTTGCCGAGCGAAGAACGCTTGCGGCTGGTGGAGAAGCTTGTCCAACTCACCGAGGCGGATGTTCCTGAGTCGTTGCGTCAAAGCATGGCTAAGGCAACGCGAGGTGAATTCATTGAGATGGATGAGGCTCTGAAGGAACTCGACTGAGCAGCGCGAAATGGAATTTCGCGGGGAACAAGAAACGTTCCCAAGTGCAACTTGGGAACGAGGGATGGGGGAACTGATCCTTCGACAAGCTCAGGATGACAGAATGCAAATCTGAAAAAATTCCGTTATTCCGTTATTCCGTCAAAATTCAGCCACACTCTTACGAGGGCGGCTACCGCTACGCCAAAACCTTCGCGCCGGCTTTCGTGGTGGCCTTGGCTTTTTTCAAGTAGGGCAAGGCTTTCTCGACGATGGCGACGACGCTGATGCCGTACTTGGCGCGGAGAGCGTCGGGCTTGCCGTGCTCGATGAAGTTGTCGGGCCAGCCGATGCGCACGACGGGCGTGTGGAGACCGCGCTGGGCCATGTCCTCAAGCACCGCGCTGCCGAATCCGCCGGCCAGCACGTGATCTTCCAGAGTGATGACCACTTCGGCGCTGCGGGCGAAGAAGGAGATGGTGTCGCCATCGAGCGGCTTGACCGAGCGGGGGTTGATGACGGCGACGGAATAGCCCTTCGCCTCGAGTTCGGCGGCAGCTTCAAGCGCCATAGGCAGAAGCGCGCCGAGGCCGAGGATGACCGCCTGCGTGCCGTGCTTGACGACTTCGGCCTTGCCGATGGGGATAAGCGCGGGCTTGGCCTTGATGGCGACGCCGGGGCCGTTGCCGCGCGGATAGCGGATGGCGATCGGGCCGTCGTGATGGAGCGCGGTGAAGAGCATGTCGGCAAGCTCGTCCTCGTTGCTCGCGTCGAGATGGACCATGTTCGGGATGCAGCGCAGGTAGCTGATATCAAAGAGGCCGTGATGGGTCGGGCCGTCGTCGCCGGAGAGACCGCCGCGATCCATGCAAAACACGACGTTGAGATTTTGCAGGCAGACGTCGTGGACGATCTGGTCGAACGCGCGCTGGAGGAAGGTGGAATAAATCGCGCAGAACGGCTTGTAGCCCTTGGTCGCCATGCCGGCGGCAAAGAGCACCGCGTGCTCCTCGGCGATGCCGACGTCGAAATATTTGTCGGGATGCTTCGGCTGGAAGATGTCGAGCCCGGTGCCGTTGGGCATGGCGCCGGTAATGGCCACGACCTTCGAGTTCATGTCGGCGAGCTTGACCAGCGTTTCGGCGAAGACCTGCGAGTAGGTCTTCGGTCCCGCCGAGACGGTTTCGACTCCCTTTTTCGGGTCGTAGGTATTCGGGCCGACGCCGTGATATTTTTTTTGCTTGGCGATGCCGATGTCAAAGCCCTTGCTCTTTTTCGTGAGGACGTGGAGCAGCACGGGATGCGTATGGTGCTTGGCGAAATCGAGCATCTTGATCAGGTTCGGAAGATCGTGGCCGTCGATCGGGCCGTAATAGGAGAGGCCCATTTCCTCGAAAATGAGGCTGGGACGATGGCCGGTGGAGAGGAGCCCCTTGACCACGCCCTCGGCTTTCAGCGCGAGTTGCTTGCCGGTTTCGCCCGTGAAGTGGCGCACCAGTTTTTCCATGCTGCGATGCAGGCTCTCATATCGCGGATTGGTGACGATGTCGGTGAGGTACTTGGCGATGGCCCCGACGTTTTTGTCGATGGACCATTCGTTGTCGTTGAGGATGACGATGAGCCGCTTGGCGTGCGTGGAGATATTATTAAGCGCCTCGTAGGTGATGCCGCAGGTGAAGGCCGCGTCGCCGCAGAGCGCCACGACGTGCTCGCTGCCGCCCTTGAGATCGCGCGCGGTGGCCATGCCCAATGCGGCGGAAAGCGCCGTGCCCGCGTGACCGGCCCCGAAGCTGTCGTGATCGCTTTCCGTGCGGAGCATGAATCCGTTGAGGCCGCCGGGTTGGCGGATCGTGTCGAAGCGATCGCGGCGTCCGGTGAGAAGTTTGTGGACGTAGGATTGATGGCTGACATCAAAAACAAAGTTGTCGGTCGGCGTATCGAAGACGGCGTGAAGAGCGATGGTGAGTTCAACAACGCCGAGGTTCGGCCCGAGATGGCCGCCGGTCTTGGCCAAGACGGAAATGAGTTCCTCCCGGATTTCCTCGGCGAGCTTGGGAAGTTCCTCCAGAGGTATTTTTTTGACGTCGGCAGGCGAATTAATGGAGTCAAGAAGGCGAGCCATAAGGCAAGAGGCTGTCCGAAAAATCGGCGAAGGTCACGCCGAAAGAATGTCCTCACGGCGAACCGCTACTTTGTCGCCTTTTTATTCGTCACATCCAACTGAGTTAGCGAGGTGCTGTCAGCCTCCGTGTAACTAAGGACGCGCATGCCTGCTTTGATCTCGCTCAAATCGGCCGTTTTGCCATCGATGGTAACAGTGGTGCCGAGTGGAATCAGATAATTGATCGACTGTTTGTTGTCTGCGATGGTCAGGGTGACCCTGTTATTGGCAACATCGACCGAGGTGATCGTGGTAAGGGCCTGATCGTTATCCGGCCCGTTCTTTCCCTTATTTTTGCCAGCCTCGGCAGGCTGTAAAATCAAAGAACTCATCAATAGAATGACCAAGAGAGGCCATTTGCTTATCATAAGGCGATCCTAGTTGTTCTCCTACGGCGGACAAGATATTAATCGGAACAACAAGTCTTGCGCTTGGTTTCCGAAAAGTGCGGGGTGTCCTCTCGATCCGGCTAGTGAAGAATGTAAAGAAATTGTACCACCCGGCTTAATGTTGACGCGCCTGTTGTTTTCCCCAACGATAGGCACACCAACTTTCGTCGTTCGCGATTGGCACATTAAAATCATCTGCACACTCTCAACGCCACCCGCGACATGATCCGAAAATTCTTTCAACCTCATGTTCTCGCCTGCGCGGCGATAGCCCTTTTGCTTGGAGCGCTCACCATCGGCCCCTACATGCATGAGACCGATCAGGCTTCCCTGTTGGACGGTGGCGCGGCAATCGCCAACCACCATTGGGAAATCGCGCGCGGAGACTTCAATTTTGACAAACAATTTATAAGTTACGCCCTGGTCGGCGCGCTGTTCACTTTTTTCCCGCGCCCGTTCGATGCCGACACGCTTGTGCTCGCGGCCAGCCTCGCGGGCTTTGTTTTTTTCTGGGGAACGTTGCTATGCCTGCTGGCGCGCCGGAAGATGCCCTTGTCACTGGCGCTGCCCGTAATCCTGACGCCCGCGTTCCTGGTGCATTCACCATTCTTTGCCAGCGCGTTCGTGTCAGCGGCGTTTGTCATGCTGCTCGCCCTATTTCTTGACCGCAGCCACTGGAACACGGCCCTCCATGCGCTGGTTTTCGTGCTGGCGTTCTGCGCGGTCGGCGCGCGGGCGGACGCCCTTTTGCTTTTGCCTTTGCTGGCAATGTTGCACAGTCCGCGCCGGACTTTTCTTAGCGTATTGAAGTCGCCGAATACCTGGCTCATGGCGGCGGCTGGACTGCTGGCGTTTTATTTGGGCCGCAAATTTTACACCGAACCTCCGGGGGATTTTGCGGCAAAAGCGTTTGATCTGAAGCAAATCCTCGCCTTCATCGCGTTTGGCCTCGGCGGTGTCGGCGTGCTGCTCGCGGTGGAACTCCATGCGCTCTGGCATGCGCGCAACGCGAACCGCTGCCGCATCTGGACCGGCTTTCTCGCTCTCGGCCTCTTTCTGCCGATGGGCTATTACAGCCTGCAACTGCTGGGGCCCCGCCACTGCGTTGTCGGCGCCTTGTCGGCGCTGGTTTTTGTCGCCTCAAAATCCGGTCGCGCGATTCTTCAAATTTACTTGCGGTGGAACCTTGTGGCCGCAGCCGCGAAATACGCTCTGTTGATTTCGGCGATTGCGCCGGTTTTTATCGGTTTCAATCTGGCCGATCCGCGCCATCCGGCCCTGACATTTTCGCATCCGACGTTGTTTCCGACTGCCGCCGGTTACAACCCGATGGGTTCATACCTCGCTCACGCGCTGAACGTCCGGCAGTTGCATGGCTTTGTAGACCACAACCAGGCGATTTGGACGGCGGCGAAAAACACGAAATATGAAGCCGATTCCAATGGCCGGATTGAAATCATCCGCACGCCAGTGTGCAGCTATCTCACCTTCGCCGTCCGGTTGCAGGGCCAGTCGCCACATTTTTCCGTGCTGCCTCTCAGCCGCTTGCCCCGGCAGTTTTACATCGATGGCCGTTCGCTGTTACGGTTCAAGTTCGTGTGGTCGGCGGATATCGTGCCGATGGAGAAATTCTTTGCCACGACCACGCTCACGCCTGTTAAAGCGGTGGATTGCCACGACATCATGATCTTGCGTGGAACCGCCAACACGCCTGCGGACGCAGATTCGTTATCAGCGACCCTCTGGGCTTTAAACGAGGTGTTTCAAGGCAACGAATTTCGGATCGAAAACATCGAGTCGCTGCAAAAAATCCCGGGTAATTGGGTAGGAAAAAAGATTGTGCTGGCCAGCCATGGCGAATTTACCGTGACAGCCGAGCAGGGAGTAACCTCTAAAAAGATTTCGAGCAAAACCCTGGGCGACTGGAATGTTTACGAAATCGGCCCGATGCGCGCAGGGGAAAACATCCAGCTGCATTCGGCGTCACCAGAAAAGATCATCTTGTCGGCAAGCGTATTGCCGGAATGGATGTCGCTGTGAAAAGCCAAAGGCAATATCTTCACGGCAGCGGCAACTCGACGGCATGGCCTCCGCGGGCGCTGAGATTCACGGCTTCGGTGAATTCCATGTATTGAACGCCGGTTTCAAAGCTCGGCTCGGGATGCCCGCCCTGCACGACCGCGTCGATGAAATCCTTTTCCACCGTCCACGGGGTTTCGAGTTCCGGGGGAATCACCAACGGGCGCAGCTCCTTGTCGCCCCGGCGTGCGCCGAGAACTACATCTCGTGTGAAATCGTAGACGAGTGTGCCGTCGCGTCCGTAGATGCTGAGCAATTCGTTGGGAGGGAACTGCGCCACGCCGCTCCATTCCAGGCTGCCGGCGAGTCCGTTCGGCCACTGGCCGAAAACCTGGACGAAATCGGGAACGTGGACGACATAGCCGTCGCGTTTCGGGACGGAGACTTTCATTTGCGCGTGAAGACGGCGCGGCGTGCCGATCCAGCGTTGCAGCACCTCGGCGTAGATGCCGACGGTCAGGGCGTTGATCCCGTTGAGCTCCGTGCGCTGACGCCAATGGGGCGGCGCGAGCGGATCGGAAAACGTATCGCGGTCGGCGGTAAGGCGGAAATGCCAGAGCTCGCCCGCATAGCCGTCGCGCAGCAATTTCTGGAAGAACTTCCCGCCCTTCATGCCATGCGGAGGCGGGCAGAGCATCGTCACCAATTGCGGGCTGGCCTGCGCGGCGGCGACCATTTCCCTCGCTTCGCTCAGATTCATCGCCATGCGCGCCTGACAGAAAACGTGTTTCCCCGCTTCGAGCGCCGATATGGTGATGGGAGCATGAAGGACGGGTGGCGTGCCGATCCAGATGATGTCGAGGTCGGAGCGGTCAAGCATCTCCGCCCAGTCGTCCATGACTTCGGGAATGTTAAATTCCTTCGCGATGCGGCTGGCTGTTTCGAGCCGCGCGTTGCAGACCGCTACGACCTGCACATTGGGCAGCGCAAGCAGGCCGGGCAAATGCCGCTGCCGAACGATTCCTCCCGCGCCGACAATGCCAATCCGTAATTTTTTCGCTGTGTTGTTTTTGGAGTTCATACAGACGCCTCTTTCTTTTCTTGCATGACTTGACCTGAATTTTGGCCGGGAGTCCAGCCGCGTAATGCGCGCTGATGATTCACCACCTGCCGGACGCGGCCCGCAATTTCGTCGCAATCCTCGTCACGAATGTGCGCCCCGATGGAAAACCGCACCGTCGCCGACGCCCAATCCGCCGGAACGCCCATCGCTGCGAGGACGTGCGACGGCTGGACGGAACCGACAAGGCAGGCCGACCCGCTCGACACCGCGAGGCCCGAAAGATCGAGGCCGATGAGCAGGTCCTCGCCACGCAATCCCAGAAAACTGACATTGAGCGTATTGGGTAAACGCCGCTGCGGGTCGCCATTACGGCGCACGCCGCCAAGCGAACTCAGTTCGCCCCAGAGGCGTTCGATCCAGCGAAACTGCCGCAGCGCCTCGTCCGGATCGGCCTCACCGAAAAGCCGCGCCGCTTCCGCGAAGCCGGCGATGGCAGGGGCGTTTTCCGTACCGGGACGGCGTTCGTTCTCGTGCGAGCCGCCTTCCATCAGGCGCGCGATGGGCACGCCGCTTTTGAGCCAGAGCGCTCCCGCGCCGAGCGGGCCGTGAAATTTATGCGCGGCCAGGCTCAGCGCACCGACCTGCCATCCGGCCAGATCAATCTCTTCCTTGCCTGCGCTTTGGATCGCATCGGCATGAAAAAGGACGCCCTGCTTCGCGCAGATTTCACCGATCTCCCGCATGGGCTGGCGGACGCCGGTTTCGTTGTTGGCGCTCATGATCGAAACGAGAATGGTGTCGGGCCGAATGGCATGGGCGAGGTGGTCCGGGTCGATAAGGCCAGCGGGGTTGACGTCGAGATACGTCACCTCAAAATTCTCCCACCGTTGCAGGGCTTCGAAGGCGTAAAGCACCGCGTGGTGTTCCGTCTTCGCGGTGATCAGATGCCTCCCCTTCCCGCTGTTCGCGCTAGCGAGTCCCTGCACGGCGAGGTTGCAGCTTTCCGTGCCGCCGCTGGTGAAAATGATTTCCGATGGCTTTGCCTTCAGCCATGCGGCGACTGAGTCGCGGGCGGCATCGATCTCGCCGCGAGCGCGGCGGCCTTCGGCATGGAGGCTCGAGGGATTGCCCAGCGGCGCGGCGAGCAGCGGCTCCATGACGGCGCGCACCCGGGGATCGAGGTTCGTCGTGGCGTTGTCATCCAGGTAAAAGCGCCGCATGTGATTAGACTCCAGCACGCTCTTTAGAAATCCTCATTTTTTAACAGGAAAACAGGAAGGCATGAAATACATGAAAATGACCCTGAGGAACAATCAAACTTCTGTCCCTTCCTGTTTTCATGATTTCATGTCTTCCTGTTAAAAGGGTTTCAATAAAGCAAAAGAGACTGCCTTTTCAATTCCTACCTTTGTGTTCTTTGTGATCTTTTGTGGCTAAATCACCCAATCTCCCGGCAAGCGCTCGATCGGATGGATGCTGAGTTGCTGGGCCTCGAAGAGGGCGACCGAATCGGGCGGGATGGACCGGGTCAGCCAGACGTTGCCGCCGACGATGGAGCGGTCGCCAATCACCGTGTCGCCGCCGACGATGGTCGAGTTGGCATAGATCGTGACGTCGTCGCCGACCGTCGGATGGCGCTTGCCGCCGAGCGCGTGGCCCTGCTTGTCGCGCTGGATCTGCTTGGCGAGGCTGCGCGCGACCAACCCGACGCCCTGGTAAAGGCGCACCCGTTTGCCGATCTTGGCCGTGCCGCCAATGACCACGCCGGTGCCGTGATCGATGAAGAAATGGGAACCGATCTGCGCGCCGGGATGCAGATCGATGCCGGTGCGGCTGTGCGCCCACTCGGTCATCATGCGGGGGAGGAATGGGACGCTGAGTTCGTAAAGGACATGGGCCATCCGGAAGACGGCGCACGCTTCGACGCCCGGATAGGCGAGGACGACTTCCTCCAAGTTCGCCGCGGCGGGATCGCCCTGAAAAGCGGCCTCGACATCCGTCTGGATCAGGTTGCGCACATCGGGCAATTTCCGCAGGAAGTCGAGCGTGACCGTTTCAGCAGTGCGGCCCTCCACCGGCACCATCTCGAAGCTCTTGGCAATTTCGCGCTTAAGCCGCTTTTGCAGGCTGGCAAGTTGCTGCGCCGTTTCGTGCGGCAGGTCGTGCACCGAAACCTGATGCTCGGCGATAAAGCCGGGGAAGATGATATGAAGCAAGTCCTGCGTAAGCCCGGCCACAGCCATTTTCGAGGGGAGGTGCGCGCCATTGAGGTGCTTGATCCCGCCGCAACGCGCGTAAGATTCCAGCAACTCATCGACAAGGCTCTTCATCGGGTGGTCCATAAGGACAACAACCTATCGGAAAAGCCGTTACCCTGCAAATACGGGCGTGAATAAAGAACCCCGCCGCGCCGACATACGGCAGTTAATTATGGAGGGGCTGGCCCTGCTGGGATATAGCCACACCTTGCCTCTTTAGAAGCGCAACGCGCCGATCAGTGAAGTCGCCGGATTTGCGATCTGAGATAAAAAAAATAAGCGAATCAGCCGAATCAGGCGAATGGAGCGAATCAGGCGAATGGGATTCGCTTAAGGGGGGTTCTTGGGGAATTTGCGAAAAGATGAGATGAAATAGGCTGTCATACCGCCATCCTAACAGGAATTCGGCCAAGGCGTTAACCTTGCAAAGCCTAAAACGCTTAAAATCTTTTTTTCCCCTCTGAAAAAAAATGCTGATCTCCCAGCCTTGGAGGGCCAGCCTCCGGCCTGAGCCACTTCCTGCCCGTTTCCCTCGTTACAAGTTTGGGGACGAGGGCGTGTGTGCATTAAGTGAAAATGCTATATGTCCACAAAGCATCATGCCCACTCAGGCTTCATCCAATATCGCTCGCAGGGTCTTGAGCAAGGCTGCCGCCGTGTAGGGTTTCGTCAGGAAGTGTTTCACGCCAGCCACTTTTGCCGCGCTGATGGTTGCATTAAGACCGCTCGCCGCGATGACTTTTACCGTTGGATTGATCCGCATTAGGGCGTGTATCATGGCCGAACCGTCCATGACTGGCATCGCCATATCGGTCAGGACAACGGCGATTTCGTTCTTGTGTTCAGTATAAACGGCCAGGGCGTCCGCTCCGTCCTTCGCGGTTAAAACCCGGTACCCAAATGCCTGCAACGTCTGGCTGGTGATGGTGAGAATGGAAGCCTCGTCATCGATTACCAAAACCGTCTCGCCCTTTCCTCGCGGAGGGCTGAGCAATTGTGTTTGTCTCATCCGCGTTTCGCTAGAAAGCTCCATTGCGGGCAGGTAGACTTTAAACGTCGTGCCATTGCCGGGTTCGCTGTAGACATTGATG
>Ga0302320_10005255_pt1 | contig 29141 bp, 25 predicted proteins | sample Bog_T0_3_FD_202130 | JGI IMG/M metagenome (GOLD analysis project Ga0302320, IMG submission 202130) | Peat permafrost microbial communities from Stordalen Mire near Abisko, Sweden - Bog_T0_3 | ecosystem: Environmental > Terrestrial > Soil > Wetlands > Peat | place: Sweden: Abisko, Stordalen Mire...
CGCTGACTCAACTGATCAAAGGTGCTGCTAACTTGCGTGAGTGGATTCAGGATTGCCAGGTTTTGTCTTTGGCAGTGCAAAGCTGCTCCAGATTGCACCGGTCGCACTTGGGCTTGCGCGCCTCGCAGATTTGGCGTCCATGATGGATGATCTGGTGAGAGAAGCTGATCCAGCGGCTTTGCGGAAGGATGCGCATCAATTCCTGCTCGACTTTTTGGGGCGTTTCGCCTTTTGCCAGGCCGAGACGGTGCGTGATGCGGAAGACGTGCGTATCCACGACGACACCTTCAGCCTTGCCGTATGCTACGCCGAGGACGACGTTGGCTGTCTTGCGTGCCGCGCCGGGTATGGTGATGAGCTCGGCAAGCGTTTGCGGTACCTGGCCGTTGAAGTCGGAAACGATTTTCTTCGCCGCGCCCTGAATTGATTTGGCCTTGTTGTGAAAAAATCCAGTCGTACGGATGAGAGCTTCGAGCTGCGGCAGCGTAGCCTTGGCCATTGCCGCCGGGGTAGGGAAGCGGCGGAATAGCTCCGGCGTCACCATGTTCACGCGCACATCGGTGCACTGCGCGGAGAGGATTGTGGCTACCAGCAACTCCCATGGCGAATTATGCGTGAGCGCACATTCGGCGCGGGGGTAGGCTTCGTCGAGATCCTTGAGAATCGCGGCTATGCGGTCGGGAGTGAGTGGGGCGCGTAGTGGTTTGGCGCTAGGCCGCGCTGTTGTTTGCTTCTTCGAGATATTTATTGACTTTCTCATTTTTATCGCCGTGTCGACAATCCTTGCCGCATTCCAATCGAGGCATTAAAAGGTTTTGCTTAACGGGTTCAGTTTTTCGAGATAATCCATGCATCGCCTGATCCCTTCTTGAAGTTGGTCGGCTGGAACAGACTTAGAAGGAGGCATTCCTTGGATTTGGATGTAGAACCTGAGCGCCTCTGAGTACTTTCCCTGCATCGCGAGGGTGTTGGCTATGTACATCATTGCAACAGTCTTGGTGCCTCCAGTCGCAAGGTCATAGGCGCGCTTTGAGAGATTCAAAGCCTCGTCGTACCTATTGAGCCCGTACATGCAACGAGCTTTATTGAAGAGGATTTCGACCTCCGCCCAACCGAAATGGCGGCGCATATATTGATCGGGCGCACTAGCTTCATCTGGATACATGGCATGAGCCTTTTCGAGCCATTCGAGAGCCTCATTCCATCGAGACAAGCGCTCAAGTGCCATGCCCTTATAAAGGCAAAGGTCATATTTGTGAGCGCGAAAATCCTCGCGCTCGAAGAAACCCGTCTCAATGTTCATGTCAAGCAGCGCCAACGCATCTTGGGGCCTTCCTAAACTTATTTCCGCATAAGCCCGAATGGAATTAGCAAGGACACGCGAGAACTCCGGGTATGGATACTTTTCCAGTTCGCGAATCGCGTCATCTGTGACGCTATCTGCCCGGAGTTGGGTTGAGCATCTGAGAACATCAAACAAGAGCCGCATGCGTTTATCGCCATCCTGCACGCGGCGCAACATATCTTGAGTCATTGCGAGGGCGGTCGAAAGCTCGCCGTATCCTCTGAGCTTCTCAGCAGCGTCTATCTCTTTCTCTGTCACGTCGAGCTGGGGTTCTTTTGGCTCCATCTGCACACGGCTCATTGAGGCCCTCCTGACCCATAACGTTAAAGCTTACCCTCTAGCCAGCCGCCGAGTTTTTCGATGGGCAGACGGACACCGATGAAGAACTGCCCGAAGAGCGCGTAGACAGCGCTGACCTCGTCGAAGCGCATCTCGTAGATGAGCTTTTTGAAGACCACGGGATCGTCGGCGAAGAGGTCTACTCCCCACTCCCAATCATCCATTCCAATCGAACCGGAGATGATTTGCTTGACTACGTCGCCGTAGCGGCGGCCGATGAGGCCGTGGTCGTGCATCATGCGCTGGCGGTCGGTGAAGGGGACTGTGTACCAGTTGACCTGCTCACCGCGCTTGCGGTCCATGGGATAGAAGCAGAGGTACTTCGCTTCAGGAACGGTGGGAAAGAGGCGCGGTGCCATGGCGTCCGATCCACGCTGGAGCGAAGCGGCGATTTCCGCGTTCCACTCCGGGGTGTGCGCTTCGAAACCCTTGGCAGAGGCAGCTTCATAGGTCTTGCGGCTGGATTCGTAAAGGCCGAGTTCGACGACTGAAACGTAAGAGTGACGCAGATCGAGAAAGTCGTACAGCTTCGTCTGCGCCAGATCGAGTTCAACCTGATTGAGAGCTTCAAGTGAATCGCGGAAGTGAGCGAGAATCAAATCGCCTTTGTGGCCGAGCTGGGAGAAGAGCGCCGTCTGAACTGGCGAATCGGACTTTGTGTCCTTGCGTTCCAAACGCTGAAGCGCTGCTGTAGCCTCCGCAACAATCTTCTTGCGTTCGGCGTCCGTGCAGGAGCGCCAGGCCTTCCAATCGAAGCGGAAAAACTGGTGGAGCAGGAATGAGCCTTCAAGGGTCAACGGAACGGGCGGAAAAACAGGGGACGAATCGGACAAGGGAACCTCCTCAAACTCGAATCCAGTGTGACATTACTTCCCACATCGTTGCAAAGTGAAGATGCAGACGTGTGCATTTTTCTTTTCCGTCTGTATCGTGCCACAGAAGCTCCAAACGCGCACTGGGGCTTATATACTGGGAACGCTCATGAACGAAAAAATTATTGCTATCCTGGTTGAATTCGTAACCCATGTCATCGACGCCGGCGGCTACGCCGGCATTATTGCGCTGATGGGAATTGAATCAGCCTGCATTCCGCTGCCGTCGGAAATCATCATGCCGTTTGCCGGCTATCTGATTTACCAAGGCCACTTCAACCTGTTCTGGGTAGCGACTGCCGGAGCCGTAGGCTGCAATCTAGGCTCGGCGATTGCTTATTGGATCGGCGCCAAGGGTGGGCGGCCGCTGGTGGAGCGCTACGGCAAATGGGTGCTGATGAACCACCGCGACCTGGACAGAATGACGGATTTCTTTGCGCGCTACGGCTCGATTACGGTGTTGGTGGCGCGGTTGCTGCCGGTGGTGCGCACCTTCATTGCGTTTCCCGCGGGCATTGCCAAGATGTCGCAAACGCGCTTTCACCTTTACACGTTTCTGGGGTCCTGGCCTTGGTGCTTTGCGTTGGCCTATGCCGGCATGAAGCTGGGCGAGGCGTGGCATACGGACCCGCGTTTTTACGCCGCGTTCCACCACTTCCATCTAGCTGTCGAGATCGCGCTGCTGGCTGGGATGATTTGGTTTGTGTGGTCGCACGTGAAGCGTGGCAGGCAAGCGCAGTCCGCATAGTGCGCGAGTGGAGTGAGGGCGTTCTGTAAGGCGTGGGCGATTGCGGTTGTTTGAAGAGAGCTTGAATCGGCCCGGAAATTCCGAGCCACAAAATTGAGGTTAGGAGAAACGATGGGAACTGAAGAGCAAGGAAGCCAGAAGACAGCAGGTAAGGTTGCGCCCGCAACAGGAAAATTAGGCGCGATGGTAGTCGGGTTGGGCGCCGTTTCCACTACGATGATCGCGGGAGTTGAGGCCGTTCGACGCGGACTGGCCAAGCCGATTGGGTCGCTGACGCAGATGGGCACGATTCGGCTAGGTAAGCGCACCGACAATTCATCGCCGCTAATCAAGGATTTTGTGCCGCTGGCTGATTTGAACGACATTGTCTTCACCGGCTGGGACATCTTCGAGGACAACGTCTACGAGGCCGCCGCGCACGCCAAGGTGCTGGACGAAAAGATGCTGGCGCAACTGAAGCCGTATCTGGAAACGATCAAGCCGCTGCCGGCGGTCTTCGACCAGTACTACGTGAAGCGCCTCAACGGCACGCACGTGAAGAAGGGCAAGAACAAGCGCGATTTGGCCGACCAGGTTATAGCCGACATTCGCGCCTTCAAGAAGACGGTGGATCGCGTGGTGGTGATCTGGGCCGCATCGACGGAGATTTTCATTGAGCAGACGGCCGTGCATCAAAGTATTGAAGCCTTCGAGAAGGGGATCGATAACAACGACATCGCCATTGCGCCGTCGCAGATATACGCGTACGCTGCGCTGAGCGAGGGCGTGCCCTTTGCCAACGGAGCGCCGGGCCTGACGGTGGACTTTCCGGCCATGGTAGAACTGTCGAAGCGCAACGCTGCGCCTATCTGCGGCAAGGACTTCAAGACCGGCCAGACGCTAATGAAGACGGTGCTGGCGCCGGCGCTCAAGGCGCGCATGCTGGGCGTCTCCGGCTGGTTCTCGACGAACATCCTGGGCAATCGTGACGGCGAGGTACTGGACGATCCGCAGTCATTCAAAACCAAGGAAGAATCGAAGCTTGGCTCACTGGATTACATCTTCCAGCCTGAGCTTTACCCCGATCTCTACAAGAACCTCTACCACAAGATTCGCATCAACTATTACCCGCCCCGCGGCGATGACAAGGAAGCCTGGGACAACATTGATATCTTCGGCTGGCTCGGCTATCCGATGCAGATCAAGGTGAACTTCCTCTGCCGCGACTCGATTCTGGCCGCGCCTATCGCACTCGACCTGGTGCTCTTTCTCGACCTGGCCAAGCGCACGCCTTCACTGCGCTCCATCGGCATTCAGGAGTGGCTGAGCTTCTATCTGAAGTCGCCGCAATCGGCGCCGGGGCTCTATCCGGAGCACGATCTCTTCATCCAGTCGATGAAGCTGAAGAACACGCTGCGCCACATCATGGGCTCGGATTTGATCACTCACCTCGGCCTGGAATACTACGACTGAACTTGCCGTTCAGGCGGACGCTCCCGTTGGTCGCAAAAGCAAAAGCCTCATCCGCAAGGGTGGGGCTTTTGTGTCAGAGCAGGGAGTTTATAGATCCGCCCCTTAGGAAATGTATCGAGGGCTCCCACCCTTCCGCAAAGAACGCGGAAACGATGGGGCACCCTGTTCAATTTCTTTTGGGCCGGACTAGAAATTGCTGATTTTTTGATGCAATGGGCTCGAATTCAAGCGTAACCCGATTTTTGATACGCTTAAAGAGATGAGATACCGTACCTCTTCTCGTGCGCCCCAACCATCGCGAAGTCTGGCTGGCTGATGGGCGAACTCCTCGAACTGCTGCGCCGGAATCGCAACTATCGCTTCATGTGGGCCGGCCAGATTGTCAGCGAAATCGGCGATAACTTCAACAATATTGCTGTTTTTGCGCTGGCCATGGCGCTCACCCACTCGGGAATGGTGGTTACCGGAGTCCTGCTGGCGCGCGCCATTCCAGCCATTACGATTGGACCGCTCGCCGGTGTGCTGCTCGATCGCTTCGACCGCAAGCGGATCATGATTGCCAGCGATCTCGTCCGCGCGCTGGTCGCTCTCGGCTTCATCCTTGCCGTCACGTCGCACCGCATCTGGGTACTTTACGTTTTCAGCGCGTTGCTCATGGTTGCCTCGCCCTTCTTTACAGCGGGACGTTCCGCAATCCTGCCCACGATTGCAAGCCCCGCTGAGATCCATATCGCAAATTCGCTGACGCAGACCACGCGTTGGCTGACGCTTACCGTGGGAACCTTTCTGGGCGCCACCATAATTGCCGTCGGGTACAAATGGGCATTTGCATTAAATGCGTTTTCGTTTGTCTTCTCCGCCTGGTGCATCTGGCACCTGCGCGCTCCGGATGCAAGCGGCTTTCGCGCTAAGCGCAAGGTGCTGGTGGAGGATGATGGAATACGCCCCTGGCACGAATATCTCGATGGCCTGCGTTACATGCGCTCGGTGCCCCTGGTTTTCGCCATCGCGCTGCTTTCGGTCGGCTGGGCGACGGGCGGCGGCGCAGCGCAGATTCTCTTCACGCTCTTCGGCGAAGTAGTTTTCAATCGCGGAGCTTCAGGCATTGGAATGATCTGGGGCTTTGCCGGCCTGGGCCTGCTCTCCGGCGGAATCTTTGCAAACTGGCTTGGCAAGCGGCTCTCCTATAACGGTTACAAATTGACCGTGTTGATCGACCTGGTGACGCATGGCGCCGCTTATGTCTTGTTTAGCCGTGAACCGCGATTTGTCCTGGCGCTGCTCTTCATTTTTGTCTCGCGCATTGGCATGGCTGTCAATGCGGTTCTCAACTACTCCTATCTTCTGCGTACGGTTCCCAACCGTTATCGAGGGCGCGTCTTCGCTACAATCGATACTTTTGAGTGGAGCATGATGATGGTGTCGATGATGGGCGCGGGCATCGCCTCCATGCACTACAACCCGCGCGTAATCGGAACCGTAGCGGGACTCTTGAGTTCGACCACGGCAGTTTTCTGGGCGTGGGCGAACTGGACGGGGCGTCTCCCTCGTCCTGTTCTTGCCGCGGGACCGCGTCCGCAGCCGGATGTCCAGCCGGACCGAACTGTTTAGACGGCAACCGCCTGCTCCAGTCTACGGACGGTCAGGACGGTGATGTCGTCTTCCTGGCCGAACTCTTTGGCGGCGTCGGCGATGTAAAAAGCGGATTGGTTGCTCAGGTTGTAGACGCGTTCGAAGCCGAATAGCTCGCCGGAGGACTGGCGGGCTTCGACGACTCCATCGGACATGAGCAAGAGCCGGTCGCCGGGGTGCAGATAGAGCCGGACCTCTTCATAGGTCGCGTCGGCCAGAACGCCGAGAGGTAGAGAACCGGGCAGGGTGATCTCCTGGCTGTTGAGATAGGGCGGCAGATGGCCGGCGCTGGAGAGCACCAGCGCGCCGTCAGCGCCAAACCAGACGGCTTGGCAAGTCGTGAAGCTGTCGCTGCCCACGAGGACGCGATTGAGGGATTGAAGAATTTTAGCCGGACTCGTTTCCGGTGTGCGGCGCAGCGCACCCATGAGCATGGAGACGTTCATGGCAGCCTGCAAGCCTTTGCCGGCTACATCGCCGATGACCACCAGCAGTCCGCCGCCGGGCGCAGGTTGCACATGATAGAAGTCGCCGCCGACCTCGTTGGCCGGGTTGTAAACGGCGTCCACTTCAAAGCCGGGAGTTGCAAGCTTTTCTTGGGGAATCATCAACTCCTGCACGCTGCGGGCGGCGGCAAGCTCGCTGGATGCGTGCTCCTGCTCGCGCTGCACGCGCAGGAAGCGAACGAAGATGATGAGCACGATGGCAAGGATGCCGGCCACATCGGCAAAGGAGCCAAGGTGGATGGGGATGGGGCCGGCGTAGAGGGTAAGCGGTGCTGGGATCTCGCGGCCCTCCCAATCGCTGATGCCGGCAATCATGGGCACGATCCAGCCTGCAAGGGTCAACAGCAGTGGAAGCAACAGCAGGCCGGCTTCGAAGTTGCGCTTGAGCGTGGCTCTGATAAGCGTGGTGAGGACAAACAGGAGCCAGCCCAGAATCCAGAGGAAGCTGACGAGAATGACGGCGACCAATAAAACCCAGATGTAGCGGTTGAGTCCTATGAGCAACAGGGAGGGCGCAACGAGAGCCAGCACAGGAGCCGAGAAGCGCAGGAGGAGAATGTGCCAGCGGCGGCGCAATGCGAGAAAGGCGATCAGGAACTCGAAGTAGAGATAGAGAGAGATGAGCGACAACTGCACGATGGCGGCCATGTACCAGAGCTGGTCAACCCGCGCAAAACTGCCCGCCAGCTCGACAAACCAGATAGGCGCCAGGAACAGCTCGTGGAGAGCCAGCCAAAGATATTCGACGTGGCCTTTCTGGGTGAAATAGAGAGCCAGCAGAAAGAGCGCCAGCGCCACGAGCAGGATGGCAGTGACCAGGCGCGGAAGACGCTCGAAGAGATTGTGAACGGACCAAAGTTCGAGGGAGTGGTCAAGGTCTTCGCGGTGGCCCAGGCGCAATGTGCGGCTGGCAAAAAAAGTGGTATAGGCTCCGTAGCCCATGGGGATGTAAATGCTGCGCACAACAAGGACGAGAGAGGTTTCATTGGGCGGCAGGTTGAGGTTGTAGATGCGGGAGATTTGCTGGTATCGCGCCGGTTCGTCTCCGTGCGGACCCTCGGGACGAATGTGATGGCCGTTGGCAAAGACATCAAGGTCAAAGGTCTGCGAACTGAAGGTCGCGTTCTGGGAGACCGGCAATTCCATGAGCAGAGAGAGCGGTCCGTGGTGCGGCGCGAGCTTCAGATGAAGCCGGTACCAGGCGTAGGGCTCGCGCGTCTTTGCGGAAGAACTGGCAGGGGAGCCGGCGGATTGATCCACATCGGGCAGCTCGGCGAAGGATGCCTGCGCGTCGCGAATGGCCCAGCCGGAGTCGTCGAACTCACTGGCTGCCGCTGCCGGATCGGCCGTGACGCCAATCCGCCAGCCCTTGCCGAGCAGAAGCGGGGAACCCAGCTCAGTGGCGTCGATGACAGCCTCTGGCGCGCCCGAAGCAGGAGTGGGGAGAGCTTGTCTGGGAGTGTGCGGCCCACGCGGAACCGCCGGTGGACGCGGGGGCGCTTGCTGGGCGGCCAGTTGCATCACTCCGCATACGGCAATGGCTGCGATCCCCAAAATGATTCGGCGCAAGGCGTCTCTCCCCTCGTTGCTCTGTGCTTCCCACTTTAATGCAGAGCGGTGCGAGCGCCAAGAAAAACGCGCAGATTGACGCCTGGAGCTGAATTTTGAGGGATTTAGAGCCTATCCGCAAATTGAGAAAGCAGTGTAGGCCGGTCTCGAGACTGGCTGTACTCGCGGCCTCCATGCCGCCAGACGTCTCCTATTTACGAATAAGCTCTTACAAACTTAAGCGAAGGAAACGTGGCCGGATCAGGAGACCCGGCCACGCCAAGGGGAAGCGCCTATCTGTGCAACTTGCGCCGCACCAATTCAGCCAGGGCGACCAGCCCCGAGCCGAGAAGGGGCAGGCTCCCGGGCTCCGGAGTGGAGTTGGTTGGCGGAGGAGGGGTGGACCCGGAAAGGCCATTGCAGCCGGTGGCGATGGTGTTATTATCCAACGTCACCGCGCCATTCAGAGCTAATGCACTGCCGCAGCCAATGTTTGCACCGGTGTCCAGAGTGATGCTGTCCAGTGCGATGATATTTCCTTCAAATGCCGTGGTCGTACCCAGGGTTGCCGAGCTGCCGACCTGCCAGATCACTTCATCATTTGAACCGGGGTTCTCGATGACGACACTCGAGCCGCTTCCCGTTATCAGTGTGCTGCCTATCTGGAATACAATCGCGGCATTGTCCAGACCCTCAAAATTGAGGGTAAGCGCATCCCCCGTCGCCAACCCGGCAGAGGAGGAGAAAGAATAGACCCCCGGCGTCAATGTCAGCCCGCCAAGGTTCTCGCCCGTCAAGTTCTGAGTGCTCGTCAAGCCTGCTGCGGTAATGTACGCAGCGGTAGCATCGGCTTCAGCCGTCATTGCGCCCGCGTTGTTAGGAACGGTCGTATTCCCAGCATAAAAAACCCCGTTGATCGTCATGCCCGCAGTGTTAGTGATCGAAGAGCCTGGATAGACTCCCAAATCTCCATTGATAATCGTCGGGCCGGTATTGGTTTGCTCAGAAGCGCCTAGGACCCCAAAATTGGCTGCGGATCCGAGCGAAACAGAGTCGGCATAGGCCGGGCGTGCAAGAACAAGCAGAATCAGGAACCAAAGCCTTTGTAACCGCATGGGCTAGCCTCCTTGAACGCCAAAAACACACCGTTGAACAACGGAGGGGGACTCGCAGCAAGCTCGCTTTATCCAATAAAGACACATATCGCGGCTCCTTGAGCTGGCAGCAATCTAATGCCCGCAAGTGTGAGCAGCTTGAAAGCAATAATCTGTTCAATATTGCTCATCCGCGGGCTTGCCGTCGAGGGTGGCTTATGCCTAGCGACAGAGGCGCCGAAGCCTAATTTATCCGCTAGCTTGGAGATACGTTCGGGGTTTGGAACCGGCGATCAGGTCTAAAATTTATTCCCTGTGGCGCCGAACGGGCAGAAAATTGCGCCCAACAATGCTGTGAAGATGTCCATTCCGCATGGCTATGAGGCCGGGCATTGCCGAGACCTAAGCTGCGAGAATAGATTTGTGCCGGAGGTGAGGCAGTGAGGATGGTTCGCAGAGCTTCGCGGGTGGCGTTGCTGGCGGGATTGGTGCTTGCCCTCGTCGCGATTGCCTGGGCGCAGTCCACCACCCCGGCGAAGGCTCCTTCGCCGAATGCTCCCACAACGGAACCAGCTCCGGGAACGGCGGCTGTGGGAGGTGACGTTCTCGCCGCAGTGCCTTCATCGCCTGGTTCTTCCAAAACCGCGCCCGGAACCGCACCGGCCAGCGGCGAAACCCCCGCTGTCAACGTCAATCCCGACAAAGTGATTGAGCCGGGTAGCCAGTGGACCAGCGCGAAGACAGGCTCCATCGACGATGTGAACGCCGTGGGCAATCGCGACATCGGCGGCCGGGGGATGAGCAACTGGTACTCAAAAGATACCGAGATCAAGATGGGCAGGATGTACGCCATGGAGATCGAGAAGAGCACCAGATTCATCACTGATCCGGTAGTGACCGAATACGTAAACCGCATCGGCCAGAATATTGTGAGGAACTCCGATTGCAAAGTGCCGTTCACCATCAAGGTGATCGATTCGGACGAGATTAACGCATTTGCGCTGCCGGGCGGATTCTTTTTCGTCAACTCCGGGCTGATTGTGAACGCAGACGAAGAGGCTGAACTGGCGGCTGTGATGGCTCACGAGACGGCTCACGTCTGCGCTCATCACGCGGTGCGGCAAATGACGCGCATGAGTTACGCGCAGTTCGGTGCGCTTCCACTGATAATGATCGGCGGCTGGACGGGTTACGGAGTGTATGAGGCAGCTGCGCTGAGCGTGCCGGTAGAGTTCATGAAGTTTTCCCGCGAGTTCGAGGCGCAGGCCGACTACCTGGGCGTGCAATACATGTATCGCGCCGGCTACGATCCGCAAGCCTTTATCACATTCTTCGAGAAGATTCAGGCTCTGGAAAAGCGTAAGCCCGGCACGGTCTCCAAGGCATTCTCTGACCATCCGCAGACCCCCGACCGCATTCTGCGCACGCAGGAAGAGATTGCTCACATTCTGCCGCCGAGAGAAGAGTACACGGTGAACACCTCGGAATTTGACGGCGTAAAGGCGAGGCTGGAGCGTATCGAAAGCAAGCGGCGGCTCATCGACTCCAGGAACAGCAACAAGCCGCCGCTGAGGAAGACTGGCGCGGGGCAGGGCGACCCGGCCAGCAACGACGATAGACCCACACTGCGCGGGAGCGACGACAAGAATTAGTGCCGTGGCGCACCATCCGTCATAACAACCCAAGGACTTGTGGCCGTCTGGGGTCGAGGCCCAACCAGCGGAGTATCTTCTCCGGAATTGCCCGGCAACGCCTCCAAATCGGGGTTCAAAACTCCGATGAATTTCCCGCAAATGCCGGAAAACCCTTGAAATGCCGGTTGAAACCGCGTTATATACAAGATTACCGGCAGCCGTGCCGGAATCTCTTCCGGGAAAGTTCCGCCTTCGGGGGACAATCATGCGCAGCGCCGCTGTCCGCTCCAATCTGCTGGTCTCTGAGTTGCGCGAGGTCATGGACATCCGCCAGGCCTCGGAGTATCTCGGCATCTCGTCCGACACGCTCTACAAGTACGCCTCGGAGGGTTTCGTGCCCGCCTTCAAGCTCGGCAACCGCTGGCGCTTCAAGCGCTCTCGCATGGACGATTGGATGGATCGCCAGAGCGATCTTCACGCCGCCGACGCCGAAGCGGACCCGCAGCAGAAGAAGCCTGTGAGGCCTGCGTTCTAAAGGCAGGGAATAGGGAATAGGGAACAGGGAATAGTGAGAATTCCTATGCGAACACGAGAGTTGATGATCGCAACCCTTCTTCTCGTTCTTTGCCAAAGTATAGTGGGCCAGCAAGAGCAGCGGTAGGTACTACTCCCATCGAGTGAAGCGGCCCAGATCGGTTGCAAGGTCAGTTGGCAACCGACTAAGGCGGATATTGATAGCTTGGAAGCAAATCTGCCGCACATCGCGGACGTGCCTGCCAAGGGATGGAAGCCTGTGCAGCATGTCGATCACCCGGAAAAGTACTTTAGACAATATGTGGCCTGCGTTGCCGCAGGTAAGAAGAAGATATTCGTCAATGCGTTTTGCGAAACGCCGCCGTCGCCTGATTGGCGTAGTCGTCTATTATTCACGGCGGATGGGGGCAGCTGTTTCTGGCACGTGACTTACGATCTGGCGACAAAGATATTTTCAGGTCTTGAGATCAATGGCCGTGGCTGAGTGTGCTCATCGCCAAAGTTTTTCTGCTTTCTGACCCCTGATCCCTGATCGCTTGCCCCTGTTATTCTTTTTTTGTGGACCACTCTCGTCGCATTGGACTTTTACGCCGCCGTTTGACCAAGGCCGGGCTTCATGGCCTGCTGGTTACCTATCTTCCCGATCTTCGCTACCTCACTGGATTCACCGGATCGAGCGCCGCTCTGGCCGTCACACGCCGCAGCGCGCGCCTCTTTACCGATGGGCGCTACAAGACACAGGCCGCAGAAGAGGTTTCCGTCGCACAAATCGAAATCGTCGCCAGTTCTCCGTCCGTGGCTGCCACGCAATGGCTGGCCGCGCAGCCCGGCGTCGAGCTTGCCGGATTCGATTCGGCTCAAACGACCGTGGCGAATCTGGATCGCTATCGCGCCGCGTTACCGGCCCGGCTTCGCCGCAGCTTTCTCTCCGCGCTGGCCGCACCGCTGGTCGAGCCTCTCCGCATGGTCAAGGACGAGAACGAACTGGCGCTGATGAGGGAAGCTGCGCTCGCGGGCTGCAAGCTCTTCGAGCACATGCTGGGCTTCATCCGGCCGGGCCTCAAGGAATTTGAAGTCGCCGCGGAACTGGAGCATCAGGCCCGGCTGTTGGGCGCAGAGGGAATGTCGTTTGAGACCATTGTTGCCGCCGGCGCCCGCTCGGCCCTGCCGCACGGTCACGCAACCGCCGCGCCATTGCCGCGCAAAGGCTTTGTGACCCTCGACTTCGGTGTTATTCTCAATGGGTATTGCTCGGATATGACCCGGACCGTTCATCTGGGCAGGCCAAAGGCCGACGAGCGCAGAGCTTATGAGGCGGTATTGGAGGCCCAGGAGGCCGGGGTCGCCGCGGTAATGCCGGGCGTAAGCTGTGCGGAGGTAGACGAGGCTGCCCGCAGCGTGTTGCGCAGGGCGGGATTGGCAGAGGCGTTTTCCCACTCCACCGGCCATGGTCTTGGCCTGGAGATTCACGAGCCGCCACGCATCGGCGCAGGACAGACAACCAGACTGCTTTCCGGTATGGTCATTACCATCGAGCCGGGAGTCTATCTGGCGGGTCAGTTCGGCATACGCATCGAAGACATGGTGGCTGTAACGCAAAGCGGAGGTCAGGTGCTTACCCCGGCGCCCAAGGCCCTGATCGAACTCTGACCGGAAGATTGAACCTTGAACGTTGTACCGGAACGTTGAACCGGAATGATGAATTAGCCCATCCCGCCTACACGGGGGAGAGTCAAGGAACGAATGAAACCACAAGACATTGCAGATTTGAAACAACTGGTTGAGTTTCTGAAGGAACATCAGATTGCCGAGTTCGATTTGGACCGGGGCGACCTGAAGCTTCGGCTCAAATTCAGCCAGGCAGAGGCTTCGTCGCCTGGGATGGCGGAACTGGCGCGCCTGATCGGCTCGGCTCCGCATACCGCTCCGCAGGCTGCGGTCGCGGCAGGTCTTCCGGCGGCAATCGCGCAGGATGCCGCGGAGCCGGGCGCCGGCCTGCACACGGTCACGTCGCCCATTGTCGGCACCTTTTACGGTTCGCCTTCGCCCGGCTCCGCGCAGTTTGTCGCGCCTGGCGATCACGTGACCAAAGGGCAGGTGATTGGCATTGTCGAGGCCATGAAGCTGATGAACGAGATCGAGTCCGATGCCGAGGGCGAGATCGTCAAGTGCCTGGTTGCCAACGGCCAGCCCATCGAGTTTGGGCAGCCCCTCTTTTCCATCCGGCTGGGATAACTCCGCTTCAATAAGGGTCACGAATGCTTCGTAAGGTACTGATAGCCAATCGCGGTGAAATTGCGCTGCGTGTTTTGAACGCGTGCCGGGAACTCGGCATTCGCACGGTCGCGGTCTATAGCGAGGCCGACCGCAATTCGCTGCACGTGCGCTTTGCCGACGAGGCCATCTGCATCGGTCCTCCGCGCGCGGCTGACAGCTATCTCAACGTGCCCGCGGTCATCTCCGCAGCCGAGATCGCCGACGTGGACGCGATTCATCCCGGCTACGGGCTGTTGAGCGAGAACGCCAACTTCGCCGAGGTCTGCCGCGACTCGAACATAAAGTTCATTGGCCCGCCGCCTGAGGTTACGCGGCTCATGGGCGAGAAGGACAAGGCGCGTCAGACGATGAAGCGGGCCGGGGTGCCCATTCTTCCGGGCTCCGACGGCGTGGTTGCCACCACCGAAGAGGCGCTGGAGTGGGCCGCGAGTGTGGGTTATCCGGTCATCCTCAAGGCCAAAGCTGGGGGCGGCGGGCGCGGGATGAGAATCGTGCGCTCGGCGGGTGAATTGCCCAATCTCTTCCACGCGGCCTCGACCGAGGCGGCCAACGCTTTCGGCAACGGCGAGCTATACATGGAAAAGTTCGTCGAGAATCCGCGCCACATTGAGTTCCAGATGCTGGCCGACGAGCACGGCAACGTGGTCTCGCTCTTTGAGCGCGAGTGCTCCATCCAGCGGCGTCATCAAAAGCTCATCGAAGAGGCGCCGAGTTTGCAGGTGACGCCGAAGATGCGCGAGGAGATTGGCCGAACACTCTGCCGCTGCCTTAGCGACATCGGCTACCAGAACGCCGGGACTGTTGAGTTTCTTATGGACGACCAACGGCAGCTCCACTTCATTGAGATGAACACCCGCATCCAGGTGGAGCACCCCATCACGGAGGCCATCACCGGCGTTGACATGGTGAAGGCGCAATTGCTGATTGCCAGCGGAGAGCGGCTGGACGCAATTTTGCCGGCAAAGCTGGAGATTCGCGGACACGCGATGGAGTGCCGCATCAACGCCGAGCACCCGGTGCGGTTCACGCCTTCGGCGGGCAGGATTACGGCCTTCAACGTGCCCGGCGGCAACGGTGTGCGCGTGGACACGGCGCAGTACGCCGAGAGCGTGGTCCCGCCCTACTACGACTCACTGATTGCCAAACTGATTGTGCATGGGCGCGACCGCGCAGAAGCCGTTGCTAAGATGGAGCGCGCGCTCTCACAGTTCATCGTGCAGGGCATTGATACTTCAATTCCGCTGCACCAGGCGATCTTCGCCGACGCCGGCTTCCGCGCCGGCCAGTTCGACACCAAGTTCATGGAAGACTTTTTGGCCGCCAAAGCGAAGGAATAAACCGCCCGCTGCGCACAACGAAGGCCGAAGTCTGGATTCCCGGCAAAGAGTCCAGCCTGTTTTCGTGTCTTGGAAAGCGCGCCGAAGATCTGCGATTTGCGTATAAAATTCCGTGAGTGGCGTAGATTTTTCTTTACTGGCCTGCATTTCAGCTGTTACGTTGCGGGCAAGAAGGGGGAAAATCATGATTCCGACGCAACTTCCGCAGATTATTACCGCTATCGGTGGCTTGGGCACTGCGGCTTTTGGCTTGCTGGAGGCCATCAAGCCGGTGGTTCCCTGGATCAATCGAACAGGATTCAGCGGGATTCAAAAGACAGTATTGAGCCTGACGCCCGATGAGCCTGAAGCACGTCAGCCTGTGAATGCGCTGCCACAGAAAAATATTCTGGAATCTCTGCTTGCCAACTGGATGAATGGGACCGATCTGGCCAGCCAGAAGGCAATTGCGAAGTCGCTGATCAAGCTGCATTTGAGCGGGGCGAATGCACCGGCGCTGGCGGTCACGACGAACGTCGATCCGGTGCAACTGACCGCAGTGGCCACAAGCATTGTCTCCGGGACCGCGCTTACGCAACAACAGACGGATGCCTATTCGCGCTTCGACCTGATTGTGACGGCGCTTCTCGATGAGGCTTATCAGCACGCGGATCAGGTTTACCGCAACTGGACGCGAGCTTTGGCCGCGCTGCTCGCAGTGGCGCTGGCATTCGTTGGGGGATGGAGCTTGGTTGGCTCCTGGGATGGCTTTTGGTGGAAGCCGGATATGTTTTTGGCTCTGCTCGTCGGCTTGCTGGCCACGCCACTGGCGCCCATCGCCAAGGATATTTCCACTGCACTGGCAACTGCTGTGAACACCATGCAACTGGTGAAAAAGTAGGCCGTCATGACACAATTCATCGATTTGCGCTTGGCAGCCGTCGGCGGGGAATTGGTCCGCACCCCCGCCGTCAATCAAGGCACGAATATCGGCAACTACACCGGCCTGACCCAGAACGCTCTGCTCGCCTCGATCCGTGGCCAAAACGTCCTGATCGCGACCCACGGCTTCAACGTGAATCGCGCCGACGGCATTGCCTGCCTGTCGAACTGGGCGAGCCTCTTGCAACTGCCGCAATCCTCCGCTTTTGTGGGCTTGCTGTGGCCGGGAGACTCGGTGTGGGCGCACGGGCTCGACTATCCCGAAGAGGCGCTGGTGGCCAACCAGGCCGGCATCCTGGTCGCTGAATTCATCAACGCCAACTTCCGCCAGGCAGCCAGCATTTCCTTTGCCTCGCACAGCCTGGGCGCACGCGTGGTGTTGTCCACCATATCCCATCTGAGCTTGCCGGTTCGCCGCCTCCTGCTCATGGCTCCGGCCATCGACGATAACTGCCTAGCGACGGAGTTTCAGACGACCGCGGCAAACGTCGGAGCCGTCTCCGTTCTCTCGTCAATGAAGGATGAGGTGCTGGCGGCGGCTTTTCCGCTGGGCAACCTTTTTGCCGGCATCATCGCTGAAGGTCATCCGTGGTGGCGCGCGGCCCTGGGGCATTGTGGTCCGGCGTCGCCCTGGCCGTCGAATTTCCAGGCTCCGTTCGAGCTTCCTGACGACTGGAACTTCGGGCACGGAAGCTACTTGCATATGGACTATCCCGAGCCAGGCCCACTAACTCTCCCGGTCAACGTGCCGCCCCAGGGTTCGCCGCCGCTGCCAGGCAATGGCTGGCAGGAGGCCTTCTCGTCGGCATTTGCTTCCACGCGCTTCCGGTAGGGCGGCAGGGTGGTTCACGGCCCCGAAAAGATTATCGCTTTTTCTTCGCTTTTTGCTTTGGAATCAGGTATGCTGGTTTCGCAACTTGGGAGGTTGCTTCGATGGATTTTCAAAAAGAGCTGATTGCCGAATACGACCGTGAGACCGCCAAGACGCGGAAGATGCTGGAGGCGATTCCCGCGGACGTTGATTTCAACTACAAACCCCACCCCAAATCCATGACTCTGGGCAGGTTGGCCGGGCATATTACCGATATGACCGGGGATTGGGCGCTGCATTCGCTGACTTTGGACAAGCTGGAGTTTCCGGCTGATCACAAGTGGGACCCGTATGTGCCGGCGAGCAAGGCAGCGCTGCTGGAAAAATTTGAGCGCGAACTGGTCGAGGTGCGCAAGGCGCTGGTTGCGGTCTCGCCCGCCAAGTGGGACGAACACTGGCAATTTATCTTCGGCGGGCAGAAGTGGATCGACGAGCCGCGCGGCCAGGTCTTTCGCGACATGGTGATGAACCACCTAATTCATCACCGCGCGCAATTGGGCGTTTATCTGCGCCTGCTCGGCAAGCCGATTCCGGGAACCTATGGGCCGTCGGCGGACGAGATGTCGAAATAGGGAACAGGGAACAGGAAACCGTTAGCGGAGGCCAGGCTCTAGGCAAGCCAGGGTTCCTGTTCCCGCTTCTCCGCACCGGCGCGGGTTTAGGATGACTGTAGAGGCATTGGCGCCTATGTTCACACCGCAGCCGATTGGGTTTGTCCGCAGTTTATTCAAAAACACAGAAGCAATTCCGAAGGGGCTTGGCGCCAGGCATGAGGAAGAGGGCGTGCTTGATATCCTGCCCGCATTTCAACTCGGCCTCACTGACATTGAGGGCTACTCGCACCTTATCGTGCTCTGGACTTTTGATCGTTCGGACGGCTTCGATTTGATGGTTACTCCGCCCTCCGATGATCGTCCTCACGGCCTGTTTACCACCCGATCTCCGCGCCGCCCCAACCCGATCGGCCTCACAATCGTCGAGCTGCTGGCCCGCGAAAGCGGAGAACTCCGCGTTCGTGGCGTGGACATGCTCGACGGCACCCCGATTCTCGACATCAAGCCTTACCTTTCGAACATCCCTGCGGAGAAATTGCGCCGAGGATGGCTGGCCGAGGCTGAGTCGCGAAAAGGATGAACCTCAGTGGGCGGAGGTTCGTCTTTACTTCCTTCAATAAACTCACGCTCTTCCGAGAAAGTCTATGGTGACCCGACAAATGCCTTCTTTCAATCAATGGCCCCGAATTTATCCCATCCTCGATAGCTCTTTCATTCCGCCCACCGGACGCGCCGAGTTTCTGCACAAGCTGGGCAGTGAGCTGGCTGAGGCTGGCGTCGCGCTGCTCGAATACCGGAACAAGATCGGCGCGGAGAGCGAGCTGCTGGCCGACGCGGAAATTCTGCGCCGCGCAATGCCCGCGGGACAGGTGAAGCTGATTCTCGATGACCGGGCCGATCTGGTTGAGAAAATTGGTTTTGATGGCGTTCATGTGGACGCGGGGGACGTTTCCCCGGCAGAAGCTCGCAAGCTGCTGGGACCGGATCGCATCATCGGCACTTTCGGCGGCGGTGCGGCTCTTGTCCCCGGCATCCTGCAAACTCCGGCAGACTATTTTTCCATTGGCGTGGTTTATCCGACGCGGACAAAAGAAGTCATCGCGCCGCCCATTGGCATCGATGGCGTGCGGCATCTGCGCGAGCTCGCCGGGCCCGGCCCCGTGCTGGTGGCTATCGGCGGCATCACGCCGCCCAGGGCTGCCGCCGTGTTGGCTGCTGGAGCCACGGTTTTGGCCGTTGCCGGTGGACTATTTCGCCAACCGGACCCGGCAGCCGAGTTTCGCAAATGGATGGCGGAACTGAAATGAGAGGAAGGGCCGCAAGGCGGGATGAGTTGCGACGCGCCAAGGGCAAGAACGGGTAAAATCATCGGGTCAAAGAAAACTTGAGACAGCGGCGCCCAATTCAGGTAAGAATCGAGCCAGTGACGACCTCCGAGCCCAATCCCATTCCTGAGTCCGAAGCTTCAGCCAGCGCTCCCCGGCTGGTGCAGAGCCTTGGCCTGTTTTCTTCGACCGCGCTGGTGGTTGGATCGATGATCGGCTCCGGCATTTTCATTGTCGGTGCGGACATCGCGCGCGGCACCAACTCTCCGGCGCTTTTTCTGGGCGCGTGGGTGGTGACGGCGATTCTGACCATAACCGCCGCGCTGAGCTACGGCGAACTGGCCGCCATGATGCCCAAGGCCGGCGGGCAGTATGTTTATCTGCGCGAGTCGCTAGGGCCTCTGTGGGGATTTCTTTACGGCTGGACGCTTTTCCTAGTGATTCAGACGGGGACCATCGCCGCCGTCGCGGTGGCATTCGGCAAGTTTCTCGGCGTATTTTTCCCCGCCGTATCCAGCGACAATTGGCTCTGGCACATCGCGCATGTGCCCGCGCTCCGGGTGGGGCCGATGGTGCTGGGCAACATGGAGATCGGCGTCAACACGGCCAATCTGTCCGGGATTGTTATCGTGATCTTTCTGGCTGTCGTGAACGTCTTTGGCGTGAAGCTTGGCGCGCTGATTCAGAACGTCTTCACAACGGCCAAGGCGCTGTCGCTGGGCGGCCTGATTCTGTTGACCTTCACTGTGGGACGCAATGCCGCGGCGTGGAATGCAAACTTCGGCGCGGGCTGGAGCCAGTTCTGGAAGAACTCCGGCTGGAGCTCGATGCACCTGGTTCAGGTGGGCGTCGGCGGGCCGATGGTGCTGGTGAACGCGGTGGTGATTCTGGCTGTGGTGCAGGTCGGTTCGCTGTTTTCTTCCGACGCATGGAACAACATCACCTTTACGGCTGGCGAGGTGAAGAATCCCAAACGAAATATTCCTCTGTCGCTGATTCTGGGCACGGGATTTGTGCTGACAATTTACTTTCTCGTATCGCTGGGCTATCTGCTGGTGTTGCCCATGCACGGCGACCTGAACGGCGCGACAGTGATTGCGCGCGGCATTGACCATGCGACGCAGGATCGCGTGGCCACGGCGGCGCTGGAGCAAATCTTCCACACGTACGGCGCGTGGCTGATGGCCGGGGCGATTTTGATTTCAACTTTCGGCTGCGCAAACGGGATGTCGCTGGCTGGAGCGCGCGTCTACTATGCGATGAGCCGGGATGGGCTTTTTTTTAAGTCGGTGGGCAAGCTGCATCCGCGCTACAAAACGCCAGCCGCGGGATTGCTGGTGCAGGCTGCCTGGACCATCGTATTGTGCGTCTCGGGCTCTTACAGCCAGCTGCTGGACTACATCATCTTCGCGGTGCTGGTGTTTTACATTCTCACCATCGTGGGGCTGTTCGTGCTTCGCTTTAAGAAGCCAGATGTTCCCCGGCCTTACAAGGCGCTAGGCTATCCGGTGCTGCCGGCGCTTTACATCTTCCTGGCAGGGTGGATCTGTGTCGTATTATTGCGGTACAAGCCTCAGTACACTTGGCCGGGTCTGGTGTTGGTTTTGCTCGGCATTCCTGTATATTTTTTCTGGTCGCGGCGCACGGTAAATCAGCCCGCAGCGAGCCAAACTTAATCCGGTAACTACCGCTGAGGAGGAAGTCCCTCATCCATGTATAACCTGCTGCGCATCAAACCCATGTCGTTGCTCTCGATGGAGGCCGGTGAACAGGGCGAACACACGCTCCGGCGTTCGCTGGGCGCGCTGAACCTTATCACTCTTGGCATCGGCGCTATCATCGGCGCGGGCATTTTTGTGCTCACCGGCACGGCGGCGGCCACCGCTGCGGGCCCGGCGGTGTCGTTGAGCTTTGTGCTTGCGGGTGTTGTGTGCGCCTTCGCCGGCCTTTGCTATGCCGAGTTTGCATCCATCATCCCTATCGCCGGTTCGGCTTACACCTACGGATACGCCACGCTTGGCGAACTGGTGGCCTGGATTATCGGCTGGGACCTGGGACTGGAATACGGCTTCGGCGCGGCTACTGTGGCCTCCGGCTGGTCAGGATATTTCAATATGCTGCTGCAGCAATTGCATATCCATATTCCGCCGCAACTGACGGCTACGCCGGGCACGCCCCTGGTGTTTTACCAAGATCAGTGGATGCCTCTGGCCTCGTTGCCTTCTGGGATTTCCGCTGCGGGACTTCAGCACGCTACCGGGCTCTTCAACCTTGTGGCTATGCTGGCGATTGCGGCCATCACGACCGTGCTCGTAATTGGCATCAAGGAATCAGCGAATCTGAACACGGTGATCGTGGTGGTGAAGCTGACGATTGTCGGCATTTTCATCGTGATCGGTGGCTATTTCCTGATGCTCCACCCCTCATTAGCTTTTCATAACTGGCATCCGTTCATCCCGCCTTCGGATGGGCACGGACACTTCGGGCTGAACGGCATTGCGCTTGGCGCAGCCTCGGTCTTCTTCGCTTACATCGGGTTTGACGCTGTTTCGACGGCGGCACAGGAGGCCAAGAATCCGCAGAAGGATATGCCCATCGGCATCCTCGGCTCGCTCGCCGTTTGCACAGTCCTCTATATACTGGTTTCGACTATCCTCACCGGCCTGAAGAACTATAAGGAGCTCAACGTCGCAGCTCCGGTTGCGCTCGGCATCAAGGTTACCGGCGTCGGCTGGGGAGAGTTGCTGGTCAACATCGGCGCGGTCTTTGGGCTGGGCACCGTGATGCTTGTGATGCTTCTGGGTCAGTCACGTGTCTTCTTCTCCATGTCGAAGGACGGCCTGTTGCCCAAATGGGCATCCGTGATCCATCCCAAATTCCGTACGCCCTGGATCTCTACCATCGCGGTAGGCGTGGTCGTGGCCATCCTGCCCGGATTTCTGCCCATCGATCAGCTTGCCAAGCTCGTAAATATCGGCACGCTTCTGGCCTTCACCATTGTGTGCGCCGGGGTGTGGGTTCTGCGGGTCCGTCATCCCGATTTGCACCGGCCCTTCAAAACGCCGTTCGTGCCGCTGGTGCCGATCCTGGGCATTATCTCGGCGTTCTATCTCATGACACGGCTGCCGCGCATCACCTGGGAGGTGTTGATCGGCTGGATGCTGGTGGGGCTGGTGATCTACTTCGGCTATTCGATTCGCCACAGCAGGGTGCAGAAACTGCCCTTGGACTCTAGGGGCCATTGATCGCCCGGAAGCAGGCGGAATCGCGAGACGGCCTCCCACGGGGGAGGCCGTTTTGCTTGATGCAAAACAATATTTGCAAATGCTCGCAGATGTGCAGAGTCTATCCGTCGATTCATCTTGTGGTGTAGCCTTTAACTGATGCTCATCGAAGAAAACAAGCTGCTTGCGCCCTTCACCACCTTTGGAATAGGTGGCCCGGCGCGCTGGTTCGTGGAAGCCGCAAGCGAAGAGGAGATTGCCGAGGCCGCGGCCTGGGCGGGTGAACGCAGAGTGGCGTTGTTTGTGCTGGGCGGGGGAAGCAATCTGCTGGTCTCTGATGCGGGATTCGACGGCCTGGTGCTGCGCGTGGCGTTGCGCGGAATTACATCGACGAATGCGCCGGGTGAGCCGCAGACGCCGAGCCAGACAGAGCAGAGGATTTATCAGGTTGCGGCCGGCGAAGACTGGGACCACTTTGTCGAGCGCACTGTGCAGGATAATTGCGCTGGAGTAGAGTGCCTGGCCGGGATTCCCGGCACTGTGGGCGGAACTCCGGTGCAGAATGTTGGCGCTTACGGGCAGGAGGTAGCCTCGGCGATTGAACGCGTGCGCGCCTTCGACATGCAGGAGCACAAGGCGAGAGAATTCGACGCCTCTGAATGCGGCTTTGCCTATCGCCGCAGCCGATTCAACTCGGCAGATCGCGGACGGTATATTGTCACGCGCGTGGACTATCGGCTTACGCACGGCGGCGCGCCGACGCTACGCTACGCGGACCTGCAACGCGCTTTTACTGACGGCCAGCAGCCTAGCCTTGCCGATGTAGCGGCTCAGGTGCGGCTTGTCCGCCAGGCAAAAGGAATGTTGATTGTCGAGGGCGACTCCGATTGCCGCAGCGCGGGCAGCTTCTTCAAGAATCCCGTGGTTGATGAGGAACAGCTCCGGCAAATTGCAGCGGCGAGCGATACAGCGCCGCCGCGCTTTCCTGCCGGACCGGGCGCGGAAAACCAGGGACGGGTCAAGGTTCCGGCAGCGTGGCTTATTGAGCAAGCCGGCTTTGCCAAAGGATACAGGCTGGGCGCCGCCGCAATCTCCACACGGCACACGCTGGCGCTCGTCAACCTGGGCGAGCACGATGGGAGCGGGGGAGCCAGCGCCGCGGAAATTCTGGCGCTTGCCAGCCAAATTACCGCTGCTGTCGAGAAGCGGTTTGGCATTCAGTTGGAAATGGAGCCGGTCATGATGGGTTTTTGACCAGAGTGGACTCCATTTTCACAGCCTTTGCAGCAACTTTTCTTTTCAATCCGTGTCATTATGAGCAAGAGAATTCACCCTGCCCTTTGGCGGCTTCCCCTCGGAACTCTTCGCCCGGCAGGCATATTGCACTAACTGCGTCACTGCTCGCTTGCACTTGATTTCCCTGAAGCGGGGCAAACAGAAAAGCAGTTCAGAATTTTGACCAAGGAGGACCAATGCTCTCGACGCGAAGACTGCGCACATCTGCATTCGCTCTCATGGCCATGGCGGTTCTGGCCTTCTTCCCTGCGCTGAGCCGTGCGCAGGCAGCTCTGTTGATGGAGGAGCCATACGGATTTTTTGGCTCAGTGAACCCGACGGGGCACAATGCCATTTATTTCGAGCGCATCTGCGCCGAGACTCCCGTCAAGCTGCGCCGCTGCGAGGCCGGCGAGCTGGGCGCCGTTATTGCCCGCTACAAGGGGATCGATGGGTATGATTGGGTGGCGATCCCGCTGGTTCCGTACCTCTATTCGGTCGAAGACGCTTCTCAGGTCCCTGCGCGTGCTGACCGCGCGGGGGTGCATCGGCTACGCAGCCGCTATTGTGAAGCTCACTTGCTCGGGTTGGGAGAAAATCTGCCGGCCGGCAGCATTATGAGTGACGGATGGATGCAACTGGTGGGCGTGTCTTATGAGCGGCGCATCTACGCTTTTCGCTTTGAGACCAGCGCAGAGCAGGATGACGATTTTATCGCGTACATGAACGATCGCAAGAATCGCTCGCACTTCAACCTGCTGTTCAGCAACTGTTCGGATTTTGCGCGCTTCACGCTTAATTTCTACTTTCCGGGCACCTTCAAGCGGGACATCTTTCCTGACGCGGGCATGACCACTCCCAAGCAGCTTGCCTACAAGCTGGAGCGCTATGCCGCCCAGCATCCTGAGACGCATCTGACCATCTTCGAGATTCCGCAGATTCCCGGCTATCGCCGCCTGAGCCGCAGGAACAAGAGCATAGCCGAGTCGCTGTCCACGACCAGCTATGCCATCCCCATCGCCCTGTTGAATCCGTACCTCGCCGGAGGATTGTTCGCGGATTACCTCGTGCGCGGCCGCCACCATCTCATCCCTGAACATCTGCAGATGCTGGCGCCGGATAATTTATTGGCGTTGACAGCGCAGGCCGGAGCCGTGCAAAATCCCGATAGCGCGGGTGCGCAGGTCCCCAGCGCCGCTGCTAGTGGAACTGCGGAAGTGAACGCAACCGCGCCAGCCGACTCCGGCCTGACAGAAACCAAGGTTGCGCATGAGTAAATCTTCTCCGCAGAATTTCAGGAACCACGGGCGGATCGATCCGCAGTTCCACTTTTTTACGCTTTTTATTCTGGTTGCCAACCTGATATTTTCCATCGTGCACTTGGTGCGCCACTGGGTCGATACTCCCGTCACTTCAGCGTGGTTTGTGGTGCTTTCGGTGGCCGTGTTCATCCCGTTCTTCAAGCTGCGCACTTATCCGTTGAAGGTGCAGGACCGCGTGATCCGGCTGGAGGAGCGCCTACGTTTGCAGGCTTTGGCTCCCGCGGCGTGGCACGCGCAAATCTATCGCCTCACAGAGGACCAGTTAATAGCCTTACGCTTCGCAGCAGATGACGAGGTGGTGGAACTGGCCAAGCAGGCGCTGGAGGGCAACCTCAGCCGCAAGGAGATCAAAGAGCGCATCAAGAACTGGCGCGCTGACGACTGGCGGATTTGAAGCGGTTGTCGAAGAATCAATTTTGAATATGTTGGCTCTTCTCGATGGGTGCCCCACCCTCGCCGCGTTCTTGTTTTTGCGGCTAGGGTGGGATACCACAAAGCCCGCATCACAGGAACAGGGAAGATACTCTCAGGCTTCCAACGCGCGTTCAACCGCCGCCCAAACTTCGGATGTGGACATGAATTCGCTGCGCGAAGCAGCATCCCGCCCAGCCTGAACCGCGGCACGGAAGCGAGCCTCTTCCGTTAGATGGCGATCCACGGCCTCGCGAGCCAACTCATCCGCCCCACAGCCTGCTTGAGCCGCCATGATCGTTATTTATCCTTCCTCAGCCTCGCGCAGTTTGGCAATGACGGTGAAGTCTTCCAGGGTCGTCGTATCACCCTTAATCTCGCCGTGGGTAGCCAATTCGCGCAGCAGCCGCCGCATGATCTTCCCGCTGCGGGTTTTGGGCAGGGCTTCAGTGAAGCGGATATCGTCTGGGCGGGCAAGGGAACCAATCTCCTTCGAGACCCACTTGCGCAACTCATCTTTCAACTCTTCGCTGGGCTGATTGCCGCTTTCCAGCGAAACGAAAGCGGAGATGGCCTGGCCCTTGAGCTCGTCGGGACGGCCCACGACGGCAGCCTCAGCCACCTTAGGATGCGCGACCAGCGCTGACTCGACCTCCATGGTGCCGAGGCGATGGCCGCTGACGTTGATTACGTCATCGACCCGGCCCATCAGCCAGAAATAGCCGTCGGCGTCCTGGCGCGCGCCATCGCCTGTGAAGTAGCAGCCTTCAATGTCGCTCCAATAGGTCTTCTTGTAGCGCTCGTGGTCGCCGTAGATGGTGCGGGCCATGGAGGGCCAGGGTTTGCGCACGATGAGAAGGCCGCCGTGGCCGGCGGGCACCGGCTGGCCCTCTTTGTTGACCACTTCAGGCTGAATTCCGAAGAAGGGCCGCGTGGCCGAGCCGGGCTTGGTGGGCACGGCACCGGGAATAGGCGCAATCAGAATGGCGCCGGTTTCTGTTTGCCACCACGTATCGACGATAGGGCAGCGGTTGTGGCCGATCTTCTCGCGATACCACATCCACGCCTCGGGGTTGATGGGCTCTCCGACGGTGCCGAGCAGACGCAGCGAAGCCAGAGAGTGCTTCTCGACGTACTGGTCGCCCCACTTGATGAAGGCGCGAATGGCGGTAGGCGCGGTATAGAAGATGGTGATCTGATGGTCGTCGATGATTTTCCAAAATCTGGAAAAATCGGGCCAGTTGGGAGCGCCCTCGTACATCATCACCGTGGCGCCGTTCTGCAAAGGGCCGTAAACCACGTAGGAGTGCCCGGTGACCCAGCCGATGTCCGCCGTGCACCAGTAAATGTCCTCATCGCGCAGGTCGAAGACGTATTTCGAGGTGATGTAAGTCTGCACCGCATAGCCGCCGGTGGTGTGAACCAGTCCCTTGGGCTTGCCGGTGGTGCCGGAAGTGTACAGGATGTAGAGCGGATCTTCGGAGTCCAACTCTTCGGCGGGGCAATCGGGAGTGGCGGCGGCTACCAGGTCGTGCCACCAGTGGTCGCGGCCGTCAACCATCTTCACAGGCGAGCCGGAGCGGCGAAGGACAACGACGTGCTTGACCGTGTGGCAAGCGTTCATGGCTTCGTCTACGGTGCGTTTTAGCTGGATTTCGCTGCCGCGGCGGTAGCTGGAGTCCTGCGTGAGAATGGCGACGCAGCCGGAGTCATTGACGCGGTCGGCGATGGCGTTGGCGGCGAATCCGCCAAAGATCACGGAATGAACTGCGCCGATCCGCGCGCAAGCCAGCAGGGCAATGGCCAGCTCCAGAGTCATGCCCATGTAGACGGCCACGCGGTCGCCCTTGCGGATGCCCAGCGCCTTGAGCGCATTGGCAAATCGCTGCACTTCAACATGCAGCTCGGCGTAAGTCAGCCGCCGCACCTCGCCCGGTTCACCCTCCCAAATCAACGCGGTTTTGTCGCTGCGCTCGCCCAGTGCATGGCGATCCACGCAGTTATAGCATAGGTTTAACTTTCCGCCCACAAACCATTGAGCAGACGGGAGATTCCACTCCAGCACCTTGTCCCATGGCTTGAACCAATGCAGGTCTTTGGCGACGCCGGCCCAGAAGGCCTCGGGGTCGTCAATGGACTGCTTGTAAAGAGCCTCGTACTGCTCCAGGCTCTGGATGTGAGCCTTTGCGCTGAACTCCGGCGGTGGCGGAAAGACACGGTTCTCGCGCAGCGTGGAGTCGATGTCCTGGCTGGCGAGCACGACAGGAGAACTGGCAACGGCGGAAACGGGCAGGGAAGACATGCAAGATCCTTTTGGGAAAGAAGAATCAAAACATCTCAGAGCAGACCACGAGGCGCACTCCCACGGAGACTGCGCTTGGAAGACACTTTACCGAGAAGAGCATACAAACGGCAAGTGGGGCGGGAAATGACGGCTGGGGTGGGTGCGAATAGAAGCCCCAACAGTAAGTGCGGAAACTGGTGTTTGTGGGCTGGTCTCTGACCGATTGATTTTGTACCAACTCCGTGCCCCATCCATTCGCCTTTTTCCTGGCGAATGGGTGGGATACCGCAAATGCCAAAGGACGAATTCATACGATCAGAGGGCTAGGCGGTCTTCTTCTGCGCGGTCACATACTCGCGCAGCGCGGCATTGATCCGGCTCTGATAGCGCCGGCCAGTGGAGCGAAAGAATGAGATCAAATCGGCATCCAGCCGAAGCGTGATCTGCTGCTTGTTCTCTGCCGGGACGAGCTCGGAGACGCGCCGCCAGCCGCCGCCAGTCTGCTCGGGAATATCGCTGAAGTCGATGTCTTCATCGCGCATTTCCTGGAGTTCCTTCCATGCCTGCCGCTCTTCCGTCGTCAAGACAGGAGGGTTGTCGGGATCAAGCCGATAAGTTACCAGTCCAGTAGTTTCGCTGCTCATTTTGAGTCGCCCTTCGTGCGGAGATCAAGCGAATTCGCTCTCCACGTTGTGTAAAGACCACAAATAGAATCGCCCGCTCGACGCGCCCAATGGCGATCCACCGTTCCTCTCCGTAATCGTGAGATATTTCCGGACGCTCAAGCCTGCCATTGTCTTTGAAAACTTCGCAAGCCATCGGAAAGGGAACTCTGTGCTTGCGCATATTCGCTTGTGCTTTCGCCGGATCCCACTCGAACTCCACGTTCACAATGAGTATACTCCAAATGTAGTTCTTTATGTAACTACGTAGAGGCTCATTCCTCAATTCTCGTATTCACATTTGAGTTGACCATTTCGACGTGAATCCGCAGGGTTCCGCAACCGCCATAGCGCCGTTCCCCTTGCTTGACCGAGCGAAAGGTCCAGCTCTTGAGGGATTCCAAGACCGGCTGTTGCATCATCCCGGGACCCGAAAGAATCCTGATATCCGTAGCCTTCCCTGTCCGAGCGAAGCACAAACAGACTACGACGGTTCCTTGGCTGTTCATGTGAGGCTCGTTCATTCCCGGCGGCCCGATGGGTTTCTGTGTGGCGATGTGGGTTATCAAATCTTTGTCAGAGAGGCAAACGGCGTGGCTTTGATGTGTCGGATCAGATCGCCCAGAAGGGCAACCAGAGCATGTTGGACTCTGCGCTTGAAGAAGCAGGGTCAGAAACAAACAAGGCAATAGAGCAAACACAAAACGCATATCGGCTCCCGGTCTCGAAAAGGCTCGTAGCGCGATTTTTCCACAAGTAACTGAAGCTCCACAAGGCCTATCACTTGTCGTTGAGATGTTATTGCGCGTATCTCTTCTGATGCCAGATCCAGGCCGTCCGGACAATGTCGTCGAGCTGGGTGTAGCGGGGCTTCCAGCCGAGTTCGCGCATGGCTTTTTCGCTGCTGGCAACCAGCACTGCGGGGTCGCCGGGGCGGCGAGGCTGGGTCTCCACGGGGATGGGGTGGCCGGTAA
>Ga0302320_10005257_pt1 | contig 29138 bp, 21 predicted proteins | sample Bog_T0_3_FD_202130 | JGI IMG/M metagenome (GOLD analysis project Ga0302320, IMG submission 202130) | Peat permafrost microbial communities from Stordalen Mire near Abisko, Sweden - Bog_T0_3 | ecosystem: Environmental > Terrestrial > Soil > Wetlands > Peat | place: Sweden: Abisko, Stordalen Mire...
GAGGAACTCAACTATCAGATCGCGCACTGTGGCGTGGCGATCATCACGGAAGATCATTTTACGGCGAATGGCGGCGCACTGAGCGCGGATCGGCTCGTTACCCGCTTTACCGTGACTGCCTATAGCCCCGCGTTTGCTCTGGAGGGTGCCGAGACCGCCGCGCGGCTCATTCATACGGCGGGCGGCGGCGCCAAGCAATCCGATGCGTCACACGCCAAGGATCCGGCCGCCCCCAGCCTGTAGCCCTCAGCGCCCTTTCATCGCGAGCTCAATCTCGGCCAACAGGTCGGTCATCTGCAGGTCACCATCCGCTTCGTCGACGATGACGGCGCCCTGGTCATCGGTGTCGAGCCGCAATAAGTGCTCTCCCGTACCCTTGAGCTTGTCGAGAATCGCCGCCTGCCTTTGAAACTCGCGTAATAGCTTACGGCTCTGTTCCTCCAATTGTTTGTGCGCCAATGCCCGTTGGATCGTGAACAACAAATCGGTGGGATTGCAGGGTTTGAGGAAAAATCGATACACCTCGCCTTCGTTGATAGCCCGTACCGCCGCCTCAAGACTCGCCTGCCCAGAGAGAATCATCCGAATCGTGTGCGGATACTGCGCCCGAACCTTGGATAAGAACTGGGAACCCGACATACCCGGCATTTGCTCATCCGACACCACAACATCGACGTGCTGGCGGGCGAGAATTTCCTGCGCGGCCTCGCCCGACGTGGCGGTGACGAAAGTGTACGGTTCGCGCCGAAATGACCGCTTGAGCGCTTCGGTGACGTTAACCTCGTCATCAACCAGAAGAATCGTCGCGTCGCTTTTGGCGTTGCTCATGGCATAACTCTCATGAAGTGGATACTCGGACACGGAACGGCTCGGCCACCCCGACTCCGTCGGCGATGCTGGTCAGCCTGACAATGAGTGTGCGGGTGACCTCATCACCCGACGGCACCAGGCGAAAGCCTTGCGGACTCACCAGGTCGTGATCGAGGATCATCCCGACTGCCAGATCCTTCAAACGTACCTCGCGAACGGTGCGTTTTGCGAGAAACTGCGCGCCGCTCATCTCCGGCATGCGCATATCCGAAACCACCAGCGCAAATGGTCCTGACTGGAACACCCTCAAGCCCTCCGACAGTCCCTGTGCGGTTCGAAATTCGAACTGCTTGCGAAACGCGCGTTGAATCGAGTCGAACACGTTTTGTTCGTCATCGACGAATAGCACGCACTCGCTCACGAAGCCACTTGCTGTGAGTCCAGCGTGCCGGCCGCTGCCGCTCTCCAGTCCGCGAACTTATCGAGCACGCCGTGCCGCTCCAATAAGCCCGGTTCGATGCCGATATCGGCAGCCGTCGCAAAATCGGCCCCGCCGGCGCGCGACAGGCGGTCGGCAATGTGAATGATGCCGGCTAACCCTAAGCTGGTATCGGCCGTTTGACTCGGCAGGTGATGGAAAGCAACCGCTTCGACGATTGAATTCGGAAAGCCCCACAAGCCGAGCAAGTAAGCACCGACCTCTGCATGGTGAGTTTCCATCTGCGCGGCCGCCTCGTCTTTCGAGATTGCCGTGTCGGCGGCGCGCGTCGCGAATACGACTTTCCCCACGTCGTGCAGCATGCCGACCAGAAATGCTTCCTCCACCCTGATGGCCGACAGCGCCTGGTCCACTGCGATCGCCTTGGCGAGCAGTCCCGTCTGCAAGCTATGGCGCCACAGCTCCTCCAAACTGAAGCCCTCGATGCTGATGGTGACCCCACTTTGGAACACTCCGTGCGCAAGCACCAAAGAGCCGAGGGTGTCCATGCCGAGATAAGCAATCGCCCGGTCGATGCGCGTGATAGTTTGGCGCGAACCGAAGAACGCAGAGTTTACCAACTTCAGAATGTTGGCAGTCATTGCCACATCACGCGCAATGATTTGCGCGGCATCCGCCAGCGTCGCGTCCGGCTGCCGAATACAGGAAAGTATTTCTTGAAACGCCTTCGGCGTACTTGGCAATAGTTCAACGTGGCCAACCAGGAGCGCGAGGCGCGGACTGCTGAGCAGGCTGCGCAGCATCTGCGTCTGAACAATCGCGGCCTTGATCGTGGCGCTGTCGCAGGGTTTGGCCATGTATTGGTGCGCGGTGCCTACCGAACGCATGATGGAGCTCGGATCGGCGTAGCCTGACAGCAGCAGGCGCACCGTCTCGGGATGGCGTTTTTTGACTTCCGCCAACAGCTCCCAGCCATCCATTCCCGGCATGCGCATGTCCGAAACGATCACATCCGCTGGGCTCGTCGCGAGACCCGCGAGGGCCGATTCGCCGCTGCTGAAGAATTCCATCTCCCATTCGTTGCGCATGCTGTGCAGGGTGCGGCGCATCGCTTGCAAAATGCTGCTCTCGTCATCGACGAAGACGATGCGAACCTTATTGCGACTCGGGTCGAGGGGGGTTGAATTCATGCCGGCAATCCTTACTGGCGCGACGGCGCGGCCGTTCACGTCAGCATCGGCAGTTTTTCGCGGATCTGAATAGCCCGGAAACCCGCAAAAGCAGCGCCGCAGCGCACCATTTCGCGTACTTACGCAGCGCTGGTGATTTCGACGCTGTCGAGATCCAGCGGCAACCGGACGATAAAGGTCGTCCCCTCGCCTACCGCGCTCTCGACCGAAATCGCGCCGCGATGCTTGTTGATGATGGCGTCGTGCGCGATCGCAAGCCCCTGACCCGTGCCTTTGCCCACCGGTTTGGTCGTAAAGAACGGGTCGAAAATTCGATCGCGGATCGATTCCGGAATTCCACCCCCCGTATCGCTCACGCGCACTTCGGCCCAGCGCTCTACCTGACGCGTAGATACGGTAATGGTGCCTTTGTCCGGTCTCGCCTTGGCGACGTCGGCGATCGCATGCGCGGCATTGACGATCAAGTTGAGAATCACTTGATTGAACATCCCGGGCATGACCGGAACCGAGGGCAAATCGAGATCGAATTCTGTTTTTACGTCGGCCACGTATTTCCACTCGTTGGTCGCAACCGTGATCGTGCTGCCGATCGCGCGATTGATGTCGATGGGCGTCCGATCGGTCGCGGGATGCGAAAAATCCTTCATCGCGCCGACGATCGTTTGTATGCGCGCAATGCCCTCGATGGACTGCTCAAGCGCGCGCGGTACTTCGCTGTGGTAGTACTCCAAATCCACTGCGGCCAGCAGCGACGTCAAGGTCGCACAAGGCACACTGTCGACGCCATTTTGCCCGAGCGCTTCCTCGATCTGGCCGAGCACCGCGAACACCTCGCCCATGGCTTCCTTTACGAACCCCACGTTGTCGCCGATGAACTGCGTGGGCGTATTGATCTCGTGCGCGATGCCGGCCGCGAGACGGCCGACGGACTCGAGTTTTTGCGCGACCTGCAGCTGATTCGCCATCCGGTCTCGGTGGCGCAACTCTTCCAACAGTTTATCTTGCAAGGCCTGCTTCTTTAGGGCCTCTTCGCGCTTGGTGGTGATATCCGCACCCACAGTCACGGCATGAGTTAGGCGGCCGCGCGCGTCGTGCAGCGGCATCGTCGATATCCCGAGCCAACAGGTGCTACCGTCGGTACGCAGCACCTCGTCCTCGTAGCGAAAGGTATGTCCGGCGCGCAAGGCGGCCAACACCTCCGCTCGATAGTTCGCGTTTCGGCCCACCCACTGGGCAAGCATCCCGAGCGGCCGGCCGATGACCTGATCGCGCGGCAGGCCCAGTTGGTCGGCCACTGCTTTATTGCAATAGACGACACACTCGGGTTCGCTCAATGTCGAGATCAGGAAAAAAGTGGGGGTGGAGTCCAGTGCGTGGTTGCGAAGTTCGAGTTGGCGGCGCAATTCGGAATTTTGAGCGAGCAATTCCGCCGTCTCGGCTTCAAGCTGCGAGATCCTATCCACACGCGTACCCATATCCGGCTCATATCGGCTGAATTGGCCCAGTCTTTAGCCCGTGGATGCATCAAGGCGGCGCGCATGAGGGAGTTGACAGACAGCCAGTCGCCGGTTGCTCACCGCCCAGCTTTTGCGTCCTTTTGCGCGCGGTGGCGTCTCAATCGTCGACGTCTGGGCGGCGAGCTAGCTGCGACACTCGAAGTTCGCGGCGACCTCGGTGTCCCCGCTCCCCCTGTAATGCGCAACCGCCGGATAAGGGCAAAGCGGGCGCGTCCGCTTAGGCCATGGCGTGCGTGGATTGGCGCCGGCGATGATGCTGTCGGGGGGTTCCCCGTGCTCGACCCATGCCATCAATGGGGCCAAAACGTCGAACTGATCCGTGGCGTCGCCGCCGCCACAGTGCGTCATGCCGGGTACAGGAAATAGCCTAACGAATTGGTTGGCATTGCCGCCGTTGCGCTCATTGACCTCGCGCCACCAAGCGATCGTATCGTTGATCGAAAACACCGGATCCGACACACCATGGGTCACGAGGAGCCTTGCGCCGCGGGCTCGGAAAGCAGACAAGTCAGCCGATCTCGCCGAAATGTCCTCCCAAGCTGAACGCGGAAATGCTGCGTCGGTCGCGTAGATTTTCGCTGCGTCTCGATCGAAGTCGAATGCCAGTAAAAAGCCGAGCAACGCGCCGGGATCCGCGCTCAACGGCGTTGGCGGCGTCGTAAAATCGGACGCCAACGAAGCGCCGCCGAGAAGCACGTTCAGACTCGGAGGTCTGCCGTCCGGGCTGCCCAATTTCCAGATGCGCCATCCCGCGGCAGCGATGCCCGTGTCCCAAGGCCAATCGCTGTAGAGGATTTTTCCCTGGCTGTCGCGCGCGCCGCCCAGCACGCGCGTGAGCGCATTGATCTGCGCCATGCTCAAGCATCCGTCGGCCTTTTCAGCCTTACATTGTCTCGCCTTGAGCTGCGGTTTCACTTTTTCGCCACCGCAATTTTTGAAATTGCCGACTATTCCGTCGCGCACGCCATCGTCGGCATCGCAGGCAGCAAGCACCGCTGCACGAACCAATTCTAAGTCCGGATTGCTGAAACTCGCAGCAACCTTGTCCAGGGAAAGCTGCTGCGTATCGGACTTGACGAGGGCGGCGAACGCCTGCGTGTCCCACGCTTCCGCGAGCGCTGCGCGCGGCAGTGACATTCCCGGCGCTCCGGCCGCGATGCCGTCAAATTCGGACGCGTAACGCTGCGCGAGTGCCATCCCCTCTTCACCACCCTTCGAGCAGCCGACGAAATATGAACGTGCCACGTCAGCGCCGTAGAAGATTTTTATGACGGCTTTAGCGGCCTTGGCTACCACAGGCAGCGAGGCGTGACCATAATTGGCGCGCGCTTTCTCGTCGAACCCGAACGCCAATACACCGCCGCGCGCCGGATCATTGTTGATTGCGTTGTCGTGACCCGAATCCTGGCTGACCACGGTAAAGCCCTGTACCAGCGCAGGCGCGGCGGCCGCCGAGTAGACGCCGAGGGCGTCGCCGAGCACGCCGTTACTGCCTCCGCCGCCCTGAAAATACAGTCGTCCGTTCCATTGCAGCGGCATGCGCAAGTGGAATCGAATCGCGTAGTGCTGGCCAGCCTCGCCGATACGCTCCTGGGTGGCGGCAATCAGCTCGCAGTGCTCAGGCGCGTCGACCGACAGCGGCGGCGCTCCGGGCGGCGTCGCGGCTGGCAACGGCCCCGCCGCGACTAAGTGCGCGGACAGCACTCGCGTCGAGGCGTCCGGCCAGTGCCGTGCCATGCTGTCCGACAACGCGGCACAGCGGGTCGTGGGCGATGCGACGTCCGCATCGGCGCAGGCGCCTTGCTGGATGCTCAAGAATCCGCCGAACATCACGATAACGGCAAATCGGGCTGGCTTCGACACTGTCACCCCCTATCGATGCGGCTCGACAACATGGCCCCCGCGTCTCCGACGGAGGCAGCTCATTGGAAGATTTCAAGACGGCACCGAAACTGATGATTTTCAGAGGGACAAATCATCAGCTGCGGTTCGCGTCGCACTTATCAAAACTTATACCCGACTCGAATACCGTACTGCCGGGGCGCACCGTAAAAATAATAATTGGCATTGTCGAGACCTTGGCCGGTGCGGTAAAGCTTGTTGGTCAAGTTAGTGCCGTAGGCTTCCAGGTTCCAATTTTTATAGAGTTTTAGGGTTGCGAGCGCCGAGAGGAGACCGCGCGCGGGCAAATAGTCCGTGAGGGTTGAATAGGTCAGGCTGGTGAATTGGCTGCTCAGATAAGCAAAGTTCACCCTCGGCGTGAGGCTCACATTGTCGGCAATGTCGGCCGTGTATTCGATACCCGCATTGGCGGTCCATTCCGGCGAATAGAGATTCGGGCCGCCCGATCCCGTCACCAAGTAGGGTGTGTAATCAAAGCAGCCCGCGGTCTCGCCGGGCGCGCACTGCGCGCCGGTCGCGTTAGGCGGCAGCAAATGCGTGTTGACGAATGCCCCTGGGCTTGGCAGATGCGAGTGGACGTAGGCGAGTCCAGCGTCCGCGCCCCACCCGCCCAACTGCGCCTGCATCGAAGCCTCGATACCGTCGATGGTTGCGGTTGGAAGGTTGTCCACGCCGTTGGTGCCGTTCAAGAGATTGAGCTCTTGAAATTGAAAATCGTGATATTGATAATAAAAACCGCCCAGCTGAGTCCGTACGTGCCCATCGAACACGGTGGCCTTCCAACCCAGCTCATAATCCATCACCGTTTCCGGGCCAAAGTTGGAAGTCGGCGAATTGAAGCCGCCGGGCTTGTAGCCGCGTGCGACGAATCCATACAGCAAGTTGTTTTCATCGAGGGTGTAGTTCAGAGCCACCTTGCCGGTGAGCCTGCCATCTTGCTCGTTGCCGCCGGTGTTGCCGACTTCGCAACCGCCGAAAGTCACCGGTACTCCAGGACCGATATGCGCGCATGCAGCTGCCGGCAGCTGCAACGCGACAAACCCGTCGCCATCGACCTTGAAGGTGGAATATCTGAGCCCGGTCTGCAATTCCCACTGCGGCGTCATTTTGAAATTGACTTGGCCGAACCAGCCGGTGGTGGTCTTGTTTTGCGGAACATAGATATAGAGGGTTGGGCCGCCGGGTCCGGTGGCGCCATCCTCGTGAATATTGACGTCAATCTTGTTGTGTTGCAGGTAGGCGCCTACCACCCAATTGTAAGCATCGGCTTTAGGCGAGAGCACGTTGATTTCCTCCGTCCATTCGCGCTCGCGCACGAATTGATTCCAGGTGATCTGCGGGTTGGCCGGAGTGTTCTCCGCTGTCCCATCGTAGTCCTCGATATTGTGAATATTCTTGTCTTGGTAGCCGGCCAGGGAGCGCAACGTCACGCCATCGGGGAGTTCGTAGCGTAATTCCAGCGAGGAAATCAGGCCGCGTTCATGATTCTCGTTCGGCGTGTCGTATGCCAACTCGAACGGATTGGTCGGTGCGTACGGCGCGTACTGCGAGCCCGGCACCGGAGTCGACGCGTAGCCGCCGGTGTTACGATCGGTATATTCCATTTTTAACAACGCTTGGAATTCGCCCGGCTTGAACAAGACGCCGATGCGGCCAGATTTCTCGTTGAGAGAACCCGCGTTGGTGTATTGCGGACCGATGCTCTTGTAGAAACTGTCGCGCGAGTTGTATTCGCCCGCCGCTCGAAACGCAAGCACATCGTTGACCGGAAGATTGATCGCGGCGTCGGTGGATATCGCGCCGTAATTGCCGGCCGCGACGTTGACGTGGCCGTCATTGCCGCTGAGTTTGGGACTTTGAGAGTTGATGAGGATCGCGCCACCCGTCGAGTTGGATCCGACTAACGTGCCTTGCGGCCCGCGCAGGACCTCGATGTCTGCAATATCATAAAACTGATTAGTGGAGACGATGGGCGGTTGAAACAGCCCGTCGGCATAGGTCGCCACGCCATTGCCGACGTTTGGGTTGCCGCTGGCGAGACCGACGCCGCGAATGTTCACCGAATTCGTCAGACCCGAATTCGAAATCGATAACGCGGGAGCTGCATTCTCGAGGTCTGCGATAGAAGCAACCGCCTTCCCGGCCAAGTCGCCGCCTTGCAACGCCGTGACCGCGATGGGCACTGTTTGCAGGTTCTCGCTGCGACGCTGCGCGGTAATCACGATCTCTTGCAACACGCCTGACTCGGCTGGTTGCTCGGCGCTCTGCGCCCAAACTGCGCCCGGAAAGCCCAGAGCCAGAATCACACCCGACGTAAGTCTTGTATTGGCAGCCACGTTACCCCCTAACGAATTTGATATGTTCTCGGACTGCCGTGGAATTGCGCCGCTATCGAGCGCCCGCCACGGGATCATTTTCTTGACCGCTATAGAATATAGCAATCAAGTCTATTTGCAATATCGACTATTTTTACAGGCCGGAGACAAAGCATGACCATTGACCCGCTTAAGGCTTTCCCTGGATATGCGTTGCGCCGAGCGTCGCTCGCGGTCATGTCGGAATTGGCGCGGCGCATTGCGAGCTTGGATCTGCGGCCTACGGAAGCAACGGTCCTGGTGGTGATCGACGCGAACCCGGGAATCACTCAAAGCGAGGTCGGGCAATTGCTGGATATTGCAAGGGCCAACATGGCGCCGCTTGCAGCACGATTGTTTGAGCGCGACCTGATCATTCGCGAGCGGGTGGACGGACGATCGCAAGGCCTCTCGCTTTCCATTGCGGGTCGGCAACTGACGAAAAAAATATTGCAGGCCATGTCGGAGCATGAGGCGGCACTGCTCGCCAAAATCCCTCGCGCTCATCATGAGATCTTCGTCAATGCGTTACATGCCCTATGGGACTCGCAGAAAATCGAGGGCGCGGAGCTGCGGCAATTTAGGCAAAAAAAGCCCGCCAAGCGTGTATTGCTCAAATCGAACCCCGTGCGGGGTTGAGTATTGCTATATTACATAGCAATCTGCTACACTCGGTTGAGAATAGAGGGGGTGTCTGTATGCAATTCGAGCGCATCAGTCCAATAACAAATGAAATCGCGAGCCAAGCCCAAGCAATGACAACAGCGGAGGCGTGCGGCGTCGCCGACCGCGCCGCCGCTGGTTTTGCCAGCTGGTCGTCGCAGGGGCCAAACGCCAGACGCGCGGTACTGATGAACGCGGCGGCGGCCTTGGAAAAGCGCAAAGACGATTTCGTCGCCGCCATGATGGGCGAGACCGGCTCAACGGCCGGCTGGGCGATGTTCAACCTGATGCTGGCCGTCGGCATGGTACGCGAGGCAGCGGCACTGACTACGCAGATCGGTGGTGAAGTCATCCCGTCGGACAAACCGGGCTGCGTGGCGTTGGCGCTGCGCGAGCCGGTCGGCGTCATCCTTGGCATCGCGCCGTGGAACGCACCGATCATTCTTGGGGTGCGCGCGATCGCCGTGCCGCTCGCTTGCGGAAATTCCGTGATCCTCAAGGCCTCGGAGATCTGTCCGCGCACGCACGCACTCATTATCGAGGCTTTTACCAGCGCCGGATTCCCGGAAGGCGTGGTCAACATTGTCACGAATGCCCCGCAAGATGCCGCCGATGTCGTCGGCGCGCTGATCGATCACAAGGCCGTGAGGCGCATCAATTTCACGGGATCCACCGGGGTTGGCAAGATCATTGCCAAGCGCGCTGCCGAGCACTTGAAGCCCTGTCTGCTCGAACTCGGCGGCAAGGCGCCGCTGATTGTTTTGGACGACGCGGATCTCGATGAGGCCGTCAAAGCGGCGGCGTTCGGCGCCTTCATGAATCAAGGCCAGATTTGTATGTCGACCGAGCGCATCATCGTGGTCGAAGCGGTCGCCGCCGAGTTCGTCAAGCGCTTCGCCGCCAAGGCGAAATCCATGGCGGTCGGTGACCCGCGTCAAGGCAAGACCCCGTTGGGCGCGGTGGTCGATCGCAAGACCGTCAGCCACGTCAATAGCCTGATCGATGATGCGACTTCGAAGGGTGCAACTCTGGTCGCGGGCGGAACCGCCGATAGCGTGCTGATGGCAGCGACCGTCATCGATGGCGTTACCAATGCGATGCACATTTATCGCGATGAAAGCTTCGGTCCGGTGGTGGGTATCATTCGAGCCAAGGACGAAGCGGATGCGATTCGGCTGGCGAACGACAGTGATTACGGCCTGTCAGCCGCCGTTTTCACCCGCGATACCGCGCGCGGCCTGCGCGTGGCCCGGCAAATCCGCTCTGGCATTTGCCACATCAATGGACCCACCGTACACGACGAACCGCAAATGCCCTTTGGCGGAGTCGGCGCATCGGGGTACGGCCGCTTCGGCGGTAAGGCCGGAATTGAGCAATTTACCGAGCTGCGCTGGATAACCATAGAAACCCAAGCGGGCCACTTTCCCATTTAACTTTCAGAGGACCTGAGATGAACACCGCCAATACCGAAGCTCAGGCGCCGGAACGCGCCGAAGCGGACACTGTCTCCTGCACCGTGACCGAGCAAATTGCCTGGGTGAAATTCAACCGCCCAGAGAAGCGCAATTGCATGAGTCCGAAACTCAATCGGCAGATGATGCGCGTGCTCGACGAATTGGAGTACAGCAAGGACGTAGGTGTCCTGGTGTTGACCGGAGAAGGCACCGCTTGGTCAGCCGGCATGGATCTCAAGGAGTACTTTCGCGAGACCGAGGCGCAAGGCCTAGCCGCAACCCGCGCCGCTCAGCGGGATGCCTACGGTTGGTGGCGCCGCCTGCGTTGGTATCAAAAGCCGACTATTGCCATGATCAATGGCTGGTGCTTCGGCGGCGGCTACGGGCCCCTGTTTGGCTGCGATCTCGCCTTCGCGGCCGAAGAGGCGCAGTTCGGACTGTCCGAAATTAACTGGGGAATTTTACCGGGCGGAGGCGCCACCAAGGTGGCCACCGAGCTCATGTCGTTCCGCCGCGCCATGTACCATTCGTTGATGGGTGAAAATATCGACGGCCGCACCGCTGCCGAATGGGGCTTGGTGAACGAGGCGCTGCCGCTCGCGAAATTGCGCGAACGGGTGGAAAGCGTGGCGCGCACCTTGCTGAAGAAGAACCCCGTGGCGCTCAAAGCCACCAAAGACGCCATCCGCCGCGTCGGCGACATGACCTACGATAACGCGGAAGATTTTCTCATCCGCGCGCAGGAAGCGGCGAACTCCTACGACAACGAGGGCCGCAAGGAAGGCATCAGGCAGTTCATCGACGACAAGAGTTACAAGCCGGGGCTTGGCGCTTACGACCTCGCGAAGCAAAGCAAATAGCCAACATGAGCGATGGCAGCGTCGCCGGACCGGGCGTCCGCGCGATCGAACGATTGTTGAGACCGCGCTCGGTGGCCGTGGTCGGCGCTTCGCCAACGCCCGGTGCACTCGGTGCATCGGTGATCGCCAATCTCGAGCGCATGAAGTTCACCGGCGACATCCATCTCATCAATCCCAAACGGGACGCGATTGGCGCTCGCCGCTGCCTAAAGTCCGTCGCTGACTTGCCGCTCGGCGTGGACGTCGCGGTGCTTGCCATTCCGCGAACTGCGGTGCTCGACACGGTCCGTTCGCTCATCTTACGGCAGGTGGGCGCGGCCATTATCTTCTCGGCGGGTTTTGCCGAAGGCGGCGAGAGCGGGCTCGCAGAGCAGCGCGATCTGGCGCGCCTGGCGGCCGACGCGGGCATAGTCATCGAAGGGCCCAATTGCCTGGGTCTGGTCAATTATGTCGATGGGATCGCCTTGACCTTCGTCGAGACACCTGCCATCGCGCTCGGTTCTCGTCCCGGCATCGGCATCGTCTCGCAGAGCGGCGCGATGGCCGCCGTCGTGGGCGTAACGCTCACCGCCAAGCATTTGGGCGTTTCTTATTCGATTTCGACGGGTAACGAAGCCGCCAGCGGCGTTGAAGATTATCTGGAGTATCTGCTCGGTGATCCCCACACTCAGGTGATTGCGTTGATCGTCGAGCAATTTCGCCAGCCGCGACGATTTCTAGATCTTGCGCGCCGCGCCCGCGTGCAGGGTAAAGCGATCGTCCTTCTGCATCCCGGGCGCAGCAGCGCCGCGCGCGAGTCGGCTGCCACGCACACCGGGGCGATGGCGGGCGACTATCTGGTGATGCGCACGCTCGTGGAACGAGCGGGCGTTGTGCTCGCGCCCACTCTGGAGGAATTCGGCGACATTCTCGAATTGACGCTGCGCTGCGGCGCGGTGCCGACCGAAGGTGCCGCGGTGTTGACCGAGTCCGGCGCGTTTAAGGCCCTGACTCTGGATTTTTGCGAGCAAATTGGCCTCCGCCTGCCGGCCTTGAGCAATGACTCGGCGCCGGAGTTGCGCGCGGCGCTCCCTGACTTTGTCCCCGTCAGCAATCCGGTCGACTTGACCGCACAGGCGTTGGTCGATCCCGACTTGTATCGCCGCACGCTGGCTGCGCTGCTCAAAGACCAGCGAATCGGCAGCATTATTCTCGGCATCATTCAGACCGACGCGAAAACCGCGACGCTTAAATTTCCGCCCATCATTCGGGCGATCGAGGAACTCAAACCGCACAAGCCGGTGATATTTGCCGGACTCGATGACGGTGCGTTCGTGCCCGCGCAATACATCGAAGGACTGCGCGCGCTGGCGGTGCCCTACTTCGCATCTCCCGAGCGCGCCTACCGCGCTGTCGCGCACTGGTGTGCCTCTGCCAAGCGCGATTCACGAGTGGCAGACGCAGCGACGGTGACCTTAAGCGTGGCGCTCCCTGCGAAGGGCGTTCTCGCCGAATACCAGTCCAAGGAAATTCTAAGATCGGTCGGACTGAATTTTCCCGCAGGGCGTTTGGTCAAGACGCCGCAAGAGGCGCAGCGCGCAGCCGCCGAGTTGGGTTTCCCTGTAGTGCTCAAGGCGCAGTCGGCAGACCTACCGCATAAGAGCGACGCGGGCGGCGTGATTCTCGGACTCAAGGATGCGCAGTCCCTCGAGCACGGTTGGCAGCGTCTTCAAGCGAATATTGGCCGCGCCCGTCCGGGTTTGGTGCTCGACGGCGTGCTGGTCGAAAGCATGAGCAAAATGGGTGTCGAACTCATCGTCGGCGGCCGCAACGATCCCGAATGGGGCGCCATCACACTCGCCGGCTTTGGCGGCGTGCAAGCGGAGATTCTGCACGATGTGCGTCTGCTGCCGGCAGATCTTACGGTCGAGGAAATCGAGCGCGAGCTCAATTTGCTGAAGAGCGCCGCGATATTGCGCGGATTTCGCGGCTCGCCGGCGCTCGACGTGGCGGCCGCGGCAGCGATCATTTCGCGAGTCGGGGCGTTGCTCGAGTCGCAGCCGTCGATCCGCGAAATCGACTTAAACCCGGTCATCATTTATCCGCGCGGCGAAGGTGCGCTGGCACTCGACGCGTTGATCATGATCGGCTAGGGAGTAATCCTCATCGTGATGGCAGCCGCCGCCACCAGCGGTAGCGCGAAGCTCGCGAACAGCAGGGCGGTCGGCACATGTGCTCCAACCAACATCCCTCCCACCACCGGCCCGAGAACCGCGCCAATCCGCCCGACGCCGAGCGCCCAGCCCACACCCGTACTCCGGATCTCGGCGGGATACAGGCGGGCAGCGAGGGCCCAAAAGCCATTGAAACCGCCCTGCACCGTGATGCCGACGCACAAAGCGACGAACAATGTCCACGGCACCGGCATAGCCACGGCGCCGAATATCAACATCGCGACCGCCGCTGCCGCGAGATAGCCGGCGATGACTCTGTTCAATCGGTAACGAATGGCAATCCAACCAATCGCCGCGGTCCCGATGAAGGCACCCAGATTGTAAGTCGCGCCGGCGTAGATGGCTTGCGCCAAGGGCAGGCCGGATTGCGCGGCCAGTTTAGGAATCCACGAGATCACAAAATACAACACGAAATACCCCAGCGTCACCGCCGACCATAACAGCACGCTGGGCAGTTCTCTACCCGCCTCGAAAAGCTGGGCGACCGGAATCGCGGATGGCTCGGGTAACGGCGGCGGCAAATCCTCAAGAGCATCAAGATCAAGGCGCCGGCGGACGGCATTGATCCTTGGCAGCGCCTGCGGCGGCCGGCGCAGCGTCAGAAACGACAGCGACTCGGGCAGAAGCAGAAACACCAGCACAAGTAGCGCTGTACTCAAGCAGCCAATGCCGAGCAGCATCGATTGCCAAGTGTGCACGGGCAGAATCCTCGCGGCAGCAAACGCGGTGACGATTGAGCCGAGTGGCCATCCCGCCTGCACGAAGCCGACCGCGAAGTTCGCGAAACGCTCCGGCGCGTATTCTGCGGCCATGGTCGTCATGCCAACGCCGATGGTGCCGACGCCGATCCCCACAAACAACCGTGCCAACATCAACTCGGCGACATCACGCGTGAAGGCGGAAACAATCATGGCCGTCGCCGTCACCGCGAGTGCGCCGAGAATCAGCGAGCGGCGTCCGTAGCGATCCGCTAACGGAGCAATCAAGAGACATCCCACCGCCATGCCGGCGAGACTCGCGCTGAAGAGCACGCCCAGTTTCTGGGGACTTACGGCCCACTGCCCGGCCAACACCGGAGCGATGAACGACATGATCAGCAAATCCGTACCGTCCAGCATGTTCAGCAGAAAGCACATGGCCACCACGAGAATTCGTGTGTGCGTCCACACCACCCGCCCGCTCGCGATAGGCTTAATCGTGCAACTCCCCGTTCTGCTGCGGTCAGTGTAGGCGCGACGACACGGTACGGGAAATAAAAAGCCCGCGGACCACGATAACCTTAAGTTATACGTTTTTACCGGCCAAAATCGCCGCCCCGCGCTGGCGGCACAACTTCTCGAAAGTCGCACTTACTTTAGAGCGGGGCGCGCGCCGGTTGCGATGTAGAAAGACAGGCATGGCACTCGCATCCTTCAAGGGCACCCGCACCACCCCCGCGAACCCGCAATCACGTGCCGTCTGCTCATCGACAATGGATACACCCAAGCCGCGCGCCACGAAAGCGCACGCCGTCTCGGCAAAACGTACCCGCGTCGATACGCGAAGTTCCACCCCGGCGCGCTCGCTCATCTCGGCGATGGCTTGGCCATGCGGCGTTTCCGGCGAGAACGAAATCAGCCGCTCGCCGGCCAATTCTCGAATCGCCAGCGAGCTTTTGGCGGTCAATGGATGGATCGCCGGGAGCACTGCAACCAGCGGCGTCGCCCCAATTCGAGTGCTGACGAGATTCGGGTGCTCGATGGCATAGATGGTCAAGGCATATTCACTGCGTCCGACAATCAAATAATCGGTCATCTGTTCTACTGACAGAACGTCGAATTGAATGATCAATCGAGGGTGGGCGTCTTGCAGGCTGCGCAGCAGCTCCGGCGCGAAGCCGCGTCCCAACGAGGGCGATGCGCCCAAGCGAAACACCACGTTCTCGCCGGCTCCCAACCGCTGCACGATGTGTTCCAAATTCTCGATGCTGTGATGAATATGCTCGATCTCGAGGAACAATGCGTTGGCTTCCGCGGTCGGCACCAGCCGGCCGCGAACTCGATCAAACAGCAGAAACCCGAGCCGCGCTTCCAAATGTTTAATCATGCGGCTCAAGCCCGGCTGCGATGCCCGCAGCATCTGCGCAGCAGCACTCATGGTGCGCGTCAGCATGATCGCGCGGAACACCTCGATCTGGCGAAAATTCAGCATTGTCTTAGTATAACTCTAGGGTATAGACATGACCATTAAATGTCTTTGACGGCAACCTAAAAATCAGCGAATGTCTACTGTATGTTGACCTCCATTGCCACCGTTTCTCTCAGCGGCACCTTGGATCGAAAGCTCGCGGTCATCGCCGCAGCGGGTTACGGCGGCGTCGAAATATTCGAGAATGATCTGCTGGGTTTTGACGGCACGGCGCGCGATGTCGGGCGCATGATCCGCGACTTGGGTCTCGTGTGTACCTGCTATCAGCCGTTCCGCGATTTCGAAGGACTCAGCGGAGACCTGCGGCAGCGAGCATTCGATCGAGCGGAAGCGAAGTTCGATGTCATGCAAGCGCTTGGCGCGGAATTGATGTTAGTTTGCAGCAGCGTGCATCGCGAGGCATCGGGCGACATAGAGCGTATCGTCGACGATTTTCGTGCACTCGGCGAACGCGCCGCGATTCGCAACCTGCGAGTCGGCTTCGAAGCGCTCGCCTGGGGGCGATACATCAACGACCATCGTCAGGCATGGGACGTTGTGCGCCGCGTCGATCATCCGGCCATCGGGCTCATTTTGGACAGCTTTCATTCACTTGCCCGCAAGATTCCAATTGCCAGCGTTGCGGATATCACGGCCAGAAAGATTTTTCTATTGCAAATAGCGGATGCACCGGAAATGCCGATGGACTATTTGTACTGGAGCCGCCATTTCCGCTGCTTTCCGTCGCAGGGCGATTTACCGGTCACAGGCTATGTGGCGGCCGCGGTCAAGCAAGGTTATCGGGGACCCCTGTCCTTGGAAATATTCAATGACCGATTCCGAGAATGGTCGGCATCGCAGATAGCGATCGACGGTTTCCGTTCTTTGACCCTGTTGCAGGATCAAGCAGAAATCGCCGAGCCCTTGCCGCTGCGCGTGCCCATTCTTGCAATCGACTTCATCGAATTCGCCGTGCATGTCGATGAGGCGCGGGGCCTGATCGCGATGCTCAACAGCCTCGGTTTCGAATACGTGGGCGAACATCGCTCCAAGGATGTGAGTCTGTGGCGCCAGGGAAACGTACACTTGGTCATCAATCGCGACGCAGTCGGCTGGGCTCACGATCATTGGAAGATACACGGACCCTCGGTATGCGCGGTGGCGCTTCGCGTGGACGACGTTCCCAATGCGCTGGCGCGCGCTCAATCACTCGGCATGGAGACCTTTCAACAAAGAATGGCGGAAGGCGAATTGGCCATTCCCTGGATCCGCGGGGTAGGCGGCGCCCTCACCTACTTCACAGAGCCGGATCGAGGACGTGGACATTGGACCCAGGACTTTCGCCCTGTCGAAGCCGTGAGCGCAGTCACATCGCCCGCGCCGCAGCTTACGGGAGTCGACCACTTGTCGCAGGCGATGCGCACCGAGGAATTCCTTTCCTGGCAGCTGTACTACACATCCCTGTTCGAGCTGGCGAAGACACCCCCGGTCGAAATTGCCGATACGCTCGGCCTCGTGCAAAGCCAGGCTGTGGAGTCACCCAATGCAGCGTTTCGCGTAATACTCAATGGTTCGAGCGGCACCCAAACGCTGGCCGCGCGCTTCGTACAAGGCTTGATGGGTGCGGGAGTGCAGCACGTCGCGTTTCAAACCGATGATATCTTTGCCTCTGCAAAGCGATTCGCGCAATTGGGACTCGCGGTGCTTCCCGTGCCGCCCAATTATTACGATGACCTCGACGCCCGCTTCCGTCTGGCGCAATCCTTGAGCGCTGAGCTTCGCGATTGGAATGTCTTCTACGACCGCGACGCGGGCGGAGAGTATTTTCATTTCTACACGCGCGCCTTCGACAAGCGTTTCTTCTTCGAAATCGTCGAGCGGCGCGGCTACTCCGGGTATGGAGCGGCCAATTCTCACGTGCGCTTAGCTGCGCAGGCGCGCTACAAACAACATAGATTCGATTGATGGAATTCGACGGAAATCATGCACACATCTAACGCGTCGGCTGCTCAGCGATCATACCTCGTTGGGCTCGTTGGTAAGGACATCCAGCAGTCGAAGTCGCCCTTCATGCATGAGCAAGAGGCGCGTGAGCTCGATATGCTGCTGCTCTACCAATTGCTCGATCTCGCGGTATTGAAACGCGACGTCGATGCGTTGGCTGATTTGCTCGACAGCGCGGAGCTGATGGGATTCGCGGGCCTCAATATCACTCATCCCTGCAAGCAGGCGGTCATCCCGCTGCTGCATGAATTAAGCGAGGAGGCGCGGGCGATTGGCGCTGTCAATACGGTTCGCTTCGCCGGCGGGCGCCGCCACGGTTACAACACCGACGCCTTGGGGTTTGCCGATAGCTTCCGCCGCGGTTTGCCTGACGCACCGCTCGAACGAGTCGTTCAAATCGGCGCCGGCGGCGCCGGCGCCGCCACAGCCTACGCAATGCTCTCTTTGGGCGCGAGCCATCTCTGCATTGTCGATACGGTGCCCGGCCGGGCCGCCGCCCTAGTGCAGAACCTGGCAAAGGCCTTTGACCGCACCCGTCTATCGGTCGGCAGCGACGCGGGCAGCGCGCTCCTCGAAGCTCAAGGGCTGGTGCATGCGACGCCTACGGGCATGCGCCAATACCCGGGATTGCCGCTGCCCGCGGCTGCTTTGCACGCTGGGCTCTGGGTGGCCGAAATTGTCTATTTCCCGCTCGAAACCGAGTTGCTGAAAGCCGCCCGCGACAGGGGTTGCCGCACGCTCGACGGCGGCGGAATGGCGGTATTCCAAGCCGCCGCGGCATTTGAAATCTTCACCGGCGTCGCCGCGGATCGAGCGCGCATGTTGCGGCAATTCTCGGAGATTCCGGAAAATTGAACAAAAATCCGCCCGCCCGCAGCCCGCTTTATTGAGGCTGGTTTGCTATACTATTCGCGCGAATTTTCGCCCTGCAGAATGGCAGCAATGATCGCCGTCTCGTCATGACCAGTCGCATATATTTGTTGAACGGCCCGAACCTCAACTTACTGGGCCAGCGCCAACCGGAGATATACGGAAGCGCCACCTTGGCGGAGGTCGAAGCGCAATGTCGGGACCTGGCTCAGCGCTATCATTTCGAACTAATCGTCCATCAAACGAATGCCGAACACGAGATGATTGGGTGGCTGCAGGAGGCGCGGCGCTCCTCTGGTATCATCATTAACCCCGCCGGATTTTCTTATCACTCGGTGCCGATACTCGATGCCCTGCTCATGTGCGAGTGCCCTATCATAGAAGTGCACATCAGTAACATCCATCGCCGTGAGGAGAAATGGCGAGCTAACTCGATATTGAGCGCCGCCGCCACCGCCACCATCACCGGACTCGGCACCGATGGTTATCGATTGGCGATCGAACACTTGCACTACCGGATCTCAAAAGGCTCCGCAGTTTAACCGCGTATCGCACCGAGAGGATATGACCATGGAAGATGTCGTTATTGTAGCCGCGGGTCGCACCGCCGTCGGCAAATTCGGCGGCAGTCTGGCGAAAATCGCCGCCGCCGACCTAGGCGCCCAGGTACTGAAGGCGTTGCTCGCCCGCACCGGCCTCAAAGGTGACCAAATCAGTGAAGTCATCATGGGACAGGTTCTCACCGCAGGCGTTGGTCAGAATCCCGCACGGCAGGCCTCCATCCGCGCGGGTATTCACAACATGGTACCGGCGATGACCCTCGGGAAGGTGTGCGGCTCAGGCCTCAAGGCGACCCATCTCGCCGCGCAGGCGATCAAGTGCGGGGACGCCGATATCATCATTGCGGGGGGTCAGGAGAACATGAGTGCTTCGCCCCACGTACTGCCGAATTCACGCGACGGCTACCGCATGGGCGACGCCAAGATCGTCGACACCATGATCTCCGATGGCCTGTGGGATGCGTTCAATCAGTATCACATGGGCACCACCGCGGAAAACGTCGCCAAGAAATACGAGATTTCCCGTCGGGAACAAGACGAGTTCGCGGTAGCTTCCCAATCCAAAGCCGAGGCCGCTCAGAAGGCGGGCCGCTTCAAGGAAGAGATCATCGCCGTCGAAATCCCGCAACGCAAAGGAGCGCCGTTGAGCTTCGACACCGACGAGTACGTCAAACCCGGGACTACGCTGGAGGCTTTGGCGGCTCTCAAACCGGCATTTTCGAAAGACGGTACGGTCACCGCGGGCAACGCCTCCGGCATCAATGACGGGGCGGCTGCCGTGGTCATGATGTCGGCGAAGAAGGCCAAGGAGCTCGGGCTTTCACCGCTCGTGACCATCAAGGCCTACTCCTCCGCCGGGGTCGATCCGAGCATCATGGGCATGGGACCCGTGCCTGCAACTCAGCTATGCCTGAAGAAAGCGGGTTGGTCAGCCAAGGATTTGGACCTTATGGAAATCAATGAGGCGTTCGCCGCGCAGGCGATCGCGGTCAACAAAGAGATCGGCTGGGATACCAGCAAGATCAATGTGAACGGCGGAGCGATCGCCATCGGCCACCCGATCGGCGCGTCCGGGGCCCGGATCCTCGTGACTTTGATTCACGAGATGATCAAGCGCGACGCAAAACGTGGCCTCGCGTCGCTCTGCATTGGGGGTGGGATGGGCGTCGCGCTTGCCGTCGAACGCTAAGAAGACCTGCTCGCCCCGCTGACAACAGGAGATGCGCATGGACGTTTCCAAGGATGTAGATCCGCTGGAGACTCGGGAATGGCTTGACGCTCTGCGGTCGGTACAGCAAAACCGCGGCGCCGAGCGCGTCGATTTTTTGATCAACCAACTGTTGGAGGAAGCGCGTCACGACGGCGCGGGCGGCGTAGCCACGCTGACCACGGCGTATTGCAATACCATTCCGCCCGAGCGCGAGCAGAAATCCCCGGGCGATCGCGAAGTCGAACACAGGATTCGTTCGATCATTCGCTGGAACGCGGTCGCGATCATCCTCAAGGCCAACAAGAAATCCTCGGAGCTGGGTGGTCATATTGCGAGCTTCCAATCGGCGGCGTTGCTCTACGATATCGGCTACGGTCACTTCTGGCACGCGCCGAGCGAACAGCACGGCGGCGATCTCATTTATGTGCAAGGACATGTCTCGCCGGGCATATATGCGCGAGCGTTCCTCGAAGGCCGACTGTCGGAATCGCAGCTGCTCAACTACCGCCAGGAAACCGAACGCAAGGGAATCTCCTCCTATCCGCACCCCTGGTTGATGCCCGACTTCTGGCAGTTCCCAACCGTGTCCATGGGATTGGGACCGCTGATGGCCATCTATCAGGCACGATTCCTCAAATACTTGGAAGGACGCGGGCTCGCCAATACCGAACCACGCAAAGTCTGGGCTTTCTTAGGCGACGGTGAATGCGACGAGCCCGAATCGCTCGGCGCAATCTCGCTCGCAGGCCGAGAGCAACTCGACAACCTGATCTTCGTGATCAATTGCAACCTGCAGCGCCTCGACGGTCCCGTGCGCGGCAACGGCAAAATCATCCAGGAACTCGAGGCGGTATTTCGCGGCGCCGGCTGGAATGTCATCAAGGTCGTGTGGGGCTCGGGCTGGGACGCCCTGCTCGCCAAGGATGCCGGCGGACTGTTGTTGAAGCGCATGCAGCAGTGCCTCGACGGCGAGTATCAAGACTTTAAGTCGAAGAATGGCGCCTACGTGCGCGAACATTTCTTCAATTCGCCCGAACTGCAGTCATTGGTCGCGGACCTAAGCGACGATGAGGTGTGGAATCTCAATCGCGGCGGTCACGATCCTGTCAAGGTATATGCGGCTTATGCCGCCGCGGTCGCGCACAAAGGACAACCGACGCTGATCCTCGCCAAGACCGTGAAGGGCTACGGCATGGGCGAGTCGGGCGAAGGCCAGATGATCGCGCACCAGGCCAAGAAGATGACCGAAGAGGCCCTGAAACAGTTTCGCGACCGCTTCCAAATCCCGCTGACCGATGCCGAGTTACTCGAATTACCGTTCATCAAGTTGCCCGAAGACAGCGAAGAGATGCAATACCTGCGGGCGCATCGCCAAGCGCTTGGCGGTTTCCTGCCGCAGCGCCGACAAAAATCCGCGCCTCTGGAAATCCCGCCGCTGGCACAGTTTGATCGCCTGCTAAAGGACTCCGGAGATCGGGAAAACTCGACCACCATGGCCTTCGTACAGATGCTCGGCACTTTGGTGCGCGACAAGGCGATCGGCAAGCACATCGTGCCCATCGTGCCGGATGAGTCGCGCACGTTTGGCATGGAGGGCATGTTCCGCCAGCTCGGCATTTATTCTTCGGTAGGCCAGCTCTACCGGCCTCAGGACGCCGACCAACTCATGTATTACCGCGAGTCCAAGGATGGACAAGTGCTGCAGGAAGGCATCAATGAGGCCGGCGCGATGTCCTCGTGGATCGCCGCGGCGACTTCGTACAGCAGCAACAATGTGCCGATGATTCCGTTCTATATTTATTACTCGATGTTCGGCCTGCAGCGCGTCGGCGACCTGGCGTGGGCTGCCGGGGACATGCGCTGCCGTGGTTTCTTATTGGGGGGAACGGCCGGGCGAACGACATTGAACGGCGAAGGCCTGCAACATGAAGACGGTCACAGCCATGTCTTGGCCTCGACGATACCGAACTGCGTCTCCTACGATCCGACGTTCGCGTACGAAGTCGTGGTCATTATTCGCGAGGGCATGCGACGCATGTACGAGGCGCAGGAGGACGTTTACTACTACCTCACGCTGATGAATGAGAACTACCCGCAGCCCGGCATGCCCGCCGGTGCCGAGGACGGCATTATCAAGGGCATGTACTTGCTCAAAGACGGCGGCAAAACCAAAGAACCACGGGTGCAACTGCTCGGAAGCGGCACCATTCTACGCGAGGTGCTCGCGGCCGCCGAGCTGCTGAAGAGCGATTTCGGCGTGAACTCCGATGTTTGGAGCGTGACCAGCTTTAACGAACTGCGACGCGAGGGGATGAGCGCCGAGCGTTGGAGTCTGCTGCACCCGCAAGCGCCGCGCCGCAAGAGCTATCTCGAGACCTGCCTCGAGGAGCGCGCGGGTCCGGTGATCGCGTCCACCGACTACATGCGAGTTTTCGCGGATCAAGTCCGCAATCAAATATCGAAGCGCTACGTGACGCTCGGCACCGACGGCTTCGGGCGCAGCGACTACCGCGCGAAGCTGCGCCAGTTCTTCGAAGTCAACCGCTACTACGTGGTGCTCGCGGCACTCAAAGCACTGGCTGATGACGGCGAAATCAAACTCGAGCAGGCCATGCAAGCGGTCAAAAAATACGGCCTCGATACCGAGCGCCCCGATCCCTGGTTGGTCTGACGGAGCAAGCCATGGCAACAATGACGGAAGTGAAAGTTCCGGACATCGGCGACTTTAAGAACGTGCCGGTGATCGAGCTATTGGTCAAAGCGGGTGACACCGTCAAGGCGGAGGATCCGCTGGTCACGTTGGAGTCCGACAAGGCGACCATGGATGTGCCCTCGCCCGCCGACGGCGTCGTACAAGAACTCAAGATCAAAGTGGGCGACAAAGTTGCCGAAGGCACCGTCATTCTGACCCTGGTCTCGGGTGGCGCTGCGGCCGCGGCGGCCGCCGCCGCGCCGGCCAGCACCGCGGCGCAAAGCGCGGCTTCGGTTCCCGCAGCAGCCACGCCGCCGCCAGCGCCCGGCGAGGCCGCGAACTCCGATGATCTGGATTTCCGGTTGGCTTACGCCGGTCCGGCAGTGCGTAAGCTGGCGCGTGAACGATCCGTGGATCTTGCGAAACTTCAGGGCTCCGGCGAGAAGGGCCGTATCACCCTGGCCGACGTCGAAGCGTTTGCCAAGGGCGGTGCATCGACCGCAGCACCGGCAACCGCCGCAGCCGGCGCCGGTTTAGGTCTCTTGGCATGGCCGACGGTGGACTTCAGCAAGTTTGGTCCGATCGAGAGCAAGCCGCTGTCTCGATTGAAAAAGCTTTCCGGTGCAAATCTGCATCGCAATTGGGTGATGATTCCCCACGTCACCAACCACGAGGACGCTGACATCACGGAGATCGAAGAATTCCGCGTCAAGATCAACAAGGAGAATGAGAAAAGCGGCATCAAGCTGTCGATGCTGGCGTTCTTGATCAAAGCAGCCGTCTACACTCTCAAGAAATTTCCCGAATTCAATGCCTCGCTCGACGGCGAGAATCTCATTTTCAAGCAGTACTACCACATTGGGTTTGCCGCAGATACGCCGAACGGTCTGGTGGTTCCTGTCATTCGCGACGCCGACAAAAAGGGTGTCACGCAGCTTGGCAAGGAAATGGGCGAACTCGCCAAGCTCGCGCGCGACGGCAAATTGAAACCGGACCAGATGCAAGGCGGTACATTTACCATTTCAAGTCTCGGCGGAATCGGCGGCACTTATTTCACACCCATCATCAACGCTCCTGAAGTCGCCATCATGGGTGTGTGCAAGTCGTCCTGGAGGCAAGTATCGCCCGACGGCAAGCAGTCCTCCTGGCGCTTGCTGTTGCCGCTCTCGCTGTCCTGGGATCATCGGGTGATCGACGGCGCCGCCGCTGCGCGATTCAACGGTTATTTCGCTTCTGTGCTCGCCGATTTCCGGCGCGCATTGATGTAGAGGTTTTGCACATGGCCAATATTGTCGAAGTCAAAGTCCCGGACATAGGAGATTTCAAGAACGTCCCGGTGATCGAGGTGTTGGTGAAGAGCGGTGACGTGGTCAAGGCGGAAGACCCGTTGATCTCCTTGGAATCCGATAAAGCCACCATGGAAGTGCCGGCGCCGAGCGCGGGAACCGTCGCCGAGGTGAAAGTCAAAGTCGGCGATAAGGTGTCCGAAGGCGCCTTGATCCTGACGTTATCGAGCGGCGCGGCGGCGGCACCCGCCGCGCCAGCGGTCTCCGCCGCGGCTCCCGCGCCCAAGGCCCCCGCCGGCCTCGGCATGACGCAGCCCGCGCCGAGCGCAGCCGGCTACAGCGGCACGGTCGATTACGTCTGCGAGGTGCTGGTGCTGGGCGCCGGTCCCGGCGGCTACTCGGCGGCATTTCGCAGCGCCGACTTGGGCATGAAGACGTTGCTGGTTGAGCGCCACGCAACTCTCGGCGGGGTGTGCTTGAACGTCGGATGTATCCCGTCCAAGGCGCTGCTGCACACCGTCGCCGTCATGGACGAGGCCAAGGCGATGGCAAACCACGGCATTACCTTCGGCGCACCGCATATCAACTTAGGCAAGTTGCGCGACTTCAAGGACGGCGTGATCAAAAAGCTCACGGGCGGACTCGCGGGCATGGCCAAGGCGCGCAAAGTCGATGTCGTGCGCGGGCTCGGATGCTTTCTCGATGCCCACCATTTGGAAGTTGACTTGATCGAGGGGGCCGGCGCCCAAAATAAAAACGGCACAAAAAAGGTGGTGAAGTTTCAGAAAGCCATCATCGCGGCAGGTTCGGAAGCGGTGCGGCTACCGTTCATGCCGGAGGATCCGCGCATCGTCGATTCGACCGGCGCCTTGCGCCTGCAGAGCATTCCGAAGCGCATGTTGGTGGTCGGTGCGGGAATCATTGGGATGGAAATGGCGACCGTGTACGCGGCGCTCGGCGCGCGCATCGATGTGGTTGAGATGTTGGACGAGATGATGACCGGCGCCGACCGCGACTTGGTGAAAGTCTGGGAGAAGATGAACCTTCCGCGCCTGGGCAACGTGATGATGAGAACCAAAACCGTGGGTGCGAAGGCGATGCCCGACGGAATCGAAGTGAGCTTCGAAGGCGAGAAGGCGCCGCAGGGTCCTCAGCTCTACGATTTGGTTCTCGTAGCCGTGGGACGCAGTCCGAACGGCAACAAAATCGCGGCGGAGAAAGCCGGGATTGTCGTGAACGAGCGCGGCTTTATCGGCGTCGACCGTCAATTGCGCACCAATGTCTCGCATATCTTCGCCATTGGCGACATCGTTGGCCAACCGATGCTGGCCCACAAAGCGGTGCACGAAGGTCACGTCGCGGCCGCGGCGGCCAACGGACAGAAGGCTTATTTCGACGCGCTGCAAATTCCCTCGGTGGCTTACACCGATCCGGAAGTGGCTTGGGCCGGAAAAACCGAGGCGCAATGCAAGGCCGAAGGAATTCGCTATGGCAAGGCCGTGTTCCCTTGGGCCGCGAGCGGCCGTGCCATCGCGAACGGCCGCGACGAAGGATTCACTAAACTGTTGTTCGACGAGACCACGCATCGCTGTATCGGCGGCGGAGTCGTCGGCATGCAGGCTGGCGATTTGATTGGTGAGGTATGTCTCGCGGTCGAAATGGGCTGCGATGCCACCGACATCGGCCATACCATCCATCCCCATCCCACCTTGATCGAATCCGTCGGCATGGCCGGCGAGGTGTACGAGGGGATTTGCACCGACTTACCGCCCGTCAAGAAAAAGTAGCGCCAAGCGGCTCTCCCCTCCGACACTTATTATGCCCTCAGTCTTACAAGCAGCACCCTGTTCGAGTGCCATAGTGGCGGCTGGCAACCAGGAGACGTTCATGGGCATTAACAAAGATCAAGTTGAAGGCCGAGTGAAGGAAGCGGCAGGCAAGGTGCAAGAATCTGCCGGCAAGGCCGTCGGCAGTGCCACGCAGCAAGCCAAGGGTGCCGCGCATAAGGTCGGCGGCGCCGCGCAGGCAGCATACGGCGATCTGAAGGAAAACGTGAAGGACAATGTGAAGGACGCTGACAGGCGCCCTTAAATTTATAGGGCTTAAAACGAGGCTGCGGGCAACGGAATTTATGCCCGCCGCTTCAGCGAGCACGCGATATAAATGTCCACGACTTAATTTCGCGACGCGCGCTCAAGTACTTCGCTGCGACTTGCGTGCTGCTCGTCGCGGGCGTTGGATTGCTGGGCGTAGTGCTGGCGATCTTGATGGATTCCGGTCTATTCAAAAACGCATTGCTGCGGGCAGTCGCCACGCGCATTGGGCGACCGATCACTGCTGACACATTGGATGTTCGGCTATTGTCCCTGCATCCCCGGGCGATCGCCGCTGGCGTCACTATCGGCAATCCAACCTGGATGCCGGCGGGGGCGACCGCCGAAATTGCCAAACTGACCGTCGTCTTGAATCTTCCTGGGATCGGTCACCCTGGCAGCATTGCCGAACTTGCCTCAGAAAATGCAACGCTGCATCTGCTGCGTGACTTCGCCGGCCGCTCCAATTGGCAGTGGACGGCTCCGGATCTGCCCGGCCGTCCGGTTTCGATCATCATCCACAGCCTTTCAATGCCGAGCACGCAGGTCGAACTCGATGATAAACGACGTCATATGAAATTTCGGGGCGTGGTGTCAGCGGCAGATGCCCACGGCAGCGCGCCGCTGCTTAGCATCAAAGGCAGCGGGGAATTGAACGGACGCGAGGTCGCATTCGATGTCACGGGCGACGCGCTCGTCACCGCGCGTCACGAAGCGCCGTATCACTTCTCCTTTGTCGAGACTTCGAGCGGCTCGCGGCTCAGCGGCGACGGATCGCTGCCCCGGCCCTTTGATTTCAACCTGCTCGACGCGACTTTCGCCGCGGCCGGCGCGGACTTGAAAGACCTGTATTTTTTGACGGGCGTGACGCTGATCAACACCGGGAACTTCGCGCTCGAGGGAAGATTTGCCCGCCGCGGGTTGCGCACGACTTTTAGCGATCTCGCCGTGAGTTCGGGTCAGAGCGACATTCACGGTGCCCTGTCGATAGATGCTGCGAGCGATCGGCCACAGGTGCGCGCCGAGTTGTACTCGAAATTGCTGCGTTTGTCCGACCTCGGCGCCAAGGCGGCGGGCCGCGATACCGAGTCCGCGGCGGACAAAACCCTGTTGCTGTCGAATGCCAGCTACACGCCAAATGCGGCACGCCACGCTGACGCGGCGGTCAGCTTTCACGCCGGCCAAGTGCAAGTGGGACGGGTCGCTTTGCAGAGCGTCGACGCGCACCTGACATTGGATCACGGCGTCATTGTCATCGACCCGCTCAAGGCCCGTGCGCTCGACGGAACATTGGCTGCCCGCATTCGCATCGATGCGTCCAAAGACGCCCCGGCCACCGACGTTGATCTAAAAATCTCCAATGCGCAATTGGGCCTGTTTCTGCGTAAGGGTTCTGCGCAACCCCCAATGGAGGGCCTGCTGCGAGCGCGGATCCTCGTCAAGGGACACGGCAGCTCTCTCCATCAAGTGGCTGCAACGTCGAACGGCACCGTCGCCGCGGTTGTCTCGCACGGCGCTCTTCGCTCATCGCTCGCGGAACTTACCGGCATCGATCTTCGTGGACTCGGTCTGATGCTCGTCAAGAGCAAGCAGGAAACCAGCGTGCTCTGCGGGCTGGCAAGTTTTCGCGCCGAGAGCGGTACGCTCACTGCGCAAAGCCTGGTTCTCGACACAGATTCCGTTCTGATCCGCGGCGAGGGTGCAATCCAACTCGATTCGGAGTCGCTTGACCTCAAGATTCGCGGACAACCGAAGACGATGCGCCTGCTGCGCTTGCGCGCGCCGCTCATCGTGCAAGGCACGCTGCTCCATCCGACGGTAGGCATCCACGCAACCAATGCCGCCCAAACGGCCGAGGCCGCCGCACCGGGCGCGTTGGCGACGCCGCTTGCCGCTATGTTCGGCTTCGTCGATGCAGGGCACGCGACGGATGCCGATTGTGCGGCTCTATTGGCGCAACCCAACACTTAGCTCAACGCATCGCCTGCGGCATGGTCCAGTTCCAATCTTTCGCGGCGGCCCGGCAGCCGCCGTTCGCATAACCCGACCATGCCCGGCCCCTCACCACCCGACCCGTCGCGGCGCCCGTCGCCACCCCTTCCTTGATGGCTAACTTGCCGTTCACCACCACATAGCTCACGCCCGTGCTGAGTTGATGTGACTTCGCATACGTGGCGTGATCCTGCATGGTGTTCGGATCGAATACCACGGCATCGGCGAAGGCGCCGGCGTGCAGACGGCCGCGCTCCGGCAGCGACAGATTGTCCGCCGGCAGAGACGACAGTTTGCGCACCGCCTCCTCGACGCTCAATGCATGATCTTTGCGGACATACTGTGCGAACACGCGCGCGAAATTGCCGTAGGCGCGCGGATGCGCCGCCGACAGCAAGAACACCCCCTCCGGCGCGTCGCCGCCCTCGTCCGAACCAAAACTGACCCACGGCAACGCAACCTCGCGCCGAACATTGTCTTCGCTCATCAGAAAGTAGCCGATGCCGACCCGCGAACCATCTTCGATGACGAGATCCACCGCCGCGTCCTCAGGCGTCACGCCACGCGATTTGGCAACCTCAGCTAAGCTCTTGCCAATGAGTGGCCTGAGCTTTGGGTTTTTGAATTCCAGCAGCAACGTGCCCGAAGCGCCGGCCGCCGAGTACAGATTCTCCCAGCCCGGGTGCGGATTTCGCATCTCGGCGATCACTCGAGAGCGAGTCTCGGGATCCTTAAGACGGCCAATCCAGGCCTCCAGACCTCCGTCCTGAACCCAGGGAGGCATGGCGGCATTCAAACCCGTCGCGCCCGCCGTGTAGGTGTACATATTCGCCGAAATGCGCACCCCGGAGGAGCGTGCCTTC